>JAEEGG010005206.1_pt1 | contig 31076 bp, 29 predicted proteins | sample 9134161 | NCBI WGS metagenome assembly JAEEGG01 (sample SAMN16246543, study PRJNA631951) | gut metagenome | biome: gut microbiome; feature: rumen; material: CR-attached | host: Bos | place: Iran: Karaj | collected 2018-10
CGCCCCGAAGGACGCCTTAATTTGTGGGTGAAGATGGATTCGAACCACCGAAGTCGAGAGACAGCAGATTTACAGTCTGCCCCATTTGGCCACTCTGGAATTCACCCAGCCTGAAAACCTTTCTTACTTGCTTGTAAGACGGGCTATGTATTTGTCTGCCTGAGCACCCTCTTCTGACTCGGGGTACTGGGCCTTGATGAGCTTGTAGATCTTGACAGCCTGTGCGGGTTTGTCAATTGCCTCGTAGATGAGACCAGCCTGCATGTAGTAGTAGGGTGAAAGCAGACCGTTGTCAGCCTTCTTGGCAGCCTTCTCAAAAGCGGCGATAGCCTTGTTGTACTCACCTGCAGTGGCGTAGCAGTGACCGAGTGCACCCAGAGCTGCGGGAGCTACCATCTGGTCCTTACCGCTGAACTTCTCAAGATACTTCTGAGCAACTTCCATGCTGTCCAGCTGAGCGTAGCAGAGACCTGCATAGAGACCGGCAAGCTTACCTGCCTTGGTGCTCTTGTACTGCTTTGAGAGCTCCTCGAATCCCTCGAAACCGTAAGCGTCACCGTTCAGTGCTGTTGAGTAGTCACCGTTGATGAAATAGGTCTCACCGGGGAAGATAGCCTCAGCGGCCTTCTCCTGACGGGGCTGAGCCACCTTGGTAACATAAAGCATGCCACCGGCGATGATTACTATGATTGCTATGAGGCAACCGAAGATGGTCTTCTTGTTGTTCTCAAAAAACTGTTCTGACTTGCTCAGAGCCTGCTCAAGGCTTTTCTGATCCTGCTTGGGAGCGGGGTTAACTGCTTTCTTTGCCATTTCGTCTTTTTGTTAGCGGGTGCAAAAATAGTCATTTTTTACTTTCTGTAAACATTTTGGCTCAAAATAATTGACTATTTTTGTGTTCCTATCAACCCCGATTATACCCTATATGCAACTGGATCATCTGTTTGTGCAGGATTACCGCAACATTCTGCAGGCCGACTTGGATTTTTCACCCAAGCTGAACTGTTTTGTGGGTAAGAACGGTATGGGCAAGACCAACCTTCTGGATGCGGTTTACTGCCTCTCTTTCTGCAAGAGTTCCATAAGCCAGACGGAGAGTCTCACTATCCGTCACGGGGCCGAATGCTACCAGTTGCAGGGATCATACAGGACTCCAATGGGTGAGAGGACCGTCATCGGCTGTGTGTCAAAGAACAAGAGCAAGCAGCTTAAGCGTGACGGCAAGGATTATCAGAGATTTTCGGACCATATAGGTTATATTCCTCTGGTTATGGTGTCACCTCAGGATACTGAGCTGATATCGGGCGGAAGTGAGGAGCGCCGCCGTTTCATGGACATAATCATCTCACAATACGACTCAGAGTACCTGAAACTCCTTATATCATATAATAAGGCGGTGCAGCAGCGTAACGCCCTGCTTAAGATGGAGGTGGAGCCGGACCGCGAGCTGTTCCTTATGTGGGAGCAGACTATGGCCGATACGGGTCAGAAGATCTTTGAGAAACGCCGTGCGCTGACCGACCGTCTGGTGCCCTATTTCCAGGAGATGTATTCACTCATTGGCGATGCCTCCGAGCAGGTTTCGCTCTCTTATACATCACACGCACAGCGCGGAGACCTGATGAAACAGTTTGAAGAGGGCCGGGGTCTGGACCGCGCCGCGGGTTATTCGCTGCACGGTATCCACAAGGATGAGCTTGAGATGAACCTGGACGGCTATCCAATACGCCGTGAAGGCTCTCAGGGCCAGAACAAGAGTTATCTGGTGGCTCTCAAGCTGGCGCAGTACCGTCTGCTCAAGGAGTCCTGCGGCAAGCGTCCCATTCTGCTTCTGGATGATATTTTTGACCGTCTGGATGCAGTCAGGGTGGGTCGTATAATCGCGTTGGTATCGGACAACGACAAATTCGGTCAGGTATTCATTACCGATGTGGACCGAAACCATATCGACGGCATCATGGAGCAGGCCGGATGTGATTATCGTGTGTTTACCGTTCAGGACGGTCAGGTGTTATGAGAAAGACTGATTCCGAGAAGGTGGGCGGAGTGATCATGCAGTATCTCCGCGAGATGGGGTTGGAGACACCCCTGAACGAGCATCGTCTTATCCAGGCATGGGACAAGGTGCTGGGTCCCGCCGTTTCCAGATACACCAAGGAGATCCGTATCTACAATCAGGTGCTTTTTGTGACGATAACATCGGCCGCACTCCGCAATGAGCTGATGATGCGACGCACCGAACTCGTGGCCCGGCTGAATGCCGAAGCCGGAGCCCAGGTTATTACCCAAATCGTTTTGAAGTAATTACTTAAGAGTCTCGACAGCCTTGATGATTGTCGGGTCTGACTGGTTTATGAAGGCTATGTAGTCCTGCATATCCAGTGCGTCGTAGATGATGTTTCCGTAAACGGCGGTGCGCATCTGCTTTCGAGCGGGAGCTGAAAGTCTGGTGTCACGTTTTACGCCGTTCTTTGAAGCATATTCATAGAACTTTGAGAGCGCATTGTCAGCATCAAGATACTGCTCTATCTCAGCGTATGTCTTGAGCTTGGCAAGTGCTGCACGGTTGGTGTCGACGTACTTGAATGAGAACTTGTTGATGAGGCTCTTGCGAACTACGTCTGCGTAGTATTGCGAGTAGCCGGTGGTGTCCTGTGCAACAAAGATGTCGGGCATGATACCTCCTCCGCCGTAAACGGTGCGGCCGCCCTTGGTCTTGTAAACCTCATTCTCATTCTGCTTGATGCTGTCGGCGCTGAAGAACTCTCCGTGCTCGTAGCGCTTTACTATGTCCATTGCGTAGTCCTCATCGGACTCACCGTAAGGCTTCTGGATGCATCGGCCCGAAGGAGTGTAGTAACGGGCGATGGTGATGCGGATGCTTGAACCGTCGGCAAAGTCGATGGGCTCCTGTACGAGTCCCTTGCCGAATGAACGGCGTCCTACAACGGTACCGCGGTCGTTGTCCTGAATGGCTCCGGTGAATACCTCGGCGGCCGATGCCGATGACTCGTCAATCATTACCACGAGCGGGATGGTCTGGTAGTGACCGTGACCGTCGGCGTACTGCTTGGCGATGGGGCTGTGGGCTCCCTGAGTGTATACTATAAGGTCATTCTTGGGCAGGAACTGGTTGGCCATCTGGATGGCTGCGCCCAGGTAACCGCCGGTGTTGCTGCGCATGTCGATGATGAGTTTCTTCATGCCCTTGCTGCTCAGGTCAGCCAGGCTGGTGAGCATCTCGGCGAATGTGGTCTCGGCGAACTTGTTTATCATTATGTAGCCGATGCCCTCCTCGGGTGAAATCATGTATGCTGCGTCAACGCTCTTGACGGGAATGTCACCGCGTACGATGTTGAAATCAACCAGACCGGGCTCGCCGTTACGCATCACGCTGATCTTTACTGATGTGCCCTTGGGGCCCTTGAGGTTCTTGACAACCTCATTGCTGGGGATTTTCTTTCCGGCAAAGAGGGAGTCGTTGATGAGTATGATGCGGTCACCGGCCAGCACTCCGACCTTCTCGGACGGACCTCCGTGGATGATGCTGTTAACGCGAACGGTATCCTCCTGGATGGAGAACTGGATTCCTATGCCTGAGAAACTTCCGTGGAGCTCGTCGTTGCTCTCCTGGGTCTCCTCGGCGGGATAGTATGCGGAGTGGGGGTCAAGTTCCTGCAGTATGGTGGGCAGTACACGGTCCATGATGGAGTCCATATCAACTGCATCCACATATTTGCGGTCTATGGCCTTTATAAGTGTCTCGACTTTCTGTGAGCCGGGGCTGCCTGAACGGGCAAACTGCGGCTGGTGTCTCTTGAATATGCCTATCATGACTTCAATTCCGAGAAAGAAGCCCATGGTAAGAAGGAAAAGTATTCTGATGATTGTCTTAAGTGTCTTCATTTTTCAGCGTTCAAATCCAGGTATATAACTTCAATTCCTGCACGTTTGAGCAGGTCAACTCCGTCTGTGAGCCTGTATTGCTCGGTATAGATTACGCGTTTGATGCCTGACTGGATAATCAGTTTTGCACACTCTATACAAGGAGATGCGGTGACATAAAGCGTTGCACCGTCGCTGCTGTTTGATGAGCGGGCCAGCTTGGTAATGGCATTGGCCTCAGCGTGGAGCACGTAGGGCTTTGAAACGTTGTTCTCATCTTCACATATGTTCTCGAATCCGGTGGGGGTACCGTTGTATCCGTCGGATATGATCATGTTGTTCTTTACTACCAGAGCACCCACCTTGCGACGTACGCAGTATGAGTTCTCGGCCCAGATCAGGGCCATTCTCGCATATCGGCGGTCAAGTGCCGCTTTCTTGGCTTCGTCCATTTTAAATCAGGTTCTCAAGCGCGGGAATGAATATCTCCTTACGGCGCAGGGAGATGAGTCCCTGGGCTTCGAGGTTGTTCAGTTCTCGCGATACGTTAAGTCTAGTGGCATCCATCAGGAGTGCCAGGTCATTCATCTTGATGATGAGTTTCTTTGTTCCGTTCTGGATATCGGACAAACCTTTTATGAATCGGATTATCCGGCCCCTGAGGTCTGTTCCCTCCATTGTCCAGACATGACTGTCAAGCAGTTGCACGCGGCCGCTCAGTATGTTGAGCAGGTTCATGCGGCAGATGTTGTACTTGCCCAGTTCGGTATAGATGTACTGCTTGTCAACCATGAGGAAACTGCAGGGGGTGGCGGCGGTGTAGGTGCGCTGATAGGAACCTGCGCGGCCGAACATGGAGTAGGGCTCAATCAGGAAGGGGGCGTCAATCTGTTCCATGAAAGACATGCTGCCTTCCATTCCTTCACGTGAGCTCTCCACGGTACCGTTGATGAGGAATGCGAAACTCTTGCATCTTTCACCTGCGCTGATTATGGTGCTGCCCTCTTCATATCGGACAAAATCCAGACGTATTTTCTGCAGCAGGCTGTTGAAATCAGCCTGGCTCATACCCTGAAAAAGGGGGAGACTGAGCAGTGTGTCATACATCGGGAGTTCCATAATGCACCGGTTGATTGTAATTTCAGGCAAAGTTACTTTTTTTTCTTTGCGGAGTGTCATTAATCCGAAGGAATCACTATTTTTGTAGAAAAGTGGTCCTCTTTTTAAAGGCCATTCACGTAATGTTTAACAAACCAATAATTGTTTCTAACCTATGATCGAATTATTTAATTCCCTGGAACCATTACAGAAGTTTTTCTGGACTATCGCTTGTTGTGCATCTCTGGTATTTATCATTCAGACTATCATGACATTCATAGGACTGGGTACCGATACTGACGTCGATGCCGGTCCGATGGACGGATCTGTTGATTCAATTGAAGACGGAGCCCTCAGCGGAGTGTTCTCATTCCGTAACCTGGTCAATTTCCTGCTCGGATACGGCTGGGCCGGCGTGCTCCTGTTTGACGATATTGAAAAACGCTGGCTGCTGCAGCTTGTGGCTATCGCAGTAGGTGTGCTGTTCGTGCTTGCATTCGTATTCATGTTCCGTCAGGTAATGAAGCTCTCTCATGACGGCAGTTTCAAGATGAGTGAGGCAGTAGGTCTCAAGGCCGATGTCTACCTGCGTATCCCGGCCGCCCGTGCAGGACGCGGCAAGGTGCAGGTCAGTGTAAAGGGTTCAATCCATGAGATTGACGCCGTTACTGACAATGACGCCGAGATTCCCACCGGCGGTCAGGTAGAGATCGTTGAAGCTCTCGGTGATGACCTTCTGCTTGTAAAATGAAGTAATAACAATTTAATATTCAACACTTAAAATGATTTTAAACTCTATTTTTCTTTCTGCTATGAGCGGAAGTGACATTTCGATTTTGGTAGTGATAGGAGTTGTCCTCCTCTTCATTCTGTTTGCAACCATTATCCGCAGATACAGACGTTGCCCTTCAGACAAGATCCTGGTAGTATACGGTAAGACCGGCGGCGGTTCTGCAAAGTGTATCCACGGTGGCGGTAAGTTTGTATGGCCTGTAATCCAGGACTATGCATACCTGAGCCTGACACCTATTTCCATAGATGCCAACCTGACAAACGCACTGAGCCGTCAGAACATCCGCGTGGACGTTCCCTGCCGATTCACTGTAGGTATCTCAACCGAGCCCGATAGCATGAACAACGCTGCTGAGCGTCTGCTGGGCCTTACAGCCGATGAGATTCAGGAACTGGCCCGTGATATCCTGTTCGGTCAGCTCCGTCTGGTTATCGCAACCATGACCATTGAGGAGATCAACAGCGACCGCGACACTTTCCTGGAGAATATCTCCAAGAACGTAGAAGTTGAGCTTAAGAAAATCGGTCTCCGTCTTATCAACGTAAACGTAACCGATATCAAGGATGAGTCAGGATATATCCAGGCTCTGGGTAAGGAGGCTGCCGCCAAGGCTATCAACGAGGCTAAGGTAAGCGTAGCTGAGCAGGACAGAAACGGTGAGATCGGTAAAGCCGAGGCCGTTAAGGAGACACGTATCCGTACTTCACAGGCCAACGCCGTTGCCGTACAGGGTGAGAACAACGCCAAGGTTGAGATTGCAAATTCTGATGCATTCCGCCGTGAGAAGGAGGCCGAGGCCAACCGTCTGGCTGTAACAGCTGAGAAGGTTCAGCAGGCTAAAGCTCTGCAGGATGCCTACATCGCTGAGCGTGATGCTGAAAACGCCCGTGCCGAGCGTGAGCGTTCAACCCAGCAGGCTAACATCCTGGTTGCCCAGCAGGTTGAGAAGGACCGTATAATCATAGCCGCTGAGGCTGAGGCTGAGAAGCTGCGTGTAAGCGCCAAGGGTGAGGCCGATGCCATATTCGCCCGTATGGAGGCTGAGGCTAAGGGTTACTATGAGATTCTGACCAAGCAGGCTGCCGGTTATGACAAGATGGTACAGGCTGCAGGCGGTGATGCCGCTAAGGCATTCATGCTGCTCATGTCAGAGAAGATGCCGGAACTTGTAAAGACTCAGGTAGAGGCTATCAAGGGCATCAAGTTCGACAACGTAACCGTTTGGGATTCAGGCAACGGCGCCGACGGAAAGGGCTCAACAGCCAACTTCCTGAGCGGTCTGCTCAAGTCTGTTCCCCCTATGTCTGACCTCTTCAACATGGCAGGTCTGAACCTGCCCGAGTATCTGGGTAAGAAGAAGGAGGCTGCTGAGGCTCCTGTTGCAGAGGAAATAAAAGACGAGAAAAAGAAGAAGTAACTAAACATTCTTTTGGCCTTTAATGAGATGGTTGCATCTGTGACCATCTCATTTTTTTTCTGAAAATATTGATGTGATTATATGTCTTTTTTCAGTCATTTCAATATCTTTGCTTTTAGTTCAATTTATTGATAGCAATGGAGGATATTAATCGACTCAAAATTGTTCTTGTTGAGAAGAAAAGAACAGGTAAATGGTTGGCTGAACAATTAGGCAAGAATCCGTCAACAGTATCTAAATGGTGCTCTAATGTGGCACAGCCTGATTTGGCTACATTGGTAAAGATCTCAACTTTGTTGGAAGTTGATGTTCAGAATCTGATAGTATCATCGACAATCAAATAATGGTATCACTTCATTTGTTAGTATAGTTTAATGACGAGTATAGAACAAAGAGCCCAATTGCAGGCTCAAATATGGAAAATAGCAAACGAGGTTCGTGGTGCTGTAGATGGTTGGGACTTTAAACAGTTTGTCCTTGGTACTCTGTTTTATCGTTTTATCAGTGAAAATTTTACCAACTACATTGAAGGTGGGGATGAAAACATAGATTATGCTAAATTGCCAGATAGCGTGATAACTCCAGAAATAAGGGATGATGCAATAAAGACTAAAGGGTATTTTATTTATCCCAGTCAGTTGTTTTCAAATATAGCTAAGACAGCTAATACTAATCCCAATCTTAATACGGAGTTAAGAAAGATATTTGATTCTATAGAAAGTTCTGCAGTTGGCTATGATTCTGAGAATGATATAAAGGGCTTATTTGCTGATTTTGATACTACCAGTACCCGCTTAGGTAATACGGTTGAAAATAAGAATAGTAGATTGGCTGCAGTTATTAAAGGTGTTGAAGGCTTGAACTTTGGCAGTTTTGAGGATAATAAAATTGATTTGTTTGGTGATGCATACGAATTTTTAATTCATAATTATGCTGCTAATGCAGGCAAATCTGGAGGTGAATTTTTTACGCCTCAATGCGTATCCGAACTCATTGCTAAATTAGCAATACATGGTCAGACATCTATAAACAAGATATATGATCCTGCTGCAGGTTCCGGCTCTTTGTTGTTACAAGCAAAAAAACAATTTGATGACCATATTATTGAAGATGGTTTTTGGGGACAGGAAATAAATCATACTACATATAATCTTGCCCGTATGAATATGTTCTTGCATAACATAAACTACGACAAGTTTAATATAGCTCTGGGGAATACTTTGTTGAACCCTCAGTTTAAGGATGATAAACCGTTTGATGCAATAGTATCAAATCCACCTTATTCAGTTAATTGGATAGGTTCCGATGATCCTACTCTGATTAATGATGAACGTTTTGCACCAGCAGGTGTATTGGCTCCCAAATCTAAAGCTGATTTTGCATTTGTTTTACATGCGTTGAGTTATCTTTCTGGCAAGGGACGGGCGGCCATAGTATGCTTCCCTGGTATTTTTTATCGTGGTGGTGCTGAACAGAAAATCAGGAAATATCTGGTTGATAACAATTTTGTGGAATCTGTAATTTCATTAGCTCCCAATCTGTTTTATGGAACATCAATAGCCGTTAATATATTGGTACTGTCTAAACATAAAACTGATACAAGAACCCAGTTCATAGATGCATCGGGGACAGATTTCTATAAAAAAGAAACTAACAACAATATTCTCGAATCTGATACTCACATAAGTAGAATAGTTGATTTGTTTGACAATAAAGAGGATATAGAGGGCGTAGCTAAATCAGTAGATAATAAACAGATTGCAGAGAATGATTACAATCTTTCAGTCAGCAGTTACGTTGAAGCCAAAGAAACTCGTAATGAGGTTGATATTAAGGAACTCAATGAACGGATCAAGATAATAGTGGCCAGAGAGAATCAACTGAGGGCTGAGATAGATAAGATTATTATGGAATTAGAAAATTGATTCAATGAAAAACGAAACTGACAAAATTGAAAAACAAACTCTTTTGGAAATAGATCCACAGTTTATCTCAGAGCTGAGAGATATTGTTCTTTCTTCCAGAAAGATGGCGTATTCGGCGGTTAATCTTGCAAATATCAGGCAAAATTGGCTAATGGGGCAGAGGATTGTTATGCAGGAACAAAAGGGAAAAGCGCGCGCCGAGTATGGAAAACAAGTAATCAAATTGGCTTCTGAATCCTTGACTGCAGAATTTGGGAAAGGCTATTCGGAGCGAAATCTCTGGAAATTTAGACAGTTCTATTTGATGTTTAGGGAGTTGCCAATTATGCCGACGGTGTCGGCAGAATCTGTTTTGCAAAAACTGCCGACGGCGTCGGCAGAATTTGAAAAAACAGTTTTAAGTTGGAGCCATTATGAGAGGCTAATGCGCGTGACAGACGATGATGAACGTAATTGGTATCTAAAAGAGGCGTCTGAACAGATGTGGTCTTATCGTACTCTTGACCGTAATATTTCTACATTATATTATCGTAGATTGCTCTCTTCTCAAATAGAAGAACCTGTAAAAAAGGAGATGCAAGAAAAAACAGCAGCCTTTCAAAATGACAAGATGGAGTTTATTAAAAATCCGTCTGTACTTGAGTTCTTGGGCTTGCCTGGCAACAAGGGATATACAGAAACGGTGTTAGAACAAGCTATAATAGACCAAATGCAGGATTTTCTGCTTGAACTTGGCAAGGGTTTTTCTTTCGTTGCCCGCCAGCAACTAATCCGAACTGAAACACAGGACTTTTTTATTGATCTTGTTTTTTACAATTACATCCTCAAATGCTTTGTAATTGTTGAACTTAAAACACATGCAATAACTCATCAGGACATAGGACAACTTGATATGTATGTACGTATGTATGATGATTTGAAGAAACGCAGTGATGATAATCCTACAATCGGCATTTTGCTTTGTACTGAGACGGATAAAACTATAGCACATTATTCTGTTTTAAATGAAAACAAACAGCTCTTTGCCTCAAAATACATGGCATATCTTCCTACAGAAAAAGAATTAGAAGAGGAGATAGAGCGGCAGAAATCATTATTTAATCTACAATCTGATAAGATAGGTGAACTATGAGTAGACTGGAAGAGTTGATAAAGAAGTATTGTTCTGACGGGGTGGAGTATAAAACACTTGGCGAGATAAGTAAGGTTCTAAGAGGTAAACGTCTGACGACAAGAGATTTATCAAGTGGGGGAACCTATCCTGTGTACCACGGAGGCATTGAACCAATTGGTTATTATCCACAAATGAATCGCAAAGCTAATTCTGCTATGGTTATAAACGTTGGAGCTTCTGCTGGTACAGTAGGTTTTTGTGATAGAGACTTTTGGTCCTCTGATGGTTGTTTTTGCTTTTCCCACAATGATCAATTGAATCAAAGATACCTTTTTTATGTATTACAATCGGTTGAAAGTTCAATAAAATCAAAAGTTAGAAAAGCTGGTATTCCAACTTTAGATAGTAAAGATATAGAGCGAATAATGATTCCGATTCCTCATATAGAAATCCAGAATGAAATTGTTCGAGTTCTTGATCATTTTAATAGTCTTGCAGCGGAGCTGCAAGCGGAGCTGCAAGCGAGGCGCGAGCAATACGAATATTATAGGGATAAGTTATTGTCATTCAATGAAATAGGGGGGGGCAAGACGTGACGTGGATAAATATGAGTGATTTATGTGAAAATATGGATAGGAGGAGAATTGCTATTGCTTCTTCTAATAGAACCCCTGGAATATATCCATATTATGGAGCTTCTGGCGTAGTTGATTATGTGGATGACTATATTTTTGAGGGCGCATATCTTTTGATTTCTGAAGATGGGGCAAATCTTATTACTCGAAATGCTCCCATTGCATTCTCTATTACGGGAAAAAACTGGGTAAATAACCATGCCCATGTGTTGAAATTTGAGGATAATGTTACTCAAAAATATGTTGAGCACTACATTAATATGATAGATGTGTCAAAATATATCTCTGGAGGAGCTCAACCTAAGCTAAATCAGGATAATCTTAATAAAATACGTATTCCGATCCCTTGTGATAAAGAGACAATGAGGTATACTGTAGATATTCTTTGTAAGTTTGAGGTGTTGCTTAATGATTTAGAGGACGGTTTACCCGCAGAAATAGCTGCAGTACAGCAACAATATGAGTACTATAGGAATATGCTCCTTTCATTTCCGGAATACAAAATAAGTGCATGAAATGGGACAATCATTGGAAGAAATAGCTCAAAAGCTTCTTGAGGTTTTCGATAGAACAGATAAAAAGGTTCAACTGATTTATGCCTTTAATGGCGTTGGTAAGACTCGTCTTTCCCGCAAGTTTAAAGAATTGGTATCCCCCAAGATTGTTGGAGAGGAAGAAGAGAATACAGAAAAGGGTAAGTTAAAGGTGTTATATTATAATGCTTTTACGGAAGATTTGTTTTATTGGTATAATGATTTAAAGGAGGATAGAAATAGAAAATTTTTAATACTTCCTAATAAATTCACAGATTGGGTTCTTAAGGATCAGGGGCAAGAGTTAAAAATAGTATCTCTCTTTCAGCATTATATCAATAATGACAAGTTGACAGCTAAATTTAATGAAGAGTACATTGCTAAGGATGATAAAGGAATAGATATCGTTGTTCCTGCATATTCAGAGATAACGTTCTCTATTAGTGCTGGTAACGAAACTACTGAGAAAAATATAAAGATTTCAAAGGGTGAAGAAAGCTGTTTTATTTGGTGCGTTTTTTACAGCCTCCTTGAACTGGTTATAGAAACACTCAATATAGCAGAGGAAGATGAGCGAGAAACGGATCAATTCAATGAACTTAATTATGTTTATATAGATGATCCGGTTAGCTCTTTAGATGAAAACCATCTGATTGAGATGGCTGTAAATATCTCGACATTAATAAAGAAGTCAGTTGGGATAAAATACATTATATCAACTCATAATCCTTTGTTTTATAATGTTCTATACAATGAACTGGGATTAAAACAAGGTTGTCTGTTACAGAAGAACGATGATGGAACGTTCAAGCTTGACGAAAAGAAGGGTAGTTCAAATAAATGTTTTTCGTATCACTTGTTTTTAAAGCAATTATTAGAAGATGCAGTAAAAACAAATAGTGTTCAAAGATTTCATTTTACTCTTTTGCGTAATTTATATGAAAAGACAGCTTGCTTTTTGGGGTATACACAATGGTCTGATTTGTTACCAGACGATAAACAAGTTTACTATACTAGAATTATGAACTTTTCAAGTCATTCTACGTTGTCAGATGAAACTGTTGCAGAGTTAATGGATCGAGATAAAAACACTTTAAAAATCCTGTTAGAGGAAATAGACAAACATTATTACAAAGAAGTAAATAATGGCGCAGTATAATACAATAGCAGAGTCTAACAATTTTATAGTGCTTGATAAGTATGACAAGTACTATAGTGTTAATGAATCTCCTGTCGCTTATCAGACGGAAGCGTCACTGGAACGTGAGTTTATTGAGGATTTGCGTAATCAGGGATATGAATATCTGCCAGATTTTTCTACGTCTAATGAGCTACTGGCTAATGTAAGAATTCAGTTGCAATCTCTTAATGATGTTGTTTTTACGGACGATGAATGGCATCGTTATTTAGATGAATATTTGGATAAGCCTGGTGATACTCTTGTTGAGAAAACAAGGAAGATTCAGGATGACTATATTTATGACTTTGTTTTTGATGACGGGCATATTAAAAACATATATTTGGTTGATAAGAAGGATCTTGCCAGAAATAAGGTGCAAGTAGTCCGACAGATTATTCAAGAAGGAGAGCAGTTAAACCGTTATGATGTCACCATATTGGTTAATGGTTTACCGATGGTGCAGGTTGAACTGAAAAAACGTGGTGTTGCCATACGGGAAGCTTTTAATCAAGTTCATCGGTATAGTAAAGAGAGTTTTAATTCTGCCGGCTCCTTATACAAATACATTCAACTGTTTGTCATTTCTAACGGAACGGATAGCCGTTATTTTGCAAACACAGTAGAAAGGAATAAGAACAGTTTTGACTTTACAATGAATTGGGCCAAAGCTGATAATAGCCTTATCAAAGACCTGAAGGATTTTACCGCAACTTTCTTCCAGAAGAATACTTTACTCAATATTATCCTTACATATTCTGTGTTCGATACAAGCAATACTTTGCTGATAATGAGACCGTATCAAATAGCTGCAACAGAACGCATACTATGGAAGATAAAGAGTTCTTATCTATCAAAGCAGTGGTCAACGCCTGATGGTGGAGGGTATATATGGCACACGACGGGATCAGGTAAGACTTTAACCAGTTTTAAAACGGCTCGCCTTGCAACAGGTTTGGACTTTATTGACAAGGTATTCTTTGTGGTGGATCGCAAAGATCTGGATTACCAGACTATGAAGGAATATCAACGTTTTTCACCTGATAGCGTAAATGGTTCTGAGAGTACCGCAGGCTTGAAGCGAAATATTGAGAAAGATGACAATAAGATTATTGTCACTACGATTCAAAAATTGAATAATCTGATGAAAAGTGAGAACGATCTTCCTATTTATCAGAAGCATGTGGTTTTTATTTTTGATGAGGCTCATAGATCTCAGTTTGGTGAGGCACAGAAGAACTTGAAGAAAAAGTTCAAGAAATATTATCAATTTGGTTTCACAGGAACACCTATTTTCCCGGAAAATGCGTTGGGTGCTGAGACAACAGCCAGCGTATTTGGAAGAGAGTTACATTCATACGTAATCACTGATGCTATTCGTGATGAGAAGGTCCTAAAGTTTAAGGTCGATTATAATGATGTCAGACCTAAGTTCCGTAAAATGGAGTTGGAGCGGGATGAAAAGAAACTGAGCGCATCAGAAAATAAGAAAGCATTGCTCCATCCGGCTAGAATTAGTGAGATATCTCAATATATTCTAGATAACTACAATGTTAAGACTCATAGAGGCATTGGCTTTAATAGGGGTTTTAATGCAATGTTTGCTGTAAATAGTGTTGATGCAGCCAAATGCTATTATGAGGAATTGAATCGTCTTCAGAAAGATACTGAGAAACCTTTAAGGATAGCTACCATTTTCTCTTTTGCGGCGAATGAGGAACAAGCTGCAATAGGTGAAATCATAGATGAGAGTTTTGAACCCACTGCAATGGATAGTAGTGCCAAAGAGTTTCTGACAAAAGCCATTAATGACTATAATGAACTGTTCAAGACTAGTTTTGGCGTTGACAGTAAGGGCTTTCAAAACTATTATCGTGATTTGGCAAAAAGGGTCAAGAACAAAGAGGTTGATCTTATCATAGTAGTGGGCATGTTCCTTACTGGATTTGATGCACCAACTCTAAACACTTTGTTTGTTGACAAGAACTTGCGTTATCATGGTTTGATACAGGCATTCTCTCGTACAAATAGAATATATGACGCCACAAAGACTTTTGGTAATATTGTGACTTTCAGAGATCTTGAAAAAGATACTATTGAAGCAATTACATTGTTCGGTGACAGTAATACCAGAAATGTGGTTCTTGAGCGTAGTTACAAAGATTATCTGGAAGGTTTCAAAGATACTGCAACGGGTGAGGCTCGTAGGGGTTATGTCGATGTCGTTAAAGAATTGAATGAAAAATTCCCAAATCCAGATGAGATAGAAACGGAAAAGGATAAAAAAGAATTTGTAAGGTTATTCGGTGAATACCTTCGTGTTGAAAACGTCTTGCAGAATTATGATGAATTCACTCATCTGAGAGCCTTCAAGCAGATTGATTGTAATGATGAAAAGAGTGTTGAAGAGTTTAAGAATAAATTCTTCCTTACTGATACAGATATCCAAGATTTGAAAAAGGTTGATTTGTTGGCTGATCGTAAGATTCAGGATTATAAATCGACTTATAACGATATCCGTGACTGGTTGAGGCATGAAAGAGAGGGCAAGGATGTTGAGAAGTCTGCAATTGATTGGGACGATATCGTTTTTGAGGTGGATTTGCTTAAATCACAGGAAATAAATCTGGATTATATCCTTGAATTGATATTTGAACACAACAAGAAATCAACGGATAAGACGGCTTTGGTAGAGGATATTCGCAGGGTGATTCGCGCCAGCGTGGGTAATAGAGCGAAAGAGAGTCTTATAGTGGATTTCATCAATGAAACGGATTTAGATACTATTAAAGATAAAGTGAGCATTATTGAATCTTTCTTTGAATATGCTCAAGCAAAGCAGAAGAAAGAAGCTGCAGAGTTAATATCGGAGGAGAAACTCAATGAAGAAAATGCTAAGCGTTTTATCGCTAGTTCTCTTAAGCGTGAGTATGTAAGTGAGAACGGAACAGACTTCAATAATATTTTGCCCAAGATGAGTCCGTTGAATCCTCTTTATCTGACAAAGAAGCATAAGGTATTCCAATTGATTGCTAATTTTGTAGAGAAGTTCAAAGGTGTAGGTGGACAACTGTAAGTCGTTTATTGATAGCCAACGATTGCTAACTAAATACATTTAAGACTATGGTAGACTTTAATTATTACGCACCGACCGAGGTCGTATTCGGAAAGGAATCCGAGGAACAGCTGGCCTCATTGATTAAGAAATACGGCGGAACCAAGGTGCTGGTTCATTACGGCGGCAAGAGCGCCATCAAATCGGGCCTTCTGGACAAGGTGGAGCGTCTGCTCCGTGAGGGCGGCATCCAGTATGTGATGCTGGGTGGGGTAGTGCCCAACCCGCGTCTTTCAAAAGTTCACGAGGGTATTGAGCTTTGCCGCAAGGAGAAGGTTGACTTCATTCTTGCAGTAGGCGGCGGCAGTGTCATCGATTCATCCAAGGCCATTGGTTACGGCGTGCCTTACGACGGTGAGGTTTGGGATGTATACATGCATCGTTACACACCTAAAGAGTGCCTGCCCATTGCATCGGTCCTGACCATTCCGGCTGCCGGCAGTGAGATGAGTGAGTCAAGCGTCATCACCAATGAGGACGGTGACGTAAAGATAGGCTACTCCAACAACATAAGCCGTCCCAAGTTCGCCATCATGAACCCCGAGCGTACCTACACGCTGCCTCCTTATCAGACAGCAGCAGGTATCACCGACATCATGATGCACACCATGGAGCGCTATTTCTCACATGATGAGGATATGAACCTGACCGATGCTGTGGCCGAGGCTCTGCTGCGTACCATGATTGAGTGCGCACCTGAGGTGCTTAAGGATCCTACCAACTACCGTTACCGTGCACAGATCATGTGGGGCGGAAGTATCGCACATAATGACCTGACAGGCTGCGGCCGCATTGGTGACTGGGCTACCCATCAGCTGGAGCATGAGCTGAGCGGTATGTTCGACGTTACCCACGGCGCAGGTCTGGCTGCCATCTGGCCCAGCTGGGCACGTTACGTGCTCAAGTGCGGTGTAAGCCGTTTTGTACGCTTTGCCGTCAATGTTATGGGTGTGGAGAATGACTTTACCGATCCCGAGGGTACAGCCATCCGCGGTATCGAGGCAATGGAGCGCTTCTACCACTCAATAGGTATGCCTATCAATATCCACGAGCTCATAGGCCGTGAGGTTACAGATGCCGAGATAAAGGAGATGGTTCGCAAGTGCAGCCAGGACGGTACAGCTTCTCAGGGCATGTACAAGATCCTGCAGCCCGCCGATATGGAGGCTATCTACAAGCTGGCAAGATAAATTATGCTCAGGGCACAGCAGTGGAACAGCCAGATATGGCTCAGCGGTTGGTGGAAAGCTACGGTTTCGCGCGGCGGTGATGCCAAGCGGGCGCTTCTGACCAAGGTGTTTACTCACAATCTTGACATTTTCCGTGACGGGGCCTACCGCACCGAGACGGACCGCGTTGTTACACTGCCTGTGAGCGGGGCATTCGTTGAGAACTCAGAGATGTTCTCAGCTCCCATTGAACTGAAAAATGATACAATTGGGGACAGACCCCTTTTGTATCATTTTGTCCAGGTGGTTAATCAGGATTGCATTCTGGCTACGCGTGATCTGGTGGAGCAGGGGTACAATCCGGCCGTGCTCAACATGGCAAGCCTCTATCATCCGGGTGGGGGTGTGCTTCAGGGATCGGGTGCGCAGGAGGAGGAACTCTGTCGCCGCAGCACTCTGGCCATATCGCTCTATCAGTTCTCTCTGCCTGGAGGCCGCTACGGTGATCTGGCCGATATGGTCCGCGTAAAGCGCCGCGACGAGCGATACCCCATGGACAACACCTACGGCGGAATCTACAGCCCGGACATCACATTCTTCCGCGGCACTCAGGAAGAGGGCTACGCCTTGCTGGATGAGACATTCCAGGCCGCGGTGATATCGGTTGCATCATTAAACTACAACCCCAAACACGGTCACAACACCCTTGATAACGGGAATATCCCCGAGGCCGATAAGCCCATATTAAAGGAAAAGATACGCACGATATTGCGCATCGGCGCCCTGAAAGGACACGACAGCCTTGTACTGGGAGCATTAGGCTGCGGAGCGTTCTGCACCCCGCCGGCCCAGATGGCCCGTCTCTTTCATCAGGTAATCGACGAACCCGAGTTCCAGGGCCGTTTCCGCAAAATCATCTTCGCCATAATTGACGGCCCCTCCAGCAACAACTTCAAACCCTTCAGCAAAGAATTCGCAAAATGATACAAAAGGGGACAGACCCCAATTGTATCATTTTGTACCTTTGCGGCATGGAAAGAACACTTGTAATACTTAAGCCGTGCACAATCCAGCGCGGTCTGATAGGTGAGGTTATCTCACGTTTTGAAAAACGCGGTCTCAAACTGGTTGCAATGAAGATGGAACAGCTTACTCCCGAGATTCTTCGTCAGCATTACGCACATATGGTCCAGAAACCTTTTTATCCCATCATTGAGAAATCCATGATGGCGGCTCCCGTGGTTCTGTGCTGTTGGGAGGGTATTGATGCTGTAAGCGTGGTTCGTGAAATGGCAGGCGCCACTAACGGCCGCAAGGCTCTGCCGGGCACTGTTCGCGGTGACCTGTGCGTCAGCCACCAGGAGAACATAATCCACGCATCTGACTCACTTGAAACAGCGAAAGCGGAGTTGGAGCGTTTCTTCAGTCCCAGCGACTACTGCGACTACTCCTCACCGCTTTTTGACTACCTCTACGCTCAGGACGAGCTTTGAGGCAGAGCCATTGGGGAACCATCCCCTTAGTCACCTTTGGTCGGTGACTTTGACGCCTGGATAGTTGGCTTGGTTGAATGTGACGTCCTTCTGGGTTAATCCGAACTTGAGGTCGCGCATGACCATGCTTATTCCCATCATCTTGGTAGTCATGCTGATGAATTCGTAAGTGTCTTTTCTTACCTCAAGTGTTATGTTCTTGGGATAATCGTCGTCCTTGTTGCCCTTCTTTCTCTTGCAGACGAGTTCCCATTTGACAAGGTTCTGGCTTTTGATTGTGATGTCGTAGACTTCCACTATGTCTCCGAACATATCTATATTGCCCTCCTGGTTTGAGGAATTGACCTTGGACATGATGGTGTCGGTGGTTATGAGAACCGAATTGTCCTGGACTGTATATATCCAGGTGGTGTCTTGCTGACTGAAGGTTATCACGTCGCGCTCTTTCATTCGCACATCGACACGCTTCCTGTCACCCAATGCTGATGTCTTGGTTGAAACGGTACCTACTATGGGAATCTTTACTTCGGCAATAACACTGATACCATCGGCCTTGCGGGAGTCTATTCTCTCGTTCATACGGCGTACTATCTCGGCACCGGTCTGTGCGAATGACATCGTGGCCGATAAAAAGGCAATTGCAAAACAAAGGAGCTTCTTCATATATAAAGATCAGGTTGAAAGTACTGCAAGTACGTTGATCAGCTCCTCGCCGATGGGCTTGTCCTTCTTGACGGCCTGGGCGATGGGTATGTTGACCATATTGTCGTTTATGACACCGATCATGATGTTGCGCTGACCCTCCTTCAGGGCCTGGATTGCGGCTACACCCATGCGGCTTGCCAGGATGCGGTCAAGTGCGCTGGGACGTCCGCCGCGCTGTACGTAACCCAGAATGGATACACGCACATCAAACTGCGGATACTCGTTGTGCATACGCTCGGCGTAGTGCATTGCGCCTCCATCGGCCTCCGATACAATTACGATTGAGCTGCGTTTTGACTTGCGGATGCCGCGCTCGATGTAGGCGGCCAGCTGGTCGATGTTGGTGCTGCTCTCGGGGATGATGGCGGCCTCGGCTCCGGCGGCGATGGCGCTGTTCATGGCCAGGAAGCCCGCGTCTCGGCCCATAACCTCTATAAAGAATATGCGGTTGTGAGAGTTGGCGGTATCGTGGATCTTGTCGACGCACTCTACGATTGTGTTCAGGGCGGTATCGTAGCCGATGGTGTTATCGGTCCCGTACAGGTCATTGTCAATTGTGCCCGGAAGGCCGATGACCGGAATGTCATACTCGCTTGTGAGTTCCTGCGCTCCGGATAGTGAACCGTTGCCACCTATTACTACAAGGGCGTCAATCTTGTGCTTCTTGATGGTCTCGAATGCCTTGGCGCGGCCCTCGACGGTCATGAAATCCTTGCTGCGTGATGTGCGCAGGATGGTTCCGCCCTCAAAGATTATGCCCGATACGCTCTCGGTGGTGAATTCCTTGACGTCATCGTTGATGAGGCCCTCGTAACCGCGGTAGATGCCGTAAACTTTCCAGCCCTCATAGATGGCGGCGCGTGTTACCGCACGGATAGCGGCGTTCATACCGGGTGAGTCACCGCCCGATGTCAGTATACCTATACTCTTGATCTTAGCCATAATCGTAAAGTTTGCTACAAAATTAATCAATCGCATATTTATCCCGGCGAAATAAAGTTTAAACTCACTTAAAAGCAGAAAACTAAAAAAATTTTGCAGAAAAACTAAAAAAAGTTTGGAGGTAATTACAAAATGTAGTTTATTTGCGACAGAGATTAGTTAGAAATACGCCATATGAAGAAACTGACAGATAAGGAAATTGAGATTATGAACGTGCTCTGGGACTGTGGAGCGCTTTCAATGCGTGATATCGTAGAGCGTCTGCCCGAGCCGCAGCCGCACTTCAACACGGTTGCCACATTCGTACGCCGTCTGGAGAGCAGCGGAATGGTGACACATAAGGAGCTGGGTGCACGTTTCTTTCTTTACGAGCCGGCCATAAGCCGTGAAAAGTATGCCGAGCAGGTAAACAGGGAGAGCGTGAACAAGTTCTTCGGCGGATCCTACATGGAGTTTATCTCCTGCCTGGTAGAACAGCAGGAGGTGAGCGTAGATGAGCTCAAGGAGCTTATAAAGATTGTAGAAAAGAAATAATCATTATGGGTAGCATAGTCCTTTACATAATAGAGTGGGCATTTGCCCTGCTGGTTCTGCTTGCAATCTACAAGGCTGTATTCTGCGGAACCACATTTCATCGGTTTAACCGGTTTTACCTGCTGGGAGCCACGTTGCTCTCGGCCCTTCTTCCCCTTGTGCACGTGACCCTTCCCGACAGCGCTCCTCTGGTAAGCGAAATGACCATTCAGGACACGGAGTTTGCCCAGGAACTGTCAGGAACTCTCACGTTCATTGACGAGCCGGATGATTTTATAATAAGTAATGAGGCTCCTCCTGCCAAAGAAACCAAAAAGAACAGCCTGTGGGCTGTAGGACTGATCTGCACGTACGTGGTGTATGTGCTGACCCTTGTAATAGGTTGGTCACGCGGAATCATACGCGCCAGAAGGTTCCTGCGCGGTAAACCCCGCCGCCGTCTGAGCCGTACCGTATGGCTGGTCACCCACAATGAACCGTACGGTCCTTTCAGCTGGATGAATTACATTGCAATCTCCGATAAGGAGGTTGGATTCGCCCGCCTGGCCAGTCTGCGTCATGAATACTCGCACGTAAGACTGATGCACTCAGTAGACCTTATTATATTGTTGGCCTGCACTACGGTCAATCCCGTGTGCTGGCTTGTACTCCAAGAGATAAAGATAGTCCATGAATTCGAGGCCGATGACGAAGTGATCAACCGTTACGGCATCCATGAGCAGGACTATCAGAGACTTTTACTGATAAAAGCTGTCGGTGCAGAGGCCTATGCACTGGCCAGCTCCTTTAACCTGAACATTAAAAAGAGAATCATTATGATGAACAAGAAGAAAACCCTGAAGCGTAGGCTCATGTGGCTTCTGCTTCTGGTTCCCATGCTGGGAATGACTTCTGTCCTGTTTGCACGTACAGAAGAGGCCTTTAACTTTGACATTGCCACTCAGAAAGGTACCGTTACCGTAAAGGGTAAGGTAGTTGACGAGAAGGGCAAACCTATTGCAAACGCTATGATATCGGAGAGCAGCCCCGGTCCTGCCGTGGGATTCATATTCCATTGCTTTACCGATAAGAACGGCGAATTCTCATTCAATACGGTGGAGATGGATGTGGAATTGACCGCAGGAAAAGAGGGATACGGCAGCGTTTCAGTCAAAGACTATTACGGAAAAGATATTGTGATAACACTTACCAAGGGCGGTGAGTATAAGGGAGTCGGTTTGGTGGCAAAGGAACGTAACCTGATGCGCCTGATCGTAAAGGCAGACGGTAAGGTTCATGTAACCAACGGCGTTGTCAACAAGGATGTCGAGATGGATAAACTCAAGGATATTGCCATTCAGTTCATCTCAAATCCTAAGAATGACAGCAAGCTTCCGGTTATTGAGGATTATGAAATTCCTAACTACAAGACTGTCAAGACCACATTAAGACATGCCATTGTATTGGAACGTGAAAACGGCGCAAGCCTGGAGAATCGTGAAGCCGTCTATGGAATACTCATGAACGCGCTTTATGAACTCAGGGACAAGTGGTGCCTGAATGAGTTCGGACACCCGTATGCAGATTGCACTAAGGAACAGCAGTCTTTCGCAATGGGCATGTATCTCAATAAGGTTATAATACCGGAGGTGAGATTCTACTGTGACATTACTCTCAGGATCCGTCGTGACGTCACGGCTGTAGAAATTGCGATGGTTGACCAGTATAGCATCGACGCGATTCCTGTGCCTAATACAGAGGGTATGTTTATTGGAGATGGCAAAGGATTGGAAATGGCTCTTGACAAGATTATCTCCAGTGGAGATAAAAGGATCAGAGGAGTGAAACTGGAAATCGGTCCAAACGCCGAGAAGACGTTCGTGCAGGAGATGGAGAAGGTTTTGAGAAAATGTAATGTTATAAACGTCAAGTATTCATATGGAAATACAAAGGCAACCCAAATTACTGTGACGGGTAACAAACCTCAGGAAGGTGGCATAATAAGAGGTGTGATCAAAAATGACGAAGGTCCCATGTTGATGGTTAATGTGACAGAATTAGATGGCCTCAACCGTGTCAGGTCTCATGCAATCTCAGATCCTGAGGGAAACTTCAGCATGCGTATTGTCAGTCCCGGCGACGTCCTGTTTATACAATACGACGGTTATTACAATGTAACGACTGAGCTGACAGGTTCTTTCTATGATATAACCTTAAAGAGGGATCCCGGTGCTCCCCGTCCGGATGCCGAAAACCAGGCGCCGTCTAACGCTCCCGATAAGGATGGCATCTATTCGACAGTGGATGTTATGCCGATGTTCCCCGGTAGTACCATGGGACTTCTGGAACACATGCGTGATAACATCCAATATCCGGCCAAAGCCAGAGAAAACGGGACCCAGGGAAGAGCTATCGTGTCATTCATAGTAGATGAGGAAGGTCATTTGTCTAACTTCAGGATAGACAAATCGACCGGTAATGAGGAACTTGACCAAGAGGCTTTGCGGTGGGCAGCCACCATGCCTGATTGGACCCCCGGCATGCAAGGCGGTAAAAAGGTGAAAGTAAGATACCAGGTCCCGGTCAACTTCAGACTGAATTGATAATGGCTTTTTAAAAAGACAGGGCGGATGTTTTCATCGGCCCTGTTTTTTGTTGCGACTGCTCAGATAACCCCCTGATGCGGGTTCATCTTACGCATCATACTGGGACTTACACCTGCATTCTTCTTTATGAACTTGCTGAATGAGGCCTGATCGGCAAAGTTGAGTTCATCGGATATCTCCTGCAAGCTCATCTCGGATGCAAGGATCATGGACCTGGCCGTTGAGAACAGCAGGTCCGATATGATATCGCTCAGTGTCTTGCCGAATATGGTGTTTGTTATCTGGTTAAGGTATTGTGAGGTAAGGCACATCTGCTCGGAGTAGAACCTGACCTGATGTTCCTTACGGTAGTTGTTTACTATGAGCCGATAAAGCTGTCTGGCCAGTATCTGCTGACGGGTGAGCGGTTTACTGTTATCGGTGATATCATTCATATGCTCCTGCATGATGTTGTCCAACTCCACGTGGTGCCAGGTGGTGGCAAGGCGCAGTATGGATGTGCGGTTGGGGCATGCGGGACGCAGGATCTCTTCGGCCACGCGGTTCAGACAGTTGCTCATCCTTTCTGATTCCTCATCAGTCAGTTGAAGTACCGGATTGAAATAGGTTTGTGTCCATCTTTCAGATTTGACAATATAGTTCAGATGGACCGACAGGTTGTGCCCGTTTGAGTCAAGCAGCAGAATGCGGACTCTGAAATCAGCACTGCACTTAACCATACGGCAAGTATGGGTGGGTGCCAGAATGAAAACGCTGCCGGGCTCAAGCCTGTAGACGTTGTTGTTGAACTCAAACAGGCTGAACCCCTGAGTGGTATATCCTATGGCAAAGGCATCGATGGCAAAAAGTTCACTGACGGTGTCCGTTTCGTGAAGCGTGGCATTGATGATTGCTATCTGGTCTTTGTGATTGACTGGAGTGCCCTCATGCGGCAATTGTAATAAGTCCTTTATACTGTATCTCTTCATGAGATTTCAAATTTGACAACTAAGGTAGTGCAAAAAACTATATGAAGTTTCAAAATAGACAAATTTATTTCAGTCTCGACTATATGCGCCTTAATTATATCCGCGATATTTGCAGTGCAATCCTGGGCTGTCGCGACGACATTCCGGACTGTAAAAAGGCAATGTTGGAATGAAAAGGTGTCCGTAAGTGTGTCTCATGAGCTCTTTCCTTTTCAATGCTCATGGATGCATGGACCCCGGATAAATGGCAGTCTTGTAAGGTTGGCTGCCATTTATTTTTTTTATTTTTGATGCATGAAACTGTTGCAATTGCCTGAAGTGGTTGAATGGCGCAGGCTGGTGTTCTGGCTGGCGCTCGAGGAATGGGCTGTGGAGCATGCTCCGGGCTCTTTTTTTGTCTGGAATGTACGTCCTACCGTAATTTTTGGCCGAAACCAGGACATGGAGGCCGAGGTCAACATACCGTACTGCCTTGAGCACGGCATAGAGATGTACCGCCGCAAGAGCGGGGGTGGCTGCGTCTATGCCGATGAGGGAAACCTTATGCTCTCATACATTACAAGTGAGCCCGATGTAAACAAGGCCTTTGACCAGTATCTCTCCCTTTTGGCCGATGCCCTGCGCTCCATGGGACTGGATGCCGTACGCACCGAGCATAACGATGTGCTGGTGGGCGGACGTAAGGTTTCGGGCAATGCCTGTTACGCCACAAAGACGGGCTGCATAGTCCACGGAACGCTCCTGTACGATGTGGATTTCACTGAAATGGAGCACGCCATAACCCCCTCGAAAGAGAAACTTGACAGTAAGGGAATCAAGTCTGTAAGGCAGCGTGTCAACAATCTGAAAAATTGTGGATTACTTTTTGATTTTGATGCTTTGAGGTCTAAACTAATTGAGTATTTTTGTAAAGATATGCAGGTTTTAAGCAATTCTGAGCTGGATGAAGTGCTTGAAACAGAGAAAACCTATCTTGACGAAAACTTTATTAAATATGGCCGAAGAAATTAAAAAGACCTGTCTGCACGCCAGTCATGTGGCTCTGGGTGCCCAGATGAGCCCGTTCGGAGGATTTGACATGCCCATCCAGTATGCCGGTATCACACAGGAGCATCTGGCAGTTCGCGAAAAAGTGGGAATATTCGATGTGTCCCACATGGGTGAGATATTCATTAGCGGACCCGATGCCGAGCGTTACATCAACCACATCTTCACCAACAACATAAGCGGTTTCAATCCCGGTAAGATCCTTTACGGAATGATGCTGTATCCTAATGGAGGTACGGTTGACGACCTGCTGGTTTACCGCGAGTTCGAGCCCGACCACTTCCTGCTGGTGGTAAACGCCGCCAATATAGATAAGGATTACGCCTGGATGCTTGAGCAGCAGCCCGGCTATGACGTAAAGATAGACAACCAGTCCGATATCTGGGGCCAGATAGCAGTTCAGGGACCTGAAGCCGAGAAGACCATCATAGACCTGTTCGGTCTGGAGTGCGCAAAGTCACTCAGTTTCTATGAGTACTGCAACTCAGAGTATAACGGTCACCGCCTGATTGTAAGCCGCACAGGCTACACCGGCGAGGACGGTTTTGAGCTTTATGCCACTCTGGAGGATACCGTTGAGATCTGGGACCGCCTGATCAAGGCCGGAGTCCAGCCCTGCGGACTTGGCTGCCGCGACACCCTGCGCTTTGAGGCCGGAATGCCGCTGTACGGTGATGAACTTAGTGCCGATATCAGCCCCATCGAGGCTGGTCTGGGTATGTTCTGCAAGTTGGACAAGGCTGAGTTCATCGGCCGTGAAGCCCTTGTAGCCCAGAAGGAACTTGGTGTGGAGAAGAAACTGGTAGGTATTGAGATCTTTGACCGCGCAATTCCCCGTCACGGTTATCCCGTAGAACTTGAGGACGGCACCGTAATAGGAGAGGTAACCACCGGCTACCACAGCATCTCTCTTGACAAGAGCATCTGCTTTGCTTTGGTCAAGACACAGTACGCTGCATTGGGCACTGACCTGTTCATCAGGATCCGCAAGAAGGTATTCCCGGGTAAGGTTATCGGCAAACGTTTTTATCAGACAAATTACAAAAAATAAAAGATATGAGTAAGATTGTAGAGGGACTCAAGTACAGTGAGACCCATGAGTGGGTAAAGGTTGAGGGTGACATCGCTGTCATCGGAGTTACTGACTTTGCACAGAAGGAGATGGGTGAGATCACTTACGTTGACTGCCCCGATGTTGATGATGAGGTGGAGAAGGGAAGCGAGTTCGGTGCTCTGGAGAGCGTAAAGGCTGCCAGTGACCTGTTCAGCCCGGTAAGCGGAATCGTAACCGAGGTCAATGAGGATGTAGTTGATGACCCCAAGCTGGTTAATGAGGACGCTTTTGCAAACTGGATCATCAAGGTACAGATGAGCGATGCATCAGAGCTAGACGGCCTGATGGATGCTGCTGCCTACAAAGCATTTATAAAGGAGTGATGGCAGGTTTCCAGTATTTCCCGCATACAGACAATGATATTCGCGCCATGCTTGACCGCATTGGCGTGAATAGTTTAGATGACCTGTATGCCGACGTTCCCAAGGACTGTCTCTACAAGGGCGAGTATGACCTGCCCGAGGCAATGACAGAGCAGCAGGTACGTGATTTCTTTGAGGGTCTGGCCGCAAAGAACCCCAAGCTGAAGGTCTTTGCAGGCGCCGGTGCCTATGACCACTATACTCCCGCAGTGATACCTTACATCACCCAGCGCAGCGAGTTCATAACCGCATACACCCCGTACCAGTGCGAGATATCACAGGGTACGCTCCGATACATTTTCGAGTACCAGAGCATGATATGCACCCTGACCGGCATGGACGTTAGCAACGCCTCCATGTATGACGGCCCCACAGCCGCCGCCGAGTCCATGCGTATGATGGTGGCTCAGGCCAAGAAAAAGAACACCGTGCTTGTATCGGACACACTGCTTCCGCAGGTAAGGGGAGTGATTGCCACATACGCCAAGTACGCAGGCATCACGATCAAGTCCATAAGTGCAGAAAACGGACAGACATCAAAGAAGGCACTGGAGGCCCTGATTGCAGAAGGTGACGTAGCCGGAGCAATCGTGCCCTCAGTGAACCGCTTTGGTATCATTGAGAACCTTGAGGGTATGGCCGATGCCCTGCACGCCGACAAGGCGATGCTTACAGTCTACTGCGATCCGTCAGCCCAGGCAGTGCTCAAGACACCTGCCGAGTGGGGCGCCGATGTAGCCGTAGGCGATGGCCAGCCGCTGGGTATTCCGTTGTGCTACGGCGGTCCGTACGTGGGCTTCATGGCCTGCACCAAGGACCATATGCGCAAGCTGCCCGGTCGTATTGTAGGTGAGACCCGTGACAAGGAGGGCCGCCGCGCATTCGTGCTGACACTCCAGGCACGCGAGCAGCATATCCGTCGCGAGAAGGCCACCAGCAACATCTGCTCAAACGAGAGCCTGATGGCACTCTGGGTAACGGTCTATCTCTCGCTGATGGGTCCCGAGGGTATGAAGCAGGTCAATGACCTTTGCTACCAGCGTTCACATTATCTGTACAAGAAACTGCTTGAAACAGGTAAGTTTGAACCCGTGTTTGATGCTCCTTTCCTGAAGGAGTTTGTACTCAAGCCGCTCGTTCCCGCTGCCGAACTCCAGAAGAAACTGGCCGATGCCGGATTCTTTGGTGCACTGGAGACCGAGGAGGGTTATGTTAGTTTCTGCGTCACAGAGAAGCGCAGTTATGAGGATATTGATGAACTTGTAAAAGCGCTCTGACTATGAAATACTACGACAAACTTATATTTGAGTTAAGCCAGCAGGGACGTGTAGGTTATTCACTTCCTACCACCTGCTCCAAGTGCAAGGGCGCCGAGGCAATTCCCGCCTCACTGTTAAGGAGCAAGGCTCCTGAACTGCCTGAGGTAAGTGAGGTGGATGTGGTTCGTCACTACACAAACCTGAGCCAGATGAACTTTGGCGTTGACACCGGATTCTATCCGCTGGGCAGCTGCACCATGAAGTACAACCCCAAGATAAACGAGGAGATAGCCGCAATGCCCGCATTCGCAGGCCTGCATCCCCTGCAGAAAGACCTTAAGGGTGTTGATGCCGTTTATGAGGGAATGGACAAGGCGCTGGCCGCCATCACCGGAATGAAACACTTCACCTTCAAGCCCTGCGCAGGTGCCCACGGTGAATTGACCGGTCTTATGATCATACGCGAGTACCATCTGTCACGCGGTGACTTTAAGCGTACCCGCATAATCGTTCCGGACAGCGCACACGGAACCAACCCCGCCAGTGCTGCGGTATGCGGTCTGGATGTGGTTGTGGTTAAGTCAAACGCCAACGGTCTGGTCGATGTGGAGGAGCTCAAGCCTCTGCTGGATGACACCATCGCCGGTATCATGATGACGAATCCCAATACCCTGGGATTGTTCGAGAAGGATATTCGCCAGATTGCCGATCTGGTACACGCCGCAGGCGGTCTGCTCTACTATGACGGAGCCAACATGAACCCGCTCATAGGCACGGTACGTCCCGGTGATATGGGATTTGACGTTATGCATCTTAACCTGCACAAGTCATTCTCAACTCCTCACGGAGGCGGCGGTCCCGGCAGCGGTCCTGTAGGCGTCTGCGAGAAACTGGTTCCGTTCCTGGGTGTGAACGTATCGGGCTTTAACGGCAACTTCGGCGTGATTCTGCGCGCCTATGCCTATATCCTGATGCTGGGCCGTGAGAACGTGAAGCTGTGCGGCAAGCTGGCCACTCTGGGTGCCAACTACATCAAGGAGTCACTCAAGGATTGCTATAAACTGCCTATTGAGAGCGTCTGCAAGCATGAGTTCGTGTTTGACGGACTTATCAATGACGGCGCACGTGAGGGCAAGGAGGGTGCTGCCACTCTGGATGTAGCCAAGCGTCTGCTTGACTTCGGATTCCACGCACCAACCATCTACTTCCCGCTGCTGTTCCATCAGGCTATAATGATTGAGCCTACCGAGACCGAGTCAAAGGAGACCCTTGATGATTTCATCGAAGTGATGCGCAAGATTGCCGCCGAGGCTGCACAGGATCCCGATATCCTGCACGGCGCTCCGCATAATACGCCCATCTCAAGGCCCGATGAGACCACGGCTGCACGTAATCCCATACTTAAAATCCAGGACGAATGCGCTTGCTGATAATTGGAGCGGGCCCTGGCGGCTACGAGACTGCGGTCGAGGCTGCCAAACGGGGAATGGAGGTAACCCTTATCTCTGAGGGACCTCTGGGCGGCACATGTCTTAACGAGGGTTGCATACCCACCAAGACATTCTGCCACTATGCTGAACTGATTGAGCAGAACCTCAAGGCCGGACTGGACTGCAAACCATCTTTTGCATCAGCCGCTGAACGTAAGCAGGCTGTCATAGAGCAACTGCGCGGCGGCATAAACATGCTGCTTAAGGGCGTTCAGGTGGTGCAGGGCAGAGCCCAGTTCAAGGATGCCGGGACAGTTGTCTGCAATGGCACGGAGTATACGGCCGATAAGATTATCATTGCAACCGGATCAGTATCGGCTTCACTGCCAATACCAGGAGCCGACAGCTGCATCACATCAAAGGAGATTCTGGAACTCAAGGAGGTTCCGGCAAGCCTTTGCGTGATAGGCGGCGGTGTGATAGGACTTGAGTTCGCATCGATATTCCGTAGCTTTGGCAGTGAGGTGACTGTGCTTGAGTATTGCCCCAATATCCTTCCGCGCTTTGATGTGGATCTGGCCAAGCGTCTCAAGCAGTCACTCTCCAAGCGAGGCATCAATATTGAGGTACAGGCACAGGTAACCCGCATAGACGGTAACACCGTAACCTATATCAAGAAGGAGAAGGAGTTTACCGTCCAGGCCGACAAGATCCTGATGGCAGTGGGCCGACGCCCCAACACTGAAGGTCTGAATCTGGAAGCGGCAGGCATAGACTACACCCGCAAGGGTATCACGGTCAATGACCGCTTTGAGACAAATGTTCCGGGTATTTACGCGGTTGGTGATGTTACCGGCGGTATCATGCTGGCACATGCCGCAACCTATCAGGGACTGCATGCCCTAAACTGCATGTGCGGCCAGCAGGACAGCATACGCTTTGACCTTATCCCCGCAGCGGTATTCACCATGCCGGAGGTGGCAACCATCGGCCTTACCGAGGAGCAGTGTGAGGAACAGAACCTTGAAGTTCGCTGCCTCAAATCATTCTACCGCGCCAACGGAAAAGCTGTCTCAATGGATGAAACCGACGGCTACTGCAAAATCATAGTCGCCCAAGACAACAAAATCCTGGGAGCTCACCTCATGGGCGCTCACGCCTCAGATCTCATCCACGAAATAGTAGCGGTAATGAATCTGAATGGAAATCTGGAACAACTCCAGAATGTAATACACGCACATCCAACCCTTAGTGAAGTACTTCAGACAGCTCTTCACAATTAGAGCACAGAGCTAACAGAAAGCGGTTATAGCGAGCCCGTAGGGCGAGAACGAACGGAGTGAGTCCTTTCGCGATAGCGAAATAAAAAAAGGAATCGGCTTCAAGCCGGGCCGAAAATAATAAAGGGCCGCTGTAAAGCGACCCTTTATTGTTTTTGGTCTGGATTAGAAGCCTCCGAAACCGCCGCCAAAGCCGCCTCCGAAGCCGCCGCCACCAAAGCCGCCGCCGAAGTCACCGCCAAAGTCTCCCATCATCATCATTCCGCCGCCAAAGTTCATCTCGCTGACCTTGCAGCCCTTGGGGAGTACAAAGAATGCGGGATCGACATCCTCGGCAATGAAATTCTGTGCAGTCTGGCTTGTGGTAGACCAGTCGCTCTCAGTTACGGTTGACAGAGGAATTCCCTCGTAAACGCAAACTGTGATATTCTGTGTGAAACCCATCTGGTTGCTGGGGCTCATTGAGTACTTCTTGCAAGTAACGCCTGCAACTACC
>JAEEGG010005207.1_pt1 | contig 31075 bp, 22 predicted proteins | sample 9134161 | NCBI WGS metagenome assembly JAEEGG01 (sample SAMN16246543, study PRJNA631951) | gut metagenome | biome: gut microbiome; feature: rumen; material: CR-attached | host: Bos | place: Iran: Karaj | collected 2018-10
GCTCTTCCGATCTTGGGCGTAGCGGTTACGGTGCAAGATTGTCCTTCGGTGTAGGTGCCGCCACCTGAGACTGTACCGCCATTGGTTGGATTAGCTGAAACGCTGACGGTAAAGGACTGCGGGACGTAGGTGAAGTTGGCGACGAGGTTGCGGTTGGCGTTCACGGTGAAGTTGTAGTTGGCATTGGTGGAGACCACGGTGCCGTTTTCCGTCCAGTTGGTGAAGGTATAGTTGGCGTTGGGGGTAGCGGTTACGGTGCAAGATTGTCCTTCAGTGTAGGTGCCGCCACCTGAGACCGTGCCGCCATTGGTCGGGTTGGCCGAAACGCTGACGGTGAAGGTTTGCGGGACGTAAGTGAAGTTGGCGACAAGGGTGCGGTTGCCAGTCACATTGAAGTTATAGCTGGCATTGGAAGAAACCACGGTGCCGTTCTCGGTCCAGTTGGTGAAGGTATAGTTGGCGTTGGGTGTGGCAGTTACGGTGCAAGATTGTCCTTCAGTGTATGTGCCGCCACCTGAGACCGTGCCACCATTGGTCGGGTTGGCCGAAACGCTGACGGTAAAGGACTGCGGGACGTAAGTGAAGTTGGCGACGAGGGTGCGGTTGCCAGTCACAGTGAAGTTGTAGCTGGCATTGGAAGAAACCACGGTGCCGTTTTCAGTCCAGTTGGTGAAGGTATAGTTGGCGTTGGGTGTGGCAGTTACGGTGCAAGATTGTCCTTCAGTGTAAGTTCCACCACCTGTTACGGTGCCACCATTGGTCGGGTTGGCCGAAACGCTGACGGTGTAGTTCTGGGTTTGTTGTGAGAAGTTGGCTACAAGGTTGCGGTTGGCACTGACGGTGAAAGAGTAGCTGGCGTTGCTTGAAACCGCGCTGCCATTCTCGGTCCAATTCACGAAATGGTATCCTGAGTTAGGCGTGGCAGTGACGGTGCAGGTCTGTCCGTAGTTGAAAACACCACTGGCATGGGTGGGGTCTTCACCTTCCACAAGGGTGATGTCGTCAACCAACAAAGAAGCTTGGTCGGCAGCGGCAGTATGGCGAATAGCCACATAGCCTTGGCCTGAATAGTCGCTTAGGTCGACGGTCACTAAGGAGTAGTTGGTGGAGGTTACTCGGGTCGAGGATACTAACGTGGTAGTGAAATTGCTGATAGCGTTGCCTCCTGTTGACAAAAGTACAGAGTAGTAATCCGTATAGCTGGTGTTTGTAATCTTAATATAGAAACTCATGCTGCCGCCAAGCATAAACTGAGGTGAGATCAGCCAATCGTCAACGGCATTTGATCCATCGTACACGGAGCCTACATAATAATTCCCGCCGTGCGTAGTATAAACAGTGCTAGATGTACCAGCTGGATTATAGCCATTTTGTCCCACAGCCCATGTCGTTGAGCCGTTATCGTTGTTACTGGCCGTCCAGCCTTGCAGGGTGCCACTTTCGAAACCGTAGGTAAAGGTGTCTCTATTGCCACTCATAGTAACCGAGCCACCCACAGCAGGCTCTGACGAGGCATTGATGGTGAAGGTTTGGAGAGCGAAGTTGGCAACAAGGTTTCTGTTGTAATTCAAGGTAAAGGAATAGCTGGCATTGGTGGAGACCACATTGTCGTTTTCAGTCCAGTTGACGAAGTTGTATCCCGTATTGGGTGTTGCAGTGACGGTGCGGGTTGAGCCCGTGGCGAAAGTGCCAGCGCCACTGACGGTACCGCCATTGGTCGGGTTGGCCGACACAGTGATAGTGTATTCAGAAGCTTGGCCGGCTACTTGGAGTGTCGTGATGTAAGGCTGACGCTGTTGGCGCGTGACCACAACCATTACTTGGCCAGTGGTCACAGGGGTGACGGGCACATTGACGGTGCCAGAGGAAGGAACCAAAGCCACACCGATGATTTCATTGTTTTGGGTAATGGCGACGTAGGATCCAGGGACGGCACTGACCGTGAAAGCAGTAGCACCAGCAGGGAAAGTGGGGTCGTGGCTGACCACATTGGCATCAGGATTCTTATGATAAGGCATCACAGAACCATCACCCAAAGTATGGTAAGCTTCCCAATAGTATTTGTCGGAAACACTGGAGGAGTAACTGCCGGCATGAGCGTAAGCCACGGCGAGGTTGCCGATGAAAGGCACTGAGTTCAAAGTGTTGAAACCAGTGTCGTCAAACATGGCATCGTAGCAACCCGTTGAGGTTTGTGCTTGTGTGGGCATTTGGTTCATGACGGAGGTTGCGCCTACACCGAAATAATAATCTTCGTACCAGTAAGAACTCGGGCAGGAACCGATGTAACCGAAAGCACCTTTGTTGGCAACTCTCAGAAAAGCCTCGGCAAGGCAGGTTCCGCTGTAGCCCCAGTCGGCGGCCAGGCAGCAGTTGCCCATGGCCCACAAATACTTGTCGTTGTTGGTCATCGAATTGACATTGCTGACGGAGAAGCTCGGGTCGGCCCAGCCAGTTTCCGAACCGTGGGCGGTGTAGTTGACGAAACCAACTTGATTGATGTAGTTGTAGCAGGTGGTTTGACCTGAACCTGTGGTCAGGAAGACGTGTGGGGTGATGCCATTTGACGAATTAAAATAATAGGTGTTGGCATATTGGATGGTGGGTTTGCCTACTCTTGATGTCCAGTTGCTGTCCCAACCAGCGATAAGCAATGTTTCGTCAAGATAAGATGGATTTGCCATCGTGTATTGCTCGTAAGTCAATGTCTTGTTGAGCAGGTTGGTCAACTCGGTAGTGGACGAAATCGGCATACGGCTCAAGAACATTTCCGGATAGAGGTCACTGTCGGTGGTGCTGGAATAGTACAAGTCAGTGATTTTATTGGAGGCGGAACCGGTTTGGCTGCCTGCCACATCAGCTTTGTCGCCCACAATGACGACGAAAGTCGGTGCGTCACTGTTGTAGCAGTTGCGGATGAACGACTTGATGCTCGAAGCACTCGTGCCTGTGTCATTGGTGGTATAAACTGTGGTGTAAATACCTTTTTGCTTTTTCCATGTGACCCAGTTTTGGAATGTGGTATTGTTAGCATAGGTCGGGGTGGTGATGACAATCATCTTGACGGGTGTGGTGTAAAGGTCTGGGTGGTCGGAATAAACATCCAACACGGCACGGCCATTGAACAGCTGCTTGTAGATGATGTCGAAATAAGGGCTATAGGTTCTGATAAGCTGGTCTTCCGTGGCTTGAGCATCGCCGCCATCGAAATGGACTTTCACCTTGATGTCGTTGAAAACGCGCATCGTGTTGTTGACGGGGTCGTAGCTGACAGGTTCAATGCACATCTTGCCGACTTGAACGCCACGCATGAAGCCGTCCACGTTGACAGAAGCACGAGGCGCTGAGGCAAGGCCACGGGTTTGATAGGCGGAAGCGTTATAAACGAAAGGCACATCCTCGGGATTTTGGTCCTTACGCAACGAAGGCTGGCGCGGCATCAAAGTGTGGATGCCATAGTCTTCGAGTCGGTAATCGGTGCTACTGAAGCTTGTAATCTCGATACGAGGATGGGCTCCGATGGGTAGGGCGATAAGCTCGTTCACAACGGGCACTTGGGGGTCGCCTTCATTGCCGCCGAGGACCGTATTGGGCAAACTGATCCAAGAAAACACGCCTCGCTCGGTTTGATAATCCTCTGCCTCGATGGAGGAGAATGAGAATGAAGCCTTGAGGCTCGTCATGTCGCTACTGACACATTCGGCCTTCGACTCGCTGCGCAAGTCGATACGGCTAGTCTGAGCCATGGCGAAAAGGGTGCTCATGGCCAATAGAATAAGGATGGTTAGTCTTTTCATCTTATTGTAATTTAATTGTTATGTTCGATGAATGTTTTGGCAAAATACCCATAATAATGACCGCAAAAATAGAAAAAAACATTTCATTTTCTCGACCTTACGAAAATGAATTGGAGATTTTTTGTAGAAAAAAGGGACATGGTGTTTAAATTATTCATACTTTTGCATCAAAATATGAATTTTCATACTAATCACATCAATCAAATCATTATGGAAGCAGAAAACGGAAAATATATCTTCGGTGTAGTGAAAGTGGGCGAAAGAGGCCAAATCGTCATCCCCAAGGAGGCACGTGAACAGTATAATATCAAGCCTGGTGACAACCTTATGGTGCTGGGTGACCAAAAAGGTATCGCAATGCTGAAAACGGAAGTTTTTCAAGAAATCCTCAATCAAGCGATGGGAGGCCTGACGAAATGAGAAAACATTGGATTGACAATTTACGTTGGGTGACGGTGCTTTTGGTGCTGTTTTACCACGTCATTTATTTTTACAACAACAAAGGCGTTTTTGGCGGCATCGGTGGTTTCGGTGAATACCCTGAATACCCGCAATATCAAGATGTTGTAATGTATATCCTCTATCCATTTTTCATGCCGCTATTGTTCATCTTGGCAGGCATCGGCTCGCGCTATGCACTCGAAAAGCAGTCGGCCAAAGAATGGTTCAAGGCCCGCACTCGTAAACTGTTGGTGCCAGGAACTATCGGTTTGTTCGTGTTCCATTGGATGGTGGGTTATTTCAATACCGTTGTGGCATCAAGGCAAGGCGTGTTTGACGACGTTCCGGCGATAGTAAAGTATTTCATCATGGCTGTCAGCGGCACAGGGCCGTTGTGGTTCATCCAAGTGTTGTGGCTGCTGTGCTTGGTGCTGTTGCTTGTTCGGGCCATCGATCGGAAAGACAAGCTCTACAACTGGTGTGGAAAAGCCAATTACGTGGTCATTATCCTTTTAGGCGTGCTGTTTTGGGCGGGTGAGCAAACACTCATCAAGAATCCACGTCCAGAAAGTCTCGATGGCCTCTTGAACTTGTACAAGCCTTTCTTTTACTTGGTTCCCTTCTTGTTGGGCTATTTCGTGTTCGCGCACGACGAGGTACAAGAAAAATTGGAGAAAGTCTGGATTCCGCTGATAGTGAGTGCTGTTGTCGCTGGCACAGTGTTGATTGTCACCACTTTCGGGCAAGACAACACATCACCGCAATATTTGGGTAGTCCGCTCAATTGCCTCTATGGATGGCTGATGTGCTTGGCGATGATGGGCTGGTTCAAGGCAAAGTTTGATCGCACTGGAACCTTTGCGGGCTATATGACCCGTTCCAGCTACGGAATTTATATCGTTCATTATCTGGTCATTGCGGCGTTGGGCTACATGATGAAGGTGTACACATCCTTAGCTCCTTGGATGATGTATGTCATCCTTTTTGTGGCAGTGATGACCATTTCGCCGCTACTGTACGAGATTATTCGCAGGATACCGTTTGTTAGGTGGTGTGTGTTGGGTATTAAAAAGAAGAAATCATGAACTGCAAACTTTACAATGAAATCCTATCTCGGCAAGACCCCGAGCAGGCCGTCAATCTGTCGCGGTTTTTCAAGACGGACAAAGGCCAATACGGTGAGGGCGACAAGTTCCTCGGTATCAAGGTGCCCGTCACCCGCGAAGTGGTGAAACAATGCTGGAAAGAAACCACATTCGACGATTTGGAGGCTTGTATCAGTTCCGAGTACCATGAAATCCGTTTGGCGGCCCTTTTGACTTTGGTGCAAATCTTCAAACAAGCCAAGAAAGACAAGGCTTCGCAAAAACGTTGTGTTGCTTTCTATCTTGCTCATACCGAGTTTATTAATAACTGGGATTTGGTCGACTTATCCTGTTATGAACTGCTTGGCACGTGGCTGTTGGATAAGGACAGAACCTTGCTTTACGACCTCGCCCGCGATGGCAAAACCCTTTGGGAGCAACGTATCGGGATGGTGAGCACGATGCAGTTTCTCCGCCATGGACAATTGGACGACACTTACGACATTGCAGACATCTTTTTAGCCAAGCCACAGCCTTTGCATGACTTGTTGCAAAAAGCTGTTGGTTGGCTGCTCCGTGAAGCGGGCAAACGCGATGAACAACGGCTGAAATGCTGGCTTTCAACACGATATAAGACCATGCCGCGCACCATGTTGCGGTATGCGATTGAAAAATTCTCGGATGAAGAAAGGAAAAAGTTTATGTAGGGATTCCCTGCAGGAATGGAGTGTTGCATTTTGTATTTTAGCGGCGGCTTGTAACACTTACGATTAGTAGGTTTTGTTTGCCGCCGCAGTTTACAAAAACACAAAATACTCCCTTCCCCGAAGGGGAAACTCCAAATCGAAAACAACTAACAACGAATGGATATACAACTAAACTTCATAGAACAAGGTCAAGGCCAGCCCATGGTTTTCCTTCATGGCAATGGCGAGGACAGCAGCTATTTCGTGCAACAAATAGCGCATTTTTCAAAGAGTTATCGAGTCATAGCCATAGATACGAGAGGGCATGGCCAATCACCTCGAGGCGAGAAGCCTTTTGCGATAAAACAGTTTGCGAAAGACCTAAAAGATTTTTTGGATGCTATAAACATTACAAAAGCCATCATTTTGGGCTTCTCTGATGGTGGAAATATCGCATTGGAATTCGCCTTGAAATATCCAGAAAGGGTTGAAAAACTGATTCTTAACGGAGCTAACCTTTTCCCAAGTGGTGTGAAGCCTTTGTACCAATGGCCTATCGAGGTCGGTTATCGTATAGCAAAATTGTTTTCCAACAAATCGGAAAAAGCCAAGCAAAATGCCGAAATGCTCGGTTTGATGGTCAACGAGCCGCATATCGACCCTTCTGAATTGGCCCGTCTGACGATGCCTGTATTGGTCGTTGCAGGTACGAAAGACATGATTAATGAATCGCATACAAGACTGATATATAAGAGTTTGCCTAATGCCCAATTGGCCTTTGTTGAAGGTGACCATTTTGTGGCAAACAAGAACGCGGAGGCATTTAATAAGGTAGTGGAGGATTTTTTAAGTAGATAAGTAATTGTTCAAAATTAATCGACATTATTATAAGCTTCTTAGCTGTAAGCTATCAGCCGTCAGCTATCAGCTCGGTAGTACCGTGGCTGACAGCTGATGGCTGATTGCTGACGGCCAATTTCTCTTGCCTTTTATGTAAACTAATTCTGCTCATCTACTTAAGCAAATTTAGCTTACGTATTCGACGCGAGACTGCGAGACACGAGACGCGAGTCATTGGACTTGTCCCGCGTCTCGAAGTCCCGTGTCCCGTGTCAAATGAATAGGTAGTTTAATTTTAAACAGTTACTTAAGAAATTAATACTACATTTGCAGGCAATTCGGAGAATCAACGTAGTTAAATAGAAAATTGTCCTGAAAATGAAAAAGATAGTATTATGTATCTCTGTACTGATTATCAGTATAATGGCTCTTCAAGCCAAGCCCATTAATCGCAGTCTTGCCATAACTGTTGCCCAGAAATATGCCACAACGCAATTCGCCATGGAGCGTGCTATGCCTGAACTCGTCTACACGGGTATTGACGAGGCGTTTTTCGTGTTTAATGTTGGCGACCATGGCTTTGTCATCATTGCTGGTGACGATGCGCATCGCCCTGTTATTGGTTTTTCAGACCAATCGGCATTTGATGCTTCCAACATTCCGCCCGCGTTGGCCTATTATCTTGACGGTGTGGCTGAGTGTATGTTGCAGTTGCACCAAGCAGTTGCCACTCCCGATGTGGCGGCGGAATGGGCTTCGGTGCTTGAACACGGCAGACTGGTTTCCAAATACGGTGGGAGAGGAACGGGCTATTTTTGCCAGACCCAATGGAATCAGACTTATCCTTACAATTATTGCTGCCCCGAGGATCCTAATGGTTCGGGCGGTCATGCCATCGTAGGCTGTCTCGCCACGGCCATGTCGCAGTTGATGCGTTTTTGGGCAAATCCCGCCCAAGGCATTGGCAGCCACTGTTATACTCATGATGACTATGGTCAGATTTGCGCTGACTTTGGCAACACCATTTACGATTGGGACAACATGCCCAATGTGTTGGACAACAATTCTTCAGAAGCCGAGAAGTTAGCCACAGGCACTTTGTGCTTCCATTGCGGTGTGACCATCGACATGGGCTATGGCCCTGATGGTAGCGGTGGCGCCTCGGGTCCCATTCCAGGGGTGATGCATGATTATTTCAACTATAGCGAAGCTAATGTGCAGCTCCGTCGTGATGACTATGAGACTGAAGAATGGAAGACCATGGTGCGCGAGCAGTTCGACATGGGCTGGCCGATGTATTATGGTGGTTGCGAGGACGGCGGCTGCCATGCTTTCGTTTGCGACGGCTATGACGACAACGACTATTACCACTTCAACTTGGGTTGGGGCGGTGGCTCCGATGGTTGGTATCTCATCGACGATGCGCCCTATACGCATCCTGCCGATGCCATGTTCAATTTTGTGCCTGCCGAGGTCTACAACCAAACCCCTTCGCAACCTGCAGACTTTACAGCGGTTCCCGTTAATGATACCGACCTCAAGGTGCGCCTCAGTTGGACTAATCCCACAGCCACCCTCGATGGAACAGCTTTGGAGGCCATTGAGCAAGTTATTGTGTTGCGCGACAACAAAGTCATCGCGACCTTGACCGATGTCGTTCCTGGAGCAACGCTTGAGTTTGAGGATGCTGCCGTTCCGCGTTTCGATGTGTTCCATTATGCTGTCTATGTCGTTGCCAATGGTCGTGTCGGAAAACACGCCAATGCCATGAAAGTGTTGGTTGGACCTTTCTGCACCTGGCGCATCATCATGACCACCACCAATCTCCAAGGTTGGGAGGGTGGCACCATTACCGCGTATTCGGCCACAGGGCGCGAAATCACCAGTATGACAGTTAACACGTATACGACATCACAAGTCGAGCACGAGCTGCCTTTGGGCCGCGTGTGCTTTGGCTGGACGGCTCCTGAAGAAACGGTCAGTCAGCTGGCTTTTGTCATCAAGGATGCGACTGGCCACACCGTCTATTCCTATTCGGGCTCTTCCGACGACTTGCCTGTAGGCGTTTTCTTTGAGACCAACAACAGTTGTGGAAACGAGATGATTTGCGACGCTCCTTTGGATCTCGTCGCCATACCCCAGGAGGATGCGATTTTGCTCACATGGGATGCTGTAGAGAACCCAGGCTATGGCTATCAGATTTATCGTGACGACATGCTTTATCGCCTCATTCCCTCTGGCAACACCTTCCTTGATGAGACAGTAACTTTGGGCGGACATTGTTACCGTGTAGGCGTGCTCTGCCAAGGCGGTGAGAGCGGTGATTATTCCAATGAGTCATGTGCCACGGCTGGACCTTGCTATCCGCCGCGCAATTTGGACTTTGATTATACTAATAATTACCGAGTTAAGCTGAAATGGGAGGCACCGCAACCCAATGATGGTTTTACGGGTTATTACCTCTATAGGAAGGACGGTGATGGCGAATACCGTCGTGTCAAGTTGTTGGGTGCTTCCGCGGTCAGTTATGTCGACAATTCTGCATTGCAGGAGGGCGACTATTACTATCGTCTTTATGCCTATTACCGTGATTTGGACTGCCTCTCGGCGCCAGCCAATCGTTTGTACTATCCTAATGTCTTTGAGTTGCATGCCTATTTCTCACCTACTGGTGTTGAAGAGCATGATAATTTGGTTAAGGTTTATCCCAATCCGACGAAACAATTCGTTACCATCGAAGCGGAAGGCATGATAGAGGTGTCGGTTTATAATACCTTGGGACAGTGTGTGATAAACAAGGAAGTTGCGGATGCTCAAACGACTATTGATTTGCAAAATATGTCTGAAGGGCTCTTTCTGTTGCGTGTCAAGACGGAGGATGGAACTATCTCCAAACGCATTGTCGTTGAGCGATAAGGAAAAAAACTCCTAACTCCTAACTGCCAACTCCTAACTATTTACTACCTTTGCAGCGTTATTTATTTAGAATCATTTTTTATTATGCTGAACAAAGAGAATGTCATAGAAGTCCTGAAGGACGTCATTTATTTCCCCAAAGGAGACAATATCGTTGCTTTGAATATGGTTGAAAACCTGATGGTTAAGGATAATGCCATCCGTTTTGACCTTGTTATGGAACATGCCAACGACCCGAAAAACGACATCTTGGTGAACGGTGCCAAGCGCACGCTGACCGAGGTGTTTGGCGACATCGACATTGAAATCAAGGTGGTGGAGGAGAAAACGGCCCTGTCGAAGGTGAAGCATATCATCGCTGTGGCTTCGGGCAAGGGCGGTGTCGGCAAGTCGACGGTGGCAGCCAATTTGGCCATCGCCTTGGCACGTGCCAACCAGCGTGTAGGTTTGATTGATGCCGACATCTACGGTCCTTCCGTGCCGATGATGTTTGGCCTTGGCAACGAGCAACCTGGTGCTTTCGAGAAAGATGGCAAGACGGTGATGCTGCCGCTCGAAAAATACAGCATCAAACTGATGAGCATTGGCAGTTTCGTTGATGCCGACCGTCCGCTGATATGGCGTGGACCCATGGCCACCAGCGCCTTGAACCAGCTGATGAACGACACCCTTTGGGGCGAGTTGGACTGGATGGTGGTGGACATGCCTCCTGGGACAGGCGACATCCAACTGACCTTGGCACAGCAATATAACGTGTCGGGTGCCCTCATCGTAACGACGCCGCAAAAGGTGGCCTTCGCCGATGTGCTTCGCGCCGCGATGATGTTCAAGGAAGAAGCCTTGCAGATTCCGATTTACGGATTGGTGGAGAACATGGCTTACTTCACGCCTTCCGACATGCCCGAGAAGAAATACTACATTTTTGGCAAGGAAACGGGTCAGCAGTTTGCCGACCAACTCGGTGTGCCGCTCCTCGGCCAGATACCGATTACGGAAAAGATTGCCGAATGTGGCGACGCTGGTGTCCCGCTTGCTTTGGATGCCGACTCACCCGTCACTAAGGCCTTCGACCAAATCGCAAAAACCATCATGAACGCTTAACTGAACAACTTCCAACTGAACAACTGATACAATGGATAAAGAGACCATCCTCAGAAAAGTCAAAAACGTCCTCGAACAAGTGCGTCCCTACCTCCAGCAAGACGGTGGCGACGTCAACTTCGTGGAACTCACCGACGACAACACCGTGATTGTGGAACTCACCGGTGCCTGTGGTAACTGCCCGCACAGCAGGTCGACGCTCAAAAACGGCATCGAAGCCGTGATGAAGAAAGTCATCCCTGAAATCAAGGCGGTGGAGCAGATAGAAACACTTGACTTGTAAATACGGCCCTTCGACAAGCTCAGGGACCTGGCTTTTTCGGCTGCTGTAGGTGCCTGAGCCTGTCGAAGGCCTGCTTCTGAAAGAAATACAACTAAATGTCTAACATAAAATTCAAACAACATGAAAAAAGTTCTATTCTCATTAGCAGCTATGCTGCTCCTTTCGGTGAGTGGCTTTGCCCAAACGACCTACACTAAGGTCACCTCCGCCTCGGGCCTTGAGGCTGGTGCAAATTATCTCATCGTCGCTCACTATGACGATCTGGGTGTTCTCGCCATGGGTTACCAGAAGGCAAACAACCGTCATGCTGTGGTTGTGAGCGAAAACGGCGAATCCATCACTATTACGCCCGGTACCGACCCCGCCAGCGAAACCGAAGTGTTCCAATTCACTTTGGGCGGCAGCACTGGTGCTTGGACCTTGTTCGACGCTGTGAAGGGCGGCTATCTCTATGCCGCAAGCAGCAGCAGCAACAACCTGAAGACGCAGACCGAACTCGATGCCAACGGACATTGGAGCATCACCTTCGATGCAGAAGGCACGGCTGAAGTCGTTGCGCAAGGCGAAAACACACGCAACTACATGCGTTTCAATCCCAACACCCAAAACAACGCTCCTCTTTTCAGCTGCTATTCTGAAACATCAACTGTGGGCGCTCTTGTTAGCCTCTACAAGTCTGGCGGTGGCACTGTTACTCCCGACCCCGAGCCGAGCAACTATCCCACTGCATTCCATTGCATCACCAATGAAGATGGCCTGAGCATCACCGTTGACTGGGTCGATGCCACAGGTGCACAACTGCCTGACAAATATTTGGTATTAGCCTCCACTGGCGACATCACCGTTCCCACCGATGGCACTCCTGTTGCCGATGGCGAACTGGCCAAGAACGTGGCTTACGGTGAACAAACGGTGACCTTCAGCGATTTGCAAGGCGGCGCCGCCTATCATTTCGCCATCTTCCCCTACACTAACGGTGGTTCCAACATCGACTACAAGACCGATGGCAACTATCCGACCACGATAGGCTCAACAGAACAAATCATCACCCTCTTCTTTGAAGATTTCGATGAAGAACTTGGTGTGTTCACCGCCCACAACCTTGTTGGCGAACAAGAATGGCATCATGGTGAATATCAAGGCACGACATACGCCAACATGAACGGCTATTCGGGTGGTGCCAATGACAATGTGGACTGGCTTATCAGCCCCGCCATCTCCAGCCAAGGCAACCAGGATGCTTTACTGAGCTTCAGCACAGCCATGAAGTTTGAAGGCGAACCGCTCCGCGTGAAGGTTTCCATTAACTATGACGGTGAAAGCAATCCCGAAGTCTTCGATTGGGTTGACATTACCGATATGTTCGATTATTCGACCGGCAACTATGAATGGGTTGAATCCGGTGTAGTGAATATCTGGAGCGTCCTTGACGGATACGGACTGGATTATCCTGATTTCTATGTTGCTTTTGTCTACACAAGCACTACCGAAGGCGCTGCCTCATGGGAAATTGATTATGTGAAGGTCGTTTCTTATGGCGCTGAGTCGGTTGCCGAGCAAAACAGCACCATCGGCCTCTATCCCAATCCTGCCAGCGAACAAGTGTCGTTCGTGCTCGAAAGCGATGCCCAAGTCAGCATTTTTGACATGACGGGCCGTAAGGTGAACGAGGTGAACATGGCTGCCGGCGAAGCTCAACTCAACGTGAGCGAACTCGAAGGTGGTGTTTATTTCGTCAACATCCGCTATGCCAACGGTGGCACGGCTGTTTCGAAGTTCGTGAAGTATTAATACAGACGCGATAGCATTATTGCGAGTAATTTGACACGCATCGCGTCATTGCGAGGAACGAAGCAATCCAGAGAACCCAGCTTAATCCCTGGATTGCTTCGTCGTTCCTCCTCGCAATGACGCAAAGCGACGCATAAAACACTATGAAAAAGGTTCTTCTTATAGCGTTATTATTCCTTTCCTGTCGAGCCGGAGCCCAGCAGGTGGAGCCCGTGCGCTATGAGGTGGACCGTTGGAACAAGGAGCAGGACTGCCATTTCCAGTCGTTTGGCGAGAATGGCGGTCTTGTGGTTTCCGAGACTGAGAGGACCGACAAGGATAAACGCCGTCTTTGGAACTTTGCCTGCGTCGACAGCAGCCTCTACGAGACTCGCAGCGACCTCATCCCCTTGCCCGACAAACTCAAATTCTTTGACTCGGATTGTGACCGTCGTTTTGCCGCTTTCTTGTTCGTCAACGAGGACAACAAGAAGGCTGCCGACACACTGGATTTCCTTGTCGTGAGCTTCAATCGGGAGGAGCATACCTACAAGACTTTTTGGGACAAATGGCCCGAGAAGTCGGTGCCGCTCTCGATAGATGTTGTCGATGGTACGATGATGTTGGCCTTGAACAACAAAAACGGTAACGGTTTTTTGTCTTTCTATGACTTGACCTCCAATGCCTGCCGCACCATAATGCCATCCCCATCAAGTAGTTTTGTGCTGTTTCAGTCGGCGGCGTTTGCCAAAGAGCATTGTTTTGTGGTGGCCGCCAAGGAGTTTGAAAACAAGCACTTCGTTTCCACTTCTTTTTTGGTGTATTCTCCTGCGGGCAACCTTCAAGGCAGTTATCGTTATGAAAACATCTCCCATGCCGCTTTGGGTCGTATGGGCTTCCGTTTCGACGAGGGCCGAAACCTCGTTGTCATTGGTACATTGGAGCGCGAAACGGGCCGAAAAGTCAACTTGCAAGGCCTGATGGAAGACTTTGACAAGGAAAGTGTTGGCGTGGTGTGGATGCGTTTCGTTTCGGGCTCGCCTGAAAGTAAGGTGTTTCTGTTTAAGGACATGCCCGAAATCGAACATGCCTTGACTGCTTCTGACCGCGTCAGGGTGCGCGAGGAACGCCTGAAAAACCAGAGAAAAGACAATCCTGAAAAAGGCGAAATTGCCTTCCAGTTTCTGACCCCGCGAATCACGGATTTCGATAGTCTTACCGTGTTTGCGGTGGAGGCATTTATGCCCTATTACCACACGGAGACCCGCACGAGCTATGGCTATTATGGCTATTACGGTGGCTATCCCTACACCTACACCGTGTTTGACGGCTACGACTTTTTCAGCGAAGTCCTTTTGGCTTTCGACCGCGATGGTTACCTGAAATGGCAGCAGTCGGTGAAATTCGACAATGAACTGACTTACGATCTCTTCCCACATGGTTCCGAAGGCGTTTGCTTTGATGAGCTTGTCGTGGCTTCCCCTTATCGTAACAATTTGAGATACACGGCTTTTGATGCGGAAGGTCAGGTTTTGATGAGCCAACAAAACGAAAAATTGGCACCTATTCATGGTGCTGATTATGTGGAAGATGAGTATTTTGCACAGATGGCTAAATGGTATGGCAACCGTTTCCTTATCTATGGTTCCCAGATTATACAGAACAGCACCCAACCCAAACCAAGACGAACGGTGTTTTACCTGCAAAAGGTTCAATATGATTGAGTTATGATTGGCAGTTACTTGAAATATCTGTTGCAGCGCAAAAGCGAATATGGCATACATTCTCCTTTTGTCTACGAATTTATGCGTAAGGTGTTGAACGATAGTGGCTCCAATCGTGATTATGACACCATTTATCGCCTTGCCCGTTTGCTTGACAAAAAGAAATACATCAACTACAACCTTCGCAAACAGAGCCGGTTGCTTTACAGGATGGTGCGATACTTTGAGCCCGACTCGGTGGTGTCGTTTGGTCACATGAGTGCCTTGAATGCCACGGCAATGGCTTTGGGACACATGCAGACCAAGGTCTATTTAGAGCAGTCGGAGACCTTCTTGGAGACGCTTAACTCAATGGGAGTCGTCAACGTGAACCTCATTCAGCCCGAAGAGTTCGATTCTGAGCATTTCAAGCGTCTCAATACAGGTTTTGTCTTTTTTAGCCGCGACTCTTTTGAGGACGACACTTGGGATTATTTAGCCGATTGTTTGAATCACAAGACCGCCGATTCCGTGTTCGTCTTCGAGGGTATTCACAGCAATCACGACTTGGAAGACGCCTGGGAGGAAATCAAAGGCAACGAGGATGTGTCGGTTACTTTCGATTTGTATTGTATCGGCATGGTGTTCTTCAGGGAAGGCATTGAGAAACAGGACTTTGTGCTTAAGTATTGAATGAGGAATTAGGAATGCTGAATTAGGAATGCTGAATGCGGAATGAGGAATGCTGAATGATGAAAATTGATAATAGATAATTGTTCAGATAGGAGGTATGAAGTAGGAGGTATGATGTACGAGGTATGAAGTAATTTAGTGGATGTTGGGCTGTAATAGTGTGGCAGCAAATAAGTCACAGTAGAATTTTGAATTTTGAATTTTGAATTTTGAATTTTGAATTTTGAATTTTTAAATCTTGAAATCTTGAAATCTTGAAATCTTGAAATTTTAAATCTTTGTATTTTAAATGAAGAATATTACCTATACGAGAACTGGCGACGAAGGCAAGACCTCGCTGATTGGTGGCTTGCGTGTCGCGAAATATGACGATAGGGTAGAGGCTTACGGCACCGTTGATGAGCTGAGTGCTTTCATTGGCGTTTTGTACGACCAGGAAGGCGTCACTGCTGAGATGCGAAGCGTGCTGGACACCATCCAGAACAAATTGTTTACCATAGAGTCGCATTTTGCCTTGGACGAAAACTCTGAGGTGAAGAAGATGATTCCCGTGCTGGCTGCCGACGATGTAGCCTATTTGGAGCATGAAATCGATGTCATGAACGAGCAGCTGCCCGAATTGCGGAGTTTCGTCATCCCTGGGGGTAACTTGAAGGCTTCCTACGCTCATGTTTGCCGCACCGTATGCCGTCGCGCCGAGCGTCAGGGTTGGCGTTTGGCCAACGAGCATCCTATTGATTTGGTCGATTTGAAATACCTCAATCGTCTGTCGGATTATTTCTTTGTTTTGGCTAGATTTTTTGGCTTTTTAGACAAAGTTGATGAAAACAATTGGAATTCAGCGAAATAAAAATTTGTTATTTTTACAAAAAAGTCCTTGCTAGTTAAAAAAATACTTGTACTTTTGCGCCCTCAAAAAAGAGTAAAACAAAAAACGAAAATACAATGTATTGGACACTAGAATTAGCCTCAAAATTGGAAGACGCTCCATGGCCAGCCACCCGTGACGAACTGTTGGATTGGGCTTTGCGTACGGGCGCACAGGAAGAAATCATAGAGAACCTTCAGGAAATGGAAGACGAAGGTGAGATATACGAACGCATTGAAGACCTTTGGCCCGATTATCCCTCGAAGGACGACTTTTTCTTCAACGAGGATGAGTACTAATCTGTAAAGCTGGTGATAATCAGCTAAATAAAGAAGATCCTTGGGTTGCCTAAGGGTCTTTTTTTATGTTAAGTAACTGTTCAAAATTAAACTACACTTTTTTGACGCTGGACTTATTAACTATGACCATTGACAATGACTATGACCGCTTTCACAGAAATGCTGAAATTTCAGCTCTTGGTTGAGGTGGTCATTGTCATAGTCACAAGTCATCGTCCCTATAGGTAAACTAATTCTGCTTATCCACTTAAAATTGACAAATTCTTTTCGGTTTTTTTCATCACATAGCTGCCATAGTCAGATAATAATCATAATTTTGCAGATTATTTTTTTAGTTATTCCAAATGAATGGGTAATAAAAGTAACATAATAACACTCAAAAGACAATGAAAAAACTAATGTTTAGAATCGGCATAGTTGCCGTTATTCTTCTGACAGCGTTCCCATTGGTGGGACAGACCACTGAGGTAACTCCGCAAAGAGCCGAACAAGTGGCACGCACTTTCTGGAACCTTCACCACGACGGGGATGTGGCGAAACTGAACACACCTATGTATCGCCTCGACACACCTTGGGACGCATTCTATATTTTCGCTCCAGCTGAAGGCAAGGGCTTCGTGATTGTGGCGGCCGATGACCGCGTGTGTCCCGTGCTGGCCTATTCGTTTCACAACAACGCTATGCGTGACAAGATGAGTCCCAGTATGAGTTGGTGGCTTGACGGCTGGCAACAGCAAGTTGACGACTTGAGAAAGGAGAAGGGTGGGGAGAGAAACGAAGAGTGGCAACAACTGCTGGATGGCGGTGGTACTCCTCGTTCGCTGACGGCGTTGGAGCCCATGATAACCACCCAGTGGGATCAGGATGCTCCATACAACGATAGCTGTCCTACCCGCATTGAGTTTGGGTCAAACGTACGTGCCCTCACGGGTTGCGTGGCTACGGCGATGGCCCAGGTGATGAAATACTGGAACTATCCCGTGCGCGGCACCGGCACCCATACCTACAACTCGGTCTCGTTTTTCGGCTTAGGTTATACCTTCGGCGAACAAACGGCCAACTTCGGCGCGACAACCTATGATTGGGACAACATGCCCGACCACCTCACCGTGACCTCTCCCGATGTGCAGAAGGCCGCCGTGGCCACACTGATGTACCACTGTGGCGTGGCGTGCGACATGTATTATGGTTCGGCCGCTTATGGTGGCAGTGGCACCAAAATCCGAAATGCTCCTTACATGAGAGAAGGAAACGCTCTTAATGGCATAATCAAGTATCTCGGCTATTCCTCGTTAGCCACAGGTATGGAACGCATCAAGTATGACGACAACGCTTGGACAGCGCTGGTGCGCGGTGAACTTGACGCCTCCCGTCCCATCATTTACGCTGGTTTCGAACAAACCGCAGGCCACTGCTTTGTCTGCGATGGTTACGACGATGAGGACCGTTACCACTTCAATTGGGGCTGGAGTGGCGATGGCGACGGCTTCTTCACCCTCAACAGCCTGACACCTAACATTGGCTCATATACCTATGACTTCACTGTCGGTCAGGAGATACTGGTGGGTATACAGCCCCCCACCGGTGATGACTCGCTTTGCATCATTCGCCAATTCCCCTATACAGAGGACTTTGAGACGGCTCCTACCGGTTGGAAAGCAACTTCCTCAAATATCCGCCACAGCTATTCCTGGATGGTTGTCGACTCCACAGGGGTTGACGGCAACTATTCCGTCGGAGCGTACCGTGCCATCATCGAAACCTGTGATGACCACATGTATTCACCATCTATCGTCACTCCAGGGGACTATAAAGTGAACTGGCAGGTGCGTGCCAGACAAGATTCGGGGAGTGACTCATACACCCTTACGGTGGGTACCGAGACGTTCAATGATATAGTGGAATCGGCTTCATGGCAGCCGCGTGAGTTGCTTTTCTCTGTAGCAGAGGGCGATACCGTGTGCCTCGATTTCCTTCATTTTGCCGAGACTAACTGCGTTGGCTTTCTTATCGACAACGTCGTCATCGAACAAATGTCAGATGACTATACTATCACCGTGTCAGCCAATCCGAGCGATGGCGGCATAGTCGCAGGAGGCGGCACTTACCAGCAGGGACAATCCTGCACCGTTACTGCCACAGCCAATGAGGGCTACACCTTTATTAATTGGACCGAAAACGGTGTTGAAGTCTCTACGGAGTCAAGCTATACATTCACCGTTACAGACCATCGTACTTTGGTGGCCAACTTTGACATGCTTATGGTTGAAATCAGCGCCGCGGTCGACCCCGAAGAAGCCGCAAGTGTCAATGGAGCAGGAACCTACCCGTATGGCGAGACAATCACTTTGGCCCTTGAACGAAACGAAGACTGGGCTTTCGTGAACTGGACAGAAGACGGCGAGGTGGTTTCAGAAGAAATGACCTACACTTTCGTCGCCACCGAGAGCCGCGACCTCGTGGCGCACTTCGTATATACCGAAGGCATCGGCGAACAATCGGCCAACGCGTTGGTTATCTACCCCAACCCTGTCAACGACAAACTGACCCTTGAGGCTCAAGAGGCCATCGGCACCGTGGAAATCTACAATCTTATGGGAGCTATGGTCTATAGTCAGGAGAACTGCGGCAACAAGGCGGAAATCTACATTGCTGATTTGCAAAGGGGTGTGTACTTTGTCCACATGATGAACGACAAGGTTTCTGAAACCAGAAAGTTTGTAAAAGAATAAACCTTAACACCTTGAAAAAAAGCATAAACTATACATGACCCAGATTTTGACCATGGTATTCAAGGACATAACCTTTTGAGGTTTAAGGGAACCTTGTTGACGAGACGGCCCAAGCCTTGGGTCTTTTTGCAGCTTTTCCGCAGATTGAGTGGTTATTGTTACCGATGAGTTCATGCGCGAGAAGGTGTATGAACAAAGCTTCTTTTTACTTTTTTTCCGTTAAGTTGCCAAGTTTTTGTATTTTTGCGCTTGCATCTGCCCAAAATGCTCTGATGAAAAAGAGTAACTGAAGGGCAGAGCACTACATAGGAAAAGGCGTTACTGACGCTTTGTTTTTGGGCAATCGAACTACCACAATCGAATAGCAAACAAAAACAAAAGAAGGAGTAATGCCACGGAGTGTTGTATATGCTCTCCGTAGTGTGCTGGGGGTACGAGTACCTCCAAGCACACTTTACGGATGTTTCATATACTCCAAACGTGGGTATTTGCTTTGTCTGTTTTTTGCTATGGCTGTGGTAGGCCAGATTGTCAAACAGGCAGAAGTCAAGCACCCACGCTTTTCTTTTTGTAGTCAGCCATAGTTATTAACCCGTTCGCTTTGGGTGTTTGCGGACAACGTTCAATCGCAATGGCTAAGTACACACGCGATTCACACATTACCACTGTCGAAGAAGTGAAAGACTTCTTTCGACACATCGTCTTTGACCTCGGCATCAACTTCCATCCCGACGATGATTTCAAGGATTATATTGATTCCACGACGGGAGGGCGAAGCATGAATGACGAACAAGCTGAACTCTACAACCGTTTGATGGATGAGGCATTCGAGGTTTGTGACGATGAGGATTTGGTGTATGAGATTGGCTGTGACTTGCTGAAAGAGAGATTGCAAATGAAATGAACAACCGATAAGGAAATATTGAGTCTTTGGCATCCTTGATTGACTGATTAACCAGAATTAGCACACTGTAGAACACATCAGTCGGACAAGCAACTGGATGTTTGCGCTCAACAGGGCGTGGACTGATGGATTGTTGTCTGATGTGGGCTGTGCTAGGCCTTGGTTAAACACATCTCTTCCACGCCCCCTTTTCGAAAACGAAAGGAGGGCTTTTTTGTGGCAACGGTTGAGAAAGAAATAAGAGAAGAATCTGAAAAGATTACGAAAGTTAAGAAGCTCGTAAAAAAACGAGCAGAGGAATTAGAAGATAAAGCACTTGTTCAAACGCCTATATCAGAAGGCACTTCATGGAAAGAACTTCAATTTCAATATCCAAATAGAATTGTAAGATTGGGAACACTTTTTAGTGGTATTGGAGCAATTGAACATGCATTTCAGAGATTAGGATTAAAACATGAAATAGTTTTTGCAGGAGATATTGAGCCCAATTGCAAGAAAAGCTATTTTGCTAATTATCAAATAAAAGAAGAAGATTGGTTTTCGGATATTCGGGATTTTGATGCAAGAAAATATAAAGGTAAAGTCGATTTTATTGTTGGTGGTGCTCCTTGTCAAGCTTTTTCAATGGTAGGACACAGGTTGGGGTTTGAAGATGCAAGAGGCACATTATTCTATGAGTTTGCTAGAGTGGTTAAAGAAACCCAACCTAAAGTGTTTTTGTTTGAAAATGTTCGCGGATTATTAAATCACGACAAAGGCAGAACTTGGCATGTAATTCACGATATTTTCGAAGAGTTGGGGTATGATGTGAAATTCAGAGTGCTAAATAGTTGTGACTATGGCATACCTCAACACAGAGAACGTGTTTATTGTTTAGGATTTAAAAAGAAAACAGATTTCAAATACCCCGCTCCAATAGAGTTGGAATATAAGATGTATGATTTTCTCGAAGATTATATTGATAGCAAATACTTTCTTAAAGAGAAGGGAGTAAAATTCGTTACGAGTCATAAAAACAGAGAAAAAAGCTATACTCAAATTAATGGTGACATTCAACTCTGCCAAAAGAGAAATCAACAATTCAACTGGCATGGTGATTTTGTCTATCATCCTGATTCTGAACTTACACTTTCAGATGAGGCTTTTGATGAGTTCATTTTTGATGTAAGAGACGTAGAAGAGAAGTATTATCTTTCAGATAAAGTTGCCAAATATGTGTTGGCAGGAGGAACAAAGAGTTTTAAGACTTCGACGGAAACCGATTTGGACATAGCGAGGCCTTTGTTGCAATCTATGCATAAAATGCATAGGGCTGGAGTAGATAATTATGTTACCCACAAAGGTCGGATAAGGAAGCTCACCCCTAGAGAATGTTTGCGTTTAATGGGATTTAAAGATTCTTTTAAAATAGTTGTGTCTGATACTGCAATGTATCAACAAGCAGGAAATAGCATTGTTGTCGATGTCCTTATAGCTATATTAAAACAATTAGATATTACTAAATATGGAGCAAGTGTATCATGATAAAATGAAGCAGTTGGGTTATGACCAACTAATTTGTGACATCTTTTCGGAGTGGGAAGATGTTAAAGATGAGATACTTATAAAAGAACGAAAAGAAGGAACTGGAAGTGGTACCGTCCATGTTTTTTTAGGTGCTGCGGATTCAATTTTGAGGCAAGAGTTCTCTTCTTATTATGACGCTGTAAATAATGGTGAAGATCCGTCTAATAGGGCAGTTCCTGTGAGGCATTATTTTTTGACGAATAATGTTTTAAGTATGATTGGGTATTTGTGCCAATATCACATTTCTCAAAACACAGACTTTACGAAGGAAGTTAAATCAATAATAGTTGAATTACTAAATGCAACGGATAATAGAGGGTTGGTAAGCACCACCTCGCTTTTTAAACTCTCAACTGGTTCTAATAAGCTGCGCCCGTATTTTAAACAATTTGATGAAAAAGGTGCTTTTTATCGTATTATTCGCCATTTATTGTTGCCTCAATCTGCATATAAAATTTCGCTGTATAAAAATGATAAAGGTGAGTATGCGGCATTTTGGTTAATTGGTTTTGATTATATGTCAAATTTTGAGGCAGATTCATCAAAGGAGCATTTTAAGCAGGAGTCAGTTATAGGATCTCTCCAGCAAATCTTCTACGGCGCCCCAGGCACAGGTAAGTCCCACGAAATAAAAAAGCAAACCATTGGAGAACAAGTCATTCGAACTACTTTCCACCCTGATAGTGATTATTCGACTTTTGTAGGTGCTTACAAACCTACGACAAAACAAGTTCCTATGCGCGATGTCACGGGGAAGGTGATTCAGGAGAACAAAGAGGATGTTACAGAGGATCGCATTATATACGAATTTGTTGAACAGGCTTTCTTACAAGCCTACACACAAGCATGGCGACTTTATGCCAATGCTGATGATGAACAACCCAAAAAGCAGTTTCTCGTTATCGAGGAAATCAACCGTGGCAACTGTGCACAAATTTTTGGGGATTTGTTCCAGCTACTTGACCGGAATGACGCAGGATTTTCTGAATATCCAATTAAGGCCGACAAGGACATACGTAAGCAATTGGCTAAAGCTTTCGCAGGAATTACCATAACTGATAAATCTACCATCAACCAATGGTTTGACGGTAAAGATGTCGCTGGCGAAGTGCTCAGTGGTGAGGTGCTATTATTGCCTTCTAACTTGTTTATTTGGGCCACCATGAACACCAGCGACCAATCGCTTTTCCCCATCGACTCGGCCTTCAAACGTCGTTGGGATTGGCAATATATTCCTATATCAAACGCAAACAAAGGTTGGAAAATCAAGGTCAATGGCAAACAATATGATTGGTGGGATTTCCTGGAGAAGATGAATGAGCAAATCAATGCTACCACCAATTCCGAAGACAAGAAAATGGGCTACTTTTTCTGCAAGGCCAAAGATGGCATCATCGATGCCAAGACCTTTGTAGGCAAGGTGGTGTTTTACGTTTGGAATGATGTATTCAAAGACTTCGCCAATGAAGCGGGCGGCATATTCAAGGATGAGGATGGCTCGTTGCTTTCGTTCAACAAGTTCTATCACGTTGTCCATGGAAAAACAGAGGTCCTGGAAGACAAGGTTGAGTTGCTGTTAAACAATCTCGGAGTGGTAGCTGAAGGTGAAACCATAGATGTTGAAGAACTTGAAAAGAATGCTTCGGCAAATTCAAGTAAAAACTATCTGAAAGAAATAGTATTTCCCGATGGGACCATATATAGCACCAGTGAAATGACACATTTTGATGCTTATATGGCTGCAATTAGGAAGATTGGAATAGAGAGAGTGGCTTCAGTTGCAGACAAACTGAAGTATCGGAGATTGAATCGCCCGTTGATTTCAGCAGAAAAGTATGAGGAAATAGAGAATAGCGCAGGCTTCTCGTACTATCAAGAAGGGAGTTACTTTTTCGTCAAGGGTGTCATGACCTATACATTGGTTAGGATATTGGAGGATCTGAATGAAATGTTGAACGTGGGAATGACCATTAACAACTGATTTTCATGCGCATTCTCATTGAAGAATACCAGTACGATGTAGCCAAAGTGAAGGACATTCTGCATGGCATCGATGCCTTGGAGAATGTGGAGGGTAAGGTCTCCATTCACTATGTGGGGTATTACTACAATGCCTTGCTGAAGGACTGCGTGTTTGTTCTTCCCAAAGTGCTGCTCAAAGACGTGGATGGGCAGGAATTGGCATTTGGCAAATACAAGCCTGAGAACATCGTTACGCCAGACCAAAACAAGGAGATGGAAGCCAAGGAGAAGGACTTCCTCTATAAGTTTGCCGTGTGGATATATCGTGCCATTGTCGTCTATAAAAACGACAAGCGAAACGACACTGATATCGTGTATCACACGAAGATAGCGCAGATTGGCAAAGGTATGCGTAGGCTGAGCAACACCTACCTTGACATCCTGCTGCAGCTGTTGCAGTTCAACAAGGATAACCGAAGTTTCTTCTTTTTCATCGTGAAGAACTTGCATTCAGGTTATAACAAAATCAACTGGACGCGTACCATCAGCCGAGAGACAGCTATCGTACAAAGTGGACAGCCTGTTTACCTAAAGCCAGTGAACAAGAAACGGCAAATCAACTTTGACGAAGAACTACTGGTGATCTTCTTCTCCATCTTGAATTACATCGGCGACACTTACGGATTCGCAAAGGACATCAAATGTCAGTTTGACCTCATCAAAGGACCAAAATTCCAAACCTATCTCAACGGATATGGACTGACGCGATTACTGCAAATCAAATACAAGTATTTCTCGGACAAAGCTTTGGAGCTTTGGAATCTGTGTTACGCTTTCTTTGATGAATCGCGGCAGGTGTTTGTCAGCACAGAGAAGAAAGAGTATCTGTTGGTGAAGAGCTTCTACATTGTCTTTGAGGCCATCATCGATGAACTGATTGGCGACAATCCATTGCCAGATGACATGGAGAAAAAGCAGGAGGACGGCAAGGTTGTCGACCACCTCTATACAGCGAAGAGCCTCATCGAGAGCGAAGCAGCTCAGACCTATTACATCGGTGACTCGAAGTATTATAAGATGGGGCATCCCATTGGGGATGAGTCTATTTACAAACAGTACACATACGCCCGAAATGTCATCCAATGGAATTTGGACATCTTCAACCGAGGCGAACAGCCGAAGTCGGGAGTCAGATTGCGTGATGAAGTGACGGAAGGCTACAACATCATTCCTAACTTCTTTGTGTCGGCAAAGATGGACGAAGATTTCAGCTATACCAACGATGGTATTGAGAAAACCGACAGAAAAAAGAATAGGCATCGTAAAGAGCAGTTCAAGAATCGTTTGTTTGACCGAGACACGCTATTGTTGTTCCATTATGATGTGAACTTCCTCTTTGTGCTGTCGCTGTATGCCAGGGACAATACTCCACAAAAATCAGCATGGAAGAAGGAAGTACGAAAAAAGTTCCGCACCGAGATTCAGACATGGTTGCAAGATGAGAGAGACGGCTTCGCATTCTATGCGATGAAAGCTCGCCCAGGTGTGGATGCGCGTCAATACTTCAAGACGCATTTCCAAGACATTCTTGGAAAGACTTACACGCCGTATGACTTAGAAGAGGTCTATTCGTTGGCCTTAGACAGAAAAGACCCCGAGGGCGACAATGAGCGCTTGCTTGCAGAACTATGCCAGTATTTCTATGTCGAACCATGTAGTTTAGGGGAGAATCCTGAGCCAATCATTGAAGCTGCAATGAAATCGTATGATGGTATAGTGCCAGCTCCAGGTAAAGATGGTGTTCTTATGGTGATGATGGAGAACTACGATGGCAAGAGCCAAAGTTTCATGTCTTCTGGAAAACTTGCGGTCGGTATCAAGTACACGACTGATTCGATGGAGATAGTGGAAAAACTGTCTTCTATCGGATATGTGTTGTTCCATCATCGCAGTGCTATTGGGCAACATCTGTTTGCGGTGAAGGGTGTATGCAAGGTGGTGTCTTCGGAGACTATTGAGGATGAGCGGTACAAAAATATTGACACGACAGAACTATATTTAATTGTTGACATCGACACCTCAGCCGAAATGGATGCTTCTGAATTAGACGCTACCAAGAAAGAGTGTACCAAGTCAACTCGATATGATGCGCAATTTGCACGGATAGAAGAGCTGAAGAAGGGAAAGGAGTAGCTTGATGTTTTTGTTGTCAAATTTTTGGCAAAATCTATAATTATTTGCAAAAAATGATGTATTTTTGTATTTATGCAAACATCCTTTTTCCATCGCCTTCGTCTCATCTCCCAACTCTCCCGAGGCCTCTTCCTGACCGACAATAATCGTTCGCCACTGGGCCGCGTGTGGCAAATCCTTTCAAGGTTCACTTGGGAGCTGCCGCAAACCCTCGTGGGATGGCTTTATACTGTGATGCGGGCACTCGCTGGTCAGGTCGACCGTGTCGATACCCTGGGCGGCATCACCTTCGCGACGAAATTGGGATGTGGCTATAGTATGGGCGTGTCGCTGGGTACTTTCGTCGACCTGTGGGCTGGCCCTTGGATGCACGGCGAAGGAGAAGCTTATATCCTTGGCAACCAAATCTGTATGCACGAGTTTGGCCATACAGCCGATAGCCAGCTTTTTGGCTGGTTTTATCTGCCTCTCATCGGGTTGCCCAGCCTTCTGAGTGCCTTTGGTAAAGGCAACCACAACGTGTTTTGGACCGAAATACGCGCCAACAGCCATGCCAAACGGTATTTCTCGAAGTATTATTCCATCGCTTGGAAGGAGGAAGGATACCCTACCCAAACAGGACTCGCCTAAAAATTCTTTCTTTATAAGTAGAAAGGCAGATTAAGTTTCCATATTGGACGCGAGATTACGGGACTATGACTTGTGACAATGACCATGACCAACTTCAACCAAGAGCTGAAATTTCATCATTCCTTTGAAAACGGTCATCGTCATAGTCAATGGTCATAGTAAAAAGTCCCGTGTCCCGCGTCAAAAAACATGTAGTTTAAATATGATTAATTACTTAATTTGCTTTTCTTTGCTTTTTTCAGCATGGATTTGGGTTTGAATGCGTTTTTCCCTTATCTTTGCCGAAAATACCAAATTTATGGACGAAGTTAGAGTTATCGAAATCAAGAAAAGTGTCTTTGAAGATAACGACAAAGATGCCGATGCTTTACGTAAGGAGCTGAAAACGAAAGGCGTATTTCTCCTTAACCTGATGTCGGCCCCTGGAAGTGGGAAGACGACAACCCTTATTCAAACCCTCAATCGCATCAAGGACAAGGTGCGTGTGGCAGTGATGGAAGCCGACATCGACAGCGACGTGGATGCCGTCAAAATCGTGGAAGCCACAGGCGTCCCGTCCATCCAGCTCCATACAGGAGGCATGTGCCACCTCGACGCGGAGATGACACGTCAAGGGCTCGACAACGTGGCCTTGAAAGAGGTGGATCTCGTCGTCCTCGAAAACGTGGGCAATCTTGTATGTCCCGCTGAGTTCGACACGGGTGCCGTGCGCAACGCGATGATTCTCTCCGTCCCGGAAGGCGACGACAAGCCGCTGAAATATCCTTTGATGTTCACGGTGTGCGACCTTGTCTTGATCAATAAGACGGACGTCATGCCCTACTTCGACTTCGACCTTGAACGCTGCAAATCATACATCCACCAGCGTAACCCCAAAGCACAAGTCATCCCCATCTGCGCCAAGACTGGAGAGGGCGTGGATGCTTTCGTCCAATGGCTCCTCACCGAGGTCAACGCCTGGAAAAACAACTGATAAGTAGATGAGCAAATATAGCTTACATAAAAAGCAAGAAAATTTGGCAGTCAGCAGTCAGCCATCAGCAGTCAGCCATGATGCTACCAAGCTGATAGCTGACGGCTGATAGCTTACAGCCAAGAATACTGTACTTTATTTTGAACGATTACCTAACTATTAACTGCAAACTGACAACTCCAAACTGATAATATTATGCCCGAAATGTCAACCAAATTTGTCCCCAAGCATAAAGGCGACAAAAACCCGAACCCGAAACTGTTGAAATTCGTCCGTCACGTCACGGACCGTATCCCAGGAAAAATCAAGATGGACACCGATGCCCCAGAGTATTGGGGCCTCGCCTGCATCTTCGAGGACGAGATGGACGCCGCCACCCGCGAGGCCTCGTTGGATTTGCTTTTGGATATGCTTCCTGGCAATTTCTTCAGAGTGAGAGAGCATCACAGCTATGCCGAATTGCATGAGTTGAACGCCAAGAAACACTATACCCCCGACGACAAGTCCTTTGATGAACTTCTGGACAAGCTGGCCTATTTCGGCATGTTGGAGTACGACTACGGCGACAAATACACCAAGGAAGGACCAGTGGTCGGCACTTTGTTTGAACGCGACGCCCGCATCTACTGGGTGCCGATGTTTGTCCCAGGTTCTGCAGAATATACCAACATGAACGTGGAGCTGATGGACAAACACCCCGAGCTGGCCATGTTCTTCGAACGCATGACGTTCTTGCCCCTGGAGAAGATCACGCCCAGCATTCCCATGGGTGGCGCAGGCATCGGCATGCATGTCATCCCCGTGGAGAAGGCCATCAGCATGGAAAACCAAAGTGTTGATATCGAGCATATTTCCTATTGGTTGAAACGCTATGAAGGCCATTTGGCAGTGGGCATCTGTTCTTGCCGCTATGGTCGCAAGAAACTTGATGAAGGCTGCGCCGACGACTACCGTGATTGGTGCATCGGCGTGGGCGACATGGCCGAGTACCTTGCCGAGACAGGCCGCGGACACTTCATCACCTACGATGAGGCTATGGCGATCCTGAAAAAGGCCGAGGATAACGGCTTTGTGCATCAGGTGACCAACGTCGACGGCGAAGGCAAGATTTTCGCCATCTGTAATTGCAATGTCAAGATTTGTAATGCATTGCGTACCTCGCAGCTTTTCAATACACCTAATATGTCGAGAAGTGCCTACGTGGCCAAGGTCGACCCGAAGAGTTGTGTGGCCTGCGGGCGTTGCGTGGAATACTGCCCTGCAGGTGCTGTTCGTTTGGGACAGAAACTCTGCACCAAACACGGCGAGCAGACCTATCCCAAGCAGGAACTTCCCGATGCCAAGAAATGGGGCCCACATAAGTGGACGGAAGACTACCGCGACAAAAACCGCATCAACTGCTATCCTACGGGTACCGCACCCTGTAAGACAGCCTGTCCTGCCCATATCGCCGTACAAGGCTACCTGAAGAAAGCTGCCGAGGGCAAATATACCGAAGCCTTGGAGCTCATCAAGCGCGAGAATCCCTTCCCGGCAGTCTGCGGTCTCGTGTGCAACCGCCGCTGCGAGGATGCCTGCACCCGAGGTACCATTGACCAGCCCATCGCCATCGACGCGGTGAAGAAGTTCATTGCCGAGCAAGACCTCAATGCTGAGACACGCTTTGTGCCAGAGGTGAATATCTGCTCGAATGTGCAGGAACAATGGGAGGAGAAGATTGCCATCATCGGCGGCGGTCCCGCAGGATTGAGCTGCGCCTATTATCTTGCCACTATGGGCTACATGCCCACTGTGTTCGAGAAGAGCGAGGAGCCTGGCGGCATGTTACGCTATGGCATTCCTTCCTACAAACTGGATAAAGACGTCATCAAGGCTGAAATCGACATCATGCGAGAGATTGGTGTGGAGATTCGCACGGGAGTGGAGGTCGGTAAGGACATCACCATAGAACAACTCCGCGAACAAGGCTACAAGGGCTTCTATGTGGCTATCGGCTGCCAAGGAGGCAAACTGCCCGGCATTTCGGGTGAAACACTTCCCGGCACTATCACCGCCGTCGACTTCCTGCACGACGCCAACTGCGGCAAGGTGAAGGTCTCGGGCAACATAGTAGTCGTTGGCGGCGGCAACGTGGCCATCGATGCAGCCCGTGTGGCCAAACGCAGTGGCGCGACATCGGTGACAATGCTGTCATTGGAGACCGAAGACATCATGCCGGCATCGCTTGAAGAGCGCAAAGAGGCTCGCGAAGACGGCGTGGTCATCAACCCAGGTTGGGGACCGAAGGAAGTGCTTGGCGATGGCAAAGTCAGCGGCGTTGTCTTCAAGAAATGCACCTCGGTCTATGATGCCGAACATCGTTTCAATCCACAATACGACGAAAATGAACTGATTACGTTGGATGCCGACATGGTTATCTTCGCCATTGGACAGACCGTCATTCTGAAAGATCTGCTCAAGGACACCAAGGTAGAGTTCTTCAGAGGCGTGTATCCCGTTGCCGACAAACTGACGTATCAAACAGCTGAAGAAGACATCTTCGTAGGTGGCGACGTCTTCACGGGTCCCAAGTTCGCCATCGATGCCATTGCCGCCGGTAAGGAGGCCGCTGAGAGTCTGCATCGCTTTGTGCAACACGGACACATGACTATTGGTCGTAACCGCCGCGACTTCATTGAGTTGGACAAGGACGACATCCTCGTGGAATCATACGACAATAGTTCGCGTCAAGTGGAAGGCCATAAAGCCAACGAGAATCCTTTCAGCGAATATATGGTCACCCTCACCGAGGAGCAGGTACGAAAAGAGACAGCCCGCTGCCTCTCTTGCGGCGCATCGGTGGTCGACGAGAACCGCTGCATCGGATGTGGTATCTGTACCACCAAGTGCGGCTTCGACGCCATCCACCTCTTCCGCGACAATCCCGATGCCAGCATCATGCGCACCTCAGAGGACAAGTTCGGTGGCATCCTACCCTACATGCTCAAACGCACCGGAAAAATCATCTTCGGCAAGAAAAACTGAACAACTGAACAACTGATAACTGAACAACTGATAACTGAAAACTGAATAACGTGCACGAACTGGGAATCGTATTCTATATCGTCAAGGACGTTAAGCAGGTGGCCGAAGAAAACCATGTGGAGCATGTCTCCAGCGTGGTGATGGACATTGGAGAGGTGTCGACCGTGGTGCCGCATCTGCTCACCGACTGCTGGCGCTGGGCTGCCGACAAGGAGGAAATCCTTCGGGGCTGTGAGATGAAAGTCAACACCATCCCTGCGGTTACGCTTTGTGGCGACTGCAATAAGGAATATGAAACGGTCAAGTTCGGCAAGATATGTCCCTATTGTAACAGCAAAAACACCTGGCTGTTGCGAGGCAACGAAGTGGAAATCAACAGTATAATCGTTTAATTGTTGGGATGTTGAATTGTTTAATTGTTCATCTGGATAATAATCAGCAATTCAACAACCTAACACAAACTCATCAATTCGAACATTCAACGTGGTAATTCAACAATTCAACAAATAAACAATCAACAATTCAACAACTTATGTCTTGTTTTGTAGTACCTTTAGCACAAGCGGTGGTCACGAGTGCCATTCGCAAATCCAATGAAAAAAACAACCG
>JAEEGG010005208.1_pt1 | contig 31073 bp, 28 predicted proteins | sample 9134161 | NCBI WGS metagenome assembly JAEEGG01 (sample SAMN16246543, study PRJNA631951) | gut metagenome | biome: gut microbiome; feature: rumen; material: CR-attached | host: Bos | place: Iran: Karaj | collected 2018-10
GCCCGTTCAAAGTGATTTGAGCGAGCGCTCAACCCCCAAGGAAACGGCACCTTCTCCCCTTGAAGGTGCCGTTTTCGTCCCTTCAACTCGGCACCTTCGTCCCTACCACTCGGCACTTCTCTGGCAAGTCATCTGTAATTGGTGATTAACTTTGTAAATGTGACAGGTACCAAATCCCTGTCACATTATTCTCTATCTATCGGCAAGTTTAGCTGCTGATTACGCCTACAAAGATAGCACTTTTTGCCGATACCGGCAAGTTTTTGTAGAAAAAAGTGCTTTTTCTATAACGGACCGAGTGCACGGCAGAGCCCCCGTTGTACTCCAAAATAATTTTCGAATCTCATCCTCATTTAAGAAAAAATGTGTATTTTTGCAGCATAAATGTACTTGGCAATGGCAAAACACAAAATCTACGTTGCCAGCAGTTGGCGCAATGAACATTACCCTGACGTGGTGGCCAAGTCACTGAAGTAATATGGACAAACTCTCAGCAGAACGACGATCAGCCAATATGGCGGCAATTCGGTCGAAGGACACGAAGCCGGAGATGATTGTGCGGCGTGGACTGTGGAAACGGGGATTCCGGTACAGGCTTAACGACAAGCGATTGCCTGGACATCCGGACTTGGTACTGAGGAAGTACAGGACATGCATTTTTGTGAATGGGTGCTTCTGGCATGGACATAAGAGCCTCACCCCCAACCCCTCTCCAAAGGGCGAGGGGAGTGAATATATACTTACCGATTCGGAGTGTTGCAAGATTCCGAAGACGAACCGTGAGTTCTGGGTAGCGAAGATTCGCAGGAACAAGGAGCGTGACAAGGAGGAACAGAAGAAGTTGGCAGCGATGGGCTGGCATTGCATCACGGTGTGGGAATGCGACCTGAAACCGTCGAAGCGTGAAGAGACGCTGGAGTCGATTGCGTTCACGCTGAACCATATATGGCTACAGGACCGTCAGACACGTACTATTGCATACCAACAGCAGGACGAAAAGGACGAGCAAATGCCAATGGCTGCAGAAGGTGACGGGCTATGTCCTTGAAAAAAGATTCGGTGGTGCAAATGTGGTGTATTATGCAAAAAGAAAAATCCGCAAGAAACTGACATTCAGAATCTTGCGGATTTTATAAAGTGATCCCGTTGGGATTCAAACCCAAGACCTTCAGAACCGGAATCTGACGCTCTATTCAGCTAAGCTACGGGACCTTTCGGGGTGCAAAGGTACAAATTAGTAAGCAAACAACAAAAGGTTTTTGAAATTTTATTTCATCTTTCCTTTTGTTGTTAGACTTCCCGATATTAGAACTGGCGCGGGCCTCCGAAGCCACCACCACGGCCTCCGCCAAAACCGCCCCGGCCACCACGACCTCCGAAGCCGCCACCAGGCATACCGCCTCCGAAGCCACCACGGCCACCCTGTCGGCCACCGAAGATGTTCAGGCGATAGATAACATGCAGCATGGCATACTGATGGACGGAGTTGTACTCCGTATCACTACGCATCATTTCGTTGATGGTGCGGGTGATGTTTGACTGACGGTTCAGGATATCATAGAACTGCAGGCTGACGGTCAGGGCATTGCCACGCAGGAAGCTCTGCGACAGCTGTGCGTTCCATATCAGTTCATTGGTATTCATCGTGGCATCGCTGAATCCACGGCGGCTATTCATGCTGATGTCTGTTGCCAGACGTGTGCCCCAAGGCAACGTCACATTGGTGGACAGACCATAAGAGAAGGTCCACGTGTCGAGGTTGGAACTAGTCATAATGTTATTGCGTGAGCGGTTGTAGTTGAACGAGCCGTTGGGTTCGACCTCCAACCAGTCGTTACGGAAGCTAAATCCGAGACGCTCAGAGATGCCGAAAGTCTTCGTAATACTCTTAGTGGCGTCATCATTGAAGGTCATGGTCTTGGGTTTTGAATTCAAGTTAGCATAACCTACGCTGTTGTTGTAGCTCAGGTTTGTGAAAGTATTGATGTTGAAGTAGCCCGCTGAGTCGATAGACGTGTTATAGACAAGGAATCCCTGCGTACTCCAGTTACCGTCGATATTCTCAGGTCTCGTCACTCTTGCGTCCGTATTTTTGTCGTATGTTACCTTGCTCGCAATAGAGTTCTGAGTCATGCGGAAGTTGATGTTGGCCATCAGCGACTGCATGTGACTGGGGAAGTAGTTGTTATACTGCAGACGGAAGTTATTGGTGAACGAGGGTTTCAGTCCCGGGTTACCCCTTTTGATGTTCATGGGGTCGCTGTCATCTACGATGTCAAGCAGGTCGGCTATACCTGGTTGGCTGGTCTGTCCACGATAGTTGAAACGAAGCTGGCTGACATCGGAAATCTTCCAGCGGAAGTCTGCTGTCGGTGTGATATTAAATACGCTACGCGTCGTATCAACTGATACACCCATATACTTCTGCACGTACTTCGATGACTGTGGAATCATCTGTACACCGATGTTGAAGTTATAGCTGTCGCGTACGATGCGCAGCATCACCTCTGCCGTATGGATGTAGTTCTTATATTCCGAGTAACGGCTCATGGACTCACTACGATATGTCTCGAGCGGGTCAACCAGACGGGCCAGATAGGGGTCCCATCCGCGATAGCTGGCCGCGAGATCGCTGAAGTCATAGCTGTCAAGGTCGAACATCTGTTTGTCGCCCTTCTCGTAGCGATACTGGAACTCATAGCTGAACTGCAGGTACGTTCTGGGCATGATTGGCTCACTATAGGTCAGACGTACGTTGTAGTTATAGTTCTTGGTGGGCGACAGGCTGTAGCGGTTGGTACGCTGAATGGAGTCATTGCCGTCAGCACCCTTTACTCGGTAGAAAGTTGCCAGGTTTGACTGGAACTGGTTACCCTTGTTCTCTGAGTAGTTAGCACCAAGAACGAGGGTGATGTTACGACCCATGGAACTGAGGCGTCGGTTCAACTGCAACGTACCACCAAGGCTGGTAGATCTAGAATAATCCATCGTGGAGTTGAGACGAGTATTGATGAGGGCCGTCGTATCGTTGATAGTCACGGTCTTCATACGTGCCAGACCTTCAGGACTAAGCGGATCGTCAACGTACAAGTAAGGATCGACACCGAACGATGCAGAGGTGCCACCACTGAGCTGGTCGTTACTGTTATAGCTGAAGTTGGGTCGAAACATGATGTTCGTCATCGAGTCGGCCTGCCATTCTATGCGCATCTGTCCGTTCCACCGATTGCCACGCGTGTAACGCTGACTGTTGCTATTCGAGAATGAGCCAGAATAGAAGTTATGCTGTGACTGGAGCGAAGCTGCATCGCCGTCGCTGTGGTTCCAGCGTATGCTTCCATCCCATTTGAAATTTCTGTTGGGCTCATAGTTGATGTTCACGCCTGCCATCTTATTAGCCGTCAAACCCTGTCGGCCCATGCCGCCACGGAAGCCACCGCCACCGCCAGGGAATCCCATGTCATTGGTGTTATTGGCATTAAGCATCACAATGGCAGTCATCTTACTATCGAACTTACCACCCATGATACGACCGGAATAACGATCCTTCGTACCAACTCCAATATCGGCATTACCCATGATGCCGCGGTTCATACCCGGTTTTACACCGAAGTCGAGCACAGTTTCCTCGTTGCCATCCTCAATACCGCTGATACGGGAAAGGTCACTCTTCTCATCATATGCCTTAATACGATCGACAATATTGGTAGGCAGGTTCTTCAGGGCTGTCTGGGTGTCACCTGTCATGAATTCCTTACCGTCAATCTTAATCTTCTTGACTTGTTTTCCGTTGATGGTTATGGTTCCGTCATCGCTGATCTCAGCTCCAGGAAGTTTACGGACAAGTTCTTCAATGGTGGAACCTTCCGGGGTGCGGAAAGCATTGGCATTATAGATAAAAGTATCTTTCTTGAGCGTTACCTTGGCAGCCTGTGCCGTGACAACAGCCTCGTCGAGGGTGATGGCATCGGCCTTGACGCCAATAGTACCCATCTTAACGTCCTTGCCACTGACAGTGACACGCTTGGTGTAGTTTTTATATCCCACACTGGTTATCTGGATGATGTAACGGCCATCGGCGGGAGCCTCCACGCCAAAGTTTCCGTCAGTGTCCGTCAGGACACCCTTCACCATGGTAGAGTCGATTTTCAACAGTTTTACTGTAGCTGCGGGCAAAGTTTCGCCCGACTGATTATCAACCACCGTACCAAAAATCTTGTTTTGAGCATGAATAGTCAGTGCCGCTATGGTGAGCACTAATAACAACAGATATTTTTTCATTTCTTTTGAGATTTATGTCTTTTTGACGTGCTTTGTCTTGGAAGGTTTAAAAATTATGTGTAATTTTGCATGCAAAACCAAACAAAAACGAAAATGGAACCCCAGAAAATTATCATCTCGGACCAGCTGCTGCAGTCGTTTACCACAGCTATTGCCGAGTGTCCGCACGACCGTCTTTTCGTACTCTGTGACGAGAACACCCAGCGGCTATGCCTGCCCGTCCTGCTTACCATTTATAAGTCGCCATTCACCATTATCACGATTCCGGCAGGCGACACCAACAAAGGGCTCGACTCGCTATGTCACGTATGGAGCCAACTGCAACAGGGCGGTGCGACGCGCCATTCGCTGATGGTGAACCTGGGCGGTGGCATGGTGACCGATCTTGGCGGTTTTGCAGCTTCTACATTCAAGCGCGGCATTCAGTACATCAATATCCCCACCACCCTGCTCTCCATGGTCGATGCCTCTGTAGGTGGCAAGACGGGCATCAACTTCGGCGGATTGAAGAACGAGGTGGGTGTCTTCAACAATGCAGCAAGTGTCATCCTTGACACTGTGTTTCTGCATACCATGGACAACGAGAATTTACTCTCCGGCTTTGCTGAAATGCTGAAGCACGGACTCATTTCTGACGAAAAGAGCTGGGCACAGCTGATGACTATCGACATCAACAACCTAAAGACTCAAGACATTGCCGACAATGTTGCCGTCAAGCAGCGCATCGTGCTGGAAGACCCGACGGAGAAGGGTATTCGTAAGGCTCTGAATCTGGGCCATACGGCAGGTCATGCCTTTGAGTCGTATGCCATGCGCCGCCAGCCTGTGCTGCATGGCTATGCCGTAGCATGGGGACTCATCGTCGAACTCTATCTTAGCGTGGTAAAGTGCGGATTCCCCACCGACCGCATGCGGCAGACCGTTCTGTTCATCCGCCAGCACTACGGTCAGCTCGGCATCACCTGCAAGGACTATCCAGAGTTGTTGGAACTGATGCATCACGACAAGAAAAACCAAGGCACCGACATCAATTTCACGTTGTTAGGCGGTATCGGCGACATCCGTATCAACCAGACGGCTACTGAGGAAGAAATCAAGGAAGCACTTGATTTCTATCGGGAAGGTTAGCTGCTAGCCGTTCGGCTTCGGCTCGGGCGGGCTTGCCCGTTTCCGTCATAGGAATCCGGGGAACCTGTAGGATGCGGCGCGGCTGCCAGAACTTCGGGAGCACACGACGACAAACAGCAGCAGCTTCATCGACAGGGCCTTCGGTCAAGAGAACAACGGCCTCGCCAAATTTCTCGTCATTTGCCCTTGTTATCAGAAACGCCACAGAGAGGTGGGGACGCAACAGGCGCTCCACCTCTTCTATTTGTATTTTCAGTCCTCCAGAGCAAATAACATTATCCTTACGCCCAAGAATGCGGAACCGCACGTTTCTCTTTGCCTCGTCCCCCACCATCTCCGAGGGGAGAAGAGTCTGGACACAGGCAATATCATTCGTGACCAGTTGTCCCTCGTGGACCATTGGAGCGTTGATTACCAGACAATTGTTTTCATTCAATGAGACATCAACACCGTCAAAGGGCGTGTACCACTCACTGGCATCCGGGCCGTTAAGCCTCCGAAGTGCTACGTGTGAGAGCGTTTCCGTCATACCGTAAGTACTCCACACCGCATGGGGGAAGTCCTTCAGTTCCTCGGCAAGAGCATCATCTATGGCTCCTCCGCCAATAATCAAGTGACGTATGCTCTTCAGGCGTTCACGTTCTTCCGGCACCTTCAGCGAGTTCCACACCTGCAGGGGAACCATGGCTGCAAAGTCCAGGGGAGTTTCATTCCCCACCCTTTCTGACAGGAGTGTGGGCAACGGGTGGCCACTTGGTTCTACGCTGACAAGCTGAAGCCCACAGGTCAGCGCCCGTACCACCATCATCTTGCCTGCAATATAGTCAAGCGGAAGACACAGTAACGCCGTATCACCCTCATGCAGCCCGAGAAAGTTGCAGGTAATACGCGCCGAAGCCTCCATGCGACATTTCTCCACAAGCATGGGCTTCGGTTTTCCGGTTGACCCGCTAGTATGCACCATGACGGTCGGTCTGTCATTGTGCCATTCGGCAAGAAACTCCTCAAGTGTCATGCTAAAGTCATCCAAAGTTTATCACCGCGAATCTCCAGCGGCATGGGGATATTGTCTGTAAACAGCTTACCCGTGCCAAGTCCCTGGGGCAGCGTGATATGCTCTCCATAAATATCTGCACACAACTGAGCCACGGCATTCAGTCCCACGTTGCTCTCCAAGGCACTGGTAATCCACGAACCGATTCCCATGTCACGGGCAATGCCGACCCACTCGCGGATACCCGCCATACCGCCATGAAGCGATGGCTTCAAGATGATGTATCGCGGACGGATGATGTTGAGCATCTGACGTTTCTGGTCGGCATCGTTGATACCGATGAGTTCCTCATCCAACGCTATGGGAAGAGGTGATTCCCTGCACAGTTCTGACATGTAGAACCACTGACCGGCACGGATGGGTTGCTCAATAGAGTGGATGTTGTATTGAGAGAGAAGTTCCAGTTTATAAAGTGCATCGTCGTATGAAAAAGCACCGTTGGCATCGACGCGTAACTCTACCTCATGGTGCGAGAAACGCCGACGAATGCGTTTCACCAAGTCCAGCTCCTTGTCAAAATCAATAGCTCCGATTTTCAGTTTGACACAACGGAAACCCTGAGCCAGTTTTTCCTCCATGCGCTGCAGCATCTCCTCGTACGTTCCCATCCATACCAGTCCGTTGATAAGTATTCCCTGTTCGCCACGGGCAAAAGGGGTGTCGAATAGACGGTGAGCGGTGAGCGGTGAACGGTGAGTGGTGAGGTCAAGAATAGCCGTTTCCAAACCGAAGAGCATGGAGGGGTAATCACGCAGTGCGTCGTAGGGTATTTTGCCAGTCCGCTCCACCTCGTCACAGAATCCGCGCAGCACCTCCCGGTAACGGACGTTGTCCAGTGCATCGCAACTCAGATCAGGAAGCGGGGCACACTCGCCCACTCCGCTGGAATCTCCGTCACGGGCTGTCACCAGCCAAATGCGGCGCTCGGTATAGACCCCACGGCTCGTGCCTGCCGGTTGTTTGAAATGGAGCACACACTCCTCAATGTCTATCTTCATGGAATCTTCGGATATTGTTCAAAGTCAGGTTTCCGCTTCTCCAGGAATGCCTTGCCACCCTCCTGTGCCTCGTCCAGGAAATAGTAGAGCATGGTGGCGTCACCAGCCAGCTGCTGGATGCCCGCCTGTCCGTCCAGTTCGGCATTCAGGCCAGCCTTGATCATACGCAGGGCAATAGGCGAACGCTCCATCATCTCCTCGGCCCAGCTGACGCACTCGTCCTCCAGTTCGCTGAGCGGAACCACCTTGTTGACAAGTCCCATGTCGAGGGCCTCTTGAGCAGAATATTGACGGCAGAGGAACCAGATTTCACGGGCTTTCTTCTGACCGACGATACGGGCGAGGTAACTGCTGCCGAAGCCTGCATCGAAGGAACCGACCTTCGGGCCTGTCTGTCCGAAGATGGCATTCTCAGAGGCAATAGTGAGGTCACATACCAGATGCAGCACATGACCGCCACCGATGGCATAGCCATTGACCATAGCAATGACTGGCTTCGGCAAACGACGTATCTGCATCTGCACATCGAGAACGCTCAAACGGGGTACGCCCTCGTCGTCAATATAGCCGCCACGTCCTTTCACATGCATGTCACCACCCGAACAGAACGCATGCTTCACGTCCTCCGGACATTTGCCTTCAGGCACTTCCGACATGGCACCCGTCAGCAACACCACTCGAATGTGTTGCAGCTCGCGACAAAGTGCAAAGGCCTGACTTAACTCCAGCGTTGTCTTGGGGGTAAAAGCATTACGGTATCGTGCACGGTTAATCGTAATCTTGGCAATACCATTATACTCCTCGAAGAGAATCTCCTCGAACTTACGAATCTCTTTCCATTCTCTTTGTGTCATAGCTTGTTCCGATTTTTGCGCAAAATTACTAAATATTATTCAAAAAACGACCATAAATGGAAAAATAATCGTAACTTTGCATGCGACTACCTCAAAAGGTGGCAACTGTAAACATTTTATCATTAACTTAAAACAAGAAAACAATGAAAAAGTTTTTTGCAATCGCAGTTTTTGCTATCATGGCACTAACAGCCAATGCTCAAGGCCCAGTGAAGATTCTAACATATAACGGAGAGAGTTTTTCCGTTGACTACCCCGCCGACTACACCCCTCTGGAGAACTCATTGGGCGGCGACGTGAGCGATTGGAAAAAAGACGACAACCATGTCATGGAGTTCTACACCAACGAGGACTACGCCGCTCCGAGCGACTTACTGGACCTGGGAAAAACCATCAAATTATTGAAAGAAGAAGACTGGGACGGCAACCCCACAGGATGGCAGGTCGATGAACCTGTCGTTGACGGTAAGGTGATGTACGTCCGCTGCGTCAAGGACAACCTTTTATGCTGGGAGTTCGTTGTCAGCTACAAGGACCGGAACTGCTTTAAGGGCAAGCTAACCTGTCTTTTGAGCGAAGAGAAACAATTCAAGCCCGTGCTTAACTGCATCCTCTACACCTCGAAAAAGAAGTAAAAGTATATGTTACAAATCCGCTGCAAAAACAATGGTGTGACCAAGAGTTTCCCCGAAGGAACGTCACTACTTGATGTCTATCAGGAGTTTGCCGAAGACATCAAACTCCCCTACCCCGTAGTATCGGCTAAAGTGAACAATGCCTCACAAGGACTGAAATTCCGGCTCTACCAGAACCGCGACGTAGAATTCATGGATGCCCGGGAGGGAAGCGGTCACCGCGTATATGTCCGTTCGCTCTGCTTTGTTCTCTACAAGGCCACGCAGGACGAGTTTCCTGGTTCCAAACTCTTTATTGAGCACACCATTTCACGTGGCTACTATTGCAACTTCAAGAAAAAGAACATGGAGTCGCTCGCCGACGGCGACGTGGAGCGCATAGCACGTAGGATGCAGGAGATTATCAATCTGGACATGCCCTTCCGTCGTAATGAGTCAACAACCGAAGAGGCAATCCGCGTGTTTACGGAACGTGGTCTTATTGACAAGGTCAAGCTGCTGGAAACCAGCGGAAATATCTACAGCGACTACTATACATTAGGCGACACGGCCGACTACTACTATGGTCCATTGGTGCCTTCGGCAGGCTACCTCACCGTATGGGCTTTGGAACCGTACCACGACGGCATGCTGCTGCGCGTGCCCGACTGGAATAACCCGACCATACTGGCAGAGAAAGTGGATATGCCGAAAACCTACGAGATGTTTGCCGAGAAGACTCGCTGGGACATCATCATGCGACTCTCGAATGCCGGTGACGTGAACAAGGCGGTGAAACGTGGCTATGCCTCTGAACTGATACAGGTTTCAGAAGCTCTCCAGGAGAAGAAAATAGTGCAGATAGCCGAAGAGATTGACCGTCGGTTCCATCGTGAAGAGAACCCTGTACGCGTGGTGCTTATCACCGGTCCTTCATCATCGGGCAAGACGACATTCTGCAAGCGTCTTTCCATCCAGTTACTGGCCTGCGGACTACGCCCCATGTCGTTCTCTACCGACGACTACTTCGTCAACCGCGTGGATACGCCAAAACTACCAAACGGTGACTACGACTTCGACAATATTGAGACGGTGGAGTACTCACTGTTGGAAGAACATCTGCTACGACTGATGCAAGGCGAACGTGTGGAAATTCCGGAATACAACTTTGTGACCGGCAAGCGCGAATGGAACGGAAAGAAACTGAAGCTGTCCAACGACTCCATACTCATCATCGAAGGCATACATGCCCTAAATCCGTTGCTGACCAGCAAAATCAGCGACTCGGCCAAGTTCAGGATTTACATCTCCGCCCTGACGAGTATCTCCTTGGACGACCACAACTGGATTCCCGTTCGCGACAACCGATTGCTGCGCCGCATCATCCGTGACTACAATAAAGGAGCATATACCGCACAGGAAACCATCGCCCAGTGGAAAAACGTTTGTGAAGCTGAAGACCGATGGATATTCCCCTTCCAGGAGACGGCCGATGCCATGTTCAACTCTGCCTTGAACATTGAGTTTGCCGTGCTGCGCACCCATGCAGAGCTTATCCTGGCCTCCGTACCCAAGAACTGTCCGGAGTATGCCGAGGCTCACCGTCTGTTGAAGTTCCTGCGCTTCTTCATCCCCATCAGCGACAAGGAAATTCCACCTACATCGATCATGCGAGAGTTCGTGGGCGGCAGCTCATTCAAATACTAAGCGAGTGGTAGTAGTCGCGATAAACGCGCTCATCCGCTACATCATCAGTGAGCACTTCCAACAATAGGGGGTGCTCACTTTCTGCAGTCAGCAACCAGTCAATGCCCTGCTGCATGGTCAGCAGGTCGGTAGCCTGCCGATAGGCCACCCCATTTTGCTGACAGATTCCAGCTGCAGTAGTATGGTGTTCAGCAGCAACAAAACGGTCGCGGGCAGGGCTTTGCTCCAGTCCCTTCAGCATATTGAATATACCGCCCTTACCGTTATTGAGCAGAAGGATGCGGAAATTCCCCTTTAGGTTCTGATTCCACAGCGCGTTCTGGTCGTAGAAAAAGCTCAGGTCGCCAATGACGCAAAACACAGGTTCATCAGTAGCCAAGGACATGCCGGCAGCCGTGCTGAGCGAACCCTCAATGCCGTTGACGCCACGGTTGCAGAACACGGCATGGCGGGCGTAGATGCAAGCTAAGCGGATGGCGGAAGAATTGGCATAATGAACCTCTGCTTTATATGGACGAAGGGAGAGTTGCTCCTCAAAATATTTTACTGCTGCCATTTGGGAATAGGCTGGGACAAACGATTGGTGAACTGATGCAGCCTTTTCAAGTTGCTGACGCCAAAGGCTGCAAAATGACTGGGCTTCAACGTCTGGATGGAAAGCCGCTCCTTCCGTCTGCCCGGCAAGCATCTTTTCGTATTCGTACCTGATATTCCACAAGGTCTGGGCCGGCAGACACTCCACCACCTCCGTAAGATGCATGAAGACATCGCACACGCGTCCTTCTGCATCTAAATAATAGACCTTTGCATGCTTGGCAGCTCGCAAAAACTTCTTCAGGCGCTTACTGACGATGGTGCCCCCGAGATGGAGTACGACATCAGGCATATATGCCTCAGCATTTCCTACATGTGAAAGCACCTCTTCAAAATGAACGGAATCATCGAAATAGTTGCACAACGGCTCGTACAAGACAACGGCACGAGCAGCAAGAAAGGACATCAGGCTCCTCCATTCCTCGTCATAAATCATATCTGAGTGTGTCTGACCGATGACAATCATAGGGCGCTTAGCCTCCATGAAATGGCGAATCATGATTTCATCAACATCACCTGCCTCACCACAATCAAACCGCCGGACAATTTTCCGCTCATCGGGAAGTGCTTCTGCGGCAAACTCAAACAGTGGTTCACTGATAGGGACATTGATGTGAACAGGACCAAGGCCATGATGCCGGACAGACAGCAAGGCCTCATTTACCAGACGGTTGCAGTACCAGCGTTCCTCGTCGTCACGCGGTTCCGGCAAACTGACAGCCTTCCTGACAAAGCGCCCCAGCGCATCAGGCTGCGGCAGCGTCTGACCATCCTGTTGGTCAATCCATTGTGACGGTCGGTCGGCAGAAATAACAACCAACGGCACCTGCTGGTAATATGCCTCGGCCACGGCGGGCAGCAGATTGAGCAATGCCGTACCACTGGTGACACAAACTCCGACTGCCCTCGGAGCACCGGCACCTAACGCCAATCCCAGGGCATAGAAGCCCGCCGAGCGTTCATCGGTAACGGGGTAACATGTGATGTCAGGACACTCGTTCAGGTTATGCACGATGGGTGCATTACGACTGCCAGGGCAGACGACGACATGACGAACGAAGTGCTTGACAAGCAGGGCGGTCAGTATGTTGACGTTTTCTTTGTTACAATACATATTATATATATAGGAGGTTGCGCATGGTTTCCATCTTGGCTTCAGTCTCCTGCCATTCCTGTTCTTCCACGCTGTCAGGTAGCAAGCCTCCTCCAGCATACAGCAGATAGCCATTGCTGAGCAGTTGCATACAACGCAGGGAGACATAGAGGTGAGTGGTGAGGGGTGCGAAGTGCGAGTTGAGGGACATCTGAAGGGGACCCATGAAACCGCTATAGTAGCTTCGCGGAGAATGTTCATTCTGCAGAATGAAGTCGTATGCATCCTTCTTAGGAAGTCCACAGACGGCAGGTGTAGGATGTAACGCGCAGAGCACGTCACCCAGATGTTGCTCGTCGGGCAGTGTGAAACGGAAATCGCTGCGCAGATGTACCAAATCGCCAGCCCGCACGGTATAAGGACCATGTTCTGTGAAGTCGGTCGCAAAGCGCTCAAGACACTCGGTAATGTAGGTTGCCACGTAGCGTTGTTCCTGTATATTCTTATCTGTCCATGCGATGTGGAGGCGGGACTGCGATGCCGATGTATCGAAATTGAGCAGGTCGCCTTCCAGTTTCATCGTTCCGGCCAACGCCATGGTCTGCCATCTATTGTCAGCTTTTGAGAGCAACACTTCGGGAGTTGCCGTCAGCCATGCACCGCTCTTCGAGGTAAAAACCAGACAAATGAACATACGCGGATAACGCCGGCAAGCATCTTGGAAAAGGGCGAGTGGTGAGCGGTGAGCGATGAGTGGTGAGTGGTAGGCGCTGCGTGCCAGAACAATCTTCTTAAAGTCGCCCGAGAGAAGATGTGCATGGTAGTTGGCAAAGTCGCTGTGATAGTCATTGCGTGAGGGACATGAAGTGATGTTCTTTGTCGGCTGAATCACAACTGTGGCATCCAACTGATCCATTGACTTCACACAGTCAGGCCGAATCAGGAGAATAGGTTGTTCAGCTGAAACGGCAAAAGGCGCTACGACAAAACCCTGTTTCCCGTTGAGCTCGGCCAACGAGACAAACTCCTGAGGCTCACCCTCCGTCTGCTCTACGAGTGTAAAATGGCTGTCACGAGGCAAGCGATATAATGCAAAAGCACCCATTACTTCTTGGGATTAATAACGTAATTCGTCACACGAACCGTTGATATCAGTTCGCCCTGACTATTGCTGATTTCCACATTCCAGACATGAAGTGTGCTACCCTTGTGTTGCAGGCGGGCTATGGCCGTCACCGTTTCTCCTTCGCTAACAGCCCGGACATGGCTGCCGCTGACCTCAATGCCCACACACATCTGTCCAGGGCAAAGCGAACAAGAGCCAACCCCTGCCACATTCTCTGCCAATGCCAGCGATGCACCGCCACTGAGGAAACCGAAAGGCTGGCGGTTACGTTCATCGACTTTCATGGTGGCCATACAAACATCGTCCTCGGGAGTGGAGACAAATTCCATCCCGAGGGCAGTGGAGAGATTGGGTTTCTCTGCTATTATTTTTCTTATTCTATCTACATTCATTATTTAAACAGTGAATATTCCTTCAGCTGCCATGCCAGGGCACCGGCTCCCAGGACGGTACGCTCTTCCGGCTCCAGCAGAGAAGCCAATAGTCGTACCTTGCCCCGAAGATTATGGAACACATTTTCGTCAATGGTCTGGCGCAAGACAGGATACATCCAATCAATCACCTTCAGGATATCGCCAGACAGGATGATGGCCTCAGGATTCAGTGCCGAACAGTAGTTGGCAATGGCACGGCCAAGAATCTGTCCTGCACGCGTTACAGCCTCCAATGCCAGTTTGTCGCCTTGTTTACAGCACAGCACTACCGACTGTATATTCAAGTTCTCTATGCTTCGGGCCAATGACGGTTCGTCGCTCTCAACCATCAACTCGCGAAGATTTTGAACGATGCCCAATGTCGAGACGTATGTTTCCAGACATCCCTTACGTCCACAGCCACACTGACGGCCGTTCTCAATCACTCGCGTATGGCCAATCTCGCCAGAGAAGCCATCGGTTCCCAGATGGGCACGGCCGTTCAGGAAGATACTACTACCTACACCGCCTTCGCTAAACGTCATGACCAAAAAGTTCTCCATGCCATGCGCACTGCCGTAGGCACGCTCACCAAGTGCTGCCACATGGCCGTCATTACCTACTGCGACGGCTAAGCCCAGACGGTCACGTAACATGGCAGCCAGAGGGACTACACCCTTCCACCGTAAGTTGGAGGCATTCTCCACACTTCCGGTCTTGAAATTAGCACTGGGCGCGCTGACACCCACCGAACGGATATTCTCCAAGCCTCCGTGTGCCTCGGCCAACTTGACGATTTTCTCATAAAGCATGGACACAAAATTATTGATATTGGGATAGTCTGTTGTTGAAAAAGAGTCCTTCCCCAAAATCATTCCACGGATATCGATGACCGCGCAAGTCGTGTAATTCAAGGAAATGTCAACACCAATTACCTTGGTTTTTATTTTCATCTCGTCTATCATACCCTGTCACTTCATTTAGTTTCGTTTATTTAAATAATGAGTACTCTTCCACATCCCATGCCAATATAGATGCGCCCAAAAGGTCAGAGATGCCCGGATCAATGGTTGACTGAATGAAACGCACACGACCTTCGATATTATGGAACACTATCTTGTTGAATTCCTCCTCGGCAGGTTCCAACAGCCATTTGCCTGCACGTGTGATACCACCCGTAAAAATGATGGCTTCAGGGTCCATGACCGAGCAATAGTTGGCCAGGCTCCAGCCGAGCACCTGTCCTGTACGGTGCATGACCTCAATGGCCAACTGGTCACCCTGTTCGCAGAATACCGTAATGGACTTTGGCGTCAGGTTCTTCAAGCCTCGCATCATGGTCGGTTCGTTACTCTCTGCCATCACCTCCTCGGCTGTTTTCAGTATTCCGAGATGCGACACGTAGGCCTCCATGCAGCCATACTTTCCGCAGGCACACTGGCGTCCCTTGGTAAATCCACAAGTATGACCTATCTCACCCGCAAAACCGTCGGCACCAAGATATGCCTGGCCATTGGAATACACAAAACTTCCGAAACCATGTCCTATGGTCAGCAGGACAAAGTCCTTGAGTCCATGAGCAGCCCCGAACTCTATCTCACCAAGAGCACGCACATGAGGCTTGTTACCCAACGTCACGGCCAGTCCCAGACGGTCGCGCATCATGGCAGCCAAGGGTATCACTCCCTTCCATGGCAGATTGGCCGGATTCTCGATGTTACCTGTCAGGTGGTTGGAGCTTGGCACACTGACACCCACTGAGCGAATGGCTCCGAAGGCATCGTTGGCCAGCATCATGTCAACCAGTTTCTCACAGAGAGCAGATACGTAGTCACTCACGTTATCATATTCAATAGTTGGAAACTCATCCCTTGCCAAGATATTTCCACGTATATCGACAATGGCGTACGATGTTCGTTTCAAGGCGAGTTGAACGGCGAACACCTTGTCTTTCATCGAAGTTTCAATCATAATCTCACTATTTATTTAGTGTGGCAAATTTAGTAATATTTCAGCATGCAACCAAATGATTTGCCGTTTTTTTATAAATAATTCATAATTCGTCATTCGTAATTCATAATTAATTTGTACCTTTGCATCCAAAACATCACATGATTATGAACGTTTTAGAATTAAGTGAACAAGAAATAGGCAGACGCGAAAGTCTGCAAGAGTTGCGCAACATGGGTATCAACCCCTACCCCGCAGCCGAATATCCAACCAACGCTTTCTCCACCGACATCATTGAGGAGTTTCAGGACGACGCCCCACAGCGTGAGGTCTGCATTGCAGGCCGCATGATGAGCCGCCGTGTCATGGGTAAAGCATCGTTTGTTGAGTTGCAGGACTCCAAAGGCCGCATCCAGGTTTATATTACCCGCGACGACCTCTGTCCTGACGAGAACAAGGACTTATACAACGTTGTATTCAAAAAACTGCTCGACATTGGCGACTTCATTGGTATCAAGGGTTTTGTATTCCGTACACAGACAGGAGAAATCAGCGTACATGCTCAAGAGCTAACGCTATTGTCGAAGGCACTGAAGCCGCTTCCCATTGTGAAATACAAAGACGGTGTGGCCTACGACAAGTTCGACGACCCGGAACTGCGCTACCGTCAGCGCTACGTGGATCTCGTGGTCAACGAGGGTGTGAAGGACACCTTCCTACAGCGTGCCACCGTTATTCGCACGTTAAGGAAAGTGCTGGACGAGGCTGGATATACCGAGGTAGAGACCCCAACGCTACAGTCGATTGCCGGTGGTGCCTCTGCCCGTCCGTTTATCACCCACTTCAATGCACTGGATCAGGACATGTATATGCGCATTGCCACTGAACTTTATCTGAAGCGCCTCATCGTGGGTGGTTTCGAGGGGGTATATGAGATAGGCAAGAATTTCCGCAACGAAGGCATGGACCGCAACCACAACCCTGAGTTCACCTGTATGGAACTTTACGTACAGTACAAGGACTACAACTGGATGATGTCGTTCACCGAGAAACTGCTGGAGACCATCTGCATAGCCGTCAACGGCAAACCCGAACGTGAGATTGACGGACAGATTGTTTCGTTCAAGGCTCCTTACCGCCGTCTGCCCATTCTTGATGCCATCAAGGAGAAAACCGGCTTCGACTGCGACGGCAAGAGCGAGGAAGAGATTCGTGCTTTCTGCCTGTCGAAGGGAATGGATGTGGATGAAACCATGGGTAAGGGGAAATTGATTGACGAGTTATTCGGTGAGTTCTGCGAGGGAACGTTCATCCAACCTACCTTCATCACCGACTATCCCGTAGAGATGTCTCCCCTGACAAAGATGCACCGTTCGAAGCCCGGACTGACCGAGCGCTTTGAGCTGATGGTCAATGGCAAGGAACTGGCCAACGCCTATTCCGAGCTGAACGACCCGATAGACCAGGAGGAGCGTTTTGTAGAACAGATGAAACTGGCCGACAAGGGTGACGACGAGGCCATGATTATCGACCAGGACTTCCTGCGTGCCCTGCAGTATGGCATGCCACCTACCAGTGGCATCGGTATCGGTATCGACCGTTTGGTGATGCTCATGACCGGCAAGACATTCATCCAGGAAGTACTGTTCTTCCCGCAGATGAAGCCCGAGAAGAAGATTCCACAGTCAACAGTGACAGAATGGGCCGAGATCGGTGTTGCTGAGGAGTGGGTTCCCGTACTACGTAAGGCAGGTTTCAACCTCGTGCAGAACATCGCAGCCGAGAAGGCACAGGGCCTGCAGCAGAAGATTGGCGATATTGTCAAGAAGTACAAGCTCGACATGCAGAAGCCCAGCGTTGATGAAGTCGCTGACTGGATTGAGAAGGCGCAAGGCTGAATAGAATAATTGTAAATAGTCCAATAGTCAAATGTACGACTGCGGAAAGATAGCAATTATCGGCGGCGGTTCGTGGGCTACGGCCATTGCCAAAATAGTGGTGGGACACACTCACCACATTGGTTGGTACATGCGTCGCGATGACCGAATAGAGGATTTCCGTCGACTTGGGCATAATCCTGCGTACCTGATGGGGGTCCATTTCGACATCAGCGAAATAAACTTCTCCAGCGACATCAACAAGATAGCCCAACAGTACGACACGCTGGTCTTTGTCACGCCTTCACCTTATTTGAAAAGTCACCTGAAGAAGCTGAAGACCCGTCTGCGCGACAAGTTCATCGTGACAGCCATCAAAGGCATTGTACCCGACGAGAACCTGGTCTGCTCAGAATATTTCCACCAAGTGTATGACATTCCCTACGAAAACCTTGCCTGTCTTGGTGGTCCAAGCCATGCCGAGGAGGTGGCGCTGGAACGTCTGTCGTACCTGACCATCGGATGTGCAGACATTGAGAAGGCACAGGCTTTTGCCAATGTATTGGCAAGCAACTATATCAAGACCAAGACTTCTGTCGATGTCTTAGGCATTGAGTATTCCTCGGTGCTGAAAAATGTATATGCCATTGCAGCAGGCATCTGCTCCGGTCTGAAATTTGGCGACAACTTCCAAGCCGTACTCATTTCCAACGCCGTTCAAGAGATGACGCGTTTTCTGAAGACGGTTCATCCGCAGGAACGTAACATGGATGACTCGGTATATTTGGGCGACCTGCTTGTAACAGGCTATTCCAACTTCTCACGCAACCGGGTGTTCGGCACGATGATTGGCAAAGGCTACAGCGTAAAGTCTGCACAGATTGAAATGGAAATGATTGCGGAGGGTTACTTCGGTACCAAGTGTATGAAGGAAATCAATCGCCACTGGCATGTCAACATGCCCATTCTCGATGCCGTATATAACATTCTATACGAACGCATATCACCACAGATTGAAATCAAGTTGTTAACAGATTCATTCAGATAATAAAAACATTCAAACTATGAGTAACATCAAGCTCGACATCACGAAGGCCGCTTGTTTCCTCGAAGCAGGAGCAGTAAAGGCTTTCGAACCTAAAGTGAAAGAGGCACAGGCCGCTCTCGAGGCTGGCACTTGCCCTGGTAATGACTTCCTCGGCTGGCTACACCTGCCCAGCAGCATCACCCCAGCCTTCCTCAACGAGGTACAGGCTGTAGCCAACACCTTGCGCGAGAAGTGCGAAGTGGTGGTGGTGGCAGGCATCGGTGGCAGCTACCTGGGTGCACGCGCCGTCATCGAGGCTCTCGGCAACTCCTTTGCCTGGCTCATTCAGGACAAGAAGAACCCCACGATACTCTTTGCCGGCAACAACATCGGTGAGGATTACCTTTCTGAAATGACCGAATACCTGAAGGATAAGAAGTTCGGCGTCATCAATATCTCCAAATCTGGTACGACCACCGAAACTGCCCTGACGTTCCGTCTGCTGAAGAAGCAGTGCGAGGCACAAATGGGTAAGGACGTTGCCAAGGAGGTCATTGTTGCCGTCACCGACGCCAAGCGTGGCGCAGCCCGTACCTGCGCTGACAAGGAGGGCTACAAGAGTTTCATCATTCCCGACAACGTAGGCGGACGTTTCTCTGTACTAACCCCAGTTGGCCTGCTGCCTATTGCCTGTGCCGGCTTCGACATCAAGGCTCTTGTTCAAGGTGCCGCCGACATGGAGAAGGCCTGCGGCAAGGATGTGCCATTTGAGGAAAATCTCGCCGCCCAGTATGCTGCCGTTCGTAACGGTCTATATGGTGCTGGCAAGAAGATTGAAATCATGGTCAACTACCAGCCGAAGCTCCATTTCATTAGTGAGTGGTGGAAGCAGCTCTACGGAGAGTCTGAGGGTAAGGACAAGAAGGGTATTTTCCCCGCCAGCTGTGACTTTACAACAGATTTGCACTCCATGGGTCAGTGGATTCAGGACGGTGAGCGTACCATTTTCGAGACGGTCATCTCTATCGAGAAGCCCAACCGCGAGTTGCTCTTCCCAAGCGACGAGGAGAATCTCGACGGTCTAAACTTCCTGGCTGGCAAGCGCGTGGACGAGGTGAACAAAATGGCAGAACTCGGCACCCGTCTGGCTCACGTAGATGGTGGTGTGCCCAATATCCGCATCTCTGTGCCCGAACTGAACGAGTACTACATCGGCCAACTGATATACTTCTTTGAGATAGGCTGTGGCATCAGCGGAAACGTGCTCGGTGTCAACCCGTTCAACCAGCCTGGTGTAGAGGCCTACAAGAAGAATATGTTTGCACTGCTCGACAAACCCGGCTACGAGGCCGACTCCGCTGCCATCAAGGAGCGTCTGGTCAAGGAATAAACCCGACAATCACAGGCATGAAGCAAATACAACAATACTTGAAAAAACACGGCTTTAAGGCATACCACCCTAAAGCCGTGCTTTTCGATATGGACGGTGTCCTCTTCGACTCCATGCCCAACCATGCTTCCTCATGGCACAAAGCAATGGAGCAGTGCGGACTGAAAATGGCAAAAAGCGAAGCCTACTTGTACGAAGGCATGCGTGGTGTGGAAACCATCAAACTGAAAGCCCGTCAGCAGTGGAAACGCGAAATCAGCGACGAAGAGGCACAGCGCATGTACGAGTTGAAGACAACGTTCTTCGCCCAATGCCCGCCAGCCCCCAAGATGGACGGTGTGGAGAAACTGATGCGCAGAATCAAAAGCAGCGGCATGAAAATCGGCATTGTCACCGGCAGCGGTCAGCACACGTTGCTCGACCACCTGCAGCAGGCATTCCCGGGACTCATCAACCAGGAACTCATCGTCAGCGGTTTCGATGTGCAGCACGGCAAGCCAGACCCCGAGCCATATCTGGTAGGGCTCCGCAAGACCGGTGTCCATCCATGGGAGGCCATTGTCATTGAGAATGCACCGCTTGGCGTGCGTGCCGCCGTTGCCGCCCAAATTCTAACCGTTGCCGTCAACACGGGTCCGCTGCCTGACACCCTGCTCAAGCGCGAAGGTGCCAACCTGATTGTCAAGCGGATGGCCGACGTGGAGGCACTATGGGGACAACTGGCTCAGAGCCAGAAGAGTATTGTCCCTGTCTCACACAACGAGAAATGGGACACCCAGTACCACAACATCCTCAGCTACATCAAACAGAACGCCCACCGACCGTCAAAGCACAAGCCAGAAGACTTGAAGATGGTCAACTGGATTAAGTACAATAAGAAACGCCTGGCCTCCGGCACACTGCCTGAAACCCGCAGAAATCAGTTCCTCAAACTACTGGACATCATGAAGAACTACCAGCGCATCAACCAATGGGCATACGTCAAAGAACCCCAGCAACTGGACTTAGACCTCTGACTCCTCGGTGTCCTCTTCAACAGCCGTAGGAGTGTCTTCGATTTCCGTATCCAGACGCTGGTCCTTGGCAATTCCTATATTCCCCTGGCGCGAAACAGCAACAATCAAGGGAATATACTCATCAGACTGCGGACGACTGACGCTGCATGCAAAGCGCACCTCGTTAGGTTCCACCTTGTCAAACACGAAGCCCTCCAGGATTCCCGTTTTACGGAAGTCATCATCGATATAGGCATTGAAAGCGGCCTTCGTAAACTCCCGTTCGAAGAAAACACTTCCGTCAGCGCGGCTTATCACCACCTTCACGCGATTATCCACAAACAGCTGCCCTGTCTCATCCTTGACCATCGGCAGCGAATCGTCAGCGATGCGTTCAACGGTACATACATAGTCACGTCCCTGCCACTTAAACGGTTTCTCGTCCTTATAGTTGTCAGTACGGATAGGTCCTTGCGGTTCTGGTTTCTCGTATTTGGTTGCGATGATGACATCTTGTTTTTTCTTATTGCCACACGATACTGCAACACCTGCCATCAGGCCGATTACAATCAATGGAATGAGTCTTTTCATTGTTCTAATTAGGTTTTATTTTGCAAAGGTAGTGCAAACCGAGCGAAAAACCAAATTTATTTGAGTTTTTCCGAGGTGCAGCCTACCTTCGGCGGAACGTCAGAGGTAGTGCAAACCGAGCGAAAAACCAAATTTATAACCCAAAAAGGTCTCCTGCATGTTGCAGAAGACCTCCCATCGTTATCAAAATAATCTTAAAACCTAAAAATCCTTAACCTAACAAACTTTGGCACGCCTGCCATTTTACAAACACTATGTTAACCTAAATACTATGATGTATGAAATCTAATAAAATTCAGTTCCTCGGACCTCTTGGACCACCCTTCCGGCGCTTGTCCATATCCTCCTTGTATTTGGCAAACTGCTCGTCAGTCAATATTCCCTTCAGTTCCTTGTCGTAGGCCTCCCTGGCCTGTTGGAACTGCTGGCGCTGCTCATCGGTCATCATCGGCTTACGGTGTTCTCCGTCTTCCGGTCGGCCACCTTCGTGACGATGACCGTGCCGGCCGCCCCTTGGAGCCATCTGGTCGGAGAATTTCGTATTCAGTGCCAGGAGCTGTGCCGACTGTTCCTCGCTGAGTCCGTATTGCTGTACCATGCGCTCCGTGCGGTGCTTCACCATTTCCGTTTTGTCCCGCTTGCCATGTCTGTGTCCCTGCGGTTGTTGTGCTACTGCATTCGTACCTATTGCTATTGCGGCTATCAAAGCCAGAATCATCCTTTTCATCTTGTTTTACCTTTCTTGTTTATTGGGTTATACTTGTTGTTGATTGTTTTAAGCTGCGCAACTATCATTATGACGCTAACAGGGGATAAAAGTTTAACCTGTGTGCAAAAAATTGTCGTTTTGTTCAGCGAAATGACATTTTTTTACTATCTTTGCCACAAATTTTCAAATAAGATGAGATTTCTTTCTTTTTTTCTTTTTATGCTGCTGTCGCTGCTGACTGCCTGTTCATCATGTAACAAGCAGACGGAGAGTGACACTCCTCCCACACAAGAGCTACTCATCACGCAGATTCAGGAATGCTCTCGTCTCTATACGGCCGAGTACCAGATACACAAGATTGTAACCCACGACGACGTATTGCGTCTGCAAGGCCAGTTGACGGGCGAACGCTACGATTTCGAGTTGCCCATGCTGGGCGACCGCAAGATAGCCATACCGATGGAAGCCACACTGAAGGCTTATATTGACTTTGGTGGTTTCTCGGAGGCCAATGTTGAGCGCGACGGCGACCGCATCACCATCGTGCTGCCCGACCCGAAGGTGGTGCTGACCAGTTCTAAGATTGACCATGCGAACATCAAGAAGTACGTGGCGCTACTGCGCCGTGACTTCACCGACCAGGAACTGTCTGCCTACGAACAGCAGGGACGCGAGGCCATCATTGCCACCATCCCAGAACTGGGCATCGTGGAGTCTGCCCGTCAGAATGCCGCCCGCATCCTCGTCCCCATGATCAAGCAACTGGGGTACAGTGAGCGTAACATCACCATTGCCTTCCGCCACGACCTCGACCCGCAAAGCATTATTGAAAGGAACAAAGAATGAAACAGAACATCAGGAAATACCTCGTCATAGGCTGTTGTCTGCTGGTTGCGGCAGGCTTGTTGTGGGGCATGATTACCGGTCTCCGCTATATATATAATAAGGTATCGTCCAACAGTATCAGCCTGACCACCGACGACCGCATCGACGTCACGCCACAGCAGATACGGACTATACGGGCCATCGGCGAATGGGAATTTCTGTCCGTCAGCGACGAGGAGATGGTTGACACGCTGCGTCACGGCATCTTCTTCGACGACCAACTAGTACGCATCTATTACGGTACGCTCCGACTGGGCATCGATATGCAACAACTCAGCGATAGCGCATTTTCCTCCCGTGGCGACACACTCGTTGCCACCTTGCCAGTCATCCAACTGCTTGACCAGAACTTCATCGACGAGGCCCGCACCCGCTCGTTCATCTCCAAGGGTGACTGGGACACCAGTGACCGCGAGGCACTCTATCACCGTGCCAAGGCGAAGATGCTACGACAGTGCCTGACACCACAAAATATCCGACAGGCACAGCAGAATGCCGAGGAACAGGTCAGCGGCATGCTCCACGCCATGGGTTTCAAACAAGTAATTATCACATTCGAACAAAAATAAGACAACGCCTTGGAAAGACTAAATGACATACTGACGCTTGTAAGCGACTTCCTGTGGGGATGGCCTATGATCATCCTGCTCTTGGGAACCCACCTATATCTCACCATTCGCCTGCGCTTTCCGCAGTTGCGCATCTTCACAGCCATCCGCCTCTCCGTCAAGAAAGACGCAGACGGACATGGCGACGTGTCACAATTCGGTTCCCTGGCCACTGCCCTCGCTGCCACCATCGGAACGGGTAACATCATCGGTGTGGCGACGGCCGTTGCTCTGGGTGGGCCTGGTGCCGTGCTGTGGTGCTGGCTGACAGGTGTATTCGGTATTGCCACCAAGTATGCCGAGGGTCTGCTGGCCATCAAATACCGCGTGAAGACCAAGGACGGCCGCATGCTCGGCGGTCCCATGTATGCGCTGGAGCGCGGACTGGGATGGAAATGGCTGGCCATCGTCTTTGCCGTATTTACTGCCTGTGCCTCGTTTGGTATTGGCAATACCGTACAAGCCAATGCCATTGCCGTACTGGCCAACGAGTCCTACGGCATCTCCCCCTACTTCACAGGTGCTGTCGTCTGCGCGCTGACGGGAGCCGTCGTATTGGGCGGTGTCAAGAGCATTGCCCGCGTCTGTTCCATGCTGGTGCCTTTCATGGCGTTCTTCTATGTATTAGGCTGTCTGGTCATCCTCGGCATCAACTGGCATTACCTATGGCCGGCCCTCAAGCTCATTGTCAATGCGGCCTTCTCGCCCGAGGCGGCTGGAGGCGGTTTCATTGGCTCCACGGTCATGATGGCCGCCCGTTTCGGTATCGCCCGAGGACTGTTCTCCAACGAGTCGGGTCTGGGTTCAGCACCCATAGTGGCTGCTGCCGCCAAGACACGCAACCCTGTACGTCAGGCACTGGTATCGTCAAGTGGAACATTTTGGGACACCGTGGTTATCTGTGCCATCACGGGGCTGGTCATTGTCAGCAGCGTATTGGCTTACAACGACATCGACTTCTCCAACGGTGCGGTTCTCACAAAGCAAGCCTTCTCGAAGATTCCCTATTTAGGCACTCCCCTGCTGACGTTCGGACTGCTCACGTTTGCCTTCAGCACTATCCTCGGCTGGTGCTACTACGGTGAGCGTGCGGTGGAGTACCTCGGCGGCATGCGTTGGGTCAAGGTATTCCGTGTGTTCTACATCGCTGCTGTCTTTGTGGGTAGCATCATCAACCTAAGCCTCGTCTGGACGTTTGCCGACTGCGCCAACGCCCTCATGGCCATTCCCAACCTGCTCTCACTGCTCTTCCTCAGCGGCATTGTAGTTCATGAGACGCGCACATACTTATGGCACAATCAGCTCGATGCCTACGACCACGAGACGGTTTCCGCTGACTCGGAAACGAACGTCACGTCCTGAAAACGGCAGGCCATAGACGCGCTGCGCATCGTCGTGGTATTGCGGACGGGGGTCTTCAGACAGAATGGCCAGTAAGGCCTTCAGGTCATTAGCGGAGAACTGTGCCCGCAGCTCATTGGGCATCTCCACTTCTAAGCGTTTCCACTTCCTCTCATCAACAAAGCCACTGCGCACTCCCGTATGGCTATCCACATACTCCAAGTAAGGTTTAATATCGAAGATGGGCGTGCCATCCATCAGGTCGGCACCCAATACGTGGATAACGCCCTCCTCTATTCGCTCAATACGTACTGACGACAGTCCCAGCCAATTGGGACGGAAAGGTGAGCGCGTAGCCCATACACCTACCCGTTCGTTTCCGCCTAGCAGTGGGGGACGAACGGTAGCCTTGAAGGAGGAGGGAGCTTCCTTGATATTCTCCGAGAAGCCCCAGATAATCCACAAATAGTCAAATGCTTCCAGTCCTCGCAACGCTTCAACATTACGGAATTGCGGCTCAAAGACTACCTGACCACGCAGGTCGGGTACGATACCCGCCTGTCGGGGAACGCCGAACTTCGACTTCAACGGAGAATGGAAATAAGCAATCGGTTCTATAATCATGGTGCAAAGGTAATGAAAAAAACGTATAAGCACTCAGGAAAGCAGAGAAAAATGTAAAATAATACACTTTTTTCTTGGCGTATTACATATTTATTCGTACCTTTGCGCCGTCAAAACCAATAATAATGAAAAAAACTCTTACTATTCTGCTTATGACACTGGCCACCATCACTGCCAGCGCACAGCGCAAGACCGACACTTTCACAACCCCGTCGGGCAAGCAAGTAACATTCACGTGCATCAAGCACGCCAGTCTTGAAATCAACTACAACGGAACGGAGATTCAGGTTGACCCCGTCAGCGATGCCGTGAAGCCCGTGACCAACTACTACGACTTCCCCAAGGCCAACATTATTCTGATTACCCATCAGCATCAGGATCACTTCGACCGCGAGGCCATTGCCGCTCTACGCACTCCCGCTACGGTCATCTACGAGCCACTGAGCGTCTTTAACATGTGGTTCAACGGATTGCCTATCAATAATGGCGACTCGGTACAGATAGCCGACGACATCCTGCTGAAAGCCGTGCCAGCCTACAACACCACCGAGGGACGCGAACAGTTCCATCCCAAAGGTCGTGACAACGGCTACATCCTCACACTCGACGGTCTGCGCATCTACATTGCCGGTGATACCGAGGATATTCCTGAAATGGCAGAACTCGGTCCCATCGACATCGCCTTCCTGCCCTGCAACCAACCCTACACCATGACGATGGACCAGTTGGTGAAGGCCGCCAAGGTCATACGTCCGAAGGTGCTTTTCCCCTACCATTACAGCAATACCGTCATCACCCAGGTTTCCATGCAGCTTGCAGGCTCTGGCATCGACATAAGGATTAGGGACTATAAGTAGATGAAAGATGAAACATTAAACATTAAAACGCAATAATGACAACAAGACTTATCAGACGCGCCACACTGGCTGTGGCGCTTGCTGCATTGAGCAGCACGGCGGCCATGGGTCAAGCCAGTGTGTCTGCTGGTTCACCCGCCAGAACCGAAACAGACTGGCTGCAAGCCCTCACCTCACGTATCACACTCAACGGTTACGCACAGGCCGGATGGTCCTATCAGGACCCAAACGGACAGAAGCAGAATGCCTACAACCTGAAGCGTACCCTGCTCTGGGCGAAAGCCCGCATCACCGACCGATGGTCGTTCCTTTTCATGCACGACTTCTCCAGCGTCGTTCAGGAGTTTTATACAGACTACCGCGTCTCGAACGACAACGCGCTGAGCGTCCGCCTCGGACAGTTCAAGCACTCCTACTCCATGGAGAACCCCCTCTCCCCCACCCAACTCGAGCTTATTGACGTCTATTCGCAGGCCGTGCTCTATCTGGCCGGCGAAGGCCCCGACCCCCTGAACGGCGTGAATTACGGCCGCGACATGGGACTGATGGTCTATGGTGACCTGCTGCAGAACCACCTGCACTACGAGTTGGCGCTGATGAGTGGACAGGGTATCAACCGTAAGGACCAAAACAACCAGAAAGACTTTATCGCAAAACTCGAGGTACGCCCCTTCGACGGACTGCGCATCGTGGGCTCAGGCTATCTGGGTACGGGCTGTGCCGTAGGTACGGCAGCCTGGAACCCTAATATCAAGGTGGGCGACAACTACAAGCGCAACCGCTACTCGGTGGGTGCCGAATACAAGTCAACGCCCTACACAGGCAGTAAGTACAAGGAGGCCCGTCCGCTCTCCATCCGTGCCGAGTGGCTCGGAGGTGAAGACGGCGAGGTGGGTTCACGGGGCGGCTACATCACCACAGCCATTCCCGTGGTCGATGCCCTCGATATCGTAGCCAGCGGCGAAACCTTCGACCGCAACACCAGCGTGGAAGGATGGGACCAGACGAACCTCACTGTCGGCCTGCAGTACTGGTACTACAAGAAGTGCCGTCTGCAGCTGCAATACACCCGCTGTCTCTGTGGCGAGAACATCAGCACTAAAGACTATAACTGGATTCAGGCACAAGTTCAAGTAGCATTCTAAACTATGGTTATAAAAGTATTACTGACCGTCATCTTTCTGGCCGTGATGATTGGTGTGGGACTCTATACCCGCAAGCAGGCCAGTAGTGTTGAAGGTTTCGTATTGGGCGGACGTGCCGTAGGCCCCTGGCTCACGGCTTTCGCCTTCGGAACAAGTTATTTCTCGGCAGTGGTCTTTGTGGGCTACGCCGGACAGTTCGGTTGGAAGTATGGTCTTTCCAGCGCATGGATAGGTATTGGCAATGCTGTCATTGGCTCCCTGCTGGCATGGATTCTCCTAGGTCGGCGCACCAAGCTGATGACGCAGCACATCGAGAGTCGCACCATGCCCGACTTCTTTGGCACACGCTTTGCCAGTCAGGGACTGCGCGTGGCAGCCAGCATCATCGCCTTCGTGTTCCTTATTCCCTACACGGCAGGCGTCTATAGCGGCATCTCCCGTCTCTTTGAGATGGGCTTCAACATCCCCTACGAGTATTGCGTGGTCATCATGTCCATCCTCACCGCTGTCTATGTCATTCTGGGCGGCTACAAGGCAACGGCCATGAACGATTTTATACAGGGTATCATCATGCTCTTCGGCATTGTGGCGGTCATCGTCGCCGTGCTCTATGCACAGGGCGGATTGACAACTGCCGTCGAGAAACTGGCCCAACTACCCTCCGATACCGACCCGTCGGTCAACGGCGGTTTTGCTTCGTGGTTCGGTCCTGACCCATGGGGACTGCTGGGTGTGGTCATCCTGACCTCACTGGGTACCATGGGACTGCCCCAGATGGTGGGTAAGTTCTACAGCATCACGGACGAGAGTGCCATCAAGCGTGGCACCGTCATCTCGACCCTCTTTGCTTTCGTGGTGGCTGGCGGCTGCTACTTCCTGGGCGGTTTCGGACGTCTGTACGAGCCCGTCATCAATGAGGCGACTGGCAAAATTGCTTACGACAGCATAGTGCCCGCCATGCTCATCACGCTGCCCGACGTGCTCATTGCCCTTGTAGTACTGCTCGTGCTGTCGGCTTCCATGTCCACACTGGCCTCACTAGTGCTCACGTCATCATCGACGATGACCCTCGACCTCATCTACCGTGACAAGAAGTCACTGCCGGGTGAGGTGGAAGAAGGAACCATCGACGACATCGTCGCCGAGAAGGTGGAGCGTCGTAAAGTAGTGGTAATGCGTGTGCTTATCATGTTCTTCATCGTTATCTCGCTGATGATTGCCCTTAACCCGCCCACGTTCATTGCACAGCTCATGGGCATTTCCTGGGGCGCACTGGCAGGTGCCTTCCTGGCTCCTTTCATGCTGGGTCTCTACTGGCGTGGTGTTACCACTACCGCTGTCTGGGCCTGCTTCGTATGGGGCGTAGGTCTGACGGTTATCAACATGCTCTTAGGCAATCCCATCAATCCCATCAACTGCGGTGCCATCGCCATGGTAGGCGGTTTCCCCGTCACATGGATTGCCAGCCTCTTCACGCCGAAGCTCGACCGTTCGTTGGTCAACAAGATTTTCGAATGCTATAAATGATTACGGGAAGGGCCGCATCATGATGGGGACGGGGGTGTCTCCGAACATGGGACGGTCCTTACCCCAGATAGCTTCCTTGACTATGTGACCCAAGGGTAACTCGATCTTGGCTCCATTGTTAAACTTATAGTAGGGAGTGATGATAGGCTCCGTTTCCCAACGTCCGTTCATGGGGTTCAGATAGCTCTGAGCGCCTAGGTTTGCTCCCCAGTGCTTGCTGAAGCGCACGTCGGCATAACCTCCGAACGACGTAGTATAGGCATACGGACTGATGGCAGGCTGCAGGCGCAGGTCACCGGCATAGTAGTTACCGAAAGCATGGAGCGACAACCAACTGGCCGCATCGTAACTCACGTGTCCGCCAAAGCCGTACTGCGTCAGTAACGTGCTCTGCATGGGCATCCAGTACTTGTTGGCATTGGCCGACAACGACAGGTGCAGCCGTCCGAGGTCTTGGAACAGCACCACCGAACCGGTATTCAAATCCATGAGTCCAGGCATGTGGTCCATACCGCCATAAACGCCCACTGCCGCATTCTTCCATAATGGGAAGAAAGCGCCGCTCATCTTGCTGCTCTCCACGTCATAACCCAAAGAACTGACGGCACCTCTATCTGCTCCTGGAGCCCCCCTTTCAACTCCCGAGGGGGCTTCAATACCTACAGGACTTACACTTGTGTCCCCCTCGGGGGATGACAAGGGGGCTGTGGGAGTGTCTGGCGTTAGGGTTTCCGTGACTGTAGGCTTCACTTCCTGTGCCATAACTGCTGCTGTCCAAAAGAGGGTCAGCAGTAACAACGCTATTCTTATTGACTTACGTGTTTTCATTTTCCTTTCTTTTGACTGCAAAGATACGAATTATTTTCCTACTCTCATCACTTTTCCGAAAAAAGTTTTACCTTACGCTTTACCTTTGGCTTCGCCGAATGTAAGATGCATCTCTGAAAAGAAAAAAAACATCTTTATTTTGCATTTCGCTCAATTTTCATTACCTTTGTCTTAGGAAAACGGAGGTGTCGATTGTATTATGAGTAAAAAGACTGAAAGAACAGATGATTGACAAACGGGAATTCGAAACGGTTTTCAGACGTCACTACGACGGGATGTTCCGACTGGCCAGGAAGATGCTGGGTGATGACGCAGAAAGTAAGGACGTGGTGAGCGACGTGTTCGCCCACCTGCTGGACAGCGGCAAGGACCTGCGAACAGACACGCTCCAGAGTTATCTGCTGACCAGTGTCCGCAACCGTTGTATCAATCTGTTGGTCAAGAAGCAGCGTACGCAGGCAGTCGTCGTAGATCTGAATACGGAGAATACAGACAGGGAACTGCTGGATGACATGTACCACTACATTGACGGACAGTTGCCCCCACTCTCACAGCAGGTGCTGCGTCTGCGTTACCAGCAGGGTCTGAAATACCGTGAGATAGCCGAAGCGCTGCAAGTCAGCGAGGTCACCGTACACAATCACCTGTCACAGTCGCTCAAACAATTAAAGGACCATTTTAAATCATTAGGTTATGGAATCAAATGACAAACTGGAACAGCTCCTCCGACAGATGTATGCTGAGGAGTCCCTCCACGAAGAAGAAAAAGACATCGATACCTCGTCCATCATCGACGAGGAGTGGGCGAAGTTTGAAGCCAAGCACTTTGGAAATGCTACCTCCACCTCCACTGATGG
>JAEEGG010005210.1_pt1 | contig 31072 bp, 27 predicted proteins | sample 9134161 | NCBI WGS metagenome assembly JAEEGG01 (sample SAMN16246543, study PRJNA631951) | gut metagenome | biome: gut microbiome; feature: rumen; material: CR-attached | host: Bos | place: Iran: Karaj | collected 2018-10
TCTATGAGGCGCTAACACACATAGACCTCAAAACGTTGGTCTGTCAATAAACGGTGAATGAAATCCACCTGATGACCAAGCAGAAACGATATCCCAGAGATTTGTGTCGATAATGACCCTCATGCTTTACTTGTCGTATCTTACGGCTTTAACCTCGTCCATAATATCCTCTTCGCTAATTGCCGGGGTTGCGGGACGACTGCCGACGAAACGGTCAAGCAACTGCTCGCGGGTCTCAGCTTGCCATCCAAACCTGCGGACAAGCTTTCGAAAAAGTGACCAGTCAGCGGCTGGTATATTGACATAAACGCCTTGCATTGCGGCATTGCTTGCTAATACTTCCATAACCTTTATATATTTATATTAAACAATCTGTTTGCAAAGGTACGATTAAGTTATGAGAAATACAAATAAAAAGCATTTTTATTTCGCATACCCAAATAGGCTGTTCAATGTGATGTACCTACTTTTACGCATTTTACGAGCATCCACACGAGGACGCACGTCCCCAGCATCTGTGCTCGCTGATGAAATAAGCTGACTTGACTTTCGCGAGCTCTAAATATCTGGTAACGAGTGCCACTTCGTGACAGAAATCTTACAAATCTATTCAAAATCTTTCAAAATTTATTTGTTTGATTTGTGAAGACAACTATTGTTGATAAACTGTTAAGAAATTGTTAAATAGTCATCGTAAATATGCAGTTTTCTGAGAAATCATTTGGAGGATGTTTACTAATTAGTTATCTTTGCCGAAAATATTGAGCAATATGCCAAGGAGAGATTGACAAGGCGAAACGTATTATGAACGAATATTTTTATTTGTACCATTTGTTAATCCTGAGTTCACTACCGGCCGTTCAGTTACATGTGAGTTACATACCAGTTACATACCGAGAACATTCAAGATACCCCTTATTTATGGGAGACTTCAATGTCTGTTAAGTATAAAAACAAGCCTCCAGTTACATACCAGTTACATACCCTAAGCCCAGAATGGCACATACCCTTTATTGTTCCGGCTTTGGTTCTCCGTCTTCTCCTCCTTGATCTTTCCTGCAATCAAAGTATCCTTTATAATACGTGATGCCATCGGGTAGTTCTGTTTGTCTATTCCAAGGCGTTCGCGAAGCGTCAGGTTGGTCATCTTGTCATTGGTGACGTACTTCAGACAGGCATGCTGATAACAAGCATATATTCGTTCTTGCCTGTCTAGGTCGGCATATTTGCGATAAGCAAACAATGTAACAGTTGTTCGGGCCTCCTGAACAGTAAAACGAAGCGGAGGTAATTGGAACAGCTCAATAGCCGCCACAGCTTTGTCAAGACCACTACCAAGTTCTTCACAGATACCTAACCGACGCATCAAGTCTGCTAATGATGAATTCCTTGAATTATATTCATCAATAAATCTCTCAACACTAATAATCGGTTGACCAGGGTTAGATACATCTATTCGATCAGTATATATTTCTACCATCGGAAATCCCTTTTCGCTGAAATCCTGATGTACCAGCATATTTGCTACAATCTCTCTGACGGCGATTTCTGGATACATTGTAACTGTAGAACGTAGTGCCTGCCCTATCTCTTCATTAGCAGGAAGCTGACTGTTAATCCACTCAACCATCGTCTTGAAACTAATAGCATAACCAGCATCAAAAGACTGCTCACGAACTATATCAAGTTTGCTCTTCCCCTTATACACAATGACCCGTACCATCTTCCTCCGCAAGTCATCAAAATCAGACAGACGCTTGGCAAACAACAAGGCGCCGAGTTCAGTGATGCTATAACCCACCTCATCTTGTATCACAATCTTTTCCGCAAGCATACGGTCAATGATACCCATAGTGTCTGAAGGCAGAGGTAGTCTCATCATGTCGAAATATGTCTCTGCACTCAGCAAAGAGAGCACTTGTGTCGCTGTCAATTTTTCCTTGACCACGATTTTCTCTAAAGCCTTCTGTCCACCCTTCCATATTTTCGCTTCCTTTTGCGGGAAGTCCCTTAACTTTCTCGTTGTAGAGCCAACCCTGACATACTCCTCACGAAGGAAAGAAACGGGCTGATTAGTCGCTGCAGGAATCTTGAATACGCAGACATGCCCTTTATCCTCATAATCGAAATCATCAATTATCTCAAAGTCGATGCGAGGATTAAGGCGAGTTGACAGCCACGACTCCAGTTCTTCGTTGCCGACTTTCTTCCGTGTCGCATAGAAGTCAGTACCGACGACCTTTAGTGTATCGTCATTTACACCAAATACCATATAGCCGTATGGCATGTTACATAGGAATGCGCTATTAGAGAGGGCAGAAATCCGCTCTCCAATTTCTTCTTTGGAGTGGAAGTCCTCCTTGAACTCAATCCACTCCGTTTCTTTATTCTTAACCAACAGGCTATCTATGAGCCTTTTGAAATCTGTATATTCCATTTATTGTACGATTCTTATTGTTAGAACGTAAAAAATCCCTGTTTGTTCCCATGACCACTAAAGTCATTCTTCAGGTTCTTGAACTCCTTCCACTCGCAACCCTCATCCTCCTTGGGGTATTGCTTGATGAGATATTGTTGTAATGCTTGTTCTGTCATATCTTGTACGTTTGTTAATCCGACTTTATATATAACGCTTGTTGCCTGCAGAATATAATTCCTTCGTTTGTTAATTCTCCAAAAACGTTTGTTAATCCGAAGAACTTTTGTGCGATTTATACATCATCTCATAAAAAGGAGAAGAATAGTCAATATACATATCAAACTCTGCTATACCTTTTGCCTTAGCAATCGTATGCAAGCGTTCTTTATTCTCTTTGGAAATATGTACTCCATAATAAATTGCCGTAGGTTTGTAGCTGATGGATGTGATATTTTCCACTAAATAGTTTCTCATGGAGTAGTCTACAAGGCGCCACTCGTTTTCATACTCCCATTGTCTTGATTTATGCAAAGCACATTTTGTATGAGAAAGGATATCTGGATTAGGTGCATTAATGCTAAACATTTTCAAAAAAGCCCATGCCATGTATTGAGAAGCATCGTAACGTACATCACCATATATTACTGGATATAACCCAACCCCCTCTTTAATTCCTTTTATTAGAGTTGGGCGCATTTCGTATTCTAATGCAAATCCTTTATGATAATCAGCATAATGACTCCACATTGTTATAGATTGTACTGACTCACAAAAGCACGCAATAGAAACAAACCGTTTACTTACATCTGCTAAAAGAGGGTATAAGAAATCTATCATTTGCAGCATTTGTGTTTTATATGCAGCAAGAAAATCTTTCTTTTCTTCAAAGTCTGTTGCCAATATTTGCTCTTTTATCTTCTCTACCATACCCTTAGGAAATGAATCTTTCACATAGTTTGTGAAATCATTTCCTTCTTCAAGATATTTTTTCAATTGAACAAGGGTATTCGTTTCCAATAAGGCATTCACGTAATTTTTTATACCATCAAGATCATACCTAACTAGAGTATCATAGGGATCGTTAAACAGGTCGGCAGATACTGCATAAATAGTATCTTTTTGAAATGCATCTATTTGTTTCTCAGTGCAAGACCTATAACGGAATAGACTCTGGGGCATCATCTGTATTAACGCGTCACTAATAGGCAACACGCAATCATATAGGACTTTAGGGGCTGTACCTTCTTGTATTTGGATTCCTTCAAGCCGTTTTGCAAATTCTTCTCGATTCATCGTGCGTGTTAATATTCAACTTTAATATCTTTGTCCATACAATTTCAAAACATTATTCATAGTAATAAGTTCACCATGACGCATGTTTTGGAAAATGTTCACCCACTCGTTACCAAGTGATATATATTCGCCCAACTTCAGACACATCTTGCCATCCTCGATGGTTAATCGTGTTATTTTATAATAGCCGTCAATATCACCGCCTACCATCGGAAGGAGGTACACGGCTTCGAGAATGTTCACCTTTGGCAGAGTCTCCATCACATATTTCTTTGCCTTATGTTCAAAGAATGTCTGGTAGTCTGCATCCGTTTTCCTAACAGTAACAGTAAACACATTCTTTGATTCCACAGATTTTGGCTTGGTGTCTGTATAATATAAGCCTCTCTGTGGTACGCTTACTTCAAGTTGCTCAATGATACTTTCGTCAAGAAGCACTTTATGGAGATGGCTTTCAAGAAGCAAACCACTTTCCTCATTTGGCAGCAACGGATATGCTCCTATATTTACTTCTTCAATGGATTTCAGAAAGTATGGCAACTGCTCGTCATGATTCCGCATTTGCTCTAAGAGTTGATTTTCGTCCATACGTCCGGGGAAGAGAATATAACCACCGATTATTTCCTTTGAGAAACGATGTTCGCCACGTTTGCCATAATAGATGGCGTCTCGGTAGTGGTGCATTGCATTGATCGTCTCTGGTTTTGGTTCATCCTGCACCGCACCTAAACTTGCTTCATCGTCTCCATGTACACTATATTTGGCATCATAGAGATAGGTCAGCGTAATGTCATGGCCTTTCTTGTGGATGTGCATCACGATGTCGGGTTTCTGTTCCGTGGTGGCTGAACGCATATCGTATTCATCAGCCTTCCTGCCAAAAGAATACTGATACCCCACTTCAACTAAATCACCATTCTGCGGATTGGTATAAGTGATGTGTCCACTCAATGAGCCGCCATTAAACAAGTCGAAGGCATTCTGTGTATCCTCATGGACGTACTTTTCAAGATGCTCCTTGTTGTGTACATCTATTCCCAACGCCTTGCAGACAAGTTGCTTTACCTTCAGGAAACACCACAATTCGTAGAGTCGCCAAATGGGCTGCACGCCTACGCTTGTATCGCCTTGAATCAGGTCGAGGCCGTTTTGCAGCATAATCCAATAACGATACACCTGAGAATAACCGCTACGCTGTTGTAGCACCATACTTTGCTGACGGAAACCATCAAAAAGTCCAATGCCTCTAAAGAAGGAATTGCGGCGGAGCATTTCCAGTTCTTTCAACTTATCCTCCAAATTAGCGACTTCACTTTCTGATGTACCATCGCCCAGTTTCTTGATGAGCAATGAGAGACGTTCCGAGATGCGCAGCAAGGTGTATTTTACGAAACGGTTTTCCCTTGTGTCCAAGGTCGCTTCCGTTTGCTCTGTTCTATAATATTTCCTCAGCGCTTGTTCTTCATCATTCAATCGGTCATTTGAAAATCGTTCTGCAAGCGTCGGTGTCCAGCCTTTGATGCGCTCGGCTCTACGGTATTCCTCATATTGGCGCATCTTGTTGTGTGGCTGATGAATGATAAAGCGAACGGCCTGTACATAGCAGTCCACAATCTGCTTGAACACCGACAGCCATATCAGTTCGTTGTTGGCTTCCCGCCCCATCTCAAACTGCTGAAAGGTCAGCGTGAGGTAGCGGAACACCAAGTCACCATATTCAGCCCTTATCTGCTGAATGATGACGTCAAGGTCGTGCTTCGTGTCAAGCTTAGGCGACAGTACATCGAACTCTATCTTGTGCTGGATGTGCTCGTTGGCCGTATTCTTATAGGCGAACTCCAAGGCAAAATGGCCAGGCTGGTTCAGAAAGTCAAGACTGCTGCTGATGACGTACTCCCCCGATGCTGTCTGCACCGTGTTAAACATTGCCTCCACCTCCTTGTTGGGGTGGATGATGCGCGGTTCCTCCGCAGCATCAAAGAATGTCAGCGTAAGGTTATACTTGTGGTCTTCGAAGAATACTGGTCGGGCCTCGTGCCAGTCAGCCTCATCCACCTCGTCCATCGCCTTGCTGTCAGCATTATATACTTTCAGCTTTCCGCCACTCGCCATCACATAATTGCAATACTGCTCTGCTGGAAGTTGCTTGGCTCTCACCTTGAACTTCCGCCACGACATACCTATATCCGTGCTGCTGGCTTGGATGATGTATGCACCGTGATACTGGTATTGCAATAGTTCCATACGCTATTCCTCTTGTTCGTAGTAGTATGAGTAGTCTATGCCTTTCATAAAGATTTCCCTGTCGTCAATCTTGTCTGTCATTGCCCCTTTCAGCAAAGTCCTAATGTAGGTTGAGTCAGTCGTACTTCTCCGCATCGCTTCCAGATAGTTTTTCTTGTCTATCTTGCTCCAATCCACACACAATTTCAAGTGTTTCTTGAACATCAGGTCCAGCCAAATGCGAGTAGAACGCCCATTGCCTTCCATGAAGGGATGTGCAACGTTCATCTCTACATACTTGTTGACAATTTCATCGAAAGAAGTATTGGGCATCCGTTCAATGAGCCTCAGATTCTGCATCAGATATTCAGCGCGACAAAACAGCGTACCGTCTTTCCAGATGGTCTTGGTCCGTATCTGTCCGGCAAAGTCGTAGAGTCCGCCAAAGAGGTAGGCATGAATCTGCTGAAGGCATTTCACCGTTCCCGGTTCCATACTGTCGAGCAAGCCACTCTCAATCAGTGTGTACGCTTTCTTCTTGCTTTGTCCGTCTATGCTGTTATCGCTATAGGTGAACCAATTAAGAAAGGCATTAGCCCGGTTGTTGGGATAGTGCGCGGCTAATGTCTGTACCGCATCAGCATCCAGAACGTCGGCTATTCGCTGCTTGCCGTCGGGAGCCTCGAATTTGAACTGGTTAGTGCCACTAACCAGTTCGATGTTCTCTTTACAAAATTTACCTTTCAGGTATTTCCAATAGTTGCGACACTTAGTGTAATCCTCCTCATCATTGATGGCCCGCACAATGTCTGTAGCCGAGAACCACCACTTGTTGTGCTCCTCGTCCCAAACGGCCCGTACTTCACGGTCGTTGAAAAAACGGATAGACTTTTTACTCATGCCATCACCATGTTAAAAGAAGTTGGTGTAATAGTTCGCCAGTTTATCATCCATTTCCTTCAACTTTCGAAGAACTTGGTTGTAGAGCGAGTTGGCATCAGCATCATCTTCGGGCTTAAAGTGGCTCTCCACGAAAGTCTTTAAATCCTTCAGCACATTGCTTTTACCCTTCTGCGTCTCCAACTGCTTCTGCTCACCCTGCACACGCGGCAGCACCTTTTCTAGCAGAATAGCCAGTGTGGCTTCGCCTATCAACCCTTCTATTTGGTCTGGCATTGGGAAATTCGCACGTTCTATCAACGTACTCAGATATAGCACCAGTTCGTTCTGTACACGATAACTAACGCGGAATGGCGTTTCATTCAATATGCCATTGATGCTGTCTGCATCGGCAGTACCATCAGAATCACCTAACAATGCTGGGATGCGAGTAGAAATCACATCTTTGTATTTTGCAAACCGCACATCGTCCAACACTTCGTATGCTCTTACAAATTCTGCTTTGAACGCTTCAAGCGGTATCGGTTCGTCCCTGTACTCAAGCAGCATCCTGCTCTCTGGCGAGAACATTTCCGACATCTTGCCGCCATTCATCTCAATGGTAAAAGCACGGTCTATCACCTTCCGCGAGAACTGGTGTGTGGTGTCATCCATATTCACCGTACCAATCACGAAGAGATTATCGGGCAGCGTCAGTCCGTTCTCCTTCAGATATGTGATGATTTCTGCGTCCTTCTCGGAATACAAATTTCCATTTTCCCCTTGAAGTTCACAATTACTAAAGACCTCTTTTCGTAATAAATACTGTGTATGAATATTGTCACCAACTATTTTGCGTGTTTCCAACACGCTTAGGTATTCAGCAAAATATTGCTCTACTGGTGCCAGATTCATCTCATCCAGACAAAGGAAAAACGGCACATCTTTATTCTGCGAGGCTTTATAGGCAAAACGAATGAAGTCTTTCAACTCATATTTTCCCGACAAAGCACTATAATACCCCAACAGTTCCGTTGAGTCATGCCAGTTCGGTTTCACTTCCACCAGACAATAATTCCCCGGTGTTGTTCCGCCTTCATTCCGCAGTTCTCCATCAGGACAAGTCATAAATGCCAACTCCTGCACCTTCTGACTCTTGCCTGTGCCAGAGATTCCTGCAAGGAGAAGGAAGGGCTTAGTGCGGAGAGCGGTTATATAAATTTTGCTTGAACATAATAAGGCGTAAGAATCTGGCTTTTTCTGTATTGCCTTATCTCCCTTCTTGTCTTTGTTCTCTTCTAAGAGATAATCATATATATCCTTCGATTGAGATAAAAAAAGCTGATATTGCCGTATTGCATTTGAATACATCTGTTTGCCTTGTATGTCAAAGGGCTTGCTTTTTATTTCCTCAGCAATTAAATATACAGGATAAGGATACAAAATATCATACAGATTTTCTGTACCTGAAATCTCTTTCGCTACAGTCCTTACATCTTTCTTATTTGGCGTACTATTGCTATATGTTGCAATGGTATGCTCACTCTTCCCTGACTTTTTCAGGTAGTTAATATATAGCTGTTTTACATCAATTTTACGCATAACACTTCTTTCTTGAGATTTCCAAAACATTATATTTGCTTACTTGTTCATTTTGATTATAAATACCATCATGATAAATGTTTATTTCTAAATTTATCATTGCAGGTTGATTATCAACATAACCACCTCTGATTTCAAATGAAAGATTTCCCTCCTCATAACTTGATTCTGCAGGATTCCCGTATTTGTCAAACTCATACCACCAATCCCAATAACCTTCATCTGGTCCGTTTAGGCAATCTGGTTCAAGATGGAAGCAATAGAATTTGTTCATATAAACGAATTCCACAATAAAGCCTAATTCATTTGTAAACAGAAAAGGGTGAGTCTCTTCATCCACTTTTTTATAGGATGGCGAATGTATACTTTGCATATTGCTATTATTGCGAGCATTGCAATGAATATCGTAATAATTGCCGTTAATGATAATTACTTTTTTCATAATTCTTTTTTATGCAAATATACACATATAAAATTAGAAACTCTGTTTCCTTTAATGCTTATCAGGTTTTTTCAGGATTTGTTGATTATGCAGCATTCCCGACTTGTGCATACCACATGTTTTGCGCCCCTGTAATTATATAATCATCAGGAAAAGTTTGTATTCTTGCTGCCTCACGAGGACTCAATCCTCTTGCTTCCCAAGGATGAATGTACATATTGCAGTCAAACTTCATGTGTGAAGTAATTGTCTTGCAAATTTGTGTTTCATCCAATTTGAAATACTTGTCCTTGAAAATTCCATTCCGCCGTTTGTACGGCATAATGTCAGCTATAGATGCATGGAGAGAGATTGCCCCCTGTGGAAGTCTTTTGTATATCTCAATATCTCTTTCGTTGTTATATCTGTTCTTGTGATTATAGAGCTTGGTTATAGTCTTGTTGCCGTTAATGAAATAATAGAACTCAGTTAGAGGGTAATTGAAATCTCGCTCAGTTAAGCCAGAGTTAATATCCTCAACTCCACTTTGTCCTTTACTCTTCTTAGCTTCCAAATGTGGAAGACCATACAGGGCGTCACGCAAGACAAAGGCATCACGCTTATTCTTGTAAATTTCTTCAAAGATTGCTTTGGGTGGAATGCCCATACGATTGCCAATCATGATAAAACGTTCTCTGTTTTGTGGAACCCCAAAGTCCTGCGCTTTCAATACTGCGTAATCATACAGATAATCATCTCCAAGGAATTCCTTGAAGTTCTGAATGATCTCATCCTTTTTGTTCATCATTCCTTTTACATTCTCCATAATGAAGAACTGGGGGTGTACATGGCTGAGAAATATCAGATACTGCTTGTATAGTCCATTACGAGGATCATCTAATATACGTTGACGATTAGCCATGGAGAAACCCTGACAAGGAGGGCCGCCACAAACTAAGGTTATGCCTGTCAGCATATCCTTATACTCCTCTAAATGGCTATTAAGCTCTGCTATATCGCCAATGAAATAATGCTCGTTAGATAATGTGTGATTGACTCTGTATGTGTTGGCAAACTGCTCAACAATTTCATTCACAAACCATGGTGTGAATCCGGCTTGCTCCAAGCCCAGACTAAGTCCACCGCAACCTGCGAATAGGTCAACCATTTTATATGTTTGTTTTTTCGTCACGCCTTTTCTGTTATCTTTGACTTACCCACTAACTTTTCCTAGTTACCCACTAAGTGTATTATAGTTACCCACTAACTCTAATTAATCATTTTTTAACTGATCTGTATTCTTTTGCCCAAAGGCGTCCAAATACAACTGCATAAATTCAGGCGGCACATCGCTGGTGTAAGCCTTATTGAGAGTTTCCATTATTTTTTCTGGTGTCGTATTCATACTTATTATATCTTCTGTTAGATGCACATAATTAGGAACTAACCTTTCTATGCTTTGAACCAGCGTTTTCAATTCATCAATCTGATAGTTCTTTAATTCAGGTACAGCATATCTTAAAGCTTTCAAACTTGCAGGCTCGCTATCTTCCTTGTTCATTTTGTATGCGCCCTCCAATAACTCCCTAACAGGGCCAATGTTTACCTTTTTTGATTGCAGGTTGTCAATCCACGTAGAAGTTTCTTGCACTGTATGACATTTCTCAAAAAAGTCCTTCAAATCATTTAGACCTACTTGCTTGGGGCTTGACAGCAACACAAGCCTTGCCAAGTCTCGAACTCGTATAAGATTAATGCTATTTTGTTTTGCTTCTTTATTAACAGCAGAATCGTCATCTTCGGCTCCTTCGAAATCAACGGCAACCACACATGCGTAATTCGCATTATAGTCTGTTCTATGCCTAAGTACCCCTGAAACATGAGCCGTTACGGCTTTTATCTTATCCTTTGCCGTACTTTTGGCGTCATAAGTTATACAATAATTATCCGCAGAATTCATCGGACCTATATAGGCAACAGCCAAACCATCAGGTTTTCCATTTCCACCAATAGGTGTTGTTTCAAAGCCAAGTGAATTAAAGGCTTTAAAGACAGAATCTTCCAAACCAACCGAATCGCTTATAGTATCTTTTAGGAGCTGAGCAACTAAGGGAGCATTAGGTTTGTCACTATACGTCAATTCCCTTAATAACAAATCGCGGTTGCGCATAATATCTTTCACCTCATCTTGATTGATGCCATTCTCCAAGAGAATGCACTCCGTCAGGATTTCCGTAAGAGCAAACAGCTGAAATGGTAGCAATGATTTTACCTCATCAATAAAATTTGCGAAGAAAGGATGCATCAAATTAATTTTGGCAAAGCCACTCACCATATCCAATTTGGCAATGGGGTCTGTAGGGCTTAAAGTGCACCATTCCACCTTATTAATAATTCCCTCATCTGACGTAGAGCGTGCTTCCAAGCATGAAAGAAATTCTTGTTTCTCCTCTTCGCTCTTCAACTGTGGCATGTCCGTCAAAAACAAATTTTGCAGTTCATCCTTGCAATATCTTTTAGCAACCATAGTCAATGGCTGTCTCGAAAGACTATATGGAGCATAAGAAATCTTATGCGATGCTTGATTTTTCTTTGTTTCCACCTCAACCTCCTTGAAATACCAATCCCTTACTTCCGAAAATTTGCGTTTGATATAAGTTCTTAAATCCTCAAGTGCATCAGAAGCCTTGATGGATTCTCTTGTGGATGTTAGATAATCATTAAGTTCGTCAGCTTCGACTATAATCCTTATTCGGTTAAAAACGCCATGACTCATAGCTTCCATTCCAAGCAGAGGATCATCAATATTTATGAGTCTTTTCCTTACAGTAAGGAAAATTCCATTGCTACGTCCTGTCTGTTCAGACTTTCCAGACAACAAAGAATCTCTATATAAATCTATGTGTCCACTAATACCATTTAAATTTGGCAAATCAACATAATAAATCCCATTCTTAGAACGCGAAGAGTAAATGTCATACTTTTTCACGACAGCGTCATTCTCGTCACCAAACACCCAAGTTTTCCATGGTTGAATATTGGCTTTACTTGACTCCAAATGAACGCCATTGTAATGAAGAACAAAATTGGGATTCAGTGGCAATGCTGTACTGAGAATCCATTTTAATCTACCTTCCTTTATTTCTTGCGCTTTTGCCTTAAGGTCTGACATGATAACCATAGTCCATGTTTTCTCAGCATCTTCTCCCCATAATTTAAAAGGTACTAATAGAGAACCGCTTTTAATAATGAGTGGCATTAGGAGTTCTTTCACTTCACTCTCTGATAATATTTTTTCATCTAACAGGATTGTTTCTTGGGTGTCATTTATCTTTGTGTAATTCATTAAAACGCTACAATACTCACCATTGGCAGATTTGCAAATAACTGTTAGTTTATTTGCCAAAATGTAAGTCGCAAGTTTTCCAATTCCGAATTTTCCGATGGGTAATCTTTCTGCATCTACAATACTCTTTTTCTTCGATTCTCCGATTTTCCAGAACAGTTTTAACTCTTCTCTGTCCATAGCCTCCCCATTGTCACATACCCACATGGTGGCATCTTCAATAGCCTTGTCCGAAGGTACATAAACGGCTACATGAGTTGCATTTGCATCATAAGAGTTCGTTACCAATTCTTCAAATGCTTTATTCGGGCTTGAATATAAACCAGCAGAAAACAACTCAATAATCCTATAACTTATGGTTACAGGAATTTCATCGACTTTCGTTCCTATCTTCTCAATCATTGCTATTTTCTCATTATGATTACATACTCATTCGGATAAACCTTCTTGCAATTAGGATTATCCAATTTTGAAAATTTACCTGTAACGCTGTCGCGCAATGTTGGCATCAGTTTGTGGGGGATGCTCCGCTTGATAACAGCCACTTCTTGTAGGCCTGCACTTTGCAGGAAATCATAAAAGACTTCTGCAGACTTGATGTGAACATCCTTTATCTTTGTGTTGCCAATCACGATGCAGGCCTGACCGTCTTGTGCCAAGATGCGCACCATTTCCTTTGATACTTCTTGCATATCATTGAAATACCGTGCGACATCACAGGCTATATGCTTACTCTTCTTTGCCAACTCATTGACGATTTCCTGCCCCAACGCACTTCCAGGAACATCCATAGAGGTGTTACCAGAATAGGACGTACCAATAAACTGCTTTCTGAAATCCTGCATGTTGGGAATATAGTCCATCCAATACCCTGTCAGTTGGTGAATGTCTGCATACTCGTAGGAGGTGACGTATGGCGGCGAAGTGATGATGACATCTACACTCCCGCTTTGTAAAGAAGTGTGCCGAGCATCCTCCAAAAGAATGTCGCATTCCACATTTAGATTCCCTTTTGCCACCAGTTCCTCGTAAAAGGCACGATTGCTTTTTATCATCTTTTGGCAATGACGCTTGAATTCTTCAAAAGGGTCTGGTATCTTCTTGTCTGGGTCAATTTGCGGCTTCGTGCTTGATTGCAACCAGCGAGAGCAATTCTTTAATATGTGAGATATGCAGACATAAAAAAACTCTTTTGTTGCGTTATCAAAAGGGGCATTGTTGACTGTGGCAAATAGAAATGCCACTTTCGCTTTTTCTGACGGAAAGAACCAGTAGTCAATTCTGTCATGCTTCTGAATATTGATATAGTCATCCTCCACATAGCCATCAAACAATCCAATCAAAGCATCGTATGATTGCTGAAGGGTTACAGGCTCTATAGGAGTAGTCTTTACTTTCGTGATTAACTGAGCAACGGGGTTGATGTCAGTTCCGATAGACTTCTTCCCATGTGTTTTCGCTTCAACGAGGGTCGTACCACAGCCAGCAAACAAATCGGCAATGACATTACTTTCTGGTGCAAAGTCCTCTATAATCTTTTTGACGACATTAGGTAAAAACTTGGCAGGATAACGATGGTAACCATGTGTCCACTGCTCAGTGGAACGGACATTTTCGAATGCCCACTCATGACTAACCTCTATATTATCGAAATTTGTGTACAGCATAGCTTTACTAATTATCGGATTCTTCCCTAAGTAACTTTTGGGCTTTCACCCCTAAGCACTCTGAAATCTGAAGAAGGGTTTCAAGACTTGGCTGGCATACATTTGTACACCACTTTGAAACAGTAGAGGGTGCAACTCCTAATTGTTCTGCCAACCATTTATTAGTTCTCTTCTTCTCTGCCAACACTACTTTTAGCCGATTGATGTCTCTGTCCATGTCGGATGAATCTTTTATTTGGGACAAAGATACAAACTTTTTTGCACAAACACGCAAATCTCTCCAATATTTAACAATTATATTCACTTATATTTCCTTATTCTCACTTTTCTGCTTGTTTGTCGCGATATTCTGTTGTCAATTCTATAACTTTCTGCATTATCTGCATTAGCGTAAACAAGTAGTAACAATCGATAAATAAAGACAAATGGAAAGAATTGTAATCATCAACGAGAGTACATTTATGAAGTGGATGGAGGGAGTGAAAGAACTGCTGAGTGTCCTGCATCTTCAGGAGCAGCAGATGAAAAACAAAAGTCTTGGAACATGGCTTGATACGAGTGAAGTGTGTGCCATGCTCAACCTCAGCAAACGCTCGGTACAAAGTATGCGGGAGCGAGCCGAATTGCCCTATACCAAGATAGAGGGCAGGATATATCATCGGGCAGATGACATTGCCAAAATGATGGAATTAATGATGAAAAAATAACAATGGCTATGGAAAGAGATGAATGGAAAAGTGGAATGATGGTGGAGGACGAGCAAATTCTTGACTTTATCAGTGAGATTGACGAGGCAATTGACAAGGCGAAGAAAACTTTCAAGGACTATCGCCCATTGTTGAATGGTGACAGGTGGATTAGCGACCGAGAAGCTGCAGAATTCCTAAAAGTTAGCAGACATACATTATTCATATATCGGCAGAAAGGGCTGCTGCCATACGTATTGCTTTGTGGCAAGATACTCTATCGCGAACAGGATCTGGAAGAACTTTTGCAACGAAACTATGTACCAGCACTGAGGTAAGCCTCATTATTACGGAAAAGGCAACGGGTTTCCTATTTGGAATTCCCGCTGCCTTTCTTATACTATCACTCTTTGGAGAAATCATCCATGTGGATGGTGATACATACATTCTCGTACATCGGTTTACCCATCAGGCGATTCATAATAAATTGGCGGAACTTGTGACTATTATCGCTGTTGATGGCGTATGCCAGACGGATAACCATTTCCAGATTATACACGTCTATGTTCCAGTTCGGATGGTAAGGGAACAAACGGAAAGATCTGTGAGTGTATTCTTCGCGTGCGATACCTTTATTATATAAAGAGCGTATCATGCGAAACACGGTGGCTGATGAAACAAAAAAGCATGTCTGCCATCTCGTCCACTGTCATCCACACGTCTTTGTCGGGCATGGTGATAATACCGCCCTCAGTCATTCTGATGATGCCTCGTTCAAAGACATCTTTCGGAATTATTGAGAAGTTTGCTGTTGCCATAGTCGTTGTCATTTTATAAATATATTATCTGTTGTTCTTTCTCTTTTCTGCGCTCTATGAGCCTATCCATCTCCTGAGAGATTCGGTTAACCGTAATCTGTGCGTATTTCTGTGTACTCTTGATACTGGAATGTCCCATCATTTTGGAAATACTCTCCATACCCACACCTGCTGAGACTAACAAGGTTGCATTCGTGTGTCGGGCATCGTGATGGGAGAGGTTACGGTCAAGTCCGAGGAAGATGCCGATAGCCACAAACTCCTTGTATAGTCTGTAATTTGCATATGGTGGCAAGGGAAACACTGGCTTGCTATTGTCCGTCGTGTTATATAGAGCGAGTATTTGTTCCGCTATGGGATGCAATGGGACAAACGTCTCCACGTCCGTCTTCTGACGGCACTTGCGGATGAATCGTCTGCCCTTTGCATCGGTCAGGATGTGTTCCGGGCGAAGCCTTGTCAAGTCCACGTAAGCCAATCCTGTGAATACCGTAAACAGAAGCATGTGCCTTGCAAGTTCCATCTGCCGCTGTTGGAACGGGTGGGCAAGCAACATTTTGACCGTATCTTCAAGCAGGATGTTGAACACTTGTAGAAGCGTTACCTGCCCGTTGATGCTTCCCTGCATCATCTCCTTGACCGTAGTAGCCGTGAAATCCACATTACGCTTAGTGAGATTGCCCACTGCGGTATTGACAGACAGTACGATGCGCTCAATCTTGGCATTCGTCTCAACCGCCTCTTTACTCTTTCCATCCAGTCTGCCAGAACGAGAGTTCCATAACTTGGGATTACAGGACAATTTGCATGAGAACTGTGCCATTGAGTTATTAAGGGTGATGCGTCCCATGATAGGAGCCTTGCCCTGCTTGTCTAATCCGCTCTTTTTAAGGTAGAGCAACACCTTGAATTTGCTTACTTTCATACGCTTCTGAGTTTTTGGGTGCAAAGTTATACATTCTCAGAGCGTCCTCAGCCGTGCAAAATATGCCAGAATATGTATGTTTTTCCGAGTCGTTGGAAATCTCGTACAGACTTCCATGTTTTCACCAAGTGTTACCAGTTACCAAACGCGTTAACCAAGGTAACACTTAGGTAACGGAACAGGCTCAACATTCTTTCCAATCCGAAAGAATATCATAAGCGCAAATGACCGCAAACCAACGCAGTATCAACGATTTACGCTATATCGTCCGTAATAACCTCATCATTCCCAACAACCTTGATATTCGCCAAAATAGAACGAATAAATAGAAGTTACCAATAATAGGGGATTTCCGAGAAAACCCTGCAACCCTGCATTCTTCCTTTATAAGTATTTGCTTTTCAGGATATTGCCAGGTGTACACTTTGCAGCAAACCCTGCACTCAACCCTGCATTCTCCGGCCCAGGGGAAAGCCTGCCGAGGAGGAGAGTAAGCTAACGCAGGTGAAAGGTAAGCCGCTTATTTGTCCCAAGCCTTGGGACAAAAAAATAGCGTTAGTATTTTTCCAAACGGCGTTCGTATTTTCCCAAACGGCGTTAGTATTTCCTGAAAACAATTTATTTAGAATATATCTTGATTAGTGCAGAGTATGCAGAGTTGCAGGGTTTTTCCAGATTCACTATATTATTATGTATAACCCAGCTTCCACATGTTGCTGGTAGATTAGAATCGACAATGGTGCCCGTTCGCTGGGTGTCCTACGGCTTCCCGTACTTCTCTATGAGTGCGTCTGCCTGCGTGTCGCCCATCTCTTTTGCTCGTCGCAGGTTGGCTGTGCCTTCTTCTTTGTTGCCCTTGAGGCATTGTGTGAGTCCTAGGAAGAGGTATCCGTCGCTGTAGTCGGGAGCTATGCGTACGCACTCTGTGGCAGTCTGCATGGCATCGTCGTAGCGTCCTACGCGCACTTCGAGCGACGCCTTCTCCGCATAGTAGAGCTCCTGACGTGGGTTCATCTGTATGGCTCGGTTAATGTCGTTCAGGGCCTGCTGGAAGAGCCGTCCGCCCTGCTCTGCCTGGAAGCGGAGGTAGTAGAAGGAGTCGTTGACCTGTGCGGCCATGAGCTGCTCGTAGTCGTTGAGGTCGTTGGTGGCATCGCGGTATTTGCGGGCGTCGAGCCGTGCCTGTGCGCGGGCAAGGATGTAGGGTGCGGCCTCTTTCAGATAGGGTCGTGAGAAGAGGGCCACGGCGGAGTCGAGCAGGGCTATCTGCCCCAGTGTGTCGGCCATCATCAGCCGGCAGCGTGAGGCTTCGAAGAAGAGTTCTGACGAGCGCAGGGGGCTGTCGAAGATGGTGGTGTAGACATCGGATGCCTCGGCATATCTCTTCTGTGAGTAGAGCACGTATGCCTGCTGCTGGCGGTAGACGGGCTGTGGCTTTGCCTCGTAGGCGGCCTGTGCCTCCTGCAGGGCACGGTCGAGGGTCCACGGCTCGTAGGCTGGCTCGGGCTGGAAGAGCAGCTTCTGGTGGATGAGCCGTGAGTAGCTGTAGTGCACCTCGTCCTCGCCGTTGATGGTGGCCGAATGTCCGGCTACCTTCAGCGCCTGCTCCATGTCGCGGTCGGCCTCGGCATAGCGGCTGGCGGCGGCGGCGAACTGTGCGCGTGCCACATAGCCGTCGTAATGGTCGGGAAACTGGCTGATGAAGTCGTCGATGAGCGCGGCGTAGTCGGCAGAGTCGAGCGAGGAGCCGGCGACGTAGAGCGTCAGCTGTGCCTGGCCAAAGTCGGCGGGCAGGGCCTTGCGGATGCGTATGGAGCGCAGGGCCTCGTCGTTGATGCTCAGTCCGGTCATCTTCAGGCTGTCGGCAAAGAGGGCGCTGACGGCATAGTTCAGCGTGTCGGAAGCTGAGGCGGGCTGCTGCATGAGGGCGAGCAGCTGGCCCTGGTCGTTGAAGAGCGGCAGGCCGGCATCGTCGGGCGAGAGCTGCAGGGGCAGGGTGTAGTAGGCGTAGGAGCCATTGAACGTCTCTGTACGGCTGACGACGGCGGGTGTGGCTTGCTTGGCGGCGCGAAGGGGCAGCAGCCAGACGCTGGCTCCGGCGGCAGCGGCGGCAGGCGCAAGCTCCACGGGCTGTGACTTCCTGACGGCGACGCGGAACTTGGCCACGTCGTAGGTGGCGTTGGCTCCGAGTATGGCCTCGACGGGATATTCCTTGCCGGCGGCATCGATGACTACGGCACTGCTGGCACCACGGAAGGGGGCAAGGCCGCTGATGGCCTCTCCCTGCTCGCCTGTGAACACGCCGCCTGCGCTGGAGAGCAGCGTGCCGGAGGCGTCGAAGGTCTTCAGGGCGAACACCGACTTGGCGTTTTTCTTCACCCACGACTGCGCCCCTGCGGGGCTAAATGATAAATAAAAAATAATAAATAATAAACTTAGCAGTCTGTTCTTCATAACATCTAATTTCTAATTCAAGTTTCGCTAGTTCTATTTTACCACAGATTACACAGATTTCACAGATTTTTGCTGCGCATGGTTGTCGCTATTTTCGCAGATTTCATCTTGATTTCACAGATTAGCTGCGCATGGTTGTCGCTATTTTCGCAGATTTCATCTTGATTTCACAGATTAGCTGCGCATGGTTGTCGCTATTTCGCAGATTTCATCTTGATTTCACAAAATGCTTTATCATTTATCATTTATCATTTAGCTCTGCGCTTGCGCAGAGCGTGAAAATCTGTGCCATCTGTGGTCGTTTTCATACTTCAGAAAATTGAGTTAATTCACTATTTAACAATTTACGATTTACTATTTATTTACTATTTGGCTATTTTTATTCTTAACTCCTAACTCCTAACAGCTGTTTCGCGTTCTCAATGGCAGCGTCGGTGATGTCGCTGCCCGAGAGCATCTGGGCTATTTCGCCGACGCGTCCTTCGGGGGTTAGCTGCTGCATGCTGCTGACGGTGCCCTGAGCGGTCTCCTCCTTATATACTTTATAATGTGTGGTGCCGGCGGCGGCAATCTGTGGCAGGTGGGTGATGCTGATTACCTGGCGGTGGCGTTCGCCCATCTCTGCCATGATGCGTGCCATCTGCTCGGCAATCTTTCCGCTGACGCCGGTGTCGATCTCGTCGAAGATGATGGTGGGCAGCTTCACGGCTCCGCTGACCATCGCCTTCACGGCGAGCATGACGCGGGCTATCTCGCCGCCCGACGCCACTTGCGACACGGGCTGCATGGGCGACGACGTGTTGGCGGAGAAGAGAAACTCCACGTGGTCGAATCCCGACGGCGACGGCTCGGCAGGCGCGACAGTGGTCTGGAACCGTGCGTGGGGCATGCCCAGCGCCTTCAGCTGGCGGCTCACCTCCTGGTCTATGCGGCGGGCGCCCTCCTGGCGAAGGGTGGTCAGCGTGGCGGCCTGCTCGCGGAGCAGGTCGAGCAGGCGGGCGGCCTCTTCCTCCTTCGCACGCAGCAGCTCGTCGCCGTTCTCAATGGCGTTGAGCTTGCTGCCCAGCTCGTCGCGCAGGGCGATGAGGGCGGCCACGGTCTGCACGCGGTATTTCTTCTGCAGGTCGTAGAGCAGGTCCAGACGGCTGTTGACGGCATCGAGGGCGGCGGGGTCGAAGTCGACGTCATCCAGGCGGCGGCTCACTTCCTGGGCCACGTCTTTCAGCTCTACATAGCTGGTGTCGAGGCGGGTGGCCAGCTCGGCGGCTTGAGGGAAAACCCGCTCGACGGCATGCAGCGACTGTGCGGCTGCGCGCAGCTGGCTGACGATGCCCTTCTCGTCGGCCGACAGGGCATTGTCGGCCTCGTAGAGCGACTGCTTGATGTCCTCGGCATGCTCCATGGTTGCGCTGCGCGTCTCCAGCTCCTCCTGCTCTCCGTCGACCAGCCGTGCGGCCGTCAGCTCGTCATGCTGGAACTGCATGAAGTCCTGACTCTGGCGGTTGCGTGCCAGCTGGTCTTTCAGCTCGAGCAGGGCATGCCGGGCCTGGTGCCATGAGCGGAACGTCTTGCGGTAGGCGGAAAGTGCCTCTCGGTCGGAGGACATGGTGTCGACGATGTCGAGCTGGAAGTCGTGGCTGCCCAGCAGCAGGTTCTGGTGCTGCGAGTGGATGTCGATGAGGTGGTCGCCCAGTTCTTTCAGGAGGGCGAGGCCTACGGGTGAGTCGTTGACGAAGGCGCGGCTCTTGCCGCTGGCCGACAATTCGCGGCGTATGATGGTGTCGGCGGGGTCGGCCTCCAGCTCGTTCTCCTCGAAGAAGTCGGCGATGGCCGCATCGTCCTGCAGGTCGAAGTGGGCCTCGACGACGCATTTGTCGGCACCCTCCTTGATGGCCTTCATGTCGGCTCGCTGTCCGAGCAGCAGGCTGATGGCGCCGAGGATGATGCTCTTGCCGGCTCCCGTCTCGCCGGTGATGACCGAGAAGCCGGGATGGAACTGCATGTCGAGCTGGTCGATGAGTGCAAAGTTGCGTATATAAAGTTGTCTTAGCATAAGCCAAAGGAGTCTGGAGCAGACAATTTTCTCATTTATCGTTTAGCCCCGCAGGGGGCCTAATTTATCATTTATCATTTAGCCCCGCAGGGGCGCAAGTTTATCATTTATCATTTATCATTTAGCCCCGCAGGGGCGCAAGCGTCTAGCATGAGCTGTATCTCTATGTCGCTGATGCCGTGGTCGGCCAGCAGCTGGTGCTCGGTGGCCGTGAACTCATGGACGATGGAGAAATCGCTCTGCTGCTGGCAGTCGAGGAAGCGGCGGAACATGCCGATGGCGTCGGCGATGCGGCGCTCCAGCCAGAGGCAGTAGCCATAGTTCAGCAGGTCGGCGGGCTCGGGCTTCTCTGCTGCCAGCAGCTGGCTGTAGCGCTTTTCTGCCTGTTCGTATTTGCCGCCGACGGTCTGCGCCCAGGCCATGATGCGGGAAACGGTGAGGTCGTCGGGGTAGACATAGCTGAGTTTATAGAGCAGTTTCAGCGCTTCGTCGGTGCGCTGCAGGTTGAGCAGGCAGACGGCGGCGTTGAGCTGGTAGGTGCGGTGGTCGGGCTGTTGGAGCAGCAGTTGCTCGTAGCGCGCCAGGGCCTCGTCGTAGTGCTGGCTGGCGAAGAGGGCGCGTGCCAGTCCGGCCAGTGCCCGCTGGTTGTCGGGCTGCAGCTTCAGCGCCTCGCGGAAACAGTAGTCGGGAGCGGGCAGGGCGTCCGACGCTGTGTGCTGCATGGCGGCGCCTGCCAGGAGGAAGAACTGCAGGTCGCGCTGCTCGGAGGGGATGTTGGCCAGCACGCTGGCGGCATCGGCGTAGCGCTGCCGTTTCATGAGGAAGCGGGCGGTGGCGACGGCCTGCGACGAGAGGCTGGCCTGGGCGAACAGCGGGTGGGTGAAGAAGAGGTAGCTGCCTTCCTGGCCGAAGGGCGTGGTGAACTCGCTGCGGGCATGGAAGATGCGGAAGAAGCGGTAGAGGTTTTGCAGGTAGACGCGGCGTATGAAGGCTGGTGCCTGCTGCGCTTCCTGCGCCATTTCGCCGCCCAGGGCTTCGGCCGATGCCTCCCCCTTCTCAATCATCTGCAGCAGGTTGGCCGGCAGACGGTCGAGCACTTGCGTGAATGCCAGGACGAAGGAATATTTGTCGCTGTCGCAGAAGGCGCCGGCACGTGTGATGGCGCGGAGGAACTTGCCGCCCCGGACGTTCTGCCACGTCTGGCTGATGGCGGGATGCTGCGGATAGAAGGGCACGAACCAGTTGCTGATGTCGCTGAAGAAGGGGAAGCGCTTCATCTGCGAGAAGCCGCCGAAGTAGATGTCGGCCCCCTGCTTCTGCATGTCCACCATGCGCTGTATGCTCTGCTCCATGCGCTCCATGGCCATCTCCGATGCCTCGGGGTGGAGAATGTCGTCGAGGCTGTCTTCGTCCATCTCTACCAGTCCCTTGCCCGTGAACTTTATTCTGCTGCCGCTCATGATGTCGGGCAGTATCTCCTTCTGGATGGTGGCATGGTCCTGGTCGGCCTGCTGGCAGTAGACGAGCTGCATCTGCAGCTCGGCCAGCTCCTGGCGGGTGGCCTCGTCGCTGCATAGGCGGCTCACCGTGTCGTAGACCTCGGTGTAGAGATGCCAGGCGCGGCTGTCGCTGGCGGCAGCCAGCACCCAGCCTACGAGGGCACGCTGGCGAAGGGGCTCGTCGGTGGCTTGGAGCCACACCTCGCTGAGGATGCGGAACTTCTGGTAGCAGAAGTTCTGTGTGGCAGAGAGGGTGATGGCGCTGACGATGAGCTGCTGGTCGATGCTGGCCAGGGTGGGGGAGAGCAGCATGTCGAGAAAGGCGTCGGCCTGACGGGGACGCCACTGGCGACTGGTGAGGATGTAGTCGAACAGGTCGCGCATCTGCTCATTATGGCGGGTGTAGAGGTCATTACTCTTCCGGCGGCGCTCAGCTTCGGGCTGCAGCTCCAGGAGGGCCAGCTCGCTGACAAACGACTCCAATGAAGCCCTGATGGCGGATAACGACCAGTCATTGTGGGCTTTTCGTGGACGCTGGTGCAAGACCTTCATATAGGTGCTGTCGGACAGCTGGTGGCGGATGCTGACGTCGGCGGTCAGCACGTAGACCCGGCGCAACAGCTGGTCGTAGACCTGCGGGCGCTGCGGGTCGTCGAAGCCGCGCTGCCAGTAGCCGGCCATCAGCCGGTAGGCGTCGCGGATGTCGATGAGCTCATCCATATCCTGCTGACGGGGATAGGCGAGCAGCCAGTTCTCCAGACTGCTGACAGCTTTGCCCAGCTGGCGGCTGACCACCATATCCAGTATGTCGGTAAGTTGTTCGTTCTGCTTCACGGCTCTGACGGTTGGGGGGGGAATGTGGGTAGGGGGATGGAATCGACCGTTTCGGGGCGCACCCGGCAGCAGCGCACGATGAGGTCGCGATAGGGTGCCAGCCCGCGCCGGGCTATCGTGTCGCAAGCGGCATAGTAGACTTGCAGGAACAGCTCCACCTGTCGCTGGCGCATGCTGTCGGCCATCGCTTCCTCGCTGAAAACGATGATGCCTGGCGTGAGACCCATCGAGTCGGTGTCGAGCAGTACGGGGTGTCCTGCCAGGCGGGCTTGGGTGGCCTGTGGCTCAGGCAGCAGGAGGGCATCCATGATGCCGTTCTCCAGCATGCCCAGACGTACCAGCACGTCGTTCACCTGAATGCGGAACACACGCTCTGCCAGCAGACCGGCACTGTCGACCACCTTTCTGGCCAGCATGTCGGTGAACGAGCGGCGCGTCATGGCCAGCATCTTGTCGTCGAGCTGTTTCAGCTGCTTGATGCGGGCGGTCTTGTTGGTGATGAGCTGCCATTTCAGGCTGGTCGCTGCCACCTGGCGTACAGCCATGCCTTGCTCTTTGATCCAGCTGATGCGCTCGCGGTCGGTCGTCATGCCTTCCACATGGTGGCGCAGCAGCGCTGTGTCCTCGTCCATCTGGGCGGTGAAGGGGCGCAAGAGCACGCTGACCTCCTCGCGCTCGAACCAGCCTTCCTCGTCGGCCAGGTACAGGGGGAGGCAGTCGAGCGTGGGCGTGACTGCCACTTTCAGGGCCAGCGAGTCGGCAATTTGCTGCTCGCGGCGCTGGCGGGCGGCCTGCTCGGCGGCATTCTCGCCACAGCCGGCCAACAGCAGCGAGGCCAAGGCGCAGCAGGCGATTCTAAACGTGAAACGGTATCTGTTCAATGTCCTATTTTCAATTTTCGGAGTGCAAAAGTACGAAAAAGTTTTGTAACCACGAAAATTATTTGTAATTTTGCGCATCATTTATATTTTCTTATGGCAAAGGACAAGACAGCTTACGTATGCTCGAACTGCGGACAGGAGTCGCCGAAATGGATTGGCAAATGTCCGGCCTGCGGGCAGTGGAACACGTTTCAGGAAATAAAAGTAGCCGCCGATGCCGGGCGTGTGGCAGCCACCAGCGCAGCATCGCATGCCGGGCAGGCCCTGCGCACCAGTCGCCCGGTGCGTCTGAGGGAAATCACAGGTGCTGACGAGCGACGCATCTCCATGCGTGACGACGAGCTGAACCGCGTACTCGGCGGGGGCTTGGTGCCGGGCAGCATCGTGCTGCTGGGCGGCGAGCCAGGCATCGGCAAGTCTACGCTCACGCTGCAGACCATGCTCAGACTGTGCAGCCCCTGCTCCTCCACAGGACAGGGCGGCGAAGGAGCGGGCGGCCTGCGTATCCTTTATGTCAGCGGCGAAGAGAGTGCCCACCAGCTGAAGATGCGTGCCGAGCGACTCTCACAGCACGATGCAATGCCAGTTTCTGAGCTGGACAACTTCCTGATTCTCTGTGAGAACTCGCTGGACGACATCTTTACTCACATCAAGGACACGCAGCCCGACCTGGTGGTCATCGACTCTATACAGACCATAACCACCGAGGGCGTAGAGTCGAGTGCAGGCTCCATCGCCCAGGTACGTGAGTGTGCGTCGGCATTGCTGCGCTTTGCCAAGACCAGTGGCGTGCCTGTCATCCTCATCGGCCACATCACCAAGGAGGGCACGCTGGCCGGGCCGAAGATTCTGGAGCACATCGTCGATACTGTCATACAGTTTGAGGGCGACCAGCACTACATGTACCGTATCTTGCGAAGCATGAAGAACAGGTTTGGAAGTACTTCTGAACTAGGCATCTACGAGATGCGGCAGGACGGGTTGAGGCAGGTGTCGAACCCTTCGGAGCTGCTCTTGACGGAAGACCACGAGGGGCTGTCGGGCATAGCCATCAGTGCCGCCATCGAGGGTGTGCGCCCCTTCCTCATGGAGACGCAGGCGCTGGTCAGCAGCGCCGCTTACGGCACGCCGCAGCGCCAGGCCACGGGCTTCGACCAGCGCCGCCTGAACATGCTGCTGGCTGTGCTCGAGAAGCGGGTGGGCTTCAAGCTGATGCAGAAGGATGTGTTTATCAACATTGCCGGAGGGCTGCGCGTCACCGACATGGCTATGGATCTGAGCATCATCGCCGCTGTGCTGAGCTCGAATGTCGACACGCCCATCGAGGCTGGCTGGTGCATGTGCGGCGAGGTGGGACTGAGCGGCGAGGTGCGCCCTGTCAGCCGTATAGAACAACGTGTGGCCGAAGCCGAGAAACTTGGTTTCAGCCACATTATTATTCCACGCTATAACATGCGGGCCTTTGCCCACAAGAAACCAGGCATCGAACTGCATCCTGTACGCAAGGTGGAAGAAGCCTTGCGCACGCTGTTCGGATAGTGGCCGCTACGTGATTACGCTAGGGTTCCTCCACGTTAGTGGTTCTGCTCGCGCTGCTCCAGGAACTCGCTGACTTGCTCCTGTGTGCCCCGGGTGACGGCTATGCGTCCGGAGCGTGTGTACTGCAGCACACAGCCAAAGGCGTCGAGGGCACGGTAGAGCGAGATAATGTCGTCCGTAATGCCATACTTCATCACGATGACGTATGTGGGGTTCACCTCGATGATGCTGGCGTCGTGGCGTCGGATGGTGCGGCTTATCTCAGGATTCTTCATCACCACGTCGGTAGACAGCTTGTAGAGTCCCGACTCACGGATAAATAGTTGGTCGTCAGTGAAATAGTTTGCCTTCACCACGTCAATCTTCTTCTCTATCTGCTTGGTGATCTTCACAATCTGGTCTTCGTCGCTCCATGCCGTGATGGTATATTTATGTACGCCGGGAATGCTGGAGGCCGACACATTCAGGCTCTCGATGTTCACCTGACGGCGGGTGAACACAGCTGTTATCTGGTTCAGGATACCTGCGATGTTCTCAGAGTACACAAGGAGGGTATATAGCTTCTTCTCTTCCATGTTCTTGCGGTTGCCAATTCTTCAATATTCATTTAATGAAAGCATCATGTCGTCGACATTCTTGCCGGGAGGCGTCATGGGCAGCACATCGTCCTCTTCCAGGATGGCACACTCCAGGATGAAGGGACCTTCCGACTGGAGCATTCTGGCCACCGCCGGCTGAAGGTCTTTGCGGTCGACGACAGCCTCGTATGCTATGCCGTAGCCCTTGGCAATGAGTTCGTAGCAGGGGTTCAGCATGCGGGTGAACGACTTGCGGCGGTTCCAGAACATGTCCTGCCACTGGCGCACATTGCCCAGATAGTGGTTGTTCAGCAGGATAAGCTTCACGGGGCACTGCTGCTCCATGATGGTGCCCAGCTCCTGAATGTTCATTTGGAAGCCGCCGTCGCCCATGAAGCAGACCACGGTGCGGCGCTCGTTCTTCTGGCCTGCAGCCGTCTCTCCTTCAGCTGTGGAAGATACTCCAAAGGAGGCGCCAATGGCAGCGGGCATGCCGTAGCCCATCGTTCCAAGACCGCCGCTGGTGCAGATGCTGCGCTTATGGTGATACTTGAAGTAACGAGTGGCAAATAGCTGGTTTTGACCGACATCCGTTACGAGTACGGTGTCATCGGCTGACTGTTCAGCCACCATGTTCACCACCTCGCCCATAAGCAGCGGCCCCTCCTTGGGGTGGATGGCAGGCTCGATGACCTTCTCGCGTTCCTGCTCGTCAAGAGGCCTGAACGACTCACGCCACTCGCTGTGACTGGCCTTCTGGAGCAGGGCAGTAATGGCTGGGAGCGACTCCTTGCAGTCGGCAACCACGGCAACGTCGGTCTTCACGTTCTTGTCTATCTCGCTCTTGTCGATGTCCAGGTGGATGACCTTTGCCTGCTTGGCGTATGTCTTCAGACTGCCCGTCACACGGTCGCTGAAACGCATGCCGATGGCGATGAGCACGTCGCATTCCTGCTCTTTCAGGTTCACGGCATAGTTGCCATGCATGCCCAGCATACCGACGTTCAGCGGGTGATTGGAGGGCAGGGCGCTCAGACCTAGCATGGTGCGGCCGGCTGGAATGTCTGCTTTCTCAAGGAAGGCTTTCAGCTCCTCCTGAGCGTTGCCCAGCTCCACGCCCTGACCCACCAGTGCCAGCGGCTTGGAGGCATGGTTTATCAGCTCGGCAGCCTGCTGCACGGCATCCATGTCGAGCGGAGGGCAAGCCACGTAGCTGCGTACAAAGTCCACCTTCTGGGGGTGGTATTCCACCTGCTCCGTCTGTGCGTTCTTGGGAAAGTCGAGCACCACAGGGCCGGGACGCCCCGAACGGGCAATATAGAAAGCACGGCTCACAGCCCAGGCGATGTCTTCTGCATGGCGTATCTGGTAGCTCCACTTCGAGATGGGCTGTGCCAGACCGACGAGGTCGACCTCCTGGAAAGCGTCGGTGCCGAGCGCGCCGATGGGCACCTGTCCGGCAATGACTACAATGGGTGTGGAGTCGAGCATGGCATCGGCCACGCCTGTCAGCGTGTTGGTAGCTCCCGGTCCGCTGGTTACCAACGTCACGCCAACCTGTCCCGACACACGGGCATAGCCTTCGGCGGCATGGGTGGCAGCCTGTTCGTGGCGCACCAGTATATGGTTGAAAGCCTTCTTCGGCCCTCGGGTGTAGTCGTAGAGTGCGTCATAGACGGGCATGATGCTTCCGCCTGGATAGCCGAAGATGGTGGTCACCCCTTCGTCCTGCAAGGCACGCATCAGCGCTTCGCTTCCTGTAATCTTCTCGTTCATCGTCTTGATAAGTGTAAAAAACTGTGCAAAGTTACGGAATTGATTTGAGGTTTTGGGAGAGAGGTTTGAGAATTGGACGCTGCTTTATGTTTATTTAACAGTTGCTGGTAAAAACCACAAATCTCCTGCCGCAAAATGTCAAAAAAAAGTAGTAACTTTGCAGCCAAATAATAATATGAGATGCTAAACTTTATTTCTTTTGGCAGTGGCAGCAGCGGAAATTGCTATTTCCTTTATACTGGCTCCGACGGATTGATGATTGACGCCGGGGTGGGTATCCGCACGCTGAAGAAGCATTTCAGGGACTACGGGCTGTCCTTGACGCAGATTCGTCATCTGCTCATCACCCACGATCATGCCGACCACATCAAATGCGTTGGCAGCATCAGCCACGACCTCCATCTGCCTGTCTATGCCACGTTGGCCGTACATCAGGGCATTGACCGCAACTATTGCATCACCCGAAAGATTGACCCTGCCGACCGCCGGCTGTTGGAGAACGGTACAACTGTCAGGCTGGGAAGTTTCGATGTCACCCCGTTCCATGTGCCTCACGACAGCAGCGACAATGTGGGCTATTACATTGAGGCGGAGGGTGTCTCCTTCTGTGTGATGACAGATGCGGGGCACATCACCCAGGAGATGGCTTCCTATATTGAAAAGGCTAACTATCTCGTCATCGAGGCCAACCACGACTGTGAGATGCTGAGCAAAGGCCCTTATCCTGAGCACTTGAAGATACGCATTGCCAGCAGTACCGGCCATCTGAACAACCATGCCTGCGGTGAGGCCATCGCCCAGCACATGACCGAGCGGTTGCGCCATGTGTGGCTATGCCATCTCTCCGAGGAGAACAATCACCCGGAGCTGGCCCGCAAGACTATTGAGAGTGTGCTGCGCAGCTACGGCATCATTGTCGGGAAAGACTTGCAGCTCGACGTGCTCAAGCGCACCATGCCTACCGGCATCTTTGAATTGGAAAATGAGAAAATGAGAAAATGAGAGAATGAGAGAATGAGAAAATGAGAAAATGAGAAAATGAGAGAATGAGAAAATGAGAGAATGAGAAAATGAGAAATTAAAAATTTAGAAAAATGAAATTTTTACCTTTTTACCTTTTTGCCTTTTTACCTTTCACTCTTTCTGCTCAGGAGGGAGGCATCAGTCAGAAAATGCTCGATGAGATTCAGAAAGAGCGGCGCATGGGCGCCGGCGACCGCGCCTTGGTGAATGCCATCGCCGGGAACAGCATCGATAATCTCGCCGTGAACCATGGGAATGCCGGTTCTTTCGACACCCATTTCAGCGTAGAGACCAAGCGGCAGTCCATCACCGACCAGAAGTCGAGCGGGCGCTGCTGGATGTTCAGCGGTATGAACGTGCTGCGTGGCGACTTCAACCTGCGCACCGATTCGCTCTACACCGACCTGTCCCAAGCCTACCTCTTCTTCTGGGATCAGCTGGAGAAGGCCAACCTGATGCTGCAGGGTGTCATAGACACAGGCAGCAAGCCCATTGACGACGTGCGTGTGCAGTTCTTCTTCCGTAGCCCCATTGGCGATGGCGGCACCTTCTGCGGCGTGGCCGACCTGGCCGATAAATACGGCATGGTGCCCAGTGAAGTAATGCCCGAGTCGTTCTCCAGCGACAATACGTCGAAGGCCCGTCAGCTCATCTCCTCAAAGCTGCGTGAGTATGGTCTGCAGTTGCGTGAGATGGTGCAGAAAGGCAAGAAGACATCTGCGTTGGTAAAAGCCAAGGAACGCATGCTCAGCCAGATATACCACATGCTGCAGTACACCATCGGTAACCCGCCAGAGAAGTTCACCTATGCTTTCAAGAACAGCAAGGGCGAGGCTGTCGGTCTGCCCAAGGAGTACACACCCATGACATTCTACAAGGAACTCACGGGCGGACGTCAGCTCAACGGCACGTTTATCATGGTAATGAACGACCCTCGCCGCGACTACTACAAGACCTACGAGGTGGAGTACGACCGCCACACCTACGACGGCCACAACTGGAAATACGTCAACCTGCCCATGGACGACATCGAGCAGATGGCCATCCAGACCCTAAAGGCCGGACACAAGCTCTATAGCTCCTACGACGTAGGGAAGATGCTCGACCGCAAGCGCGGATATGCCGACACGGAGAATTTCGACTATGGCTCACTCTTCGGCACCACCTTCCCCATGACCAAGGCCGAGCGCATCAGCACCTTCGACAGCGGTTCAACACATGCCATGACGCTATGTGCAGTAGACCTCGACAGCAACGGGAAGGCCGTCAAATGGAAGGTGGAGAATTCCTGGGGTGCCGACTGGGGACAGAAAGGCTACCTCATCATGACCGACCGCTGGCTGCGCGAATACATGTTCCGCCTCGTGGTGCCCAATGAGTATGTACCTGAAAAGGTGAAGCAAGCCTGGCAGACCCAGCCTGTCATGGTCATGCCCGAAGACCCCCTCTTCCTGCCTGACGAGCAATAGGTCGGGCAGAGGTGGCATCATGCCAGTCCCTGCTCTATAGCAGCTTTCTTACATAGCTGCGCTGCCAGTCGCGCAGGTGGTGGCGAGTACCGTCGTATTCAAGCACGTCGAGGTCGATGGGTACGATGCCCGCCTTTCGCATGTCTGCCGTGCGCCCCATGCGTGTTTCCGTCTCTTTGAGCTGTGCAGTCAGCTGGTCAATATCTAGTGGTGTCTCGGCACGGACCAGCTGGTTGAGATATTTTTGTGAATAGCTACGCACATGCGATGTCCCTTCCGGCTCAGTCCAGATGGCATCTGTGTAGACGGCCGACGACAGAATCTGTGCAAGCGCCAACCGGGCATTCCACAGATTCTTCTCTTGTTCGAAGTTGCTGGCTAGTAAAATAAGTACGTGGTGCATCACCTCTCAGTTTTTTAACCCCCCTCTTGTCCCCCCGAAGGGGGGAGGAAGGAACCCCCCTCTTGTCCCCCCGAAGGGGGGAGGAAGGAACCCCCCTCTTGTCCCCCCGAAGGGGGGAGGAAATTCAGCAGCAAAGCTAATCATATTCAAGTTTCGCTAGTTCTATTTTACCACAGATTACACAGATTTCACGGATTTTTGCTGTGCATGGTTGTCGCTATTTCACAGATTTCATCTTGATTTCACAGATTAGCTGCGCCGCGTGGATTCTGTGTGATGCCGAC
>JAEEGG010005215.1_pt1 | contig 31051 bp, 28 predicted proteins | sample 9134161 | NCBI WGS metagenome assembly JAEEGG01 (sample SAMN16246543, study PRJNA631951) | gut metagenome | biome: gut microbiome; feature: rumen; material: CR-attached | host: Bos | place: Iran: Karaj | collected 2018-10
ACATGGTTTCGCTCTTCCCACAGAAGACCTGGAAAGGCCGCAAGAACGGTCTCCGTCCGGATTTGATGGAACGTCTTGTCGCGATGAAACCCGCGTTTGTGCGCTTCCCCGGCGGATGCTTCGTGGAAGGCGTCGGCCTTGAGAACCGCGCAATCTGGAAGAATTCGATCGGACCCGTGGAGGAACGCATCAACCAGTACAACACCAAATGGGGTTACAACTGTTCCAATGGCCTCGGTTATCACGAATACCTTCAGATGTGCGAGGACCTGAATGCGGAACCGCTTTTCGTGATCAACTGCGGCATGGGCCACGAAACCCGCAACGGAACAGACTCCATGTACGTCGTTCCGATGGATCAGATGGGGCCGTTCGTGCAGGACGCGCTTGACGCCATCGAGTATGCCAACGGCGACGTCACGACCAAGTGGGGTGCCGAGCGCGCGAAGAACGGCCATCCCGCGCCATTCAACATGAAGTACATGGAGATCGGCAATGAAAACAGCGGCAAGGATTACAACGAACGCTATATCCTGATGCATAAGGCGATCAAGGAAAAATACCCGGAAATGCGCCTCATCGCGAATGTCGAAACGCAGGGCTTCCGCAACGAGATCGTCGATCCGCATTTATACTCGACTCCCGACCGCTTTTTCAACGGTTACTTCACCTACGATTTATACGACCGCAACGACCCTCAAATATACTTTGGTGAATATGCAGTCACACAAGGCGGGGGACGCGGCAACCTCATAGCGGCTGTGGCCGAATCCGCGTTCATGACCGGACTGGAACGCAACAGCGACATTGTCATCATGAGTTCCTACGCGCCGCTCTTCATCCGTACCGGCTGGCAGGCATGGAATCCGAACGCCATCGTGTTCGACCAGAACCGCAGCTATGGCATCCCGTCCTACTGGGCGCAGGTTATGTTCGCGAACAACCGTCCCGACAAACTGTATCGCGTCACGATCAACGACGGCTCATCGCCGGTCGATCCCATACAGGGGAAAATCGGATTCGGGACCTATCGCACCCAGGCGGAATATAAGGACATCAAGGTCGTCAAGAATGGCGTGACGCTGTTCGAACCCGACCTCAACAATCTTGACGGATGGAATCGGATCAGCGGAACATGGAGCGCGGAAGGCGGCATTCTGAAACAGACCTCCGGCAATCCGGACACGCTGATCACCTGCGGTTCGCCGGACTGGACCGATTATACCCTGACCCTCAAAGCGCGAAAGACTGGCGGTTCCGAGGGATTCCTGATTTCGTTCGGCGTCCAGAATCGTGAACTGCGCCGCTGGAACCTCGGCGGCTGGAACAATTCCACCCACGCCGTCGAAGCCGACGATTTCATTGAGGAACACCTTGCCGGCAGCATCGAAACCGGGAAATGGTATGACATTAAGATCGAACTGAAAGGCTCGGAGGTCAATCTTTATCTGGACGGCAAGCTGATGAAAACGCAGAAGCGTCTCAAGGGCGGCAGATCAGCCGTGGATGCCGGAATCAATGAGAGTGCAGGCGAAGTCATTCTGAAATATGTCAACGGAACGGACAAACCCGTAACCTACACCATTAACTCCGGCAAAACTGGCGCGGTCGGCACGGTGAAGACACTCACGCTCACCGGTGACAATCCCAACGCTGAGAACACCTACGAACCCCCGGAAAACATTGTGCCGAAAGCCGGTTCGGTTCAGGCGGATTCCGCAAAGTTCCAGTACACGTTCCCCGCGTATTCCGTCAATGTCCTTCGCTGGAAGAAGTGAACTGACTCCGTTATAATGAATAAACTATGAAACTCATTCTTTCCATGAAAGTGGCGTTCTTCTGCGTCCATCCCCACAAAAAAAGCCGCAACAGATTGCTCTGCTACGGCATTACATGGCATCTCGCCTTTCCCCGCTCGCCCCCTCACCCCACTCTCCACTTCTCCTCCTGCTCCTTCCACAGCTCCGGCACACCGTGCCGAAGCTGTTTCAAGCTCAACCCGTCCGGGATGTCCCCGCAAAGAATCTTGTGAACGATTTTCGGGGACAGCAACCTCAGCCTGAGCGTATTGGAGACCACGGACTTGTCCAGGCCAACAGCCTTGGCCAGCTCCACAGCGTTTTTGAACTTGCCGTTGTCGATGTAGCTTTGCCAGCGAACAGCCCGTGCAATGGCGAGTGCCAGCGGTTCCGTGCCATCGGCGGTAATGCCGGGGATCTACAGAATCGAGCAGGTGGCGAAAACACGGGCCGAAGAGAAAAATACCGAGGCTGCCCTCTTTCAGGAGCGCAGAGTCGCACGCCGTGAATCCCGTATCATCGTGAAGGCGTTTTTTGACCGATGCAGACAAGTCGCCGAAATGGAACGTCCATCGTCCCCTGTGCTGAAGGCGATCAACTATGCCTTGAATATCGAAGAAAATCTGGAAAAGTTCCTGGATAATCCCAAGCTCAATATCGACAATAATCCGGCGGAACGAGCGATTCGAGGGATTGCCATCATGAGGAAGAACTGTCTGTTCGCGGGAAGCGAAACTGGCGGCCAGAATCTCGCAATCATCCTTTCGTTTGTCGAAACCTGCCGGGCAAACAAAATCTCGTTCCGTGTCTGGCTTGAGGATGTCCTCCGCCGATTCTCCTCTACTCCCGCGAAAGAGATTGACTCGCTCCTTCCTCAAAACTGGAAGCCTGTCGCTTCTCCGCTGGATTAATTCCACCCAGTCTGCCGTTTTTCCAAAAAACGAAAATAGAGCCTCTATCCACAACCTCGACCTGTATTACACTGGGGGGTTACGACAAATCAGGGTGTTGCGTAAGGGAAGAAAAAGCAGGAAGAATACTATTTCGAGATGGAAGTCTGAACAAAAAACAGAAGAAAATCAAGAAAAACCTAAAAGAATCCTCCACTCTAAGAAAAAAAAGTCCGGTTCTGAAATCTCAGGAACCGGACAAAATGCATGGTGCAAAAAAAATAAGAAAAACCGGAAGAAAAACGAAAACTATACCTCTGCGCCAAATCCTTGTCCGGTTTTAACCGGCACCTTATCTGGCGGAAATACGGTCAAATCTTTTGGCGTCCGACAAGCTACAGCAGGACGATTCGTAATATACATTAATTTTAGCATTCAATTGCCTCTTCACTTTTCTTGCTGATGCTTCTTCATCTCCCCGGTGCCGCCTTCAACAACGCCTTTCGATCGGAGGACGGAAAAAATCGTTCCAAGAAAACACTGACAGTCGAAAAGAAACGATTCCTTTTTAACATACACACCGTCAAGCTTAGCTTTTACAGATATTTCCAGTTCGTCTCTACCGTTGATTTGTGCCCAACCAGTAAGACCAGGCTTGATATCGTTAGCGCCATATTTATCCCGTTCAGCGGTTAGCAGATCTTGGTTCCACAAAGCGGGACGAGGTCCAATAATGCTCATATTTCCTATAAAAATGTCGCCGATTTGAGGCAATTCATCCAAGCTGCTCTTCCTCAAAAACTTTCCAATCCTCGTTATGTATTGGTCTGGATTCTCAAGCATGTGGGTAGGCACATCGTGAGGCGTTGACATTTTCATGGAACGGAACTTGTGTAATTTGAAGTACTGCTTATTTCTCCCAACCCGCTTCTGAACAAAGAAAATGGAGCCAGGGTCATCTATATAAATCGCGATGCAGAGGATAAGGTAGATCGGAGAGAGAACAACAAGACCACAGAAAGAGAGGGCAACATCGATAATTCTTTTAATTATTTTGTCGTATATGCCACCTCTGGGAGTAGATTCCCCTATTGCCTCTAAATGCCCTCTTGCTCCATCTGCATTCTCAGGGTCTTTCTGATCCTCTACGAACTTTACTATTTTTCCTTCCATAGGATTTTGTTCTTGAGGCTTGTTCTTGTATATAGAGCCAGCTTTTTTTATTATTCCTACCACTACAATTCCAATGACGATCACAGCAAAAAACAGTAATACGATTTCGAATGTTTGCATACTTTCATTCCATACTCTGTATTGTTTAATCGAAGGGGGGGGCAATTCCCCGATGCTTGCATCGAAAGAAAAATGGTGTATATTATTCTCACCATGGATGACGAGCATATCTGCAAAAGCCATAACAAGAAGCCTACTGCTGTACCATTTGGTGTTTCCTGCAAAGTATCGGCGGAAAGTGTTCTCCGAGAGCGTGGAAAATACGCTCAGGGATGTTTGTGTCGGCATAAGCGAGCGTTACGAGATCAGGTTCATCGAAATCGGCGTTGACGAAGATCATGTTCATTTTCTGGTCCAAAGTGTTCCGTCAATCTCCATAACTCAATTGGTCAAAACAATCAAGAGTATAACGGCTCGGCAACTGTTTCGCATCCATCCTGAAATCAAACAAATGCTTTGGGGTGGGAACCTGTGGACCAGTGGATATTATGTAAACACGGTAGGACAATATGCCAGTCGGGATGTGATAGAAAAGTATGTGGCTGGACAAGGGTAGTATAAAAAGCTCTATACATCGCAATTAGTCTTTGACTTCGGAATGTAATAGATACCGCGTATGCTTGCATCGCGGTAGTTCATTTACTTCGGCTTGTCTATTGGCATCTCTTCTCCACGTTTCTAATTCCAGAGCATCTCTTGTCCCATCCCTTTCTCTGTGGAGAAGTGGCGGGCTACTCATGCAACTGAACAACGTTCCCGTCTGGATCAACACAGAATGCAAACCGAACCCCTGTCCAGTCATTCATAACCGGCCCTATCTCCAGCTCTAACTCTCCCGCCGTCTCTTCAACCTTATCCACTCTCAAACTCAAACGTCTCGGACCAAGTGGTTCAGGGTTAGACCGAGGAGGGTGAGTCGGATCGATGAAGATCTCCAAGCCGATACCATGGCCGTTGAGAAGTACCACCGTGTCATACTTTCTCTCGATCCGATTATACTCCTTAAACCCCAGCTTCTCATACCACCCGATACTCTTCTCAGAACTCACAATAATTGAAAAGTGATGTATCCCTGTGATCATGGCTGGTCACCACTACTTTCTCCTCTCCTTGATGAGGAAGAAGAGATAGCTGTGTGCGAGGGAGGGAGAGGATCCTCCATCACAGCAGCGCAGGCCTGTTTTAGAACGTCAGCTCTATTCATTGCCTTCCCATGCTCTAATACAATTTTGGCGTGGTTCAAATCTCTGTTCAGTAAGGGGTGACTGGGGCACAACATTCCTGTTGCCCCGATTGCGTTCTCCGAAGATGACAATCGACCGAATGATCTATAAGCGATTCTGTGGATCGTCATGTTGCCATTTCTCATACACTGCCTCTGCAAGGAGCTTGGCCTTACAAAACCGCTACCGCCCAGAATTAGAATTATCATTTGCTTTTCGTCCTTAAAAAAGAAAATCACTGCTTTCGCCAGACCATTTTATTGACGACGCTCATTCAATGCCATATCTTCGTTTGCAAATTCCATAATCTTTCCACGTTCCACCATCCCCTCGAGAAACCTGCTCTCGAACGGATGCCCGTTTGGGGCGGGGATTTCATCATGACGGATCATCTCGACCGGGTCATGAAGAACCCCAAGCTATCAACTTTTCTCTATTAACAGCTTAAAGGGAAACAGCTTAATCCTTTTTTTATATGAGGAGCCTTCCCGAGGATTAGTTTCCATAAATAATATAACCACGTTCGTAAAAAAAACAAGTCAAATCTCATTAAAACTCCCGAATAATCCATTCTTTCTCTACTGTTCGAGGCTAAAGGAGGAATACATCCCATGACAACCTTTTTTTCCCAGCCACTTGCGATCGTTGCCGAGCAAACCTCACGAGGATCATGTCTCATTTCAATACGTACTGCCTCTGTCCCGAATGCGAGGCAGAGGAACGCAGACATCCCGACTATGCGAAAGCGGAAGCGGCTGAAATGGCCGCTGTACGCCGTGGTGACTACTTCTTTCCCGGCATTGGCTGGCCGGGTAAGGACAGAAGAGTATCATGAACAAATCAGACCGTGAAGAATACGAACCGCCTGTCGTGACGGACATTGAGCCTGTTACGGTGGTACGTTTTTCAGGATGAAACCGTCGGAGATTCAAAAAAGACCGTTATACTGATTGACTGATTTCATGGAATATAATGTCAATGGCTTGAAAAAAAGAGAAAACGGATTATATTGATAATGTGAAAACGAATTCAAATATCAACACTTTAAAATAATCATCTATGCCGGAAAAATGAGCAAGCTTTCTGAATTGTCGGAGAATCCTGATTCTTCCTCACAGAGGGATTTTGCGTCCGAGAATGAAACGTCTTATGCTGATTCCGGTTCTGCGGTTCCGCACTCTAAGTTCAAAAGGATGCTGTCCGCAGTGAATGCGTTCCTCGAGTCTCTGGATGTGGAGAGCGAACCTGAACCGCCGCCCCCGCCGGAAAAAACGCTGAAAGAAACCATTCAGGAGTTCATCGAACGTTGCCGTGATCGTGAAAAACGCATCGTGATGCTAAAGGAGTTCGGCGAATGGTCCTGGACGATGTTCTTCCGCGGCTCAGTATTTTTCTTTCTGTTTGTACTGACGATATGGGGTACGATCTGGGCGTTGGATTTCAGTGAAAACCACCGCATCAAGTTTTTCCCGCCAGACGAGGTCGCGAATTACCTTACGGCAGAACATGAACAATTGGAGGCGAAAGCCTATCAGATGACGCCACTGGTTGGCCGAGCCGACAACCTCCCGTTCGAACGTTTCGACGCAAAATTCATAGAGATCGTCAAACCGATCAGGATATACGGCGATGAATATGGCATCTACTTTATGACCAGCAAGGGGTGGTACAATGGCGAACATGGCATCTTCATCGCGAAGGACGAAGAGAATATGCCGCCTGATATAAACTGGGGGCTGATCGAAGGCCGGATTTATACATATGCAATTTACGACTGATCCACCCGAAGATTCACCAGTCAATGGCGATGAGGCGCGGCGGCTTAAACCGCGTCAACAATTCTTGACAGAAGTGATTGTTTGATGGAAATGTGTCAATATTCCTTGACACAATGTGTTTCCTGTGCTATATTATAGCATTGAGAACAAATCCACCCGTCGAAAGGAGTTTGACATGTACCTGCGAGAATTATATCTACGGCAAATCAGACCGTTCTACCAGAACGAACAGATCAAAATATTGACTGGAGTACGACGAGCCGGCAAAACCGAGCTTCTTAAAATGATTCAGCGGGAACTGCTGTCGGAAACGAATAAACGGCACATCGTTTATCTGAGTTTTGAACTGCTGGAAAACCGCAAATACCGAAAAGCGGAAGCTCTTTATGAGTATCTGCAAACTCGAATCGTAGATAAGGAAATGTACTACTTCTTCCTCGATGAAATTCAGTTCGTGAAAGACTGGCCGGAAATCGTAAACTCCCTGAAAGTGAAATATAGCAATGTCAGTATATTCATCACCGGCTCGAACAGCGACCTTCTTGCTTACGACAAAGACCGTGTTCTCGGCGGACGAACTCTTTCGTTTCACATCAAGCCGTTCACATTTTCCGAGTATTACAACTACCGGAAGGAGCTCAACAACGATGCTCCTCTTAACGCTGACGATGAGTTCGCCAAGTATATGCGCTGGGGTGGTTTTCCCCTGATTTTCAGTGAGACTGACGATGTCAACCGTCATGTCATGCTGGAGTCCATTTTCGATTCGATAGTTCTTCGCGATATCGTGACCAAGCTGAAGTTGAAGAACTCCTACCATCTGGAACGTGTCCTTGACTATGTGATCGCCTCGACCGGGAGTTACATCTCAGGGAGAAGCATTGCCGATAAAATTGAAAAGGATGAATCCGATACGGAATCGTTGCCGAAGGTGTTGGAGTATCTTCAGGGCATCAAGCAGTCCTGCATCGTTGACGTAGTTCCGAGGTTTGACATCATCGGGTTGAAAGTGCTTGAGTTCAACAACAAGTCATACACCTGCGACCCGGCGTTCATCAACTACAAGAAATCGCTCATCAGCGATCTGTACGGATCGATTTTCGAGACCATCGTGTACAACGAACTGATTGCCCGTGGCTATACGGTCCGGACTGGAAGCGTTTACGGCAAGGAGATAGATTTCGTTGCCACGAAGAACCAGTCCGACAGGGTTTATTTCCAGGTGGCGTATGAAATCAATGACCGCAATCGGGAACGTGAATTCGGAAACTATTCCCTGATACAGGACAACTATCCGAAATACGTGATTTCCCGTGATAAGGTTCTGCTCTCGCAAAACGGGATCATCCATCGGAACATCGTTGATTTCCTGCTTGATGTTTGATTGACTCGCTCCGATGAGTCTTTGGATGCGCCTCATCACCGGAATGTTTTTCCACATTTTTTTCAATACGATATCGGGGAACAAACTTGAAAAACAATAAAAACGTGCTATTTTATCCTCATGAATCAGACAAATCGTGAAGAATATGAACCGCCTGTGTGACGGTTTGATAGTTTCTTTGATAACTCAAGAAATAATAACATAAATACGGCAATCGCAAAGATGAAAATCGCAGTTGCAGGAACTGGGTACGTCGGTCTTTCCATGGCCGTACTGCTTTCCCAGCATAATACAGTCAAAGCCGTTGATCTCGTTCAAGAAAAGGTGGACATGATCAATGCCGGAAAATCGCCGATCATTGACAAGGAGATCCAGGAGTACCTCTCCACAAAGAAACTCGACCTTGAAGCAACGATGGACGGAAACAGCGCATATCAGGATGCCGAATTCGTTATCATTTCCACCCCGACCAACTACGACCCGAAGCTCAATTACTTTGACACATCAAGTGTCGAATCCGTCATCCAGCAGATCATCGCGGTCAACCCTGACGCTGTGATGATCATCAAAAGCACGGTTCCAGTCGGATTCACGGAGAGTGTCCGTGAAAAGTATTGCTGCGACAATATTCTGTTCAGTCCGGAATTCCTCCGTGAGGGACGTGCGCTTTATGACAACCTGTATCCGAGTAGGATCATCGTCGGGACTCCAGTTCGGAATGCGCGTCTGCACAAAGCCGCCGAAACGTTTGCAAATCTGCTGAAAGACGCTGCCATCAAGGAGAACATCGAAATCCGGATCATGAATCCAACCGAGGCGGAAGCTGTGAAGCTCTTTGCGAACACCTATCTTGCATTGCGCGTCAGTTTCTTCAACGAACTTGACACGTATGCGGCCGTCCGTGGACTGGATTCCAAATCAATCATTGAGGGCGTCTGCCTGGATCCGCGAATCGGAGACCACTACAACAATCCCTCTTACGGATACGGTGGATATTGCCTTCCCAAGGATACGAAACAGCTTCTGGCAAATTATAACAACGTCCCGCAGAACATCATTTCCGCAATCGTTGCGGCAAACAGCACTAGAAAGGATTTTATTGCGGAACAGATCCTGGACAGGAATCCCAAGATCGTCGGCATCTACCGTCTGACGATGAAGGCCGGTTCCGACAATTTCAGGCAGTCTTCCATTCAGGGTGTGATGAAGCGCCTGAAAGCCAAGGGAATTGAACTGATCATTTACGAACCGAGCATGAAAGAGGATTCCTTCTTCAACAGCCGCGTCATCCGCGATCTGAACCAGTTCAAGGAACAAAGCGACATCATTCTGGCAAACCGCTGGACTGAAGACCTGAAAGATGTCGCGGAAAAAGTTTACACCCGCGATCTGTTTCGCGTAGACTGAGGAGAGCCAACCATGATCATCCGAGAAAAAGCATATCCGCGCGCCGCGCTCATCGGCAACCCTTCCGATGGCTATTTCGGTAAGACGATCGCATTCGTGTTCCGCAACTACAGTGCCGAGGTCACGCTCTACGAGTCGCCAAGCCTTGAGATCTTGCCGTCCGTGCTGGATTACAACACCTACGAGAATATGGCCGACCTTACCAGCAGTATCACGAAGTTCGGTTATTATGGTGGCATCCGTCTGCTCAAAGCCTGTGTGAAGACATTCTACACATACTGTATGAAAGAGCATATCACACTCTCCAATGACAACTTCACGCTTCGCTATCAGTCGGACATCCCGAATCGCCTTGGTATGGCCGGATCGTCTGCGATCATCACGGCCACCATGCGCGCCATGATCCGCTTTTTTCAAATCGAAATTCCGAAGCCGGTCCTCGCGAACCTTGTGTTGTCTGTCGAGCTTGATGAACTCGGCATCAAGGCTGGACTTCAGGACCGTGTGGCGCAGGTCTACGAAACTCCGGTCTACATGGACTTCAACAAGGACCACATGGAGAAATTTGGCTATGGCATCTACGAGCCGATCGAAATCCCGGATGATCTCCCGCTCTTCATCGCTTATCGCACCGACCTCGCCGAAGGTTCCGAGATCCTCCACAGCCGTCTCGCACTCGACTATGAGGCGGGCATGCCGGAAGTCCACGCCGCCGTCCGCGAATGGGCAGAACTGACCGACAGAGTCCGAGACGCTCTTGCCTCGCATCAGTATGACCTCCTGCCCGCGCTGCTCGACCGTAATTTCGACCTCCGCTGCGAAGTCTGCGGTTCGTCCGTGAGCGAGAAAAACCGCCGCATGGTTCAGATCGCGCGTCAGTTCGGCGCTTCCGCCAAGTTCACCGGCTCCGGCGGCGCGATCATCGGCACCTACCGCGCGGATACGTTCGACGACATGCGCCGCGAACTGAAGAAATACGACGTCGAAGTCATCAAGCCGGAAATCGTTCGGTAAAACGCAGACCAAAGGCCACAATAAAACAGAAGAGGCATTGAAATGAAAATTCTTGTAACAGGGACTGCTGGTTTTATCGGATTTCATACGTTTCTGGCACTCCGTGCGGCCGGGCATGACGTTCTTGGCGTCGACAACCTCAACTCCTACAACGACGTGCGGCTTAAACTCGCCCGTCTCCGCGTGAGCGGATTCGATATTGACGAAATTCTGCTTGACCAGGTCATTGAGAGCAAACAGGGCGGCCGTTTCGCAAAATTCGACCTCGCCGACCGCAACGAACTCCAGAAGATTTTCAAAAACGAGAAATTCGATGTAGTATGCCATCTGGCGGCCCAGCCGGGCGTTCGTTACAGCCTCGAAAATCCGTATGCCTATATCGACTCCAATATCGTGGCGTTTCTGAACGTGTTGGAATGTTGCCGACATTATGATATCCCGCATCTCGTCTACGCCTCAAGTTCAAGCGTATACGGTAACACGAAGCGGGTGCCATTCTCTATAGACGATCCGGTCAACGAACCGATCAGCCTCTACGCGGCAACCAAAAAGAGCAATGAGCTGATGGCCTACTGCTACGGACACCTTTACCGTTTCTCCACGACCGGACTGCGCTTCTTCACCGTCTATGGCCCGTGGGGACGCATCGACATGGCCATGTTCAAGTTCACAAAAGCAATTCTGGAGGGGAAACCGATCGATGTCTACAATCATGGAAACTTGTCCCGTGACTTCACATACATTGATGACATCGTGGAGGGTATCTGCCGTATTGTCGGTAGAGTACCTGAGCAACCCGAATACCACCTCTACAACATCGGACACGGCAGTCCGGTCCAACTGATGGATTTCATTCGCGCTATCGAAAAAGTTACCGGCAAAAAAGCCATCCTGAACATGAAGGAAATGCAGAAGGGCGACATTGTGACGACCTGGGCGGACACGACCGCACTAGAACGGGATTACGGATATAGCCCGAAAGTCGGTATTGAGGAAGGCGTCGAAAAATTCGTAAATTGGTACCGCGAGTTTTACTCCTGCTGATCAGTTTTCAAATCATCCCGAAAGGAAGCAAATCATTAGATCCTGGCGGCCGGATACGCCACAAGACTATACCCTAACGCTTTCAATTCCTGCAGATGGAAAAGACGATGAACAAATCAGACCGTGAAGAATACGAACCGCCTGTCGTGACGGACATCGAGCCTGTTACTGTGGTAATTGGGGTTGATCCGCTCCCTCTTTCGCCATTAGGTGATGAAGACCTCTGAATCATCTTATTTTGAGTTTAACCACAAAATAATTATTTATTATTTGTGCGTTCAGCTTCTTCAACTGCCTTCGCATAATTCCGCAGTCGAGGTTTCCGCAAAACCCACTGTGATGCACCAAGACTTCGTGTCCAGAACCAGCAAATATATGCCCATATGACTCGTCCCCACGCACCATGCTTCGGCAGATGGTACATGCGACGCATCATGGAAGCGTTATGAGCTCGAATGTGCTTCAGCAGTCCGTTTGTAACCATACCCTTCACCTCATACCGGCTCAGAACGAGCGAAACACTTTCGGGTTCACCAAGCGTTTCACGCAGTTCAAAGAGCTTACGAAAACCATTCGATTTCCCCGGATCAGCACCAAATGTTTCAATCGCATCTGTTCCAAAAAACTCCGGGAATGCTGCCAGCAAATCACCTGGGTATGGCATATGCCAGCTATTTGCCAGTTCACGCAATACATTGAAATTGACTTTTTCCTTCTGTATCACCATCGCGGCATCAGTCATGAGTTTGGGAATTTGGGCATGATAGTATGAACGAGAGGATGCATGACGGGCAATCATCAGGAGGTTCATTTCTGGAGATAAAACATGTTGACCATCACCATCGGGATACTCCACCGTGTGTTCCCACATCTCATGCAGATCAATACCTTCAAAATTCGGCAGTGAGAAATGAGGTTCAAGCATATATATCCCACGCCTGTGTGGTGAAAAGTGATGTCTTGCTGTTTTTCGCACCGATACATGATCATTCGAATACTGTTCCGGCACAGTCCAGCCGTCTTCCGCTAAAACAGCAAGCGCACGTTCGCAATCATCAGGATGAAACCAGATGTCCCAGTCTCCATATGCACGAAGAGCAGCATCGGGATATAATCGATAGGCTAAATCCGCGCCTTTGATTGGAACAAATCGAAGGCCATGCGATGCCAGAACATGATAGAGACGTTTGAGCTCCTGTTCCCCCATCATGGCTTTTATTTGCCGTGCCTGATAAAATTTCTGATACTCCGTAAGCTTCTCTCTCGGCAGAACATCGTACAGATATCGATAGAACCAGGAGGTCAACCCCAAAGACCGTCTTTGTTTTTCCAGCTCGGAGCGTTCGGCCTCACTCAATCCGAGATAATATGCCCTTGCATCACCAAAGATGCATGCTCCGAGGAATCGTAATAAAGGTGTTGGAATACTGTAATCGCAGCTCATTGCACGGCCCAGAACCAATGTTCGAGGGGTTCAGATCATTTATCATTCAGAATTTTTCCCATTTTCTTGGAGAAAACCTATCATCGCATCCAATACCCGAATGAAGATTGCGGTCTTCTCAGGCTCAATGCCCGCAAAGAAATTCTCCATGAACTTCGTGTAGGATTCCGAAGTTCGGTTACGCAGGAGAAGTCCTTTCTGCGTCAGCCTCACATGCATGGTCTCGTCCACCTTCACCAAGTCATCCCGAATCAGCGGACGCACCGTCTGTGCTGCAAAAGAGTTTTTACAATGAAATCTCCTAGCAAGAGCATGAATCGTAGGAGCCGCTTTCCCTCGGTATGATTCATTGAGGATATAGGTCAGAAACCGGAGCTTACTGCATGAACTCCTGTGTTTTTGTCCATTGCCATAGTAGTACAGCAAGGTCGGCCTTGCCAGGTTCGTGGTGAAGTGGAGGATCAGAATCCACACTGGAAGCTCGCAAACGACCCTGGACGCATTCGAGATCAGTCCCGGCATCTCCAAGTCGGATTCTTCTCTCATCGCGGCCAGTTCGCCACCTGTCCGGCTTTTCGCGAGACGCAAAAGGATATCCCCGGCTATGTCGAACTCTTTCGGCGTGATACCGCTACCATCGTTTTTTCGGAACGCTTCCTCCATCATCACGAAAAACCGAAGCGGCTTTGAACGGAGTTCCATAAATGAATCTGTTGCTTGAACGTATACCCGATTTTTGTATTCTTCAGAGTAAACGCGTTTAAGATATCCGGCATCGACCAGGCTATCAACAGTCTGGGACAATGCACTGGACGACAAACCGGTGACGATTAGAAGATCGTTCATATATGGCAAGGCTTTCGGGCATTCGATAAAAAACTGAATGATCGTCGATTGCCCGAAATTGAACATATATTTCGTATCAAGGAGGCTGAACGAAGTATTGCTCAAAATATCGGCTATTGAAAAAAGCTTAATCCAGATTGCTTTGGAGGTATTCTGCATGTTGGTTTGGTAGGAAGTGATTGTATACGGGAAACGATGGACATAACATACATCCGAACTACGGAAAGTCAAGCATACAATAAGGAAAAATGTCGCAATAGATCGCTCTGCTATAACCCAGCCTCCCTGCGATTGCTGCGGAGCCCCCCCCTCACGTCGAGCTCAAACACACATTGGTTGCCTGCGCAGATTATCATAAATGGACTCCATGAGTGTCAACCTTTTCCGGATTCTTTAAAGTTGCGTTCCGAGGAGAAGATGTCCTAAAGACAACGAGAACTATGAAACGAAGCAAGTTGCCCCAAAAGTGTCAGGGTAAATAGTGGTTTTCGGGCACGATTTTTGTCTCTTCTTACATAAAAAACAACAGTAAGCGCTAATTAGACTTGACTTTCTCGATTTTTGTGCTATCTTTATATCAGTTACCAAAGTCAGGAGCAACCTATGCCAAAGAAAACTGTAATCGTATTGCCGAAGATGGAAGCGCTTCTTCGCACCTTCGGCGAAAATATCCGGCTTGCGCGTTTGCGCCGGAACATCACAGCAAAACTTGAGGCGGAACGCGCAGGAATCAGCATTGCAACGCTGCAGAAGATCGAAAACGGCTCCCCGACCGTTGCGTTGGGCAATTATATGCAGGTACTCCTGACGTTTGGGTTAGAACGCGATATCCTGAAGGTCGCCGCTGATGACGAACTCGGACGGAAGCTTCAGGACATCGGGCTGTCCGTTCGCAGACGCGCGTCCAAACGGAGGTGAATATGAGCACGACAAAAACTATATACGTTTACTTCGATCACTGTGTTCAGACGCCCATCCTGCTCGGTGCCCTCACCGCGCAACAAGTCCGGGGCAAAGAAGTCTTTTCTTTCGAATTCGAGAGAGAATGGCTGAAGCAGCATCCCGGACAGTCACTTGATCCCGATTTGCAGTTATATGCCGGTTCTCAATTCTCCATGAAACCGAATTTCGGTATCTTCATGGATTCCGCCCCTGACCGATGGGGACGGAAGCTCATGCAGCGCCGGGAAGCATATCGGGCACGACGTGAAGGGGAACAACCTCGAATCCTGACGGAATCGGATTACCTGCTGGGGGTTCACGATGAAAGCCGCATGGGTGCGTTGAGGTTTAAAACGAATCCGGATGGAGATTTCCTGAATAATGACCAGACCATCGCCGTTCCCCCGTGGACTCGTCTGCGGGAGCTTGAAGAGGCAAGCAGACATGTTGACGATGACAGCACGGATTCCGAACGGGAAAAATGGCTTGCGATGCTGATCGCGCCTGGCTCATCGCTAGGCGGAGCACGCCCGAAAGCGTGCGTGTCGGCTCCGGATGGTTTACAATGGATTGCATAGTTTCCCAGTCACAAAGATACGTCCAATACCTCCGCCTGGGAGTTCGCCGTCATGCGTATGGCGCATGATGCGGGATTGAACGTGCCGGAAATCAAGCTGGAGCACTTTTCCAAATACGGTTCAACATTCTTGGCCAAACGTTTTGACCGAAACGGTTCCAAGCGGATTCATTTCGCCTCGGCCATGACGTTGCTTGGCAAAACGGACGGAGCCGATGCCCAACAAGGCGAAAGCTATCTTGAGCTTGCGGAATATATCATCCGCTATGGATCAAGACCTGATGAGGACTTGCACGAACTCTGGCGACGCATCGTCTTTTCCATTGCGGTATCCAACACGGATGACCATCTGCGCAATCACGGTTTCCTATTGACGGAATCGGGGTGGATGCTTTCGCCAGCATACGACATCAACCCGAATCCGCAGGGAAATGGTCTTTCCCTGAATATAACCGATACGGACAATTCCCTCGACTTCGAGCTTGCAATGGAGGTCGCACCATTCTTTCGAATCGGTGCTTCCGAGGTGAAACAGATTCTGGACAAGGTTACTTCCACCGTTGCACAGTGGCAACGATATGCCACCGCAGCTGGGATCGGGCATGCTGAACAGGAAGAAATGGGAAGCGCGTTCCAACGGATTAAGACAATCTGAACAAACGGCGGAAGCACCTCATTCCTCATTTCCGCCAGAGCTCCGGCACACCATGCCGAATCTAACACATCATTAATTACTTGTGCCGGATTTCCACCTCAAAACGAAAAAACTTTAAACTTTTTTTCGCGTTTTCGCTTGACATATTAACTGTGGCGTGATATATTAAATAGGGTACGTTTAGAGTAACTGTCTGTTATTATACTTATCCGAACTCTCGACCTCATCTCTTCTCCCCCCCAAAATTGAGTATTTCTTTCTCTGTTTGCAAAAAAATAGTTGAGGCATCCTTAAACCAAGTCATACACTACGAACACGACCTCATACATTCCCTCTTGCCTCGAAAATACCCCACTTGTGCCAATGTATCAAGGCTGAATTTCACTCATTATTAAATACACATGGCGATTTTTCACCTCAAAACATAGAAATTTTAAACTTTTTTCGGTTTCTCGCTTGACATATTAACTACAGTGTGATATATTAAATAGGGTACGTTTAGAGAAAATTTTGTTTTTCGTTACCAACCTCCGAAAATTTCTATGAACAAGGGCGAACTGCTACTATTTGTGTAGTCTATTGAAAATCAATGATTTGAGCTCAAAATTCCCGATTTTTAAGGCGTTATTTGGATGAGGACCAGTGTTTGAATAGATGAAAAATATATATGTTTATAAGCACTCATAATCGCATGATATAGGCAGATAATTAGTATCTTAAGAAGATAAAAGCAACATCAAGATCTTATGCAAAACCCATCCGCAAGTCATTCATAATCAAGATTTATGATAAGATTATGAGTTTTGAAAAGTTGTGGGTGTTAGAGAACGGAGGATATATCATAATTATATTTATCACTGCAACGACAGAGACTTACGCTAAATCCGTAACCAACCTCCGAAAATTTCTATGAACAAGGGCGAACTGCTACTATTTGTGTAGTCTATTGAAAATCAATGATTTGAGCTCAAAATTCCCGATTTTTTTAGGCGGTTTTGGGATGAGGACCAGTGTTTGAATAGACGCAAAATATATGTTTATAAGCGCTCATAATCGCATGATATAGGCAGATAATTAGCGTCTTAAGAAGATAAAAGCAACATCAAAATCTTATGCAAACCCCATCCGCAAGTCATTCACAAACAAGATTTATGATAAGATTATGAGTTTTGAAAAGTTGGGGGTAACAGAGAACGGATGACATATCATAATTATGTTTATCATTGCAACGACAGAGACTTACGCTAAATCCGTAGCCAACCTCCACCTTTTTTGTTTCTTTCAGGCGTCATTCAGCTTCACGATGACGCTTTTTTCTCGCTATATCCTGTTCCATCAGCGAGTTGCGAAGAGAGCGAAAACGCCGGGAAACAGGGAGGATCATAAATCCTTTCCAGTTTTGGTCGATATCCCCCCGAATCGACTTGCCAGACAAGTTTCAGAAATCTTTTCTTTCCCCTTACCTGGTCTCCTCAATAGTCAGTACGCCGGAAGAATACGGCGACAGCACATTCCTTCACAGCGGCCTGACCGGCGCACACTGGGGGAATACGTTTCAACTAATATTCTTTTTTTTGTTCTTTGAACTTGTTTTTGTTTGAAAAAGATGCTATATTAAAGATGTCTGGGGCTTGCACGATGAAACCTCAAACTTTATGTTCGCTTTTTCTTGCGGGATTCATTTTCCCGCAACGAGGCTGCGGCATAGAAAGATTTCGGTTTGCACGTGGTTTTCATTGAAAAACAAGCAGACCGCCGGCATTTCATCAATGCATCCCGACTTGCTACTCGGAATATCAGTTCTGCGAAAAGATTCTTCCATCATTTTTGGGAAACATGCCAGACATCCTGTCCTAAGGAGACAGGGCCATTTGCCTGAGCATGGTGCCTGGGGACGTGTATTATGGGCCTATGTGCGCTGGTTCTGGACACGCACATGGAGAGTTCGTTCCTGGATGCAGCGAGATCCCGTCTTGCGTGAGTATGCGCATATGGTCGAGACGGCAAAATCCGGCAATGTCAGTTAGCAAATTCTGCGAAAGCTTGAGAAAAACGGCCAATTTTTTACATTATATAAGGACACGCGCTTGCTTTTTGCGCGGGTATCTGCTATATTAGTAGAAATGCAATCTGTACCAAACTCATGTCAAGGGATCACATGCTCGCTCACGTTTCGAAGTCTTTCCGGTTGACACCCCGCAATGTCGGCGTAGGCTTGTGCCCGTGCATTGTTACGGATCATAACAACGATCAAGTCAATCTTGTGTCCTTTCCACCACCTTTTTTGCGTGTGGGGGTAACAGGCAGGCATAACAACTGAAATAGAGGAACGGGTACCCATGGATACCAAGAAAAGGCATATACTTGAGCAATGGCAGATACTGGCTGCTTTGTTGATGCTGTATGACATGATTGCAATCATGTTCTCGTACTTTGTCGCCTTATGGGCGCGTTTTGATTTTGTCTATACTGCCATTCCGGAGTCGCTCGTATCTGTCTATATAAAGACGATAGCATTTTATGCAATCGCCTGTATTCTGGTTTTCTGGGTAACCAGGCTGTATAGAATCGTCTGGCGTTTTGCCGGTGTCCGCGAAGTGGCAAAAGTCGTGGAAATGTCGATAGGCTTATCGTTATTATATGCCATAATCTCTTTTACACTCTGCGGAAGAATGCCCTTGTCTTTTTATCTGTGGGGCGGGGCTGCTCAACTGATCCTTGTTGTTCAAAGTCGGCTTTCATACAGGTTCATTCTGCTCTTGAGATCCGTGTCCAGAAAAGCTGATGAAACGGTTGGACGGGTGATGCTGATAGGAGCCGGTTCTGCGGGACAGATGATTCTTCGGGATATCAACAGAACCGAAGAGATCAACGACAAGGTGGTATGCTGTATTGACGACAACCCCAACAAGTGGGGCAGATTCATTGAAGGCGTACCCATCGTTGGCGGACGGGATGACATCCTGACCAATGTCAGGAAGTATCATATCACGAAAATCTATTTGGCGATCCCCTCGGCTTCTGCAGAAGACAGGAAAGAAATCATTGGTATCTGCAATGTGACGGATTGCCAGTTGAAACAACTCCCTGGGATGTACCAGTTTGTCCTCAATGAGGTTCGCGTCGGCGACATGACGACAGTTTCCGTCGAAGACCTGCTCGGCAGAGACCCGATCAAGGCAGACATGCGGGAAGTTTTCGACTTCATCAACGGCAAAGTTGTTCTGGTGACCGGCGGAGGTGGTTCCATCGGCTCCGAATTGTGCAGGCAGATCGCAGCCCATAATCCAAAGCAGCTGATCATATTCGATGTTTATGAAAACAACGCATATGCGATTCAGCTGGAGCTGAAGGAGAAGTATCCTGGGGTCAATGTAGTAACGCTCATCGGTTCTGTCCGTGACAGCCGTCGCATATTTGCGGTGTTCGATGAGTACAGGCCGGAGATCGTTTATCACGCGGCGGCGCATAAGCACGTGCCGCTGATGGAAGACAGTCCTTGTGAAGCGATCAAGAACAACGCCATCGGCACCTATAAAACCGCTTATGCGGCCATGTTGCACGGCTGCGAGAGGTTTGTCCTCATTTCCACGGACAAGGCCGTGAATCCCACCAATATCATGGGGGCATCGAAGCGGTTATGCGAGATGATCATTCAGTCCTTTGATGCAAAGATCAAAGCCGGGAAAGCAGCAGAGATCCCGCAGCTCTTCACGCATTTTTGCGATGAAAACAATATCGACAAAGAAAAAAGCATTTATGATTTCAAGAACATCAAGACCGAGTTCGTCGCAGTTCGTTTCGGCAATGTTCTGGGCTCCAACGGATCCGTAATCCCTGTTTTCAAAAAGCAAATCGAAAAAGGTGGACCGGTGACCGTGACCCATCCGGATATCATCCGCTATTTCATGACGATCCCGGAGGCGGTTTCTCTCGTAATGCTCGCCGGCACCTATGCACATGGAGGGGAGATCTTCGTCCTTGATATGGGCAGCCCCGTGAAAATCGACACACTCGCCCGGAATCTTATCAAGCTGAGCGGATATCGCCCGGATATCGATATCAAGATCGTTTACTCCGGCCTCCGCCCCGGTGAAAAACTGTATGAAGAGAAGCTTATGGCGGAGGAAGGCCTGAAGAAGACGGAAAACGATCTTATCCTGATCGGATGTCCAATTCCATTTGACGTCGACATGTTCTTAACACAGCTTGATGGCCTGATGACTGCCGCTTATGACAACAAGAAAGATATCCGCAGCCGAGTTGCAGAAGTGGTAAGCACATATCATCCGGCTAATGCACCAGTGACCATGGTAAAGGACAACAAATACGTCGCAATGGTTGCCGGAGATCATAAATAGCTCAATTCTGGCGCGAACATCGATGCCGAGGGAAAAGACCGTTCTTTACCTTGTCTTGCACCGATGTCTCAAGATATAACGCATAAAAAAACAATACTCATGCCCGAAAAACATAATCAGCAATCCAAATCACAGGAGAATCCTGTTCGTGAAGCAGAACCGTCTTCCATTGACGGTACGGATGAACAGTGCAAACGGATTTCTTCTGTTCAAGGGGCGAAATCCGGCGAGTCCAGGAGCGGCTTCAAAAAAGGCTGGGCAGTAATCGCTGCATTCCTGGATTCTTTGGGCGAAGAAGAGGAGCCGGAACCCCCTCCGCCATCGGAAAAACCGCTGAAAGAGTCCATTCAGGAGTTTATTGAATGCTGCCGTGACCGAGAGAAGCGCAAAGTGATGTTGAAGGAATTCGGTGATTGGTCATGGACGATATTCTTCCGCGGCACGGTGCTTTTCTTCCTGTTCGCACTGACAATTTGGGGAACGATCTGGGCTTTGGATTTCAACGAAAATCACCGTATCAAGTTTTACCCGCCCGACGAAGTCGTGGATTACCTCACTGCCGAACACGAGAGTCTGGAGGCGGCCGCCTACAACATGACACCGATAGTTGGCAGAAATGACAATATCCCGTTTGATCGTTTCGATTCCAAGCTCATTGAAATCGTCAAGCCAGTCAGGATCTACAGCGACGAGTATGGCATTTACCTTATGACCAGCAAAGGGTGGTACAACGGCGAACACGGCATTTTCATCGCGAAGGACGAGGAGAACATGCCGCCAGATATCAACTGGGGCTTGATCGAAGGACGGATTTACACATACGCGATTTATGACTGAATGAGTGGAATAGCCGTCAAAAGCGCATACCGGCATCAGCCCCTGAAAACCATTTCCGGTTTCAGGGGCTTTTTCTTACTCAGAAAGTTTGTCAGAAACCGTCGAAGAGTCCAAAAAAGGCTCCCGGAACACAACCCGGGAGCCTCTGAAAAACAAAAAAGTGAGCTGGCAGGGACTCGAACCCTGGACCACCGCCTTAAAAGGGCGATGCTCTACCGACTGAGCTACCAGCCCATGGGAAACATGAAACATGTTTAAAATACCATGTTTTTCCGAAAAAGCAAACGGAAAACCTGAAAAAAAAGGAAAAATCCAGTTGCTGACGATCGGAATGACGATCGGAATGACGGTTGAAAAAAAGTTCGTGCCTCGCCTGATTCCTTCCCGTTTCATCTGACAAAAGGACAAGTTGCGTTTTCTCCGACTTGAAAGTTGTTATTTATGGTGTATAGTGATAGTGGTTTTTTTCGCGATCCGCCGCAGGATGAAATCATTGGGGGCTTCGCTCTCCGTTCGGTCCAGCCACAAACCAGCAAATCGTTTCAGAGGTCAAAATGGTCATAACAGATGCAATCAAGGATGCGATCCGGGCCGCCATCGAAAAAAGCGGCAGTTTGCTTTGTTTCTCCCGGTCAGTCGGCGTTGCCCACACCACGGTCTCGTACTGGCTCAACGGACGCACCCGCAAGATCAATTCCTACGTATGGCAGAATCTGCTGCCGGTGATTTCGGAGTTTCTCGACACGTCCAAATCCGTTTCCTACCCAAGCGGGGCGGCAGCGGCCGGGAATTCCGGGCTTATGCTGCGTGAATCGTCCGCGGCATACGGCGGCATCGGCAGGACGTCGGCGCCGCTGCTCAAGCTTGCCGATCTCGCCGGCTTCGATCCGCAGATCGATCCCGTCGAGGATGTCGTCCGCGAAAAAGCCAAGACCACGGCATCGTTCACCTCGCCAGTCCGGGGCAGTTACTTCGCCGTGGAGATCGGCCGGGGCCAATGCGGCTTCTTCCCTGCCGGGACCCGTCTTCTGCTCCGTTGGCCGGACGCTCCGGGCGACGGCGATACGGTGCTTGTGAAACTCCGGGAGAAGAACGAGTTCCTCTTTGCCGTCTACACGCGCAAATCCGGTGCGATCGTGCTGACTCCGCTTGAGAAATGCGGCGGGAAGCGCATCATCCCGAAAGCCGAATTTCACAACATCTGCTGCTGGATCGTTTCCATCCGTGAGGCTGTTTTGCTTTTTTGAGCAGCTCCGAAGCCGTCGCGGTTCGTCACCGCCACGGCTGAAGCAGTTTCCTTAACTTCTGCGACAAGATCGTTTCCATTTGTGAAACGGTCCTTTTTTTCGGCTTGCCGAATGGGGTGCGTTGTTGCAGACGGAAGAGAATACAACAGGGCATCCGCCGCCGCGCCGTAAGATGAAAGGGACAAACCCGGCGGTTCAAGTCTCAGTCTTCGGGCATGGCGTCCAGGACGGAACGGAGCGCGCGGATGTAGCCTTTGCCGTAGCGGACGTCAGGCTCCATATAATTTCCTTCGCCCCATTCGTTCCAGGATTTGAGGAAGATGAGGTTGTGTTCGTGGTCCTTGCCGCTGCAGGCGTGAATGACCTTTTCCGCGTGCTTGCGGAAGTTCTCCGGCGTGGAGTTCGTGTACACGGTGCCGCGCCACGTGCTCCGCGGCGAGTGGTCCCAGTTCGGGATCAGCGCGGGGTAAAACTGCGGCGACAGCGCCTCGGGGGCCTTCGGGTCGAAGAAATCGTGCATGACTTTTTCATAGTCGACGTGGAACGGCACGCGCATAAACTTGCAGAGATGCCGGACCTGCCGCAGCAGGGGATGCTTTTTGACATTGAACTTGTGCACGATGTTCGCGCCGTCCAGGCCGAGCTTCAGCACCTCCTCCGCGGCGGTCTTCTTGCCGCCCTGCCCGATGAAGTAGAACGGCGGCAGACCGTTCTTCGCCGCGAGGTCCTGCCACTGGTCCATGAACGCGCGGACGCCGGGGTATTCCGAGGGGCGGTAGATCATGAAGAGCGTGCGTCCGTCCACGCGGATGTAGCGGGGATCGCGGAACGCCTCCAGCAGCGCGTAAAAATGCTTTTCGATGCCCTCGGGACCGTCGTAGAGCTGTTCGGCGACCAGCTTCGGTTCGCACTCCGCTTCCTTGTTCCAGAATTTGGAGTACCACGACTGGTTGGCCCAGCAGAGGCAGAACGGGAAATCGGGTTTTTTCAGGCGGATGACCTCGTCGAACGGGATCGTCAGCTCCTGATGGTCCTGCGAGAACCAGTAGTGATAGTAGCAGAAGCCCTCGATGCCGGCTTCCCGCGCAAGTTCGGCCTGCGCCTCGCGCACGGAGGCGTCGCGAAGGTCGTAATACCCCAGGTCGGCGGGAACGCGCGGCTGATCGTGACCGCGGAACAGCGGCTTCGCATTGCGGACGCTGGTCCACTCGGTAAACCCTTCGCCGTACCATTTGTCGTTGATGGGCGTCGGGTAGAACTGCGGGAGATAGAACGCGATGATGCGGGGCCGGCTCATGCTGCGGGAAGGCTCCTTGCGAGGGGGAAGCGGATTACCGGCGGAAGATCAGTCGGCCGCGCTGCAGCGCGTGAACGACACGAGCTCGGCGGGGGAGCGCTTCAGCGCCAGCACGAAGATCCAGGCGATCGCCCAGGTCATGAGCGTCACCAGGACGGAGACGAAGATCTGGAATCCGTTCAGCTCCACGCGGATATCCTTCGCGTTGTAAAGCGTCAGGTCGTTCTTCCTCATGCCGCGCGTCTGGCCGCGGGCGCAGAGGCCCCAGCCGAGCATCACGAATTCCCACGCGAAGAAGAGGAGCGCGGCGCCGACGGCGATGCGTCCGGCGGTGGCGGCCTTGATCCAGACGGCCTTGCCCTTCTCCGCGGAGAGGCAGATGTAATTATCCTTCGCGGCGAAACCTGGGAGGAGGAGCGAACCGGCATGGTATCCGGCTGTCTTATCGAACCCGGCAAACGTGGCCGGTTTTGCGCCCCAGTCGAGATCAAGTGATACACCGTTTGCTGCAGATACTCTTACTATCTCTTCCGTCGGCGACGGCAGGGAGGATGCGCCGGCCACGGCGACCATGTAGACCGCGACGATGGCGGCGAGCTCGACGGGGATCGCCTTGAAGAGCGCAAAAATGAAGTCGATGAAGAACGCTTTCAGGCGGGCGACCGGCGAGGCCGGTTTCGCGACGAACTTCTTTTCCTCGGCGAGGGCGACCTTCTGCTGGTCGGTCAGCTCCTTCTGGGAGAAAACGCCGCTGTCCGAACGCGCCTGGGCGGCGGCCGCGGCGATGCGCTTGCGCTGTTCATCGAGCTTGTTGGTGAGGAAATCGAACTTGGCGGCTGTGGACCAGGACGGCATGGGGGATTTTTTCATCGGACACGTGGACGTGACCTGATCGGATTCGACGAGAGCGGCAACGTCGGATTCTTCGAGCCGGAGATGTTCGACGCCGTTCACATCCTTGACATCATAAGTCGCCATATTCAGCACCTTTTTGTTAAGAGGAGAAAACTATTTCAAAATAATAAAATAGCTTTAAAAAGAGGTTTTGTCAAGTCGGAATCGCAAAAAAGACGGAAACATGGCCGCAAAAAAACGTCATGCCATTTGAAAACGCAAAACACACGCCCCCCCATGCGGGATCGTCGGGCCTGCCTCAGAGCTCCATCAATGCCGCGTCGCGCAGGATTTCCGCCACGGTCGGGTGCGGGAACACCGTTTTCGCCAGGTCGCCGGCGGTCATGCGCTGCGTGATCGCCACGGCCATCGCCGGAATGATCTCCGAAGCGGGATTGCCGAGCATGGCCGCACCGAGGATGCGCTTCTCTCCGTCCAGCACGAGCTTCAGGATGCCGTTGCCGGCCTCGTTTTCCGCCTGATACCGCCCGCTGAACAGCAGCGGCAGTTTGAGCGTCTTCGCGTTCAACCCTTTTTCGGCGGCGGATTCCTCCGTTTCGCCGACTGACGCCGCCTCCGGGTTCGTGTAGATGACGGACGGGATCGCGTCGTAGCTCATTTTGTCCTCGACGCCGCGGATCGCGTTCACGGCCGTTTCCGCCTCGCGGTATGCCGTGTGCGCCAGCATGGATACGCCGTTCACATCCCCGGCGGCGTACACGCCCGGCACGTTCGTCCGCATCTGCTCATCGGTTTTGATCCCGCCGTTTTCCCTGAGCTCGATCCCGAGCGTTTCGAGACCGATCCCGTTTGTGTTCGGCCTGCGGCCCGCCGCGACCAGGACCTTGTCCGCTTCCAGTTCGAATTCTTCGCCGTCTGACTTCACGCCGCGAATGTGCCCGGCCTTGATCGCCTGGATCCGGCTTCCGAGAAGAAATTTGACTCCGCGGACCGCATAGTTCCGCTGGAGCAGCGCGGCAATGTCACGGTCGAGACGTCCCCCGATGCGGTCGAGCATCTCGACGACCGTCACTTCCGCGCCCGCCGAACTGAAATACGACGCCATTTCAAGCCCGATCGCGCCCGCGCCCATGATGACCAGCCGCCGCGGGATCTCCGTCATCGACAGGATCTCCCGGTTCGTGACCGCAAAACCGCTTGCAAGAGCTTCATTCAGGCCGGGAATCGGCGGGACGGCAGCCGAAGCGCCTGTCGAGATCAGCACGTTTTTGCCGGCGAACCTTTCGCCGTTTGCCTCAATTACGAATTCTCCCGCCTCGTTTCTGCCAGCCAGCACGCCTTTCGCGCGCACGACGTCCGCACGGGCTTTCTTCATCTGCATTTCCACGCCCGCGACGAGCTTCTTCACGATCCTGTCCTTGCGCGCTACCACGAACGCATGGTCGAGTTTCGCTTCGGATGCGGTCACGCCGTATTTCGCCGCACCGCCTTTCGCGTAGTCGTACAGCTTCGCGGAATACAGCATCGTTTTGGTCGGAATGCAGCCTTCGTTGAGGCAGACGCCGCCCAGCGCGTTCTCCTCGAACAAAGCCGCCTTCAGCCCGAAATGCCCCGCACGTTCCGCAGCGCGGAATCCGGCGGGGCCGCCGCCCAGGATCAGCAGGTCGTAAGTCATAGTCAGATCACCTGAATGCCCGCGGCACGGAACGCCGCCTTGATGGATTCCGGCGCCTGGGAATCCGTGATGAACGTGTCGATGTCGGAGAGGCGTGCGAACGTGAACGGCAGGATCGAGTTCAGTTTCGAGCTGTCCATCATCATGATGACGCGCCGCGCCGATGCGATGACCGCACGTTTCAGCACGCATTCGTGCTGGCCGCCCACGGAGAACCCGGTCGCGTCGGTGTAGCCGGACGCGCACATGAACGCCGTGTCGATGTTGAGCGTTTTGAGCTGGTCCAGCACGTTCAGGCCGGAAATGGAGATCGTCTTGCGCTGAAGCGTGCCGCCGAGCAGGATGACGGTCGGATTCGTCTTTTTGAGCACGATCTCGATGCCGATGTTCGGCGCGGACGTGGTGATGATGAGATTGCGGTCCGGCAGTTCGCGCGCCAGCATCATCGCGGTCGAACCCGCGTCCAGATACATGCTGATGTCCGTTTCGACCAGCGCCGCCGCCTTCGCCGCGATCTCCTGCTTCAGGTCGCAGTTGCGTTTCTCGCGTTCGCCGTACATGCCCACGCTCACTTCGTAGCTCGTCGGCATGATGCGTGCGCCGCGTTTCGTGCGGATCAGGATCCTGCGTTTTTCCAGGAACTCCAGATCGCGGCGGATCGTCATTTCCGACCAGTCGGAAAACTCCCCGGCGAGCTCGGACAGCGTTACGTCCCCTTTGCGTTCGATGTAGCGTTTGATGGCTTCCTGTCTCTCTTTCATGATCTGTCTGTCCTTTGCCTGGTTGAACGGTGTTTTCCGGTCCGCCGTGTCCTGTCCTGGCTGAAATCATGATATGATCCAGCCGGATCCCGCTCGGCGTCACGATATGGTTGTTTGTTGTAACACATTAATGTAGCATTTTTTTTAGGAATGTCAAACATTTTTTGTGAATAATTCACATGCCGCCCCGTTATCTGCCAGAAAAATGTGACGCCCCGGCAGAAGCCTTATCCTTTCGCCGCATCCTGCCGCGATTTCCTGCGTGGCGTCCGCAATGTCTGCCACATGATCGCCCCGTGCAGATGGCGTCGCAGCCGAGTTTTTTCAGCAGACGAGGCATATTTCATACATAGGATTTGATTTTTCCAGGAATTGAGTTATAGTATTGTGTATGTTTTTTCCGATGTCTGCACATTTTCGGGCATGTCCCGGCTTGATGCAAACAGATATTGCGCCCGTAGCTCATCTGGATAGAGCGACTGCCTCCGGAGCAGTAGGTAGTGGGTTCAAATCCCGCCGGGCGCACCACTTTTTACCCTCAAATTCCCTTTTTTGCCAGCGGGAGGCTGCACTTTCCCTGTGTCGGTGATCTGTGCAAAAGCACGCCACAAGTGGTGCCGAATTTGTCCTCTGCTACGCGAGAGAGCACGCCACAAGTGGTGCCGAATTTGTCCTCTGCTACGCGAGAGAGCTCTTGTGCTTGAGCGAAGCCAAGCACTGCCGAAGTCAAGGACTTGTCCTTGTGCCGTCGCCGTCGTGCATCACGGCACTGTTTCTTCACCGCTTTGCGGTAGGCGAGCGGAACCGCAAACTCTGCAGGCAGTGCTGTTATTGTGCTCTGCTACGCGAGAGCACGTGCCGTCGCGCAGCACGGCACTGTTTCTTCACCGCTTTGCGGTGTCAGTTAAAGCCGTCGCGGCGTTCGGCGATCATGGTGCGGGCGGGATCCTGGAGGATCAGCGAACCCTTTGCATCGAACCCGATCTCGGCGTTCCAGTCGGTGCGCTCGGTGAGCCAGTGGATCAGTTCCACGTTGGCCCACGGGACCACGCGAACGGTTTCCTGTCCCACGTTGATCTGATTTTTCATGCCGTCTACGATGCGGGCGAAGTGGAACGAACGCCCCTGCACGGCGATGTAGCTTTCGTTCTCCTCGACCACGCGGCCGACGAGGATGTGCGTGTGAGCTCCGGGGTAGTCCTTTTTGCAGCGGAGACGGATGGTCTTTCCCTTCAGATAGCCGGTCATTCTGTACCTCCTCAAGGTTGTTTGCATTTGCAGATATCTGTCGCAGTCATGCTATACTATATCACATTTTCCGGGGAACGCAAATCCGGCGAAACGGGAAAAGCCGTTCCAGGCCTTTTTTTTCGCAATTTTCCGTATTCCGCGGGAGAAGGCGGACCGGATTCCCGTCCGGCGGCGAACGGCCACGCACCGGCTGTCCGCCCCGATCGGCGGATTTCCCCTTGAATTTGGCGGAAAAACAACTATATTAAACAGTCAAAAACGTTTTCAATTCAACCGTCCCTCCCTGCGAAAGGTGGAAATCATCATGAGCACCCCGGCTCTTATCCTGTTCAATCTGGTCCTGACGGTGGTCGTCGTCGCGATCATCCAGTTCGCGGTCCGGGCATTCCGCCGCCGCAACCGGGAACTGCCGGACACGAAAGAGACCCGCGTGAAGCTTTTCGTGTTCAACCTGGTCCTGGCGCTGGTCGTCATCGCGATCGTCCAGCTGTCGGTCCGGGCGTTCCTTCACCGCAGCCCGCCGCCGACCGTCGCGACCATGATGGCCGAGCTGGATATCCCGGCGGTCATCCCCGCGGATACGCTGCAGGAGGCGGTGCGGGAGAATTTCCTGACCTCGTTCGGCGGCGTATACGGGATCGACCCGGAACCGGCGGAGACGGCATATTTCACGAAACTGCTGAAGGACAATCCGCTGGAAATGGACCAGGAGGAATACCTCCGCGAGGCGATCAGGAAGGAATGCGTCCGCCGGAGGATCCCGGAGGAAACCTTGATCCGGCAGATCGTCGGGATCCCGGACCCGGCCGAAAAGGAAAAGATCCGCAAGGAATGGACCGCCGCCGGCCTGGCCGCCGCGCTTGGATCCGAGAAGTTCCTCCGCGCCATGGAACCGGTCTACGCCGATTTCTATGCCTGGTGGACGAAACGCCATCCCGAATTCGAGGGGCTTGCCGCCGGGATCGTGATCACGGACGACCACGAGGAGCTGATGAAACAGGTCTCCATGGCGCTCCGCCGGGAGATCCTGGTCCACACGGCGCAGCAGATGGGAGCCAGGTTCGAGGCCGATCTCCGCAAGCGGGGCAAAGTCATCTCCGAGGCAAAGCAGAAACAGGCGTTCGCGCTCTTCCTCCGCCTCGGACGGGAACGCTACACGGAAGAACAGGTTCGCAAGATGACGAATGCCATCGTGGAGGAAAACGGACTCAAAGACGACGAGGTCCTGCACTGTCTGCTCCTGAAAGACCGTCCCATGTCCGAGGAACGCCTCTCGAAGATCCAGGACATCCAGGTGCGTTACCTGACGCCCGGCACGCTCAACGAGATTCCGCCGGAGCTCGTTGAGGAAGTCCGGAAGGGACTTGAAGAGCTCTCCGGCGTCAAGTACGGCGGAAAGTGACGCCGCATCCTCAAACCATGCCGCAACAGAAGGCTTCCCCGACCATGCCGGAAAACACACCCCTTTTCACACGCGACGAACTGAAGCAATTCCGCTACCGCTGTTCGCACAAGCTCGCCGTCTCGCTCACGATCGGCGCGGTCTACCTGGGTATCATGACGTTGTTTTTCCTGAACAAGGCGCTTCACAACGCCGCAGATGTGCAGGACAAACTCCAGTATTTCGGGTTTGCCGCCGCCGGATACATTCTGATCGTCGGCCTCATTGCCATGATCGTCCGCCGCAGCCAGTCGCTCAATTTCTCACGTTTTCTGAACGGGTGCGTTGCCTTCGACAATTTCGGATACATGCTCGAATACGTCGAGCTCCGCATGCCGGAGCCGTTCTCGCCGCGGTTCCTGCAGTATCCCGTCCACCTGATGATCCTCGGCAAGGTGCTGGAACACTCCGAAAAGCCGGAAAACGCGGAGGTCGGACGCCGCATGGTCGGAGCCGCCGCGGACCGCGATCCCGCCCTGGAACCGTTCCGCGGGGCCGAGCTCGCCGACCTGATGAAATATCACGAGACATTCCTGGCCGCGCACCCTGAGATGCTGAAGGAATGGCGCAACGCCGAAAGTTTCCATGCACTGATGGTGCATTTCATCCTGCCTGTCGTAATCATCGTGGGCATCGTCTCGTTCATCCTGAAAGGCTGCGATCCGCCGCCGGAAGAAGAGACGGACAAAGCGAAAGCGCCCGCCGCGGAAACAGTGCGGAAAGCGGATGGCGCGCAGGCAGCGACGAATGCCGCCGGAAACGAGGCGGAAGAAAACACCACGCCCGCCGTCGAAACCGAGGCTCCGACGGTCACTGCGCCGGAGACTGTTCCTCCACAGGCTTGACCGCGGCCTTCATCGTGAGGAGGTCGGCGGCAAGACGCAGCACGGGGTCGCCGTCGAGCCTGTCCGGCTTTTCCTTCAGCTCGTCGAAGCTCAGCCGCACCTCGTTTTTTTTCTCCAGATCGGGCTTCAGTGCGTACGGGGAGATCCCGGAAAAACCCGCCGGAGGAATGGGCACGAACCAGCCGACGTCGTTCACCGTGATGCGTTTGACGGGGAAGATGGAACCTGCTGTCTCCGTCCCGATC
>JAEEGG010005217.1_pt1 | contig 31045 bp, 28 predicted proteins | sample 9134161 | NCBI WGS metagenome assembly JAEEGG01 (sample SAMN16246543, study PRJNA631951) | gut metagenome | biome: gut microbiome; feature: rumen; material: CR-attached | host: Bos | place: Iran: Karaj | collected 2018-10
TCAAGGCGCGCTGCCGTTTTGCGCGCGACGAGTGGACGCCGTGGGCTGGGCCGTTCAGCTTCAGCATGTCGGAGATAGGCATCGAGGATGGGCCTGCCAGGGTGGAGTTCAGCGTGACGCCTAACCCGGCGCATGGCAACGCGACGGTGCGCTGCGCGGCGGAGCTGCAGACGGTGGAGCTGCTCGGGGTGAAGGGCGATGTGTTGCAGCGCCGCGAGGAGGCGGGGTCGGAGGCTTGTGTGCTCGACCTCACAGGCCTTGCCAAGGGCATATACGTGGTGCGCATCACCACGCCGCTGGGCACCGCCGCGCAGAAGCTGGTGGTGGAGTGAGTGCGCAGGGCGCAAATGTTATAAGGCTGAAAACACAAGGCCTGCCAAAGCGGCAGGCCTTGTGTTGCTTTTTGCACTAACGGTAGGCCACGGCCAGCAGACGGTCGGCGCGGTCGGCGGGGCTGCGGTGGTAGACGTAGACGGTGTAGCGGTTGGGGGTCTCGCGGTGGTCGCCTTCGAGGCGTGCGGTCTTGCTGTCGAGGGGCGAGGGCTGGTGGTTGTGGGTGGGGACGGCGAGGAGCTGGTAGGCGTAGTAGCCTTGCTTGAGCTGCAGGCGCTTGGTGTAGGCTCGCCGCTGGGGGTTGTACTCCATGAGCGAGAGGGAGTCGAGACGCCAGTCGGTGAGGGCGCCGACGACGTAGATGTTGGCGTCGAGGAAGGGCTGCACGACGGGGAGGCTGAAGTTGACCCACACGTAGTCGGCCTCGACGCGCGGGTTGTTGCGGTCCCAGACGTTGACTTTGTAGCCGCCGAGGAGGTTGGTCTCGGTGATGTAGTGCTTGGCGGAGCGGTCGTCGTCGGGGCGTAGCAGGGCGAGGTATTCGCCGCCGTATTCGCTGACGCGCAGCACGTTGTACATGGGTGTGCGGAGGTTGCTGCAGTCGAAGTAGCGGAAGGTGTTGCCGCCGTGGAAGATGTTGGGCTGGCGGTGGCGGTAGGCGAGGGCCGGGCCGTCGTAGCCACTGAACTGGAGCCATCGTCGGCTGTCGAGGCGGCCGTTCTGCTGGGCCTCCACGCTGAGGTAGAGCTGGTTGAGGGCTACGGTCTGCGAGCTGACGGTGACGTCGAGCTCCTGGCGCCGGTCGAGGTCGACGCCGTCGTAGGGGCGTGCCAGATCGAGGCGCAGGGTGGCGTTCTCCTCGCTGACGCAGAAGCGGCGCGTGAGGATGGTGTCGCCGTTGTCGTCGGTGACGGCGACGACGTAGTTGCCCGAGTGGGAGAACGTGGCGTAGCGGTCGGGCAGGGTGGTGCGGTAGTGTATGTAGTCGGTGAGGGTGGTGAAGGAGGGATCGTAGGCATCGATGTAGCCTTCGTGGAAGCCGATGATGAAGTCTTGCACGGCGAGGCTGTCGGGACGCCAGTGGCGCGAGCAGTGGCCTATGCTCCAGCGCAAGTGCTCGGGCTCGGTGCCGAGGATGTCGAACTCAAGTACCAGCAGGCCGCCGCCGTCGAGGGTGAGCACGGGGGTGGCCTGTTCGTTGCGCAGGGTCTGCGAACCGCCCTCGACGTAGAGCTCCATACTCTTGACATCGGCGCGCCACGCCGAGTCGGCCAGCGGTGCGGCCAGGGCGTTCAGGGTTGTGAACAAGAGCGTTACGGCCAGTGGTACAATGTTTTTCATGCTGCAAAGATACAAAAATTTTGCCATGTGGAAATAAATGCGTAAATTTGCACTCGGAAACAATTAATAATATATACCTCACAAAACTATGACTTTACAAGCTATTGTGGATAAACTTGGCGCCTCGGTGGGTCTTGGTGCCGACAAGCTTGACATGGAGGTGGAGCATTGCTTTGCTTCCGACCTGATGAGCGACGTGCTGACGCTCAAGGATACCCCGGTGCTGATCACGGGCCTGTGCAACGTGCAGACCATACGCACCTGCGACATGGCCAACCTCGACGTGGTCATCTTCGTGCGCGGCAAGCGCCCCACGGAGGACATGGTGGAGCTGGCCGACGAGAACGGCATGGTGCTCATTTGCACGCAGTACTCCATGTTCAAGACCTGCGGTATACTCTACCAGGCAGGCATGAAACCGCTTTATTAATTAAGAGTTAAGAATTAAGAGTTCTCCAGGTGCGGCAGCTTTTAACTCATAACTCATAACTCATAACTCATAATTGGAAAGATGCATCAGGAATATACTGTTATAGAGGGCGATTTCGTCAACGCCGGCAAGGCCAGCAGTTCGGTGAAGAAGACGTTGAAGCAGCTCAATGTAGACCCGCAGATAGTGAAGCGCGTCGTCGTGGCGCTCTATGAGGCCGAGGTGAACGCCATAGCCCACGCCTATGGTGGCAAGGTGCTGGTGGACATCGACCCCGACAAGATAAAGATGGTGGTGGCCGACAAGGGTCCCGGCATCCCTGACATAGCCTTGGCCATGCAGGAGGGTTACAGCACCGCACGCCCCGAGGTGCGCGATATGGGCTTCGGCGCCGGCATGGGCCTGCCCAACATGCAGAAGAATGTCGACAAGATGAATGTCACCAGCGAGGTGGGTGTGGGCACCACCGTGGAGATGGAAGTTAACTTCCAGTAGTAAGTAGACAAGTAGTTAAGCAGATAAGTAGGAAATGACTTTTTATCACGCATTACAGGTTGAGGAACAGCGCTGCATAGGCTGCTCGCGCTGCATGAAGATATGCCCTACCGAGGCTATACGCATACACGGCGGCAAGGCATCCATACAGGAGCACCGCTGCATCGACTGCGGCAAGTGCTATGAGGTGTGCCCGGCGCAGTCTATCAGCATCAAGGACGATGACTTCGAGATGTTCCGCCGCTATCCCCATTCTGTGGCGTTGCTGCCTGCGGTGTTTATGGGCCAGTTCCCCGACGAGATAAGTGTCTCGAAGGTCTATGCCACGCTCTATGAGCTGGGCTTCGCCCATGTGATGGAGGTGGAGGCCGCAGCCTCTATCTACCGCGACGTGAAGGAGAAATACGCCCGCGAGCACCCCGACATAAGACCGCTGATATCGTCGTTCTGTCCGGCTATCGTGCGCCTGATACAGATTAAGTACCCGTCGCTGGCGGAGAACATCATGCCTATCAAGGTGCCGCTGGATATCAGCGCCATGTATGCCCTGCAGGAGCTGCTGAGCCGCGGCATACCGCGCGAGCAGATAGGCCTGTTCTACATCACGCCGTGCGCCGCCAAGGTGTCGGCTGTGAAGGCCCCTGTAGGCGAGGAGAAGAGTATCATAGACGGCGTGATTAACATGAACTCGCTGTTCAACCGCGTATACAAGCAGATAAAAGACAACGGCAAGAACCACCAATACCCGCCGCTGACGCGTCAGCGTCTGAGTGCCGACGCCATCCTCTCGACCCTCACCAACGGTGAGCGCCGCATCTGTACCGCCAAGCGCAGCTACTCGATAGATGGCATAGAGAATGTCATGGATTTCCTCGACAAGCTGGAGAACGACGAGGTGGAGGGCGTGGAGTTCCTCGAGCTGAGGGCTTGCGACCAGAGCTGTGCCGGTGCGCTGCTGAGCTGCGACAACCGTTTCCTCTGCGGCGAGCGCATGTACGCCCGTGCCCGCAAGGCCGCCGAGCGTGAGCGCAACGGCGAGATGCCGCGCGACCGCGAGATGGAGAAGTACAAAGAATATCTGGTTGAGAACGCTTTTGTCGACGAGGTGCAGCCTCGCTCCATGCTCATCCTCGACGAGGACCGCAAGAAGGCCTTCGAGAAGATGGAGAAGATAGAGAAGATGAAGGTGCATCTGCCGCAGATTGACTGCGGTGTGTGTGGCGCGCCGACATGCGAGGCTTTCGCCACCGACGTGGTGTGCGGGCAGGCCGACCTGCACCAGTGTGTCTTCTATCGCCTGCACCTCGAGGCCAAGGGCAAGATGACCCTCCACGAGGGCCGCACCAACATGTACTCCGTGTGGGGCGACGACCGCATCAGCGGCGAGATAGAAGTGTGATTAAATCCCCGACAGGGGTTCGTAGGTGTTGCGTATTGTGACGGTGCGCTCGACGGCGATGGTGTATGAGCTGTCGCCCACATACATTGTGCGCACGCTGTCGGCATGTTCTACTGTGTCGATGGCTATCCATTGCTTCTCTTCCATCAGGCGAACGGGGCGTGTGTAGTCGCGGCAACCTCCGAGCATCACCACCGTTATCTCTGCCTTGGGGTAGCTAGACCTCTCGTAGTCGCATTGTGCCGTGGAGCCGTTCATGTGGATGTGGGCTGTGGAGTTAAGCATATGGGCTATATTGCCAGGGGTGCCGATGTCGGTGTAGGTGCTGTCGTCGAGCCATCCCTGCACGTAGGTGTCTTTGTCGGCACTCTTCGTCAGCACTGGACGCAAGGTGATGCGGCAGTCCTTGTCCTCGACGGTGGTAACGGTGTCGGCGGCCATGCCGACGCCCACGCCGAAGATGACGGCCAGCACGCTGTTGTTCAGTATGTGCAGCCCCATGGACCAAAGTATGTTGTGGTTGATGACCAAATAGGATGCCGCCAAGCCCATGCCGAATTTGTGGAGCACAGCAACTAGGAACATTATCAAGCTGCCGCTGGGGTCGTAGTTGCCTATGTGGGCCGCCGCGAAGAGCAGCGACGAGAGCAGCATAAGCGCGAAGAGACGCCGTGTTTTGTCATTGCGGTAGACAATCATGACGGCTATGCCGGCACCAAGGGCTATGGCGGCAGCCCACCAGCCAAGAGAGATCGTCCACAGCGCCATCAGCGCCACGGAGGTGTAGCCCGTCCACTGTTTGCCGTTGCCCCACAGGCGGAAACACAGCTCCTCGACGACGGGCCCGATGAGGCCTATGTACAGCACTATGGGCCAGATGCCAAAGTTGTAGATGAGTTTGTAGAAAGCGCCCATTATCGGGGTGCTCATTTCGTCGGCGCCTGTTTTGTCCATGTTCATGATGGCGTCGATGACAATCGCAGCCAGGCATGCAATCACGATGCCCAGGCCCCACCACAGGGCCCAGCGGAAGAGTTTAGGCTTTTTCATCGGTGTCGGGTTTTATCTCTATGAATTCTCCGTGTTCCTTTATGTGCTCCGTCAGCTCGCGGTAGAAGCGGTGGCGGCTCAGGGTATTGGCGTTGCCGACGATGATAAGCTTCATGCGGGCGCGTGTGATGGCCACGTTCATGCGGCGCAGGTCGCGCAGGAAACCTATTTTACCGTCGGCATTGTCTCGCACAAGGCTTATCACTATCACGTCACGCTCCTGTCCTTGGAAGCCATCAACGGTGCCCACGGTGATGTGGCGCTTCAGCTTGCGGAAGTAGTGCTGCATCTTCAGCAGCCGCCGTATCAGGCGCGCCTGACTGCGGTAGGGGGTGATGACGCCGAAGTCCACACGCTCGCTCTCCACCTTCTGCGGCGAGAGCATCTCCACATAGTCGCGCAGCGTGTGTATGACAAGCCTTGCCTCCTGGCTGTTGCTGAGGCTCATGTTGCGCCCCTGCCGCTCCTCGTAGGTGAGCGCCGAGGTGTCGAGCCACATGAGCGGCGTGTCGAGCTGGCTTATCTGGCGATGTGCCACATCGGGTGCTGCATGCAGCTGGCCGTGGTAGAACCAACGCGAGGGGAAAGACATGATGTCCTCGTTCATGCGGTACTGCACGGTGAGTAGGTTGACACATTGAGGCCACAGCTTCACCAAACGCTGCATCAGCGTGTCGGCCAGGCCTCCTTTGGCTGCCGCCATGCTCTTCACCGTCGGCGGCAGCTGCTGGTGGTCGCCACCCATCACCACGCGGTCGGCCCTCAGTATGGCGGCCCAGCAGGCAGGCTCCAGCGCCTGTGCTGCCTCATCGATGAAGAGGGTGCTGAAGCGGCGCCGCTCCATGATGCGGTAGGCGCTGCCTATCAGCGTGCAGCTCACCACGCGGGCCTGCTCGAAGAGGTCGGCGTTTATCTTTATCTCAAGCTCTGTCTCACGCAGGCGCAGGCGGTGCGCCTGTTCGCCTTTGGCGCCGTCGCGCAGCGTCTTGCGTATGTTCCACAGCTCGTGGTAGTCGGGGTGCGAAGCATAGCGACGCTCGTAGCTGCAGTCGAGCATCTCGTCGCTCATGCGCAACGGGTTGCCAACGCGCAGCACATGTATGCCGCGCCGCATCAGCTGCTCGCTGATCCAGTCGACGGCGGCATTGCTCGGCGCACAGACGAGCACCTGTGTCTCGCGTTGCAGGGTCTCTATGATGGCTTCCACCAGCGTGGTGGTCTTGCCCGTTCCGGGAGGACCGTGCACAATACTCACTTCCTGTGCCTCTACGACGCGCTGTATGGCGTCTTGCTGGCTGCGGTTGAGCCAAGGGAACGACAACTGCGGCAGCGAGCGGAACGACGGCGGCTTGTTGCCCACAAGCACGTCGCGCAGCCGCACGAAGCGCTCGTCTTCCTTCCTCTCGGCCTCACGCAGGGCCTCGGTCATCACACGGTAGCTGGTGTTGTCCACACCCAGCTGCAAGCCCAGCAGCTGCCGTTGCGCGGTGTCGCGGATGCTCTGCTCCGCCGCCTTGTTGGGCAGACTTATGGTGATGTTGCCGTCGACCACATGCTCAACGTAGCACAGGTGCGGCAGCTCCTTGATGTCGTCGCCGGCCTTGTAGAACAGCGCCACCGGCTTGCCGGGCTCAAACTCCTGCTCCACCTCGTCCTCGTCGACTTCGTAGCGCACCTCCAACGTCAGCTGACCAAGCGGGTTGTAGGCTGTGTTGCCGATATTCACCGGGTAACGCTGCGGCCTCTCGCCGCGCTTCTCCTCCTCGAGCTCGAGGGCTACAAACTCGCGCAGCCGTGCAAAGTATGTGCCGGTGTTCACCAATGCCGTTACAGTTTGACGTGCAGGAAGCGCATGCCGCAGCGGCGTGCCGTCTCGCCGTCGGTGTCGTCGCGGTCGCCCACCATGAGTGTCGCCTTGGGGTCGACACCGAGCATCGAGCAGAGCTTCATGGCAGCCTCGCGGCTGGGCTTCAGGCCGCCGAGGTTGGGGGCATCGGCCACCACGTCGACCCAGGCGCAGTCGAACCCCAGCGCCTCGAGGCGCTCGCGCAGACAGCCGTAGTCAGAGTAGACGGCAGTTTTGACGCCTCTCTGACGCAGGTCGGCCAACATGCCTTCCACCCAAGACTCCACGCGGTAGTGGCGGCGCAGTATGCGTTGCATGTTGGGCATGTAGTGATGCTCATACCAATGGCGTGCTTTCTCCGGCGTGCTGTGGCTCAGCTCCGCCACACGGGCGAACAGCGTGCTGTAGTAGGTGGCTTCCTCGCCAAACCATTGCCCCATCAGCTCCTTGCGGGCCTTGCGCTCGTTGCCGAGCATCATCATGTGGGGCACGTCGGCGGCGATGAGCCTCAACGGCAGGCCCTTTTTGTTGTAGAGCGTGCCGTCGAGGTCGAATATCACGGCGCGGATGCCGTCCAATGGCAGCTGCGGTGCCATCATTTCTTCACCAGTTCGTTGAACTTGGCGTGGCGCACCTCGTCCTGCAGCAGCAGGTTGAGCTTGAACTGGCCGTCGCGGGCACCTTCCTTGATGCAGCGTTCCTTGAATTGCTCAAACGACTCCTTCACCAGGCGGTAGGTCACGGCGTCCTTCAGGCGCAGCGACTCGCGCTTGGCCTTGTACTCCATGTTGATGCTCTGCAGGGCTTTGTCGACAGCCACCGTGAACTGCTCGGCCTGCTCCTGCGTGGTCGCCTGGTCGGCAAACTCGTAGTAGAAGTTGTAGCGGCTCTCCGCCAGCTCGGCGAAGCCTATGAAGAAGCGCGTGGCAAGACCGGTCTCTTGCTCAGCCTTGTGCACAGCCTCTATGAACTGGCGCTCGTAGAGCTTCTCGCCCGTCATGGTGACGATGCCGTGAGTCTTCTGTATCATGTGCACCGTCGGTGTGGCGTTGTAGTTGGGGCCGACCTCGAGCAGGTCGTTCATGTTGTAGCGGTAGAGACCGGCGAAGGTGGTCACATAGGGGCAGTAGCGCTGGCCCTCCACGAGCTCGTGCAGCTGGTAGAAGGTCGGGTTGGGGTTGTCCATGTCCTCCTCCTTGATGAACTCGTAGTAGTGCATGTGGGGGAACATGACGCTGTTGAGCGTGTCGTCCATCACAAGGCCGAAGCGGCACTCCGAGGCGAAGTAGCCGAACTCCTGGTGCAGCATGGTCTTGGGGAACGAGTCCTTGAACTTGTCGAGGTACACCTTTGTGTTGCCGCACTTCCAGGTGTTCAGTATCTGTATGTTGGGCCAGTAGTGCTTGGGCAGCACGTCGCCGTATTTGGCCTTCAGGGCGCGCAGCTCGGCGGCACGCTTGGGGTTGGGCTTGAGGCAGGCCTCCAGCTCGGCGCGTATCTCGGCAGGTATCTTGAGGTCGGCCTTCAGGGTGCCGTGCTCTATGTCGTTCACATAGTCGTCGTAGTAGCGGTTCACGTTGTTCTGCAGCTCCACGATGGTCGACGGGTTGGCGGTGACTATCAGCGTGATGTCCTGCTCTATGCCCATGCGCATCAGCACGTAGTAGCGCGACGTGTAGTCGGCTATCGAGTAGACACATTGCGGGTTGCTGTAGAGCTTCTTGACGAAGCCGGGACAGTCGCGCTGCGTCACACCGCTCACCGAGCCGTACACCGTGCCGTCGGGTGCATAGCCCTCGACCACCTTGCCCACGATAGAGAGTATCTTGCCGGCGAAGACCTTGTGGCGGTTCTGTATGAAGTTGTAGAGCCACACCTTGGTCATCTTGCCGTAGATGGTCTTCAGGTAGCGCTCGGTGATAGGTATCCACTTGGGCTCTGCCGTCGAGCCGCTGGTGGTGGCGTAGAGCACCGGCTTGCCCGGGAACAGGACGTCGGCCTCGCCGTTCTTGTGGCGTTCCACGTAGGGGCGGAAGTCCTCATACTCGTTGGGCTTCACCTGCTCGCGGTAGCGCTTGTACAGCTCCGTGTCGTCGGCAGCCTCGAGGATGTAGTCGAACTTGTGCTCCTTGCCGTAGACGGTGTCCTTGGCGTAGGTCAATATCTCGCGCAGGGTCTTCTCGCTGGCCTTGCGGGGGTTCTTGGTGGCGCGCTGCAGGGCGCGATACTGTATGCCGCCTGCCATTCCGAGGAGCAGGTTGGGCACAATCATGTTGCTTGTCTTCATTGTTGTATCGTTGTTTTTTCAGTTTCTTTCTTTAGCGTTCACCCCTCGCCTCGTCGTCGGGCACAGCCTCCCAGGGGTTGTGCCTGATGCCGGCCAGGCGCACCATCGCCGCATGAGCCTCGCGGCGCAGCCGTTCGGTCTCCTCCTTGCGCGGCTTCGCGGTGTCGGGCATCAGGGGCTCGCCGACGCGTATGGTCATCACCGGCATATCCTTGGGCCCGAAGAGGCGGTACAGCCCTTTGCGCTTGCGGTAGCTGATGGCCAGCGGCACCACCGGGCAGCCGTATTTGTAGGCCATAGTGAAGGCTCCCTTGCGGAAGGGACGTATCGGCTCGTACCAATCCCACCGCACCTCCTCGGGGAACACCAGTATGTGCTCGCCGCGACTGTGGTAGTAGTCGAAAGCCTCGTCGAACTTGCGCATGCCGCTGCGCGCCTCGGGCACCGGAATGCCGCCCACATAGCGCACAAACCAGTACTGGCCGCCGTTGAAATGCTTGGCGTACATCGGTATCCAGATGTGCCTCCACCAGCTCAGGGCCTGCTTCACGGCTACGGCGTCGAACTGGTATACGTGGTTGCACACCGCCACAGCGCCGCCCTTCAGCTTCTTGCGCCACCGACGCAGGTTGCTCCGGCCCTTGATGCGCAGGCCGTACTTGAGCATGTTTATCGGGTATATCACGAACCACAGGAACAGAGGCCCTGCAATCTCGTGCTGGAACCGGTAGCTGAACGAACGGTCTATGTAGGGGTAGCTGTCGTCGAAGGTGAATTGGCGTGCACCCTCCTTCGGAGGCTTCACCTCCACAAGGTGTCTCTGCGCGTTGTCCTGCGGGTAACTCGCTGGGTCACATGGTATATATACGCCCTCTTCTACTTCTAAATGGCTGTACATGTCCTTCTTTGTTTAGGCTGCAAAAATACAAAATAATATTATATTTACGCGCATTGTTGATAAATTCCTTGCTTTTGTTAATACCGACACCCGCCAATCCGCCGCCGATCCCCCGTCCTAACGCCGCCATTCCATCGCACTTCCATCGTCATTTCGACCATCGTTCGACCATCCTTCAACCATCGTTTAACCATTCTATATGGTCGAACTATGGTCGAACTACGGTCGAAGTATGGTTGAACGATTGGGGAAAGGACGGCTCTATCCCCATGCGACGAGGCAAAAAAGCGAAAGTTATTTGTCGCGGTTAGGATATTTTTCGTAAATTTGCATCCTGTTATTGTGAACGAAAACAGACGTAATTATGTATAGGACTAATACTTGCGGCGAGCTTCGCCTCGCCAATGTGGGACAGACAGTCACCCTCGCCGGATGGGTGCAGCGCTCGCGCGACCTCGGCGGCATGACTTTCATCGACCTGCGCGACCGCTACGGCATCACGCAGCTGGCTTTCAACATGGAGACCAACGCCCCCCTCTGCGAGCAGGCTCGCAAGCTGGGACGCGAATACGTGATACAGGTGACCGGCAAGGTTATCGAGCGCAGCTCGAAGAACACCAAAATACCTACCGGAGAGATTGAGATTGAGGTTGCTGCCCTCAACATCCTCAACGAGGCCAAAGTGCCGCCATTCACCATCGAGGACCAAAGCGACGGCGGCGACGACCTCCGCATGAAGTACCGCTACCTCGACATACGCCGCAACCCCGTGCGCCGCAACCTCGAGATGCGCCACCGCATGGCTATGCTGGTGCGCAACTACCTCTCCGACCGCGACTTCCTGGAGATTGAGACCCCTATGCTCATCAAGTCCACCCCCGAGGGCGCCCGCGACTTCGTGGTGCCCAGCCGCATGAATCCCGGCGAGTTCTACGCCCTGCCGCAATCGCCACAGCAGTACAAGCAGCTGCTCATGGTGGCCGGCATGGACCGCTACTTCCAGATCGTGCGCTGCTTCCGCGACGAGGACCTGCGCGCCGACCGCCAGCCGGAGTTCACGCAGATCGACTGCGAGATGAGCTTCGTGGAGCAGGAGGACGTGCTCGACATGTTCGAGGGCCTCGCCAAGCACCTCTTCAAGGAGATGAAGGGCATTGAGTTCGACCGCTTCCCACGCATGACTTGGCACGACGCCATGCGCCTCTACGGCTCCGACAAGCCCGACATCCGCTTCGGCATGGAGTTCAAGGAGGTGACCGATGTGGTCAAGGGTCACGGCTTCGGCCTCTTCGACGGCGCCGAGCTGGTGGTGGGCATCGTGGCCGAAGGCTGCGCCGAATACACCCGCAAGCAGCTCGACGCGCTGACCGACTTCGTCAAGCGTCCGCAGGTGGGCGCCGGCGGTATGGTGTACATCAAGTACAACGCCGACGGCACGTTCAAGAGCTCGGTTGACAAATTCTACGACGCCGAGGCTCTGAAGGCTGTCGCCGGCAAGATGGGTGCAAAGGCCGGCGACCTGATGCTGCTGCTCTGCGGCCCCGCCATGAAGACACGCACGCAGCTCTGCGCCCTGCGCCTCGAGATGGGCAACCAGCTCGGCCTGCGCGACCCGCAGAAGTTCGCACCCCTCTGGGTTATCGACTTCCCGCTGCTGGAGTGGGACGACGAGACGCAGCGCTACTACGCCATGCATCACCCCTTCACGGCTCCCAAACCCGAGGACGAGGCTTTGCTCGACGACCCCAGCCGCTGGGGCGACATACGCGCCAACGCATACGATATCGTCATGAACGGCACCGAGGTGGGTGGCGGCTCCATCCGTATCCACGACCGCGTGCTGCAGAACAAGATGTTCCACACCCTCGGCTTCACCGACGAGAGCGCTGCCGCTCAGTTCGGCTTCCTGATGGATGCATTCACCTACGGCGCACCGCCGCACGCAGGTCTGGCCTTCGGCTTCGACCGCCTCTGCTCCATCTTCGCCGGCGCCGACTCGATACGCGACTTCATCGCCTTCCCGAAGAATAACTCGGGCCGCGACGTGATGAGCCAGTCGCCCTCGCCCATCAGCCAGGAACAGCTCGACGAGCTGTGCATCAAGGTGGATGTGAAATAGTGGTAAGGGCATCGATCCTTTCCATACCCGCACATTGCCCCTGCTATGCCGGCTATATACGGCGCAGAAAAACAAAGAGGACGCTCGTTGAGCGTCCTCTAAGTCATTAATCCTAAAACAAAAATGGGCTTTCTAAAGGTTGCCAGTCTCTCCATTTTCTGAGTGCAAAGGTACAACCTTCCGCAAGACCCCACAATAACTATAATTGGTGATTTTCAAATTCACCTGGTTCATTGTCGGTTAGCTCCTCTTTCACGGGCGCGCGGAGCTCGCTTCGTTTTATATGAACCACAAATGACATGTTGAGTACGCTGATCTCCACACAGAAATTGCCGTCTTTGCATTCTTTGACGAGCCGTCCTTGCATGCCGGCAAATTCGCCACTCATTATTGTCGCCTGTGCACCCTTGACCAGCTGGGCCGTCTCATGCACATGGAATGCCCTCTGGGTGGCCTCGAAGCGACGTATGGCTTCTATCTCCTTGTCGGGTACCTGGATGATGCTGTGCTGGCTGCTGACAATGTATATGACTCCCTTTGTGGTGCGTGTCTGGTATATCTGCTTGTTGTTTATGCGCACAAAGATATAGCAGGGGAACATCGGCTTCTCGGGCAATTCCTTGCTCTTGATGCGCTTGTCGCGGACGGCCAGCATGGGCAGGTAGTACTCTATAGGGGGCTCGGCCTCTTCAAAGCGCTTGGCCACCAGCATCTCGGCGTTGTGGCGGGTCAGGACTGCGGCCCATGAGTATTGGGAGGTCAACATAGTCTTGGCGTTTTTGTCTCAATAACGCGGTTGCCGTCGTAATATTGTGCAGCAGCGCATGTTTGTTGCGCTATCGGCAGCTGTCGAAGCTTAGGTAGGGCAAAAGCCTGGCCAGCGTGCTGTCGGCCATCGAGGGCACAGCGCGCAGGTCGTCTGCAGAACTGAAGCGCACACCTCTGTTCCTGAGGTTTACGATGTCGCGGGCTTGGTAGTATTCTATGTACGGGTGCTGTATCAGCTGTTTCAGACCTATGCTGTTGATGTCGATGCGACGTATCGATGAAGTGTCAAGTGTCAGCGAGGGAGCTATATGTGCCAGCAGCTCAGGTGTGAAGCCATAAACCTCCAGCAGCTGTCCGACGTCGATGAAACCACCGAGCCTCTCGCGATAGCGTACTATGCGGCGTGCGTATGCAGGACCGATGCCGTGCAACAACTGCAATGTCGTTGTGTCAGCATTATTAAGCTCAACGACAAGGGGTTGCCGTCTTACTGCCGGCGTTTGGTTGTCATACATCGTGCTGTCCGTTCTGAAGTCGTGTCGGTTTCTATGTGCGGCTATGTCTCTGTGGCTGCGGGTCTTGTATCGCTGGTGGTATGCCGAGTCTTCCTTCGATGTCAATATTTTGATGTTTTCGGTGCCGACGGTATCGTTTTGTCCGGCGGTATCGCTCTTGCGCGACGAAAAAATGCCGATAGCTACGATGATAATCAATGATACTGATACCCAGATAATACCGACGGTTTGTGATTTATAGAACAGCCTTTTTTTATTGCCCATTGAAAGATTTATTTTGCCATGTGAAAAAAATAGTGTACTTTTGCAACCGCTTTTGAGAGAAAAAGCAACCTTATCGGTCTGTTAGCTCAGTTGGTTCAGAGCGCTTCCTTCACACGGAAGAGGTCGAGAGTTCGAATCTCCCACAGACCACTCGGAAGCCCCTTTTGAGGGGCTTTTCTTTTTTCTGTCTTTCAGGTGGTTTGGTTCCTTGTTCATAGTGGGTCAGAGCAGTGCTACGGCCTGTTCGAGCCAGCGGGCGTCGGTGTCGTCGAAGGTGTTGAGTTCGCGGCTGTCGATGTCGAGCACGCCGATGATGTCGCCGCCCTTCGTTACCGGCACCACTATCTCGCTGCGGCTCTCCGACGAGCATGCTATGTGGCCGGGAAATTCCTCCACGTCGGGCACCACGACGGTGCGGCGTTCCTTCCATGCGGTGCCGCAAACACCTCGCCCGTAAGCTATGTGTACACATGCTATCGGTCCCTGGAACGGCCCCAGCAGCAGCTCGTTGTTCACGACGCGGTAGAAGCCTGTCCACCAGAAGCCAAACTCCGTGTGCAGCAGCGCCGCCACGTTGGCCATCTTGGCAATCATGTCCTCTTCGCCCTCGCAGAGGGCTTTCACCTGCGGCAGCAGGCTTTTGTAACGTTCTTCCTTTGTCATTTGCGTGCCTTTCCTTTAAGTTCTTTTACTATGGCGTAGGGCGCCTCGTCGGTGAGGGTTATGGCATACTGGTGCTTGCCGTCCTTGCTCTGCGTGTAGCGTATGCGGCCCTCGCAGTAGGGGTATAGCGGCCGTGTGCCGTAAATGGCGTGGCCGTTCTTCTGCAGCCAGCGTCCTATCGCTTCCATGCGCTGCAACGCCTCTGGCGGCAGGTTGCCGTCGGCATCGGGACCCACGTTGAGCAGCAGGTTGCCGCCTTTGGCCACAACGTCACACAGCATGTGTATCAGCTCCTTGGCGCTCTTGTAGTTGTCGCTGGGCACATAGCTCCAGCTGTCGCCCATCGTCATGCAGGTCTCCCAAGGGTAGGGGAGCAGCGTGTCGGGCACCTGCTTCTCGGGTGTGCGGTAGTTCTCATAGCGTCCGCCGACGCTGCGGTCGACGATGATTGTCTGCGGGTTGCGCTCACGTGCTATGCCGGCGAGGCGGTGCATGTCGAGTTCCTGCACCTGGCCGCTGCATCCGAGCCAAGGGCGCGTCTCGTCGTTGACGCTCCACGCCGGCCGCACCCATCCGCCGTCGAGCCACAGTATGTCTATCTTGCCGTAGTTGTGCGTGAGCTCGCGTATCTGGTTGTATGTGAAGTCGCAGTAGCGCTGCCAGCGGTCGGGATGGTCGGCGATGAAGTAGTTGACGTTGCGGTCGGGGGTAGCCCACTCGTGCGCCCAGTAGTCGTCGTTGTGCCAGTCGGGCTTGCTGAAGTAGAGGCCCGTCCAGAAGCCCTGCGCCCGGAAAGCCTCCACCACGCCGCGCGTGAAGTCGGTCTTCGCCGGGCATTCGCTGCCGGTGCTGCTGTAGTCGGTCAGCTTGCTGTCGAACATGCAGAAGCCGTCGTGGTGCTTGGTGGTGAAGACGACATACTTCATGCCGGCCCCTTTGGCCGCCGCCGCCCACCGTTCGGGCGCGAAGTGCTGCGGGTTGAAGGTCTTGTTCAGCGCCCAGTAGGCACGCTTGTAGTCCTCGTAGTTGGCCCCGTTGCGGTTGATCCACGGCTCGTTACAGATGTTCCAGCTCTCCACGATGCCCCATTGCGCGTAGATGCCCCAATGCATCATGAAGCCGAACTTCAGGTCCTGCCACTCGTCGATGCGTTGCACAATCAGCGGGTCGCTCTCCGCGATGCTGTCGTGCTGTGCCTGGCTGACGCCGAAAATGGCTAAAAGAACTATCGTCAGTAGCGTCCTTTTCATGTCGTTCCTCGTGTTTTTATTGTTTCTGAATATAAACGCCGTATGCCGCGAATTATTGTGACTCCCCGCCCGTCGGAGGTGCAAAAAAGCGCCGCTCCCGCCGCCGTATGGATATTATTTCGTATCTTTGCACCCGAAATCGGACACCGATATGAAGCATCACCTCAGAGCATCCCTCGCCGCCCTCGCCGCCGTGCTGGCCTTGGCCTTTGCCGCCTGCGACGACGAAGTGGCCGACCATCGTAGCAGCAGCGCCGACAACGGCTATCGGGCCATCCCCGACGGCTGGGTCGAGCTCGGCCTGCCCAGCGGCCTGCTGTGGGCAGAATGCAATGTGGGCGCCGCTGCCGGCAGCGAGTGTGGCGACTACATCGCCTGGGGCGAGACCTCTCCCAAGAACGTATATGGCTGGAACTCCTACCGTTACTGCACCGCAAGCGCCGATGGACACCTCGACACGTTGACCCGCTACAACACCCTGCCGTCCTTCGGCCCGGTCGACAACCTGACGGCCCTCGTCGCCGCCGACGATGCCGCCGCCCTCCGGCTCGGCAACGGTGCCCGCACCCCCTCCTTCGACGACTGGCTGGAACTCATCGAGCACACCGCCGCCGTGTGGACGACCCTCGACGGCGTCAGCGGCTGCCGCTTCATGGGAGCCAACGGCAACAGCATCTTCCTGCCCGCCGCAGGATGCGCTACGGGTGCAGATACTTCATACACAGGCGCGTTGGGCTTCTACTGGTCCTCCTCGCTCGCCGACGACCCCGACGGCGCGTGGAGCCTCTACTTCGGCGAAGAGCACGGTGTATTGTCTTGTGGCTTGGACGGTTACGACCGCTACAGGGGGCAACCCGTGCGCGCCGTGCGTCCCCGATAGAACTATCCTTCTTTTTTCTGCTGCCGCCCAGCGGCATAGCGCTGCCCGTTGGCGGCACGCTATCCCCGTTGCTGCCGTTCAGGCTTTGCTGTCATAGGGGTGTTCCAGCGCTTGAACCGCTTGATTTTCACTATATATAACATATATATCACCTTACTATCACTTACATTTGTAAGCCTAATTAAAGACATACTAAAGACTAACTAAAGACCAATATAAGAGATGATATGGTAAAAGGCTGATGTTCAGATATGAAAAAATGCCTCTTCCGGACGTCGGAAAAGGGTGGTGCGGGGATGTAAAAAACGATGGTTCGGGCGGAGGTGCGCTACTTGCGGTTGTGATAGATGAAGGGATAGTCGAAGAGGTCGCGGTCGTCGCTGCTGAAGCCCACCTGCAGGGTGAAGCGGGTGCCGTCGGCGGGTTCCTCCATGCGGCCGGTGGCGGGGTTGTACTGGCGGAACCAGAAGGGGTCGAGCCTGATACTGAATGGTTTGCGGGTGGGTTCGCCTTTGTGGAAGACTGTGGGGCAGAGTCCTACGAGCTGTTTGACTGGGGCGTCGGGGTCGGAGTCGTTCTTCAGGTAGACTTGGATGGCGGCGCTGTGGCTCGCGGCGTCGGGGACGTCGGTGTTGCATTGGCTGATGATGCCGCTGACGGTGAAGTCGGCTTCGCTGACGGTGGTTTCGTAGAGCTGGTAGAAGCTGTAGCTAAGGCCGTAGCCGAAGGGGAAGAGTGGCTCGGAGGCGGGGTATCGGTAGGTGCGGCCTTGCATGCTGTAGTCGCTGAAGTCGGGCAGCTGGTCGGTGCTGCGGTAGAAGGTGACGGGCAGGTGTCCGAAGGTGTCCTCTTCGCCGAAGAGCAGCCGGCGGACGGCGGTGCCCATATCTTGCCCGCCGTACCAGGCTACGAGTACGGCGTCGCAGTCGTCGATGACGTTCTCAAGGGCGATGGCGCTGCCCGTGCAGAGCACCAGCACGATGCGGTAGTCCTGGGCCTTGAAGGCTTTGATTTCAGCAACCTGCTCTCTCGGCAGCTCAATCAGCGTACGGTCGCCTTTGTAGAACCCCTCTTTCTCCACAGGCAGCTCCTCGCCCTCGAGTTGTGGGTTGAGGCCGCCGACATAGACGAGGGTCTTGCCGTCGCCGGCGCTGAGCGCTTGGTAGCGGCCGAGGGCTTCGCCGATGGTGACGGTGTGGCGCGGAGTGCCGTTGTAGTTGCCCAGCGGCATGAGGCTGTCCCAAGCGTTGGGGCCTTCGAGGCGCAGGTTTTCGCCCTCCTTGAGCGGCAGCACGCCGTCGTTCTTCAACAGCACCATGCTTTCGGCGGCTATGCTTGCCGCATCGGTGTTGGCCGCATTAGCTGTCTTTGGATTATAGCCGGTTACCGCCAGACGCACCTTCAGCAGACGCCGTACATGCTCGTCGACCTTGCTCTCGGGCACCAATCCCTGCTGCACGGCTTCGCGGAGTGCCGGCAGGCCGCTGCCGCATTCGAGGTCCACCTCGCGGCCGAAGGCGTCGCCGTAGGCAAGGGCGGCGGTGGCATGGGTGCGGTGGCGCGGAATGACGGTGTCGCGCTCGTAGGCATCGTTAAGCGCCCAGCAGTCGGTGACGAGGATGCCGTCGTACAGCCACTCGTTGCGCAGTATGTCGAAGAGGCGCCGGTTTGTGCAGCAGGGCTCGCCGTTGAGGCGGTTGTAGCCACACATCACCTGCGCCACGCCGCTATGCTTGATGATATATTCGAAGGCCGGGAGGTAGGTGGTGCGCAGGTCGCGTTCGCTGACTCGGCTGTCGAACTCATGGCGCACGCCTTCGGGACCGCTATGCACGGCGAAGTGCTTGAGGCAGGCGGCAGTATGTCCGCCTTGCAGCCCTTCCACGCAGGCCATACCCATCATTGCGGTGAGGTAGGGGTCCTCGCCGTAGGTCTCCATGCCGCGCCCCCAGCGCGGGTCGCGGAAGATGTTGATATTGGGGGTGAAGAAGGTGAGGCCGGTGTAGTCTCCGTAACCGCCGGTATCCTGCGCAGCACGATATTTCATGTGCGCCTCTTTTGCTATGTCGCTAAAGACGTTGTGAATCAGGGTGGGATTGAATGTGGCCGCGAGGGCTATGGGCATGGGGTAGACGGTGGCGTAGCCGGCGCGGCCCACGCCATGCAAAGCTTCGTTCCACCAGCTGTAGGGCTTCAGCCCCACATGCGGGATGGCGGGGTTCTGGTGCACCATGAGCGAGAGTTTCTCGTCGAGGGTGAGGTTCTGTATGAGCCACTCCACACGTTGGTCGAGTGGTTTCAAGGTATCCTGCCAAGGGAAGGTCTGTGCCACAGCGATGCGGCACAGCGTGGCAATCAGCATGATTGCCATTATGAGGAGCTTCTTCATGCCAACAAGTCTTTGTTAGTGCTGTATTTGCGCCAGCGCTCGAGGAGTGCCTGCATGTCGTCGGGCAACGGGCTCTCGAAGTGCATGTGCTTGCCGGTGCGCGGGTGTTCGAAGCCGAGGATGCGGGCGTGCAGCGCCTGTCGCGGACAGGCCTCGAAGCAGTTCTCCACGAACTGCTTGTAGCGGCTGAAGGTGGTGCCTTTGAGGATGGTGTCGCCGCCGTAGGAGGCGTCGCTGAACAGCGGATGCCCTATGTGCTTCATGTGGGCGCGTATCTGGTGGGTGCGGCCGGTCTCGAGGACGCACTCGACGAGGGTGACGTAGCCGAAGCGCTCCAGCACATGCCAATGGGTGACGGCATGTTTGCCATGCTCCTCGTCGCAGACGGCCATGATGCGGCGGTCTTTAGGCGAGCGTGCCAGGTTGCCCACGATGGTGCCGTCGTCTTCGTCGAAGTCGCCCCACACCAAGGCGTTGTACTTACGCTCTATGGTGTGGTCGAAGAACTGCTTGGCGAGGACCACCTGCGCCTCCTCGGTCTTGGCTACGAGCAGCAGGCCCGAGGTGTCCTTGTCGATGCGGTGCACGAGGTAGGGGGATGCTTTGTCTCCGAGATAGTAGAGCAAGCCGTTGACCAGCGTGCCTGTCCAGTTTCCCACACCGGGGTGCACCACCAAGCCAGCGGGCTTGTCGATGACAAGCACTTCGTCGTCTTCATAGACGATGGGAAAGTCTATCTTCTCGGGTGTCAGCTCGAACTCGTGTGGCGGCTCAGGCAGCAGCACGCTGATGACGTCCTGTGGCTTCACCTTGTAGCTCGGCTTGGCGGCTTTGTCGTTCACCTGTATGCAGCCGGCTTTTGCGGCGGCCTGTATCTTGGTGCGCGAGACGCCGCTGAGGCGCATCTGCAGGTATATGTCGAGACGCAGAGCCTCCTGCCCGCGGTCGACGGCGAAGCGGTGGTGCTCGTAGAGCTCCTGCTCCTGTTGTTCTATCTCAAAGGGTTCCTCGTCCATGACGTCAATGTCTGATGATGAGCTTCTTGGTGTGCAGCGCGCCGGCACGTGTGACTATCTTCACGATATACATGCCGTCGGGCAGGTCGTCGGTGGCGACGGTGTTGCCCTTGGTGTCCAGCATACGTCGGCCCTGCATGTCGTATAGCGTCACGAGACTTGCGGCGTCGATGCCACCGAGAGTCACCTGCCGGTCGGCCGGGTTGGGGTAGAGCGTCACCTGCGAAGTGGGGGGCTCCAGGGTCTCGATGCCTATTGTGGCCGCCTGACCGAAGCAGGGGCGCAACATCAGCGAGCCGCTGAGGATGCTCTGCTCCCATTCCATGGCGGTGCGGTGGTAGATGCGGTCGGCGCTGTTGAAGCTGCGGTCGAAGCCTATGTTGATAAACTCGTTGCCTACCTGCTTGATGCCCACGAAGATGCTGCCGCTGACCACCACGCTGTGGTCGAGCACATAGCGGTGGAAGGCCCCTCCCTTGTTGTCGAGGGCTGCGCTATCGGGCAGCAGCGGGAGGCGTGTGTCGCTGTCGCGGTAGATGATGGTGCCGGGTTTGCCGTTCTCGGCCTGCCACACGGTAAGGTAGAAGAGTATACTCTCGTTGGCGCCCTCGAAGGTGCGGTTGAAGGCCAGGTCTATGGCGCTTAGGGTGTCGCTGACGTTGAGGTCGAAGCGGTAGGCAAGCGACACGGTGTCGGCCGTCGAGGTGAGGCCGTAGCCGTTCTCCGCCGTGCCGTCGTCATAGGCGTAGTAGTCGCTGAACACCTGCTGGTAGCGCACGGTGTCGTTGCAGGGGTGTTCGTCGCCGGTGGCGCCCTCGCGGGCGTTGTGCACTATGGTGTAGGCTCTCTTGTTGTCGCTAACCTCGAAGGCGTAGCCCACTGGCGGCGCGGCATGCATGGCCTCTGTCTGGTAGCCTTGTGCGGGAGCGTTCTGATAGCCTCCGTCATAGGTGTAGAGTATTGTCCCGTTGCTGTCCAGTATGTTGTAACTGTAGTAGGATGCTATGGGCGAAGAGTAGAGGTTGGCTATGGTCATCTGCAGCCGTTGTGCCATGTCGCTGCTGCGGTATTGGCGTGCCGGCATGGCGCGGTAGTATCTGAGCATTGTCGGTGCCGGCTTGACGAAGGTAATGTCGCGGAAGACGCCTATGCTGTCCACGGTGCGCCTACGGTCAATCATCACGTAGTCGATATTCCATTGGTCCACGTTGCCCATCATGCCGGCTTTGCCGTTGTATTCGAGGGAGCAGTGGTTGCGGAAGCGGAAGCGGAACAGAGAGTCGAGGTAGCTGCTGTCGGTAATGGGTATGGCGACGTACTGCCAGTCGTGTCCGGTCTCCTGCCTGAGGCGTGCCGCGCTTGTGCCTCCACGGCTCCATACGGTGTGCCATGTACTGTCAGCTGAACTGTAGAAGTCAAGGAACAAGGAGTCTTGTGCGTCGGGAGTGTCGCCCACGGTCTCCCAGGGGTGGGCGCCGCTACCGCCAGGCAAGTAGTAGAAACTCATCACCACGGAGTCTATGTCGTCCAGCCCGTCGAGGCGTATGGGCAGCGACATCGCCGTGTCGGCAGGGAATGGGCTCGTCGACGCCTGCGGGTACAGGAACCCGTCGGCGTCGAGGGCGTCGAGAGTCATGACACCGACAGTAGGTGGCAGAGGGCCGTAGTCGACACCTACGTATGCTCCACCGATGGCCCAGAGGTCGCCGTCGGGAGTGCCGCGGTAGTCGGAGAAGTCGTCGAAGAAAGGCAGGTTGACACTCGTGGCGCTCTTGGCTGCTGCAGGGCGCTGTTGCCACCGTCCGGCAGGCACAAGCATCTCCTGCGCCATCGCCGCTGTGGTGCACAGGACCATCAGCCCGACCATAACTATATGCCTAAAACTGCTCACAGAACGCATGCTACCATAACCAACCGCCACGCTCCTCCACCTCGTCGTGCGAGGGCCGTCCGTCGTCTATGTTGTTGGGGTCTACTATCTTGCTTGAGTCTATCTTGAAGTCTTGTATCATCTTCTGTACGTCGGTCTTGTCTTCGTCGACGTACCACAGCTCCACCTCCGTGCCGTAGTCGTACTTGTTGACGCCGTTATAGTCAGGCTCCTGCCTGTACACCACGGCGGTCTCTTTGTGCTTCACTCCCTTGTAGTGCTCATTGCCAACGTTGAGCGATGCCGAAAGGATGTCGCGCCGTGCCTTGTCGCTGCTCTTGCCTATCACGAAGGGCACCACGCTGCGTCCGGTGCTGTCGCCGAGGCCCACGGTGAGATCTATCACCGAGCCGCGCGGTATCTGCTGTCCGGCATAGACGGTCTTGCCCTTGCAGCTCTGGTCTATAACGCTGTTCTTGTAGCGGTCTTCCACAAACTTAAGCTCTCCTGTCTCAAGGCCTGCATTGGCCAGTTCGCTCACCGCCTGGCGCACCGTCAGGCCTGCCAGCTCGGGCAGTACGGCGTCCTCGGGCGAGTAGGCCGTCATGGTGATGTACAGCTTGCGGCCTTTCTTCACCATGGTGCCTGCTTTCGGGTCCTGCGTTAGTATGCGGCCGCCTTCCTGTCCGGGGCGAAATATAGAGTCCATCACCACCACGTCGAGCTCTATGGGGTTGTCGGCCTGCAGTTCGGCGATATTCATCCCCACCACGTCGGGCAGCTCGTATTCTTGTCCCTGGCGGGCATACAGCTTGATGATGCTGAACACTATCACCAGTATCACCAGCGACACGCCTATCATGGCCAGAACATGTGCCAGCCACGGCCATCTCTTGAATATGTTTTCCTTGCTCATAGTTACTGATTCTCGTTTACTAATTCTCCTATCAGCGTTGCTGCGGTGCAGTCGGTCACCCTTACCTTGCGGTAGGTGCCCGGTACGGCGTCCTTGCGGTCGAACACAAGCACCTTGTTCTGACTGTTGCGCCCGAAGAGCTGCTCTTTTGAGCGGTGGCTCTCTCCCTCAACCAGCACCTCGTACTCGCGGCCCACCTCCTTGCGGTTGTTCTCCAGGGCTATCTGTCCCTGCAGGGCTATTATCTCGTTCAGGCGGCGCGTCTTCTCATCGTCGGCTATGTTGTCGGGCAGGTGCTTGGCGGCATAGGTGCCTTCACGCTGCGAGTACTTGAACATGTATGCGTAGTCGTAGCGCACGCGGCGGAAGAGTTCCAGCGTTGCGGCATGGTCTTCAGCGGTCTCGCCGCAGAAACCTGCTATCACGTCGGTGGTTATCGAGCAGTCGGGCATGTGGTGCCGTATTGACTCCACGCGGTCGAGGTACCACTCCACGGTGTACTTGCGGTTCATGGCTTTGAGCATACGGTTGCTGCCGCTCTGCACCGGCAGGTGTATGCAGCGGCAGATGTTCTCGTGCGAAGCCATCACCTCCAGCAGCTCGTCGCTGAGGTCTTTGGGGTGCGATGTGGCGAAGCGCACCCTCAGTAGCGGCGATATTGCGGCCACCATGTCCATCAGTTCGGGGAACCCGATGGCTTCGTAACGGTAGCTATTTACGTTCTGTCCCAGAAGCGTCACTTCGCGGTAGCCCTTCTCACAGAGTCCCTTGGCCTCGGTCAATATCGTCTGTGGGTCGCGGCTGCGCTCGCGGCCGCGGGTATAGGGCACCACGCAGTAGGAGCAATAATTCTGGCATCCGCGCATGATGCTGATATAGGCTGAGATGCCGTTGCTGGCCAGCCTCACCGGCTCGATGTCGGCGTAGGTCTCTGTGGTGCTGAGCTCCACCTCGGTGCCGCGCTGCCCTTCGCGCACCTGGGCAAGTAGCTGGGGCAGACGTCGGTAAGCGTCGGGTCCGCACACGAACGACACGTTGTCCTCCTCGGCCATCAGGCGGCTCTGCAGCCGCTCGGCCATACAGCCCAGTATGCCTATGCGCAGGCTCTTGTTGCGCCCCTGCGCGGCACGCAGTTCGCGCACGCGGTGACGCACTCGCTGCTCGGCGTTGTCGCGTATGGCGCAGGTGTTTATCAGCACAAAGTCAGCATCTTCCAAGCTCTCCGCAACTTCGTGGCCGGCGCCCTGCAGGATGGAGCCCACCACCTCGCTGTCGGCGAAGTTCATCTGGCATCCATACGTCTCTATATATACTTTTTCCATCTATTGGTACGCGTACAAATAAAATGCAAAAATACACAAAAAGCGTCATGTGGCCAAATATTTTTTTGCAAGGCCCTAAAAAAAAGAGGACCTCGCGTCTTCGCGAAGCCCTCTTTTTCTTGTTGCTCAGGTTGTAGCTTACTCCTCGGCGTTCTTTTCAATGGCGAGTTTTCCACGATAGTAGCCGCACTCGGGGCAAACGTGGTGATACATGACCTGGGCGCCGCAGTTGCTGCAAGTGGTCAACTGGGCTGTCTCCAACGCATCGTGCGTTCTTCTCTTGGCCGTTCTGGTCTGCGAGAATCTGTGTTTTGGATGTGGCATATTATTATTGTTTTTTGTTTATTATTTCTTTTCCTGTATCACCCTCTACTGTCATTCTTTCACCTTTCATTTTTCGTCCTTCAGCTCCTTCAGCGCCGCCCATCTCGGGTCGACCTCGCGGATTGCTTCCTTCTCGTGCTGCAGCTCCTCTTCACTCTTTATGTAACTCACTGTCGCCTCATCGCATTCGCCCTCGGCATGTATGTGCTGCATCGGTATCCTCACCGCCACATATTCATACAGCCACTGTGCCAGGTCAATCTCGAAGGCCCCTTCGGGCAGGATGGCCACGTTCTCGTCGTCGCTCTCCTCGTCGTCGCTCAGCCGTATGTTGAGGCTTTCCTCACCCTCTATCGGCACCATCATCTCGCCCAGGCATCGGTCGCACAGCGTCGTCACCTCTCCTCGAAGTGTGAATTTCATCACCATCACACGTTCCGTCTTCTCCAAAACAGCGTCGATTTCCACCTTTCCGTCGCGGATTTCCTCGTTTTCAAAACGGTCGAAGAACTCCTTTCTAAGCTCGAAATGGTAGTTGTAACGCCCTGATTTCAAGCCGCTGAAGCGCACTATGGTGTCATCGTTCCTGCTCATTTTCACACTCCTATTGAGTTTGCAAAGATACGAACATTTTTTAAACTGGCAAAAAAAAAATAAACAAGCCACTTTTTTGTACGATTTTGGTACGGAGCCCCTTCGGCATTTCTTCAGTGGAAGGCCGTCGAAAGGCCGAAGGGGGGCCGAAGGGACTCCGAGGGGACTCGGAGTGGAAAACAGAGGGCGACTGGATTGATAAAAAAACTTTTGCTATATTCTTTTTTTTTATTACTTTTGCATCCGCATTTTTAGCGAAATGGAACTGTTAATAGGCATACTCTGTGGCATTGTGCTGTCGCTGTTCTTCAGTTTCGGGCCGGCGTTCTTCGGCCTGATACAGAATAGTATAGAGCATGGTTTCCGCCGTGCTATGGCCTTCGCTGTGGGCATCAGTTTGAGCGATGTGGTCGTGGTATTCCTCATGCTCACGGTGCTCAGAAATGTCGACATGACGGCAGTGATGCACAATGTCTACGTGGCGCTGATAGGTGGTGCGGGTATCGCGGCGATGGGTGTCTACACGTTCCGAAAGAAAGGTCATGTGCGGCGCGACAAGAACGGGCGTCTGCGCCTGATAAGCGACGGCAAGGTTGGCCGCCGCCACATCCTGCTGCATGGTTTCCTCCTCAATTTCCTCAACCCATTCATCTGGGTCTACTGGATTTCGGTCATCACGCTGCTTTCGGGCGAGATGGGGCTCCATGGCCTCGACCGTTACTGGTTCTTTGGTGGCCTGCTAGTAGCCACGCTGGGCTGCGACCTGCTGAAGTGCCGTCTGGCCTCGCTGCTGCAGCAGTTGTTCACCCCGAGGGTGATGATAGGCTTCAACAAGACCACGGGTGTAGTGCTGGTGGCCTTTGGCATCTATATGGTGGTGTCGATGATCGTGTATCAGACCAATCCCAAAGTGAGGGAGAAGGAACAGGACAAGGTGCCGCAGAGCACAAAAATCATACAGTCTTTGCACAACCAAGTGGGCAAAGACTCGGCGCGGCACGCCGATACGGTTTATTTCAAGTAACAGACTTTCAGCGGTGCGGAGCTTCCGACGCTGACGATGTAGATGCCTGTCGCGGGCAAGGCTACGGTTGTGTTTTCGCTTGCAGAGGCGGCGCTGAATATGCGGCGGCCAGTGATGTCGCTGACGAAGAGTGGCTGCCCATCGACACCGCTGACAGTGAGCGTGTTACCGCTGATGGCGGCTCTGATGCTGTTCTCCTGCGCCGTGGCAATGGAGACATGCGGCGTGGGGCAGGTGTCTTCTACGATGTTGAGTTGGCTCCAGTATTGTGCGGCATTGTAGGCCGCGGCGCTGCTGCATGGCACGACCACAGCCGCGAGTGCGGTGCAGCCCTGGAACGAACCGCTGTTGAGTGTGGGGGGTGTGGTGCCGAGCATACGCACTGTGTCGAGCAGCGAGCAGTCCTTGAAGGCCACGTCGCCGATGAAGCGCAGTCCTTCAGGCAGGATGCACTTGCTGATGTGGCAGTAGTCGAGGGCGTCGTTGGCTATGCCAAGCGTGCTGTCGGCCAAGACGAGGGTGCCTGTGCGGGCGCTGCGGGCGGAGACGAGGTAGCGGCCGACATATAGCACAGAGTCACTCCAGTTGTCGTTGTTGTTGATGTAGGCCGTCATGCCGAAGCATCCGGCCGCGATGTTGGTAATCGTGGTGGGAAGGCTGATGGTGTCAAGGCTGGTACAGCTTGAGAAGACCATCATGGCTATGCTCCGCACACCTTCGGCTATGAAGACTGACGTCAGGGCGCTGCAGCCGGCGAAGGCGCGCATGCCTATGGTCGTCACGCTGCCTGGAACGCTCACCGAGGTGAGACCGGTGCAGTTGCTGAAGGCCTGCGAGCTTATCTCGGTGACGTTGTAGCCACCCGCCGTGGCCGGGATGGTGAGGCGTCCGGTGGGTTTGGGCGTGCCTGAGACCAATTTGACAGTGGTGCCCGAGGTGATGGTATAATAGAGCGTCTGGCCCGTTGGGGCGGCCTCGCTGAAATCAGAAGCCCTCGCCACCATGGCGGTGGCGAGGAGCATTGTGATGAGTATCAGTCTTTTCATGACGTTGTTATTCTCTTCCTGCCAGCAGGAGTTCCATCATCTTGATGGCGCTTACGCTGATGACGGTACCTGGGCCGAAGACGGCAGCGACGCCGGCCTTGAACAGGAAGTCGTAGTCCTGCGGGGGAATGACACCGCCGGCAACCACCATGATGTCCTCGCGGCCCAGTTTCTTGAGCTCTTCGATGACCTGCGGCAGCAGGGTCTTGTGGCCTGCGGCCAGCGAGCTGGCGCCGAGGATGTGCACATCGTTCTCGACGGCCTGCTTGGCAGCCTCTGCCGGGGTCTGGAACAGCGGGCCCATGTCCACGTCAAAGCCGAGGTCGGCATAGCCGGTGGCCACCACTTTGGCACCGCGGTCATGACCGTCCTGGCCCATCTTGGCTATCATGATACGGGGGCGGCGGCCCTCCAGTTTGGCGAACTTGTCAGTGAGTTCCTGGGCTTTCTTGAAGCTCTCGCTATTTTTGGTCTGGCTGCTGTACACGTTGCTGATGAGGTTGATTTTGGCTTTATAACGACCGAAGACTTTCTCCAGTGCGTAGCTTATCTCGCCCAGCGAGGCACGCTTGCGGGCAGCGTCGATGCTGAGGTCGAGGAGGTTGCCCTCGCCAGTCTCAGCGCAGCGGGTCAGGGCGTTGAGGGCGGCCTCGACGGCAGCGCTGTCGCGCTCGGCACGCAGCTTGGCGAGGCGCTCTATCTGAGCTTTGCGCACGGCGGTGTTGTCGACTTCCAAGGTCTCGATGGGGTCTTCGTGGTCGAGGCGGTACTTGTTGATACCCACGATGGTGTCGACGTTGGAGTCGATACGGCTCTGTTTGCGGGCCGAAGCTTCTTCGATGCGCATCTTGGGCACTCCGCTTTCGATGGCTTTGGCCATGCCGCCGAGCTTCTCGACTTCCTGGATATGGGCCCAGGCGCGGTGGGCGAGCTCGTGGGTGAGGGTCTCGACATAGTAGCTGCCGGCCCACGGGTCGACGACACGGCAGATATTGGTCTCCTCCTGGAGGTATATCTGAGTGTTACGGGCGATACGTGCGCTGAAGTCGGTGGGCAGGGCTATGGCCTCGTCGAGGGCGTTGGTATGCAGCGACTGGGTGTGGCCCAGGGCGGCGCCCATGGCCTCAATGCAGGTGCGGGCTACATTGTTGAAGGGGTCTTGCTCGGTGAGCGACCAGCCAGAGGTCTGGCTATGGGTACGCAGGGCAAGGCTCTTGGGGTTCTTGGGGTTGAACTGGCTGACTATCTTGGCCCACAGCATACGGGCGGCGCGCATCTTGGCGATTTCCATGAAGTGGTTCATACCTACACCCCAGAAGAAACTCAGGCGCGGCGCAAAGTCATCGACGCTCATGCCAGCCTTCACGCCAGCACGGAGGTATTCAAGACCGTCGGCCAGTGTGTAGGCTAGCTCGATGTCGGCTGTGGCACCGGCTTCCTGCATGTGGTAGCCAGAGATGGAGATGCTGTTGAATTTGGGCATGTGCTTTGAGGTGTACTCAAAGATGTCGGCGATGATTTTCATCGAGGGCAGGGGAGGATAGATGTAGGTGTTGCGCACCATGAACTCCTTGAGGATGTCGTTCTGGATGGTACCCTGCAGTTGGTCCTGCGGCACGCCCTGTTCCTCGGCGGCGATGATGTAGAAGGCCAGGATGGGCAGCACGGCGCCGTTCATGGTCATGGAGACGGACATCTTGCCGAGGTCAATCTGGTCAAAGAGGATCTTCATGTCGAGGATGCTGTCAATGGCAACACCAGCCTTGCCGACGTCGCCGACGACGCGCTCGTGGTCGCTGTCGTAACCACGGTGTGTGGCGAGGTCAAAGGCACAGGAGAGGCCTTTCTGACCGGCGGCGATGTTGCGACGGTAGAAGGCGTTACTCTCTTCGGCGGTGGAGAAGCCGGCGTACTGGCGGATGGTCCACGGACGCATCACGTACATAGTCGAGTACGGGCCACGCAGGAAAGGCGCGATACCGGCGGCATAGTTCAGGTGCTCCATGCCTTCAAGGTCTTTCTTGCCATAGGCAGGCTTGACGTCAATCTGTTCGGGCGTCTTCCAGTTCTTCTCGATATGGTTCTCTTTCTCCCATTCGGCGAAGGAATGCTTGTTTTCCTCCGTGGAACGGATGTCGACTTTGGTGAAATCGGGGCTCATTATCTGTTGCTTATATTGTTATCGTTTGTTTCTTCTAAAATGCAAATATAATAAATAATATTTATATGGCAAAATATTTATTTGCTGATGGTTGTGTATTCCGCCACAGGGCCGAAGTCGAAGCCGTCCACCATCACTCTGTTTTTGGTGGTGCGTCCGAGGAAGCAGCAGTTGAGACGTGCTTCGCTTAGTTTTAGCAGGAACTGGTCGTCGGAGGCTTCGTTGACGGCTGTGAGGTAGCGGCCGGGTTCCTCGCCGAAGAGGAAAGCGTCGAGGCGTACCTCGCGTGGGGTGAGGATGTCGAAGCCGAGAGGTGCGGTGAGGTCTAATAGTGAGCCGAAAAGGCCGCCGCTGCCGATGGGAACGTCGGCAATAGTGATGCCGCTGTCATGCATGGCGGCGAGTATCATTTCTATATACTGGCAGTCTTCATCGTGGCCGCCGGTGGCCATGGGTTCGCCAACAAGATGCAGGCAACGGCGTGAGTATTCGCTGTCGGCGAACTCGGTGCTTACGTTGCCTACCATATATAGGAGGGTGCCGGTGTTGAGTGAAAGTGAGGACGGGGCAAGTGATAATCCGCTGCAAAGGCGGTGAGCTATCTCTTCGCACTCCTTGACCTTGGGCTCTTTTATCGCTTTGTGGTCAGCGCTGCCGCTGTAGAGGTACTCGTTGCGTTCCACGCTGTGGCGTTGGCCTCGCAGCCATCCGTAGAGGCTCTGCTGCCGCCCGTTGCTCTCCCACATGGCAAGCAGTGTCGACAACTCCTCTATTGTGGGGATACGCCCCACTATATCGAGCACTTCGTCGTAGGCCTCGTGGCTGATGCCCAGCGCTTCGGCCTGCTCATAGTCAATCTGTTGCTCCGTCATTGAGCTTGTCGAAGAGGGCTGTGCAGCCGGCATAGATGTCTTTCCAAGCGGCTGTGAAGTTGCGTGTGTACCACGGGTCGGCGATGTCGCGCGGATGGTCGGTGTAGTCGAGCAGCAACGAAAGCTTGCCTTCGGGGTCGCTGCCGAGGATGGCAAGCATGTTCTTCATGTTTTCGCCGTCCATGCCGATTATCATGTCATAGCTGCTGTAGTCGTCGGTTGTAAGCTGTCGCGCCGCGTGGCCTGGGCAGCCGATACCGTGTTTGGCGAGTTCCTGTCGTGCCATAGGGTAGACCGGGTTGCCAAGTTCCTCGGTGCTTGTGGCCGCCGAGGCTATTTCAAAGTCGGCCTCACGCTCAGCCGAGCGCGCCAGTTTCTTCATAATAAACTCTGCCATCGGGCTGCGGCATATATTCCCGTGGCAAACAAAAAGTATTTTTTTCATGGTGCAAAGATACGACTTTTTTCCGAAACGGCCAAATAAATCTTCAAAAAAGCACGACACCCGCACTTGCGTGCAGGTGTCGTACATGTATCCAAGCCGTATCGCCAAAGCGATAGGACTAGTGTCTCTTCTCTTTGATACGGGCTTTCTTACCGGTGAGGTCGCGCAGGTAGAAGATGCGGGCGCGGCGCACAGCACCGTGCTTGTTGACATCAATCTGCTCGATGAACGGGCTGGCGATGGGGAAGATACGCTCCACACCCACGCCGTTGGCGATCTTGCGGACAGTAAAGGTCTCGGTAGCTCCGCTTCCGCTGCGCTGCAGGACAACGCCCTGGAAGTTCTGGATTCTCTCTTTGTTACCTTCTTTAATCTTGTAATGGACGGTGATGGTGTCGCCAGCTTTGAACTCGGGGAACTCCTTGCGCTCGACAAGGGTCTCAACGAACTGCATTATCTGATTTTTTCCCATGACTATTAGATTCTTTAGCGGTTAGACTTATTTCTTGACCATCTTGACAACGGCGG
>JAEEGG010005218.1_pt1 | contig 31039 bp, 19 predicted proteins | sample 9134161 | NCBI WGS metagenome assembly JAEEGG01 (sample SAMN16246543, study PRJNA631951) | gut metagenome | biome: gut microbiome; feature: rumen; material: CR-attached | host: Bos | place: Iran: Karaj | collected 2018-10
AAAAGAAATTTATCACCTGTGATGGTAACGAGGCTGCGGCTCACGTGAGTTACATGTTCTCGGAGGTAGCTGCTATCTACCCCATCACCCCGTCTTCGCCTATGGCGGAGCATGTTGACGAGTGGGCCGCCCGTGGTCGTAAGAACCTCTGGGGCCAGACCGTCATGGTTCAGGAAATGCAGTCAGAGGCTGGCGCTGCCGGTGCCGTGCACGGTTCGCTGCAGGCTGGTGCTCTCACCACTACCTTCACCGCATCTCAGGGCCTGCTCCTGATGATTCCTAACATGTACAAGATTGCAGGTGAGCTCATTCCCTGCGTGTTCGACGTTTCTGCCCGTACACTGGCCAGCCACTCGCTCTGTATCTTCGGCGACCACCAGGATGTGATGGCTTGCCGCCAGACTGGCTTCGCTATGCTGTGCGAAGGCTCTGTGCAGGAGGTGATGGATATGACTGCCGCTGCTCACCTGGCATCGCTCGAGACCTGCGTGCCGTTCGTCAACTTCTTCGACGGTTTCCGCACCTCGCACGAGTATCACAAGATTGAGCTGCTCGACCAGGAGGATGTGCGCCCGCTGGTGAAGGAAGAGTACATCAAGCGCTTCCGCGACCGCGCTATGAGCCCTGAGCGTCCTATCACCCGTGGTACCGCTGAGAACCCCGAGACCTTCTTCACACACCGTGAAGCCTGCAACCCCTACTACGATGCAGTGCCCGAAGTGGTTGAGAAGTATCTGGGCGAGCTCTCTAAGATTACCGGCCGTGAGTATCACCTCTTCTCATACTATGGAGCCGAGGATGCCGACCGCATTGTCATCCTGATGGGTTCTGCCACTGATGCAGCCCGCGAGGCCATCGACTACCTGAATGGTCAGGGCCAGAAGGTGGGTATGATTAGCGTGCACCTCTATCGTCCGTTCAGCGTGAAGCACCTGCTGGCCGCTGTTCCCAAGACGGTGAAGAAGATTGCTGTGCTCGACCGCACGAAGGAGCCCGGTGCTACCGGCGAGCCTCTCTACATCGACGTAAAGGATGCCTTCTACGACGTAGAGAATCGTCCCGTCATCGTGGGTGGCCGCTACGGTCTGGGCTCTCACGACACCACGCCGGCTCAGATCATCAGCGTGTTCAACAACCTCGCCATGCCCGAGCCGAAGAACCACTTCACCATTGGTATCGTAGACGACGTAACCTTCACCTCTCTGCCTGAGGTTGAGGAGATTGCCCTCGGCGGCGCTGGCATGTTCCAGGCTAAGTTCTACGGTCTGGGTGCTGACGGTACCGTTGGTGCCAACAAGAACTCTGTGAAGATTATCGGCGACAACACCGACAAGTACTGCCAGGCTTACTTCAGCTACGACTCGAAGAAGTCGGGCGGCTTCACCTGCTCGCACCTGCGCTTTGGCGATACGCCCATTCGCTCTACCTATCTGGTGACCACGCCTAACTTCGTGGCTTGCCACGTTCAGGCTTACCTCCACATGTATGACGTGACCCGTGGCCTGCAGAAGAACGGTCAGTTCCTGCTCAACACCATCTTCGACGCCGACGAGCTGGAGAAGTTCATGCCTAACAAGGTGAAGCGTTACTTTGCACAGAACAACATCACCGTCTATACCATCAACGCCACCAAGATTGCACAGGAGATAGGTCTGGGCAACCGCACCAACACCATTCTGCAGAGCGCCTTCTTCCGTATCACTGGCGTCATCCCCGTGGAGCTGGCCGTTGAGAAGATGAAGGCTGCCGCCCTGAAGTCTTACGGTGCTAAGGGTCAGGACGTGGTTGACAAGAACTACGCTGCCATCGACCGCGGTGGTGAGTACGTTCAGCTGACCGTGAAGCCCGAGTGGGCTAATCTGCCCGACGACGCTGAGAAGGTTGACAACGCTCCCGCCTTCGTCAAGGAGGTGGTTCGTCCCATCAACGCCCAGGCTGGCGACCTGCTGCCCGTCAGCGCATTCGCTAAGTTTGGTACCACCGACGGCTCTTGGGAAGTGGGCACTGCCGCCTACGAGAAGCGCGGTGTGGAGGCCTTCGTTCCCGCTTGGAACAAGGACAACTGTATACAGTGTAACCAGTGCGCCTACATCTGTCCTCACGCTGCCATCCGCCCGTTCGTACTGACCGACGAGGAGCTTACAACTTATGAACTCAAGAACTTAGATACTCTTGAGATGAAGGCTCCCGCCGCCATGAAGGGCATGCACTTCGTCATTGAGCCTTCAGTGCTCGACTGTCTGGGCTGCGGCAACTGCGCCGACATCTGCCCGGGCAACCCGAAGCTGGGCAAGGCCCTCACGATGGTTCCGTTCAACCCCGATGCCGACGACATGAAGAAGATGGCTGCCGACTGGGACAAGCTGGTGAAGGTGCCCAGCAAGCAGCACCTCGTCGACATACGCAGCAATGTGAAGAACTCTCAGTTCGCTCAGCCGCTGTTCGAGTTCTCGGGCGCTTGCTCTGGTTGCGGTGAGACTCCTTACGTAAAGCTCATCAGCCAGCTGTTCGGTGACCGTCAGATGATTGCCAACGCTACTGGTTGTTCTTCTATCTACTCCGCTTCTATTCCTTCTACTCCTTACACCAAGAACGAGAAGGGTCAGGGCCCATGCTTCAACAACTCTCTGTTCGAGGACTTCTGCGAGTTCGGTCTCGGTATGGCTCTCGGCAACAAGAAGATGAAGGAGCGCGTGGCTAAGTTGCTCGGCGAAATGATTGAAAGCGATAAGACCAGCGACGAGTACAAGGCTCTGGCTCAGGAGTGGATTGCCAACAAGGAGGACGCTGACAAGACGAAGGAGATTGCTCCGAAGCTGCGTGCCTGCATCGCCGAGAGCGCTGCCAAGGGCTGCCCCGTCTGCAAGGAGCTCCAGACGCTCGACCACTACCTCGTGAAGCGCAGCCAGTGGATTATCGGTGGCGACGGTGCTTCTTACGACATCGGCTACGGCGGTCTCGACCACGTGATTGCTTCTGGTGAAGACGTGAATATCCTCGTGCTCGATACTGAGGTGTACTCCAACACCGGTGGCCAGGCCTCTAAGGCTACGCCGCTCGGCGCCATCGCTCAGTTCGCTGCCCAGGGTAAGCGCATCCGCAAGAAGGACCTAGGCATGATAGCCACCACTTACGGCTATGTATACGTAGCTCAGATTGCAATGGGTGCTGACCACGCTCAGACCCTGAAGGCTATCCGCGAGGCTGAGGCATGGCACGGACCCAGCATCATCATTGCCTACGCTCCCTGTATCAACCACGGTTTGAAGGCCAAGGGCGGCATGGGCAAGAGCCAGGCTGAGGAGAAGAAGGCTGTGGAGTGCGGCTACTGGCACCTGTGGCGCTTCAACCCCGCCCTCATCGAGGAAGGCAAGAACCCGTTTAGCCTCGACTCTAAGGAGCCACAGTGGGACAAGTTCCACGACTTCCTGCTCGGCGAGGTACGTTACCTCTCCGTGAAGAAGGCTTATCCCAACGAGGCCGAGGAGCTCTTCGCCGAGGCCCAGAAGATGGCTCAGATTCGCTACAAGACCTACGTCCGCAAGACGCAGGAAAACTGGGAGGATTAGTGAGCGCAATGCCAAGCTCGCTTGGCATTGCCGAACGTACGAGCAGTCATGGCGCAGCCATAACTGGGAGGATTAGTGAGCGCAATGCCAAGCTCGCTTGAGCATTGCCGAACGTACGAGGTGGAACCGCAAAGGTTCCACCTCTTTTTGTCACATATCGCACAAAAGCGTATGGACGCGCGAGCAGTAGATCATGGCTCTCAATGTTAACTGCAAGATTCCCTTAAAGACATGAAGGAATGGCCCCTCTCATGGTCGTATGCCCGTCGCCATGTCTTCGCGCGCGCGTTTATAACGCGCGCGTGAGCGTTTGGTGCTTGCACCACTTGCACCACTTTGCGGCCTTCGGACTAAGGAATAAAGAAAAATGGTGGCCTCCTGTAATCATTTGGCGGTCACTTTTTTTCACGGGAGGCCCTCCTGTGTTTGTCCCAGGCCCTGGGATTCCGCATGCCTATTGCATGGTGCAAGCAGGTGCAACCAAAGTGCGTTTGTAACGTGCTGATAATGAGGCGTGGTGCAAGTGGTGCAAGCACCTGGCAGTCACGCGCGCATATTAACGCGCGCGCGAGGAGCACCTTTGTTCGCGCGGGAGAACCGCGCTGCGCGACCGTATAATTACGCGCGTGCGTGAGGAGGGCTCCTTGGCCTCTGGCATGCACTTCAGAAACAAGTGTTGCTTTCCTTAAAAAAATGGAAAAAGTTGGTGCTTCCGTAAAAAACGAGGGGCCTGAAGTGTCTTATATATAGAAGTGCCTCTAAAAAAGGGGTGCAAAGAATGGAAAGGCTGATGATCTTGATGTATGAAATACCTTGACAAGGGCAGGCGTAAGCCTGGTATATATGACTATGACGAACTTAGAATTGGAGAATATCTTCCGCCGGAACTACAGCGCGATGATTCATCTGGCCAGAGTACTGCTGGGTGAGAGGCAGCGGACAAGTAAACGCAGTTGGGGAATGGGCACTCGAGCTGAAACCGACGACGAGGCTGAGGATGTGGTGCAGGACATCTTTCTCAGGGTGGCCAGCAGCGACAGTCCGCCCAAGAGCGATTCCTATTTTCTCACTGCCGTGCGCAATGCCTGCATGAACAGCATACGGCAGATGCAACTGCACGAAAGGGTGAAGAACCTGTTGCCTATAGAAGCTGAGACCGATCTGCAGCCCATTGACAAACAATTGGAACAGCTTGACGACATTGCAGCTTTCGTTGACGAACAACTGGAAGAGCCGCATCGCAGCATCTTCCATCTCCGTTTCGACGAAGACCTGACCATAGCAGAGATAGCCCGCAGGCTTGGTATGAATAAGAATACCGCCTACAAGTATCTGGCTCAAAGCATTCAGAAAATCAGAAACCACTTCAAACGTTAAAGGATTATGGAAACGTCAATTCAAAAACTATTGGAAATGCTTGATAACCCCGGAGCATACACAGAGCAGGAAATTCATGACATCATCAACCATGATGAAGATACACGTGAGACCTACCGCGTGATGGTGGAAGCCAAGCGCTGCAGCAACCATCGAAAGGCAGACAAACCCGTAGACGTGGATGCTGCATGGCACAAGTTGAATGTGAAGCGCCAGTCCGAGCAGCATGGTTGGGGCTGGATGAGGATGGCTGCCTCTTCTACCTTTGGCCGGGCAAGCTCACGCAGGGAAGAGCAGATGCGAGCATCGCTCTCCTCTCGCTTAGTGGCATCTTTCATCGGAGTGTTGCTGGTGTCAGGTATAGCCTTTGCTGCCATTCAGATGGTAAGAAACGCTCAGCAGCATGCGCCAAAGACAGAGGAGATGGTTAGTGCTCCAAAGTCGGCAAACATTGCTCCCACTGATACGTTGACAACCGACACCATCGCAGCACTGCAGCCTGTTATCTATGACAATATGCCACTGGAAAAGCTGCTGTCGGACATAGCCGCTCATTACGATGCCAAAGTCGCGTTTGCCAATGACGATGTGCGGCAACTGCGTTTCCATTTTGTGTGGAACCCGCTAAAAGGCATTGACCAAGTGGTAAGCGACCTCAACCAGTTTGAGCGTCTGACCGTTACGCTGAAGGACAATCAAATCACCGTAAAATAGTCAGCTGCCATGAACAGATATAACTGCCGAGTTTCGTTCGCCCATCCGGCGCCTTTCACGCTTATCATTCTTACCCTGCTGCTGAGTGTCGGCATGCAAGCTCAGAAGCGAATAACGCGCGAATATAATGATGTGTCACTCTCTGATGCGCTGAGAGAACTAGGCGAGCAACAGACTGACTACACCATTTATTTCCTCTATGATGAGCTGGAGGACTTCCGCATAACCACCACCGTAAGAAACAAGCACCTTCCTGAAGCTATCGAGCAGATGATAGGCTTCTACCCCATCCGTGTTACTGTTGGAGGAAAATCGCAAACACCGACCGATGAAGACGGGAGAAAGATTTTTGTGGAGTGCATACAGAAAACCGAAACCCGCTACAAGGGGCATATCATCGACGAACAAGGCCTGCCCGTTGCCTATGCTAATGTTTACCTGCTTCATCCATCTGATTCCTCTTTAATAGGTGGAGGCGTAAGTAACGAGGCTGGCCTCTTCGTCATTCCAGCTCCCTCCAACTTCTCCCAGCAGGGGGAGGCTCCTGTCATCGTAAGAATCTCATACGTAGGCTACAAGACCGTTTGCGAACAATGTATTGGCACAGAACTGGGCACCACACGCATGGAACCCGAAACGCTGACCGTGAAAGGGGTGGTGGTGACGGGCGAGCGTCCCAAGGTACAGTTGCATGGCAACGCTCTGGTTATGAATGTTGAGGGCACGGTGATGGAACGGATGGGTACGGCTGAGGATGTGCTTTCGCGCGTGCCAACCATTTCGAAGCGCGGCGATGCGTTTGAAATCCTCGGAAAAGGCGTGCCGTTGATTTACCTGAACAACCGTAAGTTGACCGACTTGCAGGAACTGAAAAACATACCGTCGGACAACATCAAGAGCGTGGAAGTGATTCAGAATCCTGGTGCCCGATATGACGCATCCGTCAAAGTTGTTATTATCATTCACACCAAGCGCATAGCGGGCGAAGGTCTCGGCGTAGAGCTGGCCTCATGGAGCCGCAAGGGACATGGCTATGCGAACAATGAGCGCATGAACCTGACCTACCGCACGGGAAAGCTGGAACTCTTTGCTAACCTTTTTGGAGCTTACAATAAACGGTGGGAGAAGGGCGGGTTTGAACAGACCGTTTTTGCCGATACGCTGTGGAGCATTAGCAATGAGCAGCTGTCGACAGCGCGTAATCCCTACCTGGAGGGGCGACTAGGCTTTAACTATCAGCTGAACGACAACAACTCTTTCGGCGGATTCTATCAGAATACCTACGACTACGTGAAGACCAGAGATGACAATGCCGACAACCTGCTGGCTGACGGCACCGCCTACGACCATCTGCAAAACAACGGTACGCGTCGCGACAGAAACTCGCCCAAGCACCAAGCCAACCTTTACTACATGGGCAAGGTGGGGCAGCTGGCCGTTGATTTCAATGCCGACTATACCTTCTATAAGAGACGGGGCCGCAATGAGCAGAGGGAACTGAGCGACAACTATGAAAACCGCGACGTGAACACTGAGACCATGACACGCGGCAGCATGGCGGCCGAGAAACTCATCGTGAGTCACCCGCTGTGGAAAGGCCACATAGAGGTGGGTGAGGAGTATACCAGCACGCGATGGAACAGCAGTTTCGAGAATGCTGAGGGCTACATTGCCAACAGCAACAACGAGCAGCACGAAAGCAACATAGCACCATTCGCAGAACTCCACCAACAGTTAGGACGCTTACAGCTGCAGGCAGGCTTGCGCTATGAGCATGTGGAGACCGACTATTATGTCGACGGCCAGTGGCGCAGCGACCAAAGTCGCACCTACGACGCCCTGTTCCCGTCTGTCGCCCTGTCCACTTCCATTCAGAAGGCACAGCTCTCCCTCAGCTATGCCAAGCGTACGAACCGCCCTGCCTACTGGCTGCTGAGCAACGACGTGGTGTATGAGAACCGTTTGAACCGGCAGGTGGGCAATCCGCAGTTGAAACCCGTTAAATACCACAACCTGAACGCGATGGTGATGTGGAAGGGAGCCTATCTGACCACAAACTTCGTTCATTGTGTCGACCCCTTCATGACCATAATGGAGAGCCTGGAACAAGACAGCAAGGTAAATGTGGCCACCACTAAGAACTATAACGATGTAGACTGGTTCATCGTTACGCTGGGTGCTCAGCGGAATGTCGAATTGGGCGCAGGAGTGATATGGACGCCGCAGTATAATGTGACGTTTATGAAACAGTGGCTCAAGACAACATTCAATGGTGAAGAGATGAACCTCAACCAACCGCAGCTGTCGCTTCAGCTGGGCAACATGATTGCCCTGCCCCACGACTGGCTGCTGCAGGCCGACTTCCAGATGCACTCCCACGGCTACACTGGCTCGAACTTCAAGGTGGAGACCACTAATGCCATGCTCTCGCTCAGCCTAAGCAAGGACTTCTTTCTGCGTAGGCTCAACATCAAGCTGACGGGCAACGACCTCTTCAACCAAGGTGCAGGCCGCGGCACGTACTACTTCAACCGTATGACGATGACAAAGAAGGAGGACAACGATTCGCGTTGCATCACCCTCGCCCTGCGCTATCGCTTCAACGTCACTCCAACGAAGTATAGGGGCACTGGCGCGGGCCATGCTGAGAAGAGCCGTCTGTAGGCCTCTCTGCCTCTCACCCTGCCCCCTCCCCTAAAGGAAAGGGGAGTGCCTACGGGCTCCTACTTACCCTTCGGCTTATCGCTTCCTCGCTGTCGCCGCAATAACGGTTGATGTTGAACTGTCCATGGCGCCTACGGGTACTGATTTCACATCGGTGGGGAGGCCGAAGATACTTCCGCTTCCTTCTATAACAAAAAGTTAGGGGAGGGGTAGGGTGTATCCCAATCCGCTACTCAGGGTGCCCGTAGGCACTCCCCTCCCTTAAAGTAGGGGAGGGGTAGGGGTGGGGTCAGTAATATCCCAATCCGCTTACTCAAGGGTGCCCGTAGGCACTCCCCTCCCATGTATCCCATGTAGGGGAAGGGGCAAAGCTGAGCTCCTGCTCCTGCAGGAAGGGGGCTGCGGCGCGTATGGTGACGGGCTGTGTTTGGCCGCTAGGCATGATGTAGGCCACCAGTCGGCCTCCGTATGTGCGCAGCCGGTGGCGCTGCTGACGGCTGGTGATGGTGGCATCGGAAGTGTTGCCGTGCTCCATGCCCAGCAGGCGCGCGCCACGAACGGTGAGCGTCACCTCATTGTCGGCCGTAGGCACGAGGTGCCCCTGATTGTCAATCACCTCTACAAACACGTGGGCCGTGGAGTCGGTGGTCAGGCGCAGAGCGTATGGCTTTCCTGCGGTGACGATTTGGTAGGAGGCGCCGTTGGAGGCCTCACAGCGCAGCGTGCCGGGCTCGTAGTTGATGTCCCAATACAGTATGTCGGTGTCGGTGTGTCGCTGGGGCGCGCCACCCACCTCCTTGCCGTTGAGCAGCAGGCGGGCCGTGGGGGCATTGGTGTAGCACACCACGCGCACGGGCTGCCCCTGCTCATAGTTCCATGTGTCGGGGGCATAGGGAGTGACGTTGCTGCGCCGCCGCGACGGTGCTCCCTCCCTCTGTCGGGGCTGGGCTGTGGTGCCTATATAGCATACGGGCTTCGGGCTCCACAGGGCGGCGCGATACCAGCCCAGGGGCTTGCGCTGCCCTGCCAGGTCGAGCAGCCCCGCCGACGAGCCGCGGGCGGGATAGGCGCCGCTCTCGCCCAGATAGTCGATGCCTGTCCACAGAAACTGGCCGAAGATGTGGTCGTTGTCGGTCACCGCTTTCCACGCTGCCAGGTCGTGACGGTTCTCCGAGCCGTAGATGATGCGCTGGGGGTAGGTGCGGTGGTCTTCGCCATAGCGGCTTTCGGTGTAGTTGTAGCCCACCACGTCGACGGCCGAGGGGTAGGCGGTGGCGTTTGACATGACCACGCCGGCCAGAGCGCCAGTAGTGGGGCGCGAGGGGTCTATGTCCTTTACTATCCTGGCCAGCCGCTGGGCTATGACGCCTATTCGCTCGGCATTGGGCTGGCCGGGCTTGTAGCCACCGTACATGGGCTGTGTGAATCCTGTGCCGTCGCCGTCGAGAACGGGGTGCGAATAGGGGTCGTTGGGATAGTCTACCTCGTTGCCTATGCTCCACAGAAAGACGGAGGGGTGGCACCGGTCGCGGCGCACCATGTCGGCCACGTCGCGGTCTATCCAGTCGTTGAAGTAGGTGTAGGTGCCCTGATACTCCGGGGCACCGGCGTTCCAGCCCTTCATCCATTTGCGCTTGGGGAACTCCCACTCGTCGCTTGCCTCGTCCATCACCAGCATGCCCACCTCGTCGCAGAGGTCGTACAGCTCGGGGGCATGGGGGTTGTGGCTCATGCGTATGGCGTTTACGCCAATGTCCTTCAGCTCTAAGAGGCGGCGGCGCCACACTGCCTTGGGCACTGCCGTGCCCAGTATGCCGGCATCGTCGTGCACACACACGCCCTTCACCTTCATCCATTCGCCGTTGAGGGCAAAGCCCCTGTCGGGCGAGAAGTCGAGGGTGCGAAGTCCTGCCTTTACCACCGACTGGTCCATCAACGGGTGCGCAGACCCGTGGGAGCTGCCCTGGCTCGCCGCACTACTTGGCGTGTTGGGCACTATGGCCGTGTGGAGGGTGTAAAGGTAAGGGTGCTCGAGTGTCCAGCGCTGGGGATTACGCACGGTGAGGCTGACGGTTTTCTTCTGTTGGGGGCCGATGGTGCAAGTGGCTGTTGCCACGGTGTGGCCCTCGGCATCTTTCATACTGACGGTGGCATTGAGTGCTATGGGCGATGACTTGTCGGCACGGTCGTCGTGGGTCTCTATGTCAACGTCTATGATGGCTTTCCGCTTGTCTATGCTTTTCAGCCTGTAGGCCGTGCCCCACTGTGCCAGATGGACATGGGGCGCACTGACCAGCCACACGTTGCGATAGATGCCCGACCCTGTGTACCAGCGGGAGTCGAATTCTTGTGCGTGGTCTACGCGCACGGCCAGCACGTTGTCGCCCTGAGTGAGATAGGGGGTCATGTCGTAGAGAAACGAGGCGAACCCGCTGGGGCGCTTGCCCAGTAGCTGCCCGTTCAGATATACCTCTGAATAGTTGTATATGCCCTCGAAATAGATGTAGTGTCTCTTTCCCTCTGCCAGTCGTTCGGTGGGAAGATGGAGCCTGTACCAGGCCACTCCGCCAGGCAGATAGCCCTGGCACGAACCCTTGTCGGGCGACATGGGCAGCTCCACGCCCCAGTCGTGGGGCAGATTCAGCTTTCGCCATCGCGAATCGTCGAAGTCCTTCTCCTTCATGCTTGGCTGCTCGTTGATATTCCAAGCAGTGTCTATGCGAAGGAAGCTCCAGCCATTGTTCAACTTTTCGGCATGGCCGAAAGACACCTGTGCCTGTGACGCTCCTGCCGTAAGGAGCAGTGCGAGTAGAAGAGCCTGTAGTTTATTCATGTTGGCAAGTCTGTTTTTCATGTGTGGTCTATGTCACTCTATCACCAGCACGGTGATGGAATAGGGAGCCAGTGTGACGGGGAACTGCTTGCCCACCTTCTGCGTTGACTCCTGGGGCACGATGTTGCGTGGATGGTCGATGGAGTTGGTGTCGTCGGGACGAGCGGACTTCAGCTCTATCTTCTTGGCCTTCGATTTCACCTTCTTTGCGCCGTCGAGCTTGATGGTGAGTTTCTGCGCGTTGCCTACGGCGTTAACCAGTTTCAGGTAGGTCTTGCCCGTGGCGGCATCCTTTGTAGCGGTGTAGAACACGGCGTTGGCCTCGTCATTGCGGTCGAGCTTCTGCTTGGGAACGTCGGCAGCCTCAATGGGTACGATGCGGTTGCCGAGATACTGCGAGAACATTACTTGCGCCCAATACGATGGCGAGCCATAGGAGTTGAGCACATCATAGCCTATGAGGTCGCTGGCCCACTGCATGGCGCCAGGCTCTACGTTGACGAAGAGTGGGGCATAGCACGACATGATGCAGATGTCGGAGTTGCGCTCCATGCACGTCATCCAGGCGGCATCGCCCAGGGCGGCGTTCATGTTGGTGGTGGGAGAGCCTTCGCGTGTGGCCCACTCTCCGCAGAAAATCTTCGGTCCCTTGCGGTCGTAACGGTCGTACTGGAAGGCGTTGCGATACATGTCGAAGGCGTTGCGATAGTAGTGCTCGTCAATGACGTCGACCACGGGATTGGGGATAGCCTTCGACTTCAGTGCATCGTAGCCCACGGTCGAGATGATCTGCAGTTGCGGGTAGCGTGCCTTTATGGCTTCGTAGAACATTTTGAAGCGGTTGGGATAGCTGCCGCTGCGGTCGAAGAAATCCTCGTTGCCTATCTCCACGTAGTGCAGGGGGAACGGTGCGGGATGGCCGTCGCGGGCACGCATGGCTCCCCACTTTGTAGAGGCATCGCCCATGATGTACTCTATCTCGTCGAGCGCATCCTGAATAAACGGCTTGATGTAGTCGCCGTCGAGATGGTCGCCGTTCAGCACATAGCCGGCAAAGACACCCACCACGGGCTCGCCGCCGGTGTCCTCGGCCCATTGGCAGAACTCCAGCAGTCCGAGACCGTCGGTAGAGCGATAGCCCCACGGACTCTGATGGCCGGGACGCTCGTCGGGATGGCCGATGGTCTGCTTCCAGTCGAAGCGGTTGGCGAAGTTGTTGCCCTCAAGATAGTTGCCGCCAGGGAAGCGCAAGAACTTCGGGCGCATCTCGGCCATCATCTCCATGAGGTCGGTGCGCAGGCCGTTCTGGCGGTTTTTGTAGCTGGGGGCGAAGAGTGTCACCCGCGTCAGCTCGATGCTGCCAGCCTCGTTGGCTATGATGAAGAGGCGTGCGTCTTTTGTGTCGGCTTGTGTGGCAGAGGTGGTGAGCGCAATGTCGAAGCGCTTCCACTCGCTGCTAAAGCCAGACAGCTTAGTTTCGGCATAGGTAGTTGTGCCGTCGGCGCTCTTCAGCGCTATGGTGAGCGACTTCACGGGCGCGGTGTTGGCTGCGGCTGGAGCGCCTTCCCGAGGTCTGTCATTGCTTCTTGCTGAGGGCTGCCTGGCATAGAGTGCCCCCTTGAACGTGGTGTTCTTGCGGATGGGGAAACCCCAGTAGCCCTCGCTAACGATGCCCAGCCCCGCCTGTTCAAAGTTGACGATGAGCGACGTGGGGTTGGCGTCGTTCATGCTTCCCTGGCGGTTCTGGCGCACACGCACCTGTAAGGTGTCAGTGAGCTGCCAGCGCTCAGGACGCACTGTGTATCGGGGCTGATTGGGATTGGGACGCCCACGGCGCCCCCCTCGGGGATTAAACATGTCGGCGAATGAAGGGTTGGGCACTAACTGTGTGTATAAACCTCCCTCGTAGGAGTAGTTGATCTCTTCAGTCATCAGTCCGTAAAGCATCGGACTAACCTCCGTCTCAGCCTTGTCGAGCCTGAGCGTCAATGTTTGCGCCTGAAGCACCAGAGCAGTGCTTAGCAAGGCGAAGATTGCAAGTAGTTTTTTCATACGCTTTTAGTTAATTGATTTAGTTTTTGGGGGTTATGTAGGCGTTCAGTCTATCACTCCGACGATGTCGCTTACTGAGGCTACGTTGTGGCTGTCGAGCCATTGGTCTATGCCGTCGCGCACCTTGATGGTGGTCTGAGGGTCAATGAAATTGGCGGTGCCTATCTCAATGGCGGAGGCTCCGCACATCATAAACTCTATGGCATCCTTGGCTGTCATGATTCCGCCTAGTCCGATGATGGGAATCTTTACGGCCTTCCTCACCTGAAGCACCATGCGCAGCGCTACAGGCTTGATGCACGGACCGCTGAGACCGCCAGTGCCTATGCTGAGCAAGCGGCGACGGCGCTCTATGTCGACGGCTGTGCCCATGAGTGTGTTGATGAGACTCACAGCATCGGCACCGGCAGCCTCCACAGCACGAGCTATCTCGGCGATGTCGGTAACGTTGGGCGAGAGCTTTACGATGAGTGTCTTATGGTAGCGCTGGCGCACCGCCCTCACCACGCTTTCAGCTCCTGCACAAGTAACGCCGAAAGCCATGCCGCCGTCCCTTACATTGGGGCACGATATGTTCAACTCTATGGCGGGCACACGGTCGAGAGCGTCCACACGGGCAGCACACTCGGCGTAATCATCGGGCGACGAGCCGCTCACATTCACTATCCAGGCGGTGTCGATGTTCTCCAACTGCGGATAAATATGCTGGCAGAAATAATCCACCCCCTTGTTCTGTAGTCCCACACAGTTGAGCATGCCCATGGGCGTCTCGGCCATGCGGGGATAGTCGTTACCCTCGCGCGGGTGGAGGGTGGTTCCCTTCACAATGATGCCGCCGATGCCGTCAAGTGGCACCAGGTCCTGGAACTCAAGGCCGTAGCCAAACGTTCCCGAAGCTGTCATCACCGGGTTCTTCAACTGCAATGCACCTATATTAACTTCTAACTTTGCCACTTTTTTCTACAATGAATTTGTATGATTACACTAATTCCACAGCAGGCGACTGGTGTTAAACACCGGACCCTCTTTGCACACACAGACGTTGCCGCTGGTGGTCTTCTCCACGCAGCAGAGACAGGCACCCAGGCCGCAGGCCATGAGGTTTTCGAGCGACGCCTCGCACGTGATGCCTTGTTCGTGGGCATAGCGTGCCACTGCTTTCATCATCGGCGTGGGGCCGCAAGTCTGTATGAGGTCATAGCGCTCTTTATATAATAATGAGTGGTTCGTCACGAAGCCCTGCTCGCCCAGCGAACCGTCTTCTGTGGTGACGAAGAGCCTTCCATAGCGTTCAAACTCCCCTGGCATCAACAGGTCGTGCTGGGTGCGTGCTCCCAAGAGAAACGTTGGCTCCACGCCGCCGTCGCTGAGCACTTTGCCCAGATAGAGTAGGGGGGCCACACCCACGCCGCCTCCCACTAGCAGCACCTTTGGGGAGTTTTTCACCTCGCTGGCACAGAGAGTACTGCCGTCCTCGAAAACCTCGCCTCTGACGCTGGGCAGTGTGAAGCCGTTGCCTAAGGGCAGCAAACAGTTCAGACGGTCGCCAGGCTGTAGCTGTGACAGACATCGTGTACCGTCGCCCACCACCGCAACCAGGAGCCAAAGCTCATTGCGGGCTTCATCGATGAAGTTGATGGAGATGGGGCGTCGCAGGAAGGTGGAGGGTGAGCCGTCCACGCGCACCTCTACAAACTGCCCTGGTTGCATGGGGGGCAGTTTGAATTCGTGCGTCAGCTTAATGAGCACATAGCGCTCGTGCACAGCCTGCACTTGTGTCACCCTCAGGTCTAATACATATTTTTTCAGCATAAAAATCTGTAACTTATTCTTTTGCTTCTTCTATGTTGCATTCCAAAAATTGGTCTGCTATAACTATATAACTAAGTTACAGACCCCACTCCGGCGGTAGCCACTCCCCTCCCTTCAAGGGGAGGGGCAGGGGTGGGGTCTGTAATGTTATTATTCATGTTTGCTTTCGTTTATTCGAGAAGTCAGCTGCAAAGGTAACACTTTTCGGCTAAACCACCAAATAATTGGGTGGAAAGTTCACGCCCTGTTGAGGCGGAAAATGATGCTCTTTCGGAGCCAGTGCTTACTTCTTCGAGGGCACAAAACTCTCCCATGTCTGGTCATCATAATAGACCCTTATCTCAGTAACACGGCGTTGCGGTTTGTCAATATGTTTTACTTCTTCACGGACAATGATGGAAGGTGTGGGTTTTACACTATTGCGAATGGGATGCTGCTGGGGGAGCTGTTGCGGGGTAGGAGAGAGAGACTCTCCGAAGTCTAACATCTGATCGACCGCCTGAGAGGTTCCTTCAACGGCATATTCCTGAGGTGGTGCATAGCTGCCTGGGGCATCGTTGGCAGTCTTATACATCTGTCCGCTTCCGAACATCAGCCAGTCGGTGTTAATGTCAGGAATTTTCTTTTTGATCAACTCTACGATGGCAAGAGTGGGGTTGGTGCGACCGTTGAAGATGCCACTGAGTGTGGCGGGTGATGTTCCTATGAACTCAGCGAACACTTGCTGGGTCATGTGTTGCGACTCCATAATCTGCCTGATTCTTTCTTTCATACGCTTTGAGGTGTCATTTTGCCCCTTTTGGGGCGTTTTTCTTTGAGTTTACAAAGGTAAAACAATTTTTTGGACTGTGCAACATTTTAAAGAAGAAATTTATGTGTTCGAAATATGATTTTGTAGTTTCGAATTTGTAAAACCAAAGTAAGAATGGTATGCGGTGAGGTTTTAGGTTTTCAAACTTAAATTAGAGAGCCATTCAAGAACGTAAACAGATGATTCAGCGCAATACGGCAAATATCAGGCTTTAAAATAGATACTTATACCTAAATAATAGTTTTTTTCATCATATTCACATTCTTCGTGCATTTTACTTCTTCACATTTTCATGTTGTTTCTAGCAATCTAATGTTAAATCACAGATTATAAGTTATTTAATGAATGGTTTGCTGTGATGAATATTTATGAATATAAAATTGTAAATCACAAATTCGTAAGTGGAAATTCGAATATTTATATCGCTAAATAATGCACACAATTTACATTTTACAATTTGAAATTGTCACAATAATACGAAATAGTAAACGATTTGAAAACGCAAACTATACAATCTAAAATGCTAAAGAATGCTAATTGTAAATTTGGAGACAGCAGAAATACGCAGTTTTTTCATTACTGAAAAATTCTGGGCGATGGTATTTGAGGCGCTGAATTTTCGAGTTTTGAGAGGGGTCATTTCGTTTGAAAGGCTAATAGCAATGGGCATTCTGCCATAAAAAAAGCCCTCCTGAAGAGGGCTTGAAATAGATAAAATAGAGGTACGAAAAGTGTCTTTTCAGTGCAAAATGTAAAAAATCAGTTCCTTCATCAGCTCGCCTGGAGGGGTGTTAGGGTTGTCTAGACCTTTACTTTTAGCATCTATTTCGCGTATTTTGGATATTATCTGCATCACCTTCATTCCAGTGTAGTTTCTCATACCTGTCATATAGTCTTTGGCAGCCCACGAATTTTTCAGTTCCAGCCATGTTGCTACAGCTTCCTGGCTCTTTGGTTGTGGTGAATAATAGGCCATTATCAGGTTCTGGAAATAATTGAAGAGCATTGGGAGAAACGAGTAGATGCTTCCAGCCTTTGGATTTTTGTCAAAATAATTGATAATCTGGTTGGCTTTGAAAATGTTGCGGTTAACGATGGCCTCGCGCAGTTCGAAGCCATTAAAATCCTTGCTCACACCTATCTGGTCTTCCACAACTTGAGGGGTGATGGTACGGTTGTCTTTGGGCAGTGATATGAGCACCTTGTCCAGCTCTCCGGTGAGGCGGCTCAGGTCTGAGCCGATAGCCTCGGCTATGAGCTGTGTCGACTTGCTGTCGATGGCTACTTGGCGCTCTTTAAGGTAGGCCTCTATGAAGTGAGGAAGGTCTCGCTCGCGCAGTTTCTGGCTCTCGTAGAGTATGCCGGCCTGCTGTATGGCCTTCACATACTCGCGTTTTCGGCCGTCCACCTTCCCGTTTTTGTGGCATATCACCAGAATGGTGCTCTTCAGGGGTTGTTTCATGTATTTCTCCAGGGCATCGGTCTGCTTGATGTTCTGTGCCTCCTTCACGATGACCACCTGCCGCTCGGCCATCATGGGGTAGCGGCGTGCAGCGTCGGCCACTTGCGATGCGGTGACGTCTGATCCGAAGAGAATAGTCTGGTTGAAGTCGCGCTCCTCAGGCCGCAGTGCGTGCTCGGCTATGTAGTCGCTTATCTTGTCAATATAGTACGACTCCTCGCCGTGCAGGTAGTACACGGGTAGGTATTTGCCTGCTTGCAGGTCGCGCATTATCGAGTCGTAGGTAAGATTTTTCGTCTCTGCCATTGGTCGAATGAAAGATTTTTAGTAATTTTGCTGCAAAATTACAAAAAAAATGGAAATAAACCTACCTTCCTACGAAATAAAATTGCGCGAAAAAGACGGGCGTCGTGAGATATACGATTTTTTGCGCCGTCGCTATGTGGCGCTGACACCCGAGGAATGGGTGCGGCAGCACTTCGTTCACTTCCTTGTGGAGCAGAAGGGCTATCCACGCGGTCTGTTGGCAAACGAGTTGGAGTTGCGCTGCGGAGCGAAGCGGCTGCGCTGCGACACGGTATTATATAATAATGTGTTGCAGCCGCGCATGATTATTGAGTATAAGGCACCTGACGTGACTATCACGCAGCGTGTGTTCGACCAGATTACGGCCTACAACATACTGCTGCATGTAGACTACCTCATCGTGTCAAACGGTTGCCAGCACTATTGCTGCCGTATGGACTATGCGCATCGCAGCTATGAGTTCCTGACAGATATTCCTGACTACAATACCATAACCACTGCCCCATAGCTAATAACGTCAAACGGTTATTGGCTATGGGGCAGCGGTTGTCGGTGTCTGTTGCTTACGCCATATCGTTGGCGTCGGTGGCTTTCTTCGAGTTGGAAGTCCTCTTGACGCCTGTGGCTGCCCGGCGGCGTACGGTCTTCCTCTCTTCCTGCACAGCGGGCTTCTCGGTCTTGATGCCAGCCAGCTCAGGGTCTATGAGTATGCGTCCGCAATACTCGCAGACGATGATTTTCTTGTGCATCTTGATGTCGAGCTGTCGCTGTGGCGGAATCTTGTTGAAGCAACCGCCGCAGGCATCGCGCTGCACGTAAACGATGCCCAGTCCGTTGCGAGCATTCTTGCGTATGCGCTTGAACGAAGCGAGCAGTCGCGGGTCAATGCGTGTTTCCAGTTCGTGTGCTTTGTCGCGCAGCTTATCCTCTTCGTTGCGCGTCTCGTCCATAATCTCGTCGAGTTCGCTCTTCTTCACTTCCAGGTCGCCCTGCTTCTCTTCCAGTATGGCTGCGCTGGCGTCCAGTTCCACGTTTTTCTCGTCGATGCGTCGCTTGGCCTCGTTTATTTTCTTGTTGCACAGCTCAATCTCGAGCGACTGGAACTCTATCTCCTTCGACAGGGTGTCGAACTCGCGGTTGTTTCTCACCTCGTCGAGCTGTTGTTTGTAGCGCTCCACGTTGGCCTGGTTTTCAATGATTTCTCCACGCTTCTGCGATATGGCGCGCTCAAACTCGCCTATCTCTGCCTTGATGCGCTCTATACGGGTGGATAGGCCTTCTATCTCGGCCTCCAAGTCTTCCACCTCTAAGGGCAGCTCGCCGCGCAGAGCCTTCTTCTCGTCAATGGACGAAAGTGCTGTCTGCAGCTGGAATAGTGTCTTCAGTTTCTCCTCTACTGAGAGGTCAGTTGGGTCTTTCTTTGCCATAATCTTAAGCCCCCCACTTATCCCCCCAGGAGGGGGTGGCCGCCAACAGGGGCACGGGCCTGCAATATTGTGATATAATGTCTTTTCGCGTTAAAAATACATGATGGGATTCGTGTTCGTCTCTGCTATTACGCAGCGCACGCCAGGGCACTCCCTTTGAATGATATCCCTGAAGATTTCTGTGGTGAAGTGCTCGCTCTCATAATGCCCCACCACACACAGCTGCAGCTGCTGCTCGCGTCCGAAGTATTGGTGGTAGTGCATCTCGCCCGTTATGAAGGCATCGGCGCCGTGGGCTATGACCTCGTCGATGAGGAAGTCGCCGGCACCGCCGCAGATAGCCACGCGCCGTATGGGGCGGTGCAGCAGCTCGTTGCACATGGCGCACTTGGCTTCTAACTGCTGTTTCACATGCAGCACGAAGTCGCGGGCCACCATAGGCTCTGGCAAAAGGCCCATCACCCATTGGCCTTTTCCGGCGGGCAAACCGTCGGACACAGTGGCAGGTGAGGGAACACCGTCAGACATAGTGTCCGTTGAAGGAACACCGCTGGGCATATTGGCGACAACGGGGGCGGGTTCTGGCTCAAGACCAAAGTGTACGGCTGTGAGGCCCAGACGCTCGGCTATCTTGAAGTTCACGCCGCCAGGGGCACTGTCCATATTGGTATGCATCGATATGACGGCCACATCGCTCTTGATGGCTTTCATCACAGTGCGCTGCACGTCGTTCATGCCTGCCACCTGCTTCAGGCCTCTGAAGAGCAGAGGGTGGTGGCTCACCACGAGGTTGCAGCCTTTCTGCACGGCCTCGTCGATGATGCGCTCAGTGACGTCTACACACAATAATGCCCCTGAAACCTCCGCCTCTGTCAATCCAATCTGCAGGCCGGCATTGTCCCAGCTCTCCTGCAGCGGCAGGGGCGCGAATCTCTCAAGGGCTTCCAGCACTTGCTTTATGTTCACGCTTCTCTACGCTTTTTGTTTCGTAATGAACTGCAAAAGTAGTGTTTTTTTTTCGTATAGTTGCACTGACAGGCTATTTTTAAACATCATTTAACAGCTGAGTGACGAGCGAGTGAAATAAATACGTTCTATATGCAAAAAAAATGCGGTGTACTTTTGGCAGAAACAAAAAAAAGAATTACCTTTGCACAGTATTTACTTACAAACCGCCTGCTGAAGGTCAGAAGTGAGAGAAAACGACAAAACCTGTTTTTATAATAATTCATTCATTAACAAAAACTATTATGAAAAAAAATCTACTCAAATCCCTGCTCGTGGTTGTTGCGCTGACCATGGGCATGAACGCTTGGGCCGACGAAGTGGAGGCCACGCTGACACACACTGCTAGCTCGTATTGTGGTAGTGATGCCAATGTTTACACCAGCGACATTGATGGTCAGAAGGAGCATGTGAACAACGCAGCATTCAATGCCACTTGGCAGGGTGCAGCCTACGCTGACTTCTCATTCACCCTTCCCGAGGGAAGCAGCATCAGTAAGGCCTTACTCACCTTCAGAGTCGTTGGCGAGAGCCGCAGAGAACGTCCTTGCGACCTGCAATATGCTAATGCTGGCGAGCAACTCGACTATGACTCCCTGGGCACTGGCACTGCAAAATACAACCTTCCTGCTACAACTATCAAGAGCATTACCTTCCCCAAGGGTTCTGAAGAGACTATGACTGTCGACGTGACCACTGCCGTTAGCACTATTGCTGAGGCAGGCCAGTCGAACATCATCTTCAAGTGGACGGGCAACCCTGGTGGCGGCGATGTGTACGGCAAGAACTCTACCTATGCCCCCACGTTGGTCATTACCGCTATGAATGCCAGCAGCATGACCAGCTACACTGTGAAGTTTACCGACGGCACCAACGAACTGAAGGATGCCAAGGTTTACAGCAATGTGGTTATCGGCGAGACTGCACAGGCTAAGGAAGAGGACTTGGCCGATTTCACAGTTGAAGACAACAAGTACATCTACGTCTCGGGCAACGACCCCATTACCCTCGTAGCCGATGCCGCTCAGAACGTCATCACTCTGAAATTCCGCAAGGCTGAGAACTGGAGCTACACCATCACCACCTCGGGCAATGGTGACCCCCTCGGATACAAGAAAACAGGCAGCGTCTTTGAGAACAGCAAAGTGTGGGTGGACTTCCCACGCTATCAGGGAGATGAATTTGGCCAGTATGTCTTTGAGAAGAAGCCCGCGAACAACGACATGGGCCAGGAGTTCACCATCAATCAGAACAATTTCACCGCCGACGTGGCCTATACCCTGGTTGAGGGCGTGGAGCACGTGTTCTGGGGTGAGGGAGAGATTCTCTTTGAGAAAGTGGCCGATAGCCCCTACTGTAGCAACAGAATGTCGGGTGGCTCTGCTGGATATGTCACTGACGACAATGGTTGGTTCACCTCGCTGGAGCCTGGCACCTACCAGATTCGTGCAGGCGTTACGGGCGAAGTGAGCTTCACGTTCAGTGCTGGCGCCCAGACTATCCTTACCGCTTCTAGCTCGGGCAACTTTGTCACTGAGACTACCAATGAGTTCACACTTGAAGAAGAGGAGGACATCATTGTTGAAGCAGGCGGTGATGCTGGCTCTTCGACCAAGATTCCCAAGGCCATCGACTACATCTTGATTACCAAGGCTGCTGACATTACCAACGGCATCCAGACCGTTGCCACCCAGCAACAGCCCGCCGCCATGTTCAACCTGGCCGGACAGCGTGTGCAGCAGGCCCAGAAGGGGCTCTACATACAGGGCGGTAAGAAGTTCGTGGTGAAGTAAGTCTAAACTCTGTTCCCCCTTCCCTTGCAATCTCTCGCAGTGGAGGGGGGGATTGTTGAGAGAAACAGAAAGAATCGTTACCTAAATTATATTAACAAACTAAACAATTAAATTTATGAAGATTTTCTACAAAATGAGAGCAGCTATGCTGCTTGTGGCTGCAGTATGTTGCGGAAGCGCTTTTGCCGAGACCGGAACGGAGACAGAAAAGGATGCCACTATTGGCAGTTCTAACAATCCAGTTGAAGGTCAGAGCTACACTGTTGCTGGTACCTATAACGCTGGTGGTGGCGCTGCCCAGGCGGGCAACATGACGAGCAAAGGTTTTAAGTGCCGTACCAATCAGGATGGAGGTCGTGTAGTATTCGCAGTAACCGAAGGCTATACCATCACCAACTTTGTAGGCGAAGGAGTTTCGAATTATGCTCAAGCTGAAGGTAAGGAAAGTGAATCGTGGAACACAAAGGTTACAAAGGTAGAAGTAGACGATGTGGAAGTGGAGTTCACTGGCGGTGAGTTTCCCGCCAAGGGTGCCTCCACATCTGGCAATATCACCATCAGTGGCATTCAGGCCACCAAGACAATAGCTATCTATTTCGACGACAGCAACTCTTCGGGCCATCAAGTGAACTTCTGCTATGCCATTACCTGGGAGCGCCCTGATGCTACACAGCCCACTATCACCGTTTCGCCGAAGGCTGTGACACTCGTTCCCACGGGCTCCTACAAGCTAAAGGCTAAGGTCGACCCCACATCGTTTACCACCAAGTGGGTGAGTGCTGATGAGGCTGTGGCCACTGTGGCTGAAGACGGCACCGTAACAGCCGTGGCCGCAGGAACGGTGAACATCAGCAACCAGTGGACTGACGATGCCACTGTTGCAGATGCCGCTGTTATCACTGTTGCCGATTTTGATCCTGCACAGTACAGCATCGTGAAAGACTACGATTTCACAGCCATGGGCGATGTCACCCTGACCATTCAGACTGAGCAGTGCTGCTCTATCTGGAACGAGGCCAACAATAAGGCCAACCCCGTGTACTTCTGTACCAACGAGGGGCTGGAGAATATTGCCGTGCAGGCTGTCTACGACGATCAGGCCAGGGGCTGGAAGATTGTCGACGGCGAGGGTATGCTATTAGGTAGCAGAGCCGGCCGCTGCGCCGCCGTAGGAAATCTGGTGGAAGGTCAGGTGGTGGAGATTATCTACACTGGCTCCAACTTCTATACCGGTAACCATGAGGATGCAGCTCGTAAAGACGACGGTGCCCTCAAGACTGCTCTCAACGAAGGCATTGGCCGCGCCATCTACAAGATGGATGAGGACGGTTTCTTGGGATTCGAGATTGCGAAGGGCAACCATGTCAAGAAAATCACCATTTACTCAGCTGCCACCAACGCCATTCAGACCGTGAACGCCACTCAGCAGCCCGCCACCATCTTCAACCTGGCAGGACAGCGTGTGCAGCAGGCTCAGAAGGGTCTCTACATACAGGGTGGACGCAAGTACGTGGTGAAGTAGTCAACAAGCCAAGCAGTTTATTTTCCCGCTGCCCCAAAAAGTGAGGGGTAGCGGGAATTTTCTTTCACAAACATTTGGCAGTCCGAGAAAAAAGTAGTAACTTTGCCACATTATTCTATCAAACAAGCGCAATGACCATTGCCAACCCCATATACGACAGCGTGTTCAAGTACCTCATGGAGGATACACGCATTGCGCGTACCATCCTCTCAGCGCTGCTGAAGAAGGACTTGGTGAGCGTGCAGGTGCGCCCCCATGAGTATGCCAACAGCCAGCACGACACACTGTCGATGTTTCGCATAGACTTTGCCGCCACCGTGCGCAACGCTGATGGCAGCGAGCAGCTCATACTCATAGAGGTGCAGAAGACGTGGCTCGAAACAGAGACGCTGCGTTTCCGCCAGTATCTCGGCGTGCAGTACGAGCGCAAGGAAAACATCACGGCCGACAGTCGTGAGGACTATGCCATGCCTATGGTGGCCGTATACATTCTTGGGCACAAGGTGGGCGACATTGAGGAGCCGGTGCTCTACGTGCACCACCATGCCTACGACTACGATGAGCGTCCCGTGACCAAAGGGCTGCCCAATCCTTTCATAGACAGTCTGACGCACGATAGCATCATCGTGCAGATACCTCGGTTGCGTGGCCAGCTGAACACTCGCCTCGACCGAGTGCTCAGTGTCTTCGACCAGACACGCCAGGCCCAGCAGAGCCAGCACTTCCTGCACATAGACGACAACCTCTTTGCCGATGACGACCCCGACATGCAGCCCATATTGCGGCGCTTGCTCATGGCCGCCGCCGATGCCGACAAGCGCATGGACATGAATGTGGAGGACGAATACTACTCCATACTGGAAAAACGCGAAACCGAAATCATGGTGAAAGACCTTGAACTGGAAAGGCAAAGCGAAAAGATAGCCCAGCAGGACGCGCAGATAGCTGAGAAGAGTGCGCAGATAGCCCAGCAGGACGCGCAGATAGCTGAGAAGAGTGCGCAGATAGCCCAGCAGGACGCGCAGATAGCTGAGAAGAGTGCGCAGATAGCCCAGCAGGAACTCATCATTGGCAGGACGGTGAAGATGTTGTTGGGCATGGGAGTCTCAGTAAAGGACATCGCTGCCACGCTGGGCAAAGACGTTGCCGAGGTAGAGGGCATTATCAGAAACCTTGAAAACAAATAATACAATAATCATCAACTTTATTTATTAACCAAACCAAACAACGTATGAAGAAAACATTACTTAAGTCAATGCTCGTGGCCGGCATGCTGGCCATCGGCATGAGTGTACAAGCTCAGGTCTATGCAGAGACCGACATGACGGAGCAGTTTGAGAGTCTTACTCAGACATCCAGCTGGACGGCAGGTGTGGGTAACATAGGCTACACAGCAACCAATTTCTGCCCGGCAGTGACGACCAATTCTGGCAAGACAGTCCAGATGATTGAGAACTATCAGGACGGAAATGGTGCTGCATGTACCTTTGTAGGCGATGTGTTCTATGCCACCGTATCAGGTCTTGCTCCCGGTACCTACAAGATTGAACTCTATGGAGGTGCTGCTTATACCTTTGGCCGCGGTTTCACTTCTGAAGCCTTCAGCGAGGGCACATGGAATGCTGGCGACAAGATTGAGAGCAATACCGGCGTAAAGCTCTTTGCCACAGCCAACAACAAGGAATACGACAAAGAGATTCCCATTTACTATGCCACCAACTTCCCCGAAGGCGCAGCCACTGTCGTTTTAGAAGGAATTGAGGTGGGTAGTGACGGCAAGGTGAAGATTGGTATGAACAAGACGTCGAAGAGCACCAACTGGCACATCATACAGCTGAAGGGCGTGACCGCTCAGGTGGATGTGCAGGCTTTGCTGAATAGCGAGATTGCTACAGCCACCAAGCTACTGGAGGATCACCCCAATGGTACTGACGAAACCAAGAGCGCCCTGCAGGATGCTATCACCGCAGCAAAGACGGCTGTCAGCGGCTCCTCTGCCGAGGAGATTCAGAAGGCCCTGAAAGACCTGAAGGAAGCTGAAGCTGCCTACAAGGCAAGTGTTCAGGGGCTTATTCCCAACGGCAAGTACTATCTCATTGCTATGGACCTGGAGGACAATAACCTCATGGCTGCCGGCAAGAACTATGGCACACGGGGCATAGTCAATGGCACGGGTCTTGACCTGAGCTTTACCTATGATGTTGATAATGATAACTATATTATTGAAACAGGCATTGTTAGAAATGCCAACAATCACTTCTTGGGCGAAAATCTGTATATGGATAGCCCTGCCTTTGGTTGGAGCGTTGAGGAAGATGAAGTCTATGGCCACTGCATTTATGCTATGGTTGGTGGTGTGAAGAAGTACATCTCCGTAAACTTCAGTGGCGATCTGGAACTGAGCGAGACAGCATACGCATGGGCATTTATTCAGGCAGAATACTGGGATCAAATCGTTCTCCTTAGTGGCTTGGAGGCACTGGAAGAGGCAACGCCCGAAAGCGGTGTCGATGCCACCTTCCTGCTGAAGGATCCTCAGTTCAACCAATACGACAACCGCCAGGTGGCATGGGTGGTGAGCAGTAACTGCACCAACAAGAATCTGGGTGGTGGCTGCAGCGCAGACAATTACAACGGCTGCGCCGAGAGCTATCACTCGCCGTTCACCATCAGCCAGGTTGTGGAGAACGCTCCCAATGGCACCTACACCCTGACTGCACAGGGCTTCTATCGTCAGGATGATAGTGCGGAAGAGGATGCACCTCTGTTCTTCGCCAACGACAAGACAGCCCCCGTTCCCGTTCGGACTGGTACTGAAAACAACATGACCGAAGCAGGTACATCGTTCGAAAAGGGAAATTACACCATCGAGCCTATCACGGTAGAGTTTGACGAAGGCACTCTCACCGTCGGCATCAAGGGTACTGCCGCCCACCAGTGGGTGATTTGGGACAACTTCAAACTGACCTACTACGGACCCACCACCACCGCCATCAGCGAGGTGACCACCACTCAGCAGCCCGCCGCCATCTTCAACCTGGCTGGCCAGCGTGTGGAGAAGGCCCAGAAGGGTCTCTACATCCAGAACGGACGTAAGTTCGTGAGTAAGTAAGCAACGAACTGAACTTAATAATATGGTGAAGTAATTTAACGCCATAGGTCCTTCACCATTAAAGCCGCCGCCCCTGAAAGGAATTAGGGGGCGGCGGTGCTTTTTTGCCTCAAAAATTTGGCAGTTACAGGAAAAAGGCTTATCTTTGCACCAAGTTATACGATTGAGCCGGACAATGAAAGAAAAGACTTTGGTATGCTCCGACTGGGCCGTGAAGCGCATCCTGTGCGACAAGGCTCAATTCAGCGTTGGCCAAAGGTCTTTCTGCCAGTGAAGTCGTGGAGATGATTGGATTCACCGCCAATGAGATAGCCTCATTACAAACGGATGGCTCTTCAAAGAAGTAATAAACAACCTTTAATATTAACCATTTAAACAACAAAAACGCTTATGAAAAAAAATCTACGCTTAATGCTTGCCACCGTTCTGATGATGTTCGGAATGACGGCTTTGGCACAAGAGATGACACTCGACTTCACCACCAATGACTGGGGGTTGCCAACAGATTATTCTACTGAGGCCGGCAGTTTTACCAATGCAGCTGGTTACACTGTCACTTTTGGCGCTGTTACCGACGGCAATGGCTACAAATTCAACCCAACAGACAAGTATGTCATTTATGGAAAGAAAGGTGCTACAATCACTTTCTCAGCATTCGATTTCGATGTTGAGCGTATTGACATTACAGGCAGAGATGCTGCTTCTGGAGCCGTATTGCAGAATCTCTACGTTGGAGATGTAGCTGTTAGTACAGAAACCGTAGGCGCTAAGATTACCAATTCTTATGCCATTGCTGAGGCTTATCAGGCAGCAGGCAATGTATATGTGTTGAAAGTGAACAGTAGTCACAACACACAGATTACGAAGATTGAAATCTTCAAGAAGGGTGAAGGCGGCACAGGCCCCGTTACTCCTGACTTGAAGCCCGCTGAAGGCGGCACCGTCGACCAACCTCTTACCGTGGCCCAAGCCCTTTCATTTATCGAGCAGCTTGGCGCTTACACCTCTGAGGAAGTATATGTGGCTGGCTATGTGACCAGCATTGATGAGATTTCTACCCAGCATGGCAATGCTACCTTTAACATTGCTGACGCAGAAGGTGGCACTCCCGTACTGAAGATTTATCGTGCCAAGGGACTGGAGAACAAGGGAATTACGGATGAAAACTTCTTGAAAGTGGGCGACAAAGTGGTTGTCTGCGGCAAACTCAAGATGTACAACACAACTCCCGAGATGGACCAGGGCGGCTATGTGTACTCTCTCAATGGCAAGACCACAGAAGGAGAAACACCCGTTGACCCTGTAGAGCTGGAAGGCGACGGCACTCAGGCCAATCCTTTCACCGTGGCTGATGTGAAAGCCATGAACGAGGCTGATTTCCCAGCCGATAAGGTTTGGGTGAAAGGCTTTATTGTGGGTACACTGAGCGGCAAGGATAAGTTCAACGAAGAGTATGTGGTCAGTAATTTCGCTCTTGCAAGCACAGCTACTGAGGAAACGGCCTCGAATACTGTTCCCGTGCAGCTGCCCACAGGTGCTGTTCGCGAAAAACTCAACCTTGTTGACAATCCCTCAAATCTGGGCAAGGCTGTGAAGGTGTTTGGCAACATCACTATTTACTTCTCCACAACAGGTGTGAAGAACGTCGAAAACTATGAGATTGACGGCGAGACCAACATCATCGTTATGCCAACTGCTACCGAGCAGGGCGAGATATTCAACCTGCAGGGCCAGCGCGTGGCTCAGCCCACGAAGGGTCTCTACATCATCGACGGCCGTAAGGTCATGGTGAAGTAAAGCACATTATTATTATTCACGCGCGCATGCGCGAGCGGTGCTTCCTGCTTCAAGGGAGCGCCGCTTTTCTTTCCGCCGCTCCCTCCTATCCCGTAAGCTCCTGTAAGGAGAGGGGATGGGGGAGGGGTGCTGACAGTGGCTGGGGCTACAGTTATAAGTATGACTATTTCGACTATTTGAAAGCAAACATGAGTAAACCAAAGACAATGCAATTAAACAATCTCTCTAAGATTTACGTGGCCGGACATCGCGGACTGGTAGGCTCGGCCATCTGGGACAACCTGCTGCAGCGTGGCTATGCCAACCTGGTGGGGCGCACCCATCAGGAACTTGACCTCACCGACCAGCTGGCTGTGCGCCGCTTCTTCGACGAGGAGCGTCCCGACGCAGTGGTGCTCGCAGCCGCCTTCGTGGGCGGTATCATGGCCAACTCGCTCTACAGGGCCGATTTCATCATGCAGAACATGAAGATGCAGTGCAACGTCATCAGCGAGGCCTACGCTCACGGCGTGAAGAAACTACTCTTCCTCGGCTCCACCTGCATCTATCCCAAGAATGCACCGCAGCCCATGAAGGAGGACTGCCTGCTCACATCGCCACTGGAATACACCAACGAGGAGTATGCCATTGCTAAGATTGCGGGCCTGAAGATGTGTGAGTCATACAACCTGCAGTATGGTACCAACTACATAGCTGTGATGCCCACCAATCTCTATGGGCCAAACGACAACTTCCATCTGGAAAACTCACACGTGATGCCCGCCATGATACGCAAGGTGTGGCTGGCCAAGCTGCTGCACGACCAGAACTGGCGCTACCTGCGCCGCGACCTTAACGCACGGCCTGTGGAGGGCGTAGACGGCAGCGCCAGCGATGAACAGATAGCCGAGGTGCTGGCTCACTACGGCATCTTCGACAATAAGGTGGTGCTCTGGGGCACGGGCAAGCCGCTGCGCGAGTTCCTATGGAGCGAAGACATGGCCGATGCCTCTGTACACCTGCTGCTCAACGTCGACTTCAGCGACATTATAGGCATTGAGAAGTATTCGTCGGTGCACTATGGCACCACTACCGACGGGCGCGTAGACCGCAACCACAGTGAGGGTAGGGGAGGAGCCTTGCCTCAGTTGGGCGAGATACGCAACTGCCACATCAATGTGGGCACAGGCAAGGAGCTCACCATTCGCCAGCTCTCAGAACTCGTGGTGAAGACGGTGCACTTCGAGGGCGAGGTAGTGTTTGATGCCACCAAGCCCGACGGCACCATGCGCAAGCTCATCGACGTGGACAAGCTTCACTCCTTAGGCTGGACGCACAAGGTAGAGATAGAAGATGGCGTGGAGCGTCTCTTCCAGTGGTATACCGACAGCATTCAGTAGTGCTGCCAAACGCACAGGTCAGTGCGTGTCGATGAAGCGGCGGGTTATGTCGCCGTAGGCATCGATGCGCCTGTCGCGAAGGAAGGGCCACCATCGGCGCACCTGCTCAGAATGGGCCAGGTCGATGTCGATGGTGGCTTGTGTCTCGTTGCTCTCCGAAGCCTCATAGAGCAGTTCGCCCTGCGGCCCGCACACAAAGCTGGTGCCCCAGAAGCGCTGCGAGCTGTCAGCGTCTCGCTCTTCGCCCACTCTGTTCACTGCCACCACGGGCAGCCCGTTGGCCACGGCGTGGCCGCGCATCACCGTCTGCCAGGCCATGCGCTGCCGTTGCTGCTCGTCGGGTGTGTCGTGTGGATCGTAGCCAATGGCGGTGGGGTAGATAAGCAGTTCGGCTCCCTGCAGGGCCATGAGGCGCGCTGCCTCAGGATACCACTGGTCCCAGCACACCAGGACGCCGAGCCGTCCCACGCTGGTCTGTATGGGGTGGAAGCCCAGGTCGCCGGGGGTGAAGTAGAACTTCTCGTAGTAGCCGGGGTCGTCGGGTATGTGCATCTTGCGGTAGATGCCGGCCACGGTGCCGTCCTTCTCAATAACGACGGCGGTGTTGTGGTAGAGGCCTGCGGCGCGGCGCTCAAACAGTGAGGTAACGATGACCACCTGACATTCTTTGGCCAAACGGCCAAACAATTCGGTGCTGGGGCCGGGTATAGGTTCGGCCAGGTCGAAGCGGTTCACGTCTTCCACTTGGCAGAAGTATAGTGAGTTGTGCAGTTCTTGCAGCACTATGAGTTCGGCTCCCTGCTGTGCCAGCTTGCGTATGCCGTTGCACAGCCGTTCTTTGTTCCCTTCTATGTCAGCAGTGTTGTGCTGCTGTATGATTCCCGTTTTCATACTAATCGCAATTACGCTGCAAAGTTACGAAAAAACGAGCGCAATGCAAAATAAAACTTGTTTTATTTTCATTGCCGAGTTCAAGTAACTTCGGCAAGGCCAGAGTTACGAAAAAACGAGAGAAGAACAAAACAAACTCGTTTGTTTTTTCTTCCGAGTAATGAATTAGGCAACACCTATTAGGCAACACCTAAAATGAAGCCCCGAATAACAACATTTTTGTTATCTGTATGGCTGGGAGCGCTAGGAGTGCAGTCCGGAGCGCACGGAGTCCGTAGGCACTCCCCTCCCTTGTAGGCAATTGCGAGGAGGGAGCAATTGGGGAGCGAAGCGACGGTGGGGCGAAGCCGGGGTAGGGGTGGGGTCAGTATCTTTCTAAGTGCTTGAAGAAGCGCAGGTTAGATAGCACATTGAGAGCAGTCATCACCCTAAGCCGAAGGGGGGAGAGGTGTCCTTGAGTAAGCGGATTGGGATATTACTGACCCCACCCCTGCCCCTCCCCTACATGGGAGG
>JAEEGG010005223.1_pt1 | contig 31004 bp, 39 predicted proteins | sample 9134161 | NCBI WGS metagenome assembly JAEEGG01 (sample SAMN16246543, study PRJNA631951) | gut metagenome | biome: gut microbiome; feature: rumen; material: CR-attached | host: Bos | place: Iran: Karaj | collected 2018-10
ATTGTTCTTGTTCTTGTTTATCTTTCTCCCCAGACATCATCACTCACATCAAATAAAATTGAACCAAGCAACAGAAATAGGACTATTCCTATGACTGTTGCTAAAAATAAAAGAAATTGCATTATTTATCCTTCAACTCTTTTATTGCTTCAACCAAAGCATCAAGTTTTTGAGAAACTAAAGCAAGATTCGTATTCAATTCATTACATTGAGCACGTAAATCATCCAATATAGTATCTCTGTGTTGGTTTTCAAGTTTTAGATTATTGATTTCCCATGTATTCTTTTGAACCATATCATGAAGATTTTGACTGTCAGTATCTCTTTGTATTTTAGTTTCTTCTCTATCTTTCTTTATATCAGAAGTTTTACGATAAATCCAAAATAGACCCAAGATGACTACTACCAAAGGGAGGGCACTAGGTGATAAAGAGCTAACTATTGTAGCAACTATATTTTCCATATATTACCTCTTGTTTTCTATATTTTCATCATCTTTGACTATTTCTTTTTCATCAACCTTTATTTCTTCTGTTTTCTTTTCATCTTCATCTGATTTTTCATCTTCATTTCCCGGTTTATCATCAACATTATAATCAACCGGTCCTTTAGAATCAGAAGGTGATAAATTCTTTACAAGACGAATAGAATAAGCAACGTTTTTATCATTAGGGAATGAAACAATAGTTGCGGAATCTTTATCAGATTCAAGCGTCAAGAATAACTGTGCTGTTTCATCGGTTTGTGAAACATTAGGTGTCCATAAACGTAAATATGTATTTCTGTCAGTAAAAGCACCAGAAGAACGAATCACACCAGTTGCCAAACCATTGAAACCATAATAATTTGTACCATTCATAGTTTCTGGGTTTTTCAACATAGTTCCAGCAGTATTAGCACCACCAACAGCTACCTGCAAAGTACCAAAATCAGATGGTTCTGGAACTTTCCAACCTTCTGGTAACAATTCTGGGTGGTCAGCAAGATATTTAGCAGCATAACCATTATATAACAAACCTTCTGATTGTGCAGGGTCATTGTTGTAATACCAAGCATGAATATCAGACTGTAAAGTTGCACCACCAATGTTTAGACCTTCAAACTTATAGTCAAGGTTTTCCATCATCCATAACTGATTACCAATTCTAATAGTTTTATATTTTCTTCCGCCAATTTCAACAGGTTCTGTATCTTTTACAAGACGAACAGATAAATAGTTATTAGTGTTTACATAACCACATGTAATTTCATTTGAACCATTAGAGAGATTCATTCTATAATTCTGGTTAGAAGAATTTTTAGTTTGTGAATAAAACAAGCCATAGGCACCTTTATTAGAAAAAGTACTTCCATTATAATTTCCACCAGCTTTACCATCAAAACGATAATTGTCAGTACCTGGGTTTGTTGACCAAGAATTTCTAGATTTTAGTAGTTTAGAATTATCAGAAGCATAATCGCTTAGTTCATCAATTTCTCCAGCATAAGGTACGTGCCAACCTTCTACTACACCATCAAGTGAATCTATAGCCGTTGGTGAATATAACAAACCATAAGACTGTGCTGGATCATTATCATAATATACTGCACCGTCTACAGGATAATCAAGGTTTTCAATAGTCCAAATTTGATTACCAATCTTAGCGGTTTTATATTTCTTTCCACCAATTTCAACTGGATCCGTATCTTTGATTAGGCGAACACAAAATGATAATGTTGGTGTGCTGTTTATAAACAAAACAGAATCAGCAGGTATTCCTACATAGCCTGTATAAAACCAAAGCAAAGCACTGTTTAGATTTGTATCACCAATATGTGCTGCTGGTACCGCAGAAAAATCAGAACTGTTTGTAGCATTAGGCCATACACTTTTATAGTTAGTTGACTGAACTCTGTGAGCATTATCTGGTGTGTCTGAAACAAGTAATTTTCTTATTTCTGCTTCAGTTGGAACGTGCCATCCATCAACCAATGTTACAATTTCATCTATATCAGTATAAGGATAATATAAACCAAAGTCTGGATGACCTTCTCTAGCAACACTATTAGTTGTTTTCAAGGCTAGGTTTTCAGCAAGCCAAATTTGGTCACCAATAGTAACGAACTTGTACAACTTGCCACCAATCATTACCAAGTTAGATTCGTCTTTTGTCTTGACAATCTTTACAAGTTTATCATCAACATATACTTTACCATCAGGGTCTTCTCTAAAGAAAACCTTTTCTGGGTCAAAAACACCTAAACCAGAAAAGTGAGGTTTCTGTATTCTTGATGTGTAAACTCTACCATATTCTAAATTTCTTGACATTATAAACCTCTATAATTTGTTATTTCCATCCGCTTGGAATTTGTGCAAGTTCTGCTGCACCAGTTGCTGTGTCTGCCCCACAACTAGAAAAACAGAGTCTATAGTTAGTAGCTGTAGTAATGCGAGCAGATAAAATGTTATACATTGCTAAAGTACCAGTTTCTACATGTCTACAATTACCAAACATACTTTGAACTATAGTTATGTTAGGTAATTGACCAAGGTCTGGAACTTTTTGAAGGTATCTACAATTGTAAAACATACCATTAGCTGCTGAGAGACTGTCTAAATTCATATTTGAAAAACTTGTAAGATTAGTACAGTCAGAACACATAAAGTTAGCTGTATCAACATTAGACAAATTCATTTTTCCAATTTTAGTCAGAGCAGAACAGCCTCTAAACATATTCGTAGCATCAATAGCATCTGATGCATTAGCCCCTACAAGTTCACAACGAACACTACCCATATTAGTTGTAGTCAATAGGTTTCTAAACAATTCTCTATATGGTGTAGAACCTGTTTGTATGTTTTTTGCATCCCATAAACCACGTGAAGCATTTACTAGAGTCCAAGTAAGGTTAGCAGAAGCAAGTGTAGTTGAAGGGTCAAAAGAAGTATCAGAAAATTTGAATCTGAATGTTTTTACTGGTAATTGTAAACCTTGATATACCAGTTCAGAACCTACATAGGCTTCTGCGATTTTGTCAGAACCTACATAGATTTCTCCAATAGAATATGAACCTACATTTACAGACATATTATTCCTTCACAAGATAAAGAACATTAGCAAGTGGTATATCTGGTAAAGCAGTTACAACTTGAACATCTGTAATACCAGTTAGTTTTGTCTGATAATTGGTAAGTGCTGTGTTTACTGTTGACGAAATATCAGAACTCCAGTCTTTAGATGAAATCTGGTGATTAGAAACAGTGACATTTGAACCAGCAGTATAAGGCGTAATATCACCAGTACATGAAATCTGATGATTACTTACAGAAATACCAGTACCACCTGTGTATGGTGTAACATCATCATTAGCATGAGCTGTTACATAACTATTATAAGTAGAAGTATCAAGCTTTCCTGAAACTGCCGAATCAATATCAGAGGTCCAGTCTTTAGATGAAATCTGATAATTTGTTGGATAGTTTTCATATTCAGTTTCTACTAATGTGATATTGTTACCAGGGGTCAATGTAACAAGTTGAGTTTTATCAAAAGATATAACATCATTTACATTGTCAACATTTATAGGTGAAACACCTGCATATCTGGTTGGATCAACTTCCAGTAAATCATTTTCTGAATACAATAAATTATTATTTGCTGGCATTATTTACCTCTATAAAAAATTAGATTAGCCATAAACGTTGTCATAAGAGAAAGTTCTATAAACAGTTGCATCAGCATAACTTGAATTAGATTCTACTGCTATAATATATTTGTATACTGGTAATTCACCACCTGTACCCATACACATAACCATTAGTTCAAAAGTATCATAAGTACCATCAATTGTTCTTATTGCTGTAGTATTACCAGGTGTAATAGTTGATTTACCAGTATAATTTACAAAAGTGTATATATTTCTAGAAGCACTGTTGTTATTTTTCACAAATACTTGTGATATAGAATTATTAGCTTCATGTTTTACTAAAATTGAAAATATATCAGCAGCACCTAGTTCTGTCACCAGCGTAGTAATTGTATTTTGTTGAATACGAGCTGCATTTTTTGTTATATCCAAATAAATGTATTTACTACCACTTGATGTTGTCGTTGAAGCAATACCTTTACCAGCTATAACTAAGCCTCTTACATCTTCTTTTGTAGCATAAGTACTTGTAAATGTATCATTCAAAGCTATAGTTTGTGAAGTTGGTGAAGAATTTATGACTGTAACATAAGTACTACCTTGCAATGATTTTATATCACTTCGTCTAGCAATTTGACTGGTATCTACAGAAAACTGGTGGTTGTCTAATAAAAGACCAGTTCCCGCAGTATAAGGTGTAATATCACCAGTGCAAGAGATTTGGTGATTGCTGACCGATATTCCTGTACCACCTGTATATGCTGTTATATCACCAGTACAAGAAATCTTGTGATTAGAAACAGATATACCGGTTCCTGCTGTATATGGTGTAATATCACCAGTACAAGAAATCTTGTGATTAGAAACAGAAATACCAGTTCCTGCTGTATAAGAGGTAATATCACCAGTGCAAGAAATCTGATGTCCAATAATTGAAATACCAGTGCTTGCAACATAAGGGGTAACATCCCAACTATTACGAGTTGCTGCGTTATTGATATAAGATGCCCAGTTATAACCTTCAATTTTATGACCAGTAATACCAATAAAATTACCAGCAGAATAAGGTGTAACATCCCATTCGTTTGTAGTAGCTGCATTGTTGATAGTATTAGTCCAATCTTTACCATTGATGGTATGATTACTAACAACAATGTTAGAACCAGCTGTGTATGGGGTAACATCCCAACCGTTTGCGGTTGCGGCATTATTTATTTCATTTGTCCAATTTTTACCACTAACTACATGGTTAGTAATATTGATGTTTGCTCCAGCTGTATATGGGGTGTTATCATCGTCCAAGTGTTCAGCAACGTAAGCATTATAAACTGTGTTGTCAACTTTCTGATTTAGTTCTGGTGTCCAATCACGACCGTTGATTGTATGACCAACAATAGTAATATTGTCACCGGCCTGATATGCAGCTATATCAGAGAGGTCAGAAACTTCACAAGTAATTTCACCGTTAGGATTTTGCTGAATTCTTGAAATATAGTTACCAGTATTTCCACCATAAGCTGCTGGTGTCTGAACTGTCTTATACAATGTTTCAATATTATTATCAACAAAGAGTTTCAATTTATTTTGTTCTCTTGTTAGTCTAAGAGGTTCTTGTACCACAAGTTCACTTCTACCAATAACATTGATTGTATTATCATTTGTAATTTCAATATTAGCACCACCTTGAAGTTTGTCTTGTTTATCTGCCAAATCATCTTTAGTAGCAATCAAGTCAGTATCAATAGAAACCGTGAAAGTATTACCAACACGATTGACTGTTACACCATAACCAGCTACAACTTGTGTATTTCCACCAGCAGAAGAAGTCTTGTCAATAGAAATATATTTCTTAGTGAAAAGAAGTAAATCATTTTCATCAAGAACAGAAATATCATATTCAATACCATCATCAGCTATAATGGTAGCATTACCAAAATCATCTGTTATGACTGGGTTAGTATTGAGATGTCCTTCAAAGTCATTATATGTAATTGCTAAGTTTGTTGTATCAGCATTATAAACATAAATCTTAGCACCAACGATTGGTGTACCATTTACATTGTTTATTTGAATAAATGGGTCTAATAGATAACCTAACATATATTATTCCTCTGGTTCAATACCATATTTGTTTTTATACCATTCCACCCAAGCTTCATATTTTAGACCTTCATTTGGTTTTGGTCTAAAAGAAGGGGAGAAAGACCAATCTCTATCATAATTAGTTATGTACCACTCTTTCAATCTTTCTTTATCTTCATCTGTTGGTGAAGAAAATGAAGCATCACCAGTAGCTTTTATTATTGGAGTAGAGCCATATTTTTTACTTGCATCTAATGCTTTCAAAGCACCAGCACCAACTTTTTCAAGTTTGTTCAATGGTGATTCAGTCAAGATTTTACTTTCATAAGCTCTTTCACCAATTTTAGGTGCCATATAATAACCTTTATCAGCAACTTTAGTAATTGCTTTGGCAATATTTGGATTTTCGTAAATATCAATAAGTTTGGAAGCTCTATCAAGTTCATCAATGATACCAGATTTATCTACTGTGAAAATATCTTTACTATATTGTTTCATAGCATTTTTGAAATCACCTTCTGGTAAATCATCAATAACCTTGAAAACTTCACTATCTTTCATTTTTACAAGTTGTGAAGGAGTTGGAAAGTTTCCAACTGAGTTTTTCATAATTTTCATAGCGGATTCATTTGATAATGCTTTAGCAACTTTGCCCTCACCAAATGTTCCCAACATTCTACCAAGTTGACGCCAGTTAGCAAGACCCTCAATAGTAGCATTAGTAGCTACGTCATTCTTTCTTTCATTCAATATATCTGTCCAATCTTTTTCATAGGTAGCCCATGGTGTTTTATGAGCAACATCTCTAACAAATCTGATAGCTGGGCCAGCACCAATAGAAGCACCATAACTAAGTGGACTAGCTTTTTTCATTATACCAGTTCCAACATCAGCAGCTAAACCAGCTGTACCAAGAGCCAAATCACCCATAGAACCCCAACGAGTATTTGGGGCTTTACCAAATGCTGGTGCTTGTTCACCAAACAAAGCTTCTTCTGGGTTTTCAATATAGCGTCTTTTTTCATAATCAGAAATGAGTGGGTTCATTGACTTTTCCATTTCTTTTTCTCTTCTTTTACGAGCAACCATATATTGGTTAGCACGGAAATCATCATCAACAAACTGTTTCATTTTAGATATAGTTTCATCAAACTGTTCTCTTGGAACATCTTGATATTCTTGTTTATAGACATCATCTAAAACTGCTTTTGGTTTATCAAAAACATTTTCTCTGTCACTAGAACCAAAAGTTTCACGAAGTCTAGTAGGAAGGTCTTTTGTAGTTTTATATAACTTATACCAACCTTTAGTATTTTCAGAAAATAACTGATTATATTTTTTGGCCCATGACCCAATATCCATAGATTGTAAATCATCTATAGCTTCATCAATTTGTTCTTTTGGTAGATTAGTTCTATTCTCATTTATAAAATTTATAGCTTCTTCTGTGGTCATTATTTGCCCCCAAAATACTTATTATATTCTGCTTCACCATAAACAGCTTTGAAAGCTTCTTTTTCACTATCAAAGAATTTAGTATATCCTTGAGCTAAAGCATCTTTTACACCTTTAGCTTTCTTCTTTTGTTCTTCTGTAGCTTCAAGTTTCTTTGTATTTTGACTACCAGCGAAACTAGCTGTAGAAGATTTTATAGATTTCTTTGTAGCTTCTTCAAGTGTTTCAATAGAATCAACTAAACTAGATAAATGTTTAGCTTGTTCATCAGTAATTTGTTTATCTTGAAGCAAACGAAGAATTTGCTGTTTTACTTCTTCTTTTTTAGTTGCTGTAGGAACAGATTTTACTTTACCCTTTTCATCTACATAAGTTTCTTTTTGTTCAATAGTAGGAATTACATTAGCTTCTACCCATAAAGCATTTTCAGCTTGATTAGCAGCTTTTTCTTCTGCTTCTTTCTTTTCCAAAGATTCAGAAGCAGCCATCATTCTAGCATCTCTTTCATCAATAGCTTTCTGTTCGTCTTCTTTTGCTTTAGCTTGCTTGCGAGCTTCTAGTATATTATCAAAGTCTTCACCAATTAGAATACCACGATTTTCATACCAATCATTTTTCAATCTTTTGGCTGTATTAGCTAAAAATTCAGCTTGTGCATAATCACCATTATCTTGGGCAGCTAATGAATCTTTGTATAATCTTTCATATTTTTCTTCAGCAGCAGCTTTTTCAAGACTATCATGCCAATTTTGTGTTCTATTGGCTTTTTCGGCTTCTCTCTTTCTAGCTTCTGCCATTTCTTTATTAGTATTATACTGTATAATTGGATTAGAAGAACCAGTTTTAGCATAATCACGAACAGCAGCCATAAAGACTGGGTCAGCTTGCTGTTGTACAGTAGCTTGATTCATGATTTCTTCATATCTTTGTTTTTCTAATGCTTTTTGTTTCCAATCTTCAATACCACTATCAACAGCTTTACCAACACCAGATAACATATTTCTGATGCTTTCAGTTGCTAGTTTATTTCTATTAGCTTCATTTTGAATACGATTCTGCATAGAAGTATTCATGGTATTGAATATACCACTATCAAGCATACTTCTTGTTGGATTATAAATTCTAGCCATTTTCTAAATACCTCTATATAAAATTATATGATTAGAAAGCACCTAAAGTTGCGTTTATATTTGTAGAAGTTTTATCACGAATCAAACCTAACAAATCACTCATATAATCGGACTGTTGTGTTTGTTCATTTTCAATAGCACCACCAAGCATCTGAATTTTAGCTAACTGTCCTTGTGAAATAGTATCCAATTTATGTTGCATATTTTTGATATAATCATTATATTCTGTATATGCTTGTGAACGGTCAGCATTATATTGTGCTTGTGCATCTTTATACAAATCTTCAGCAGCTTTTACTCTACTATAACCAAGACTAGCTAAAGCACCAGTACCCTTAGCGGCACCTTGACCAGCTAAATCACTTTGAGTTTGTAAACCAGCTAATTGAGCAATCTTTTCAGCTTCTGGATTCAAGAAATCATCTACTGTTTTATTGTAGCTAAATTCATCAAAATCATAAACTTGTGGTTCATAACTGGTCATCAAATCTTTATATTGTTTTACCATAGAATCATCAGCAAGTTTTATTCTGCCTTGATTATAATCATTCAAAAAATCCTGCGTCTGATCAAATGTCACATTAGCATTAGCCAACTGTGTATTTACAGCTCTTCGTTTAGCTTCTTGAAGTCTTTTTTCATCTTCTCTTGCTTGTTGATTCATCCAAGAAGTAACAAGTGTATCAAAAACACCAGCAGCGGCTTGTCCAGCACCATAACTCATATTATATTCTCCTTTATTTTATAATTGCTATATACACATTATTAGCTAGTTTATACCAGTCATAATGTGAAACTTTACATTTTTTATCTAACAATGTAGTATTATTAGTTCCAAAGCCATATACAAGTTGTCCACTATATACAAATTGACATTCTTTGTAAATATCTTTTCCGCCAAGAGCCTTTTATAGCTTCAGCTACATCTTCTATATTAGAATTTATAGATAAAATTTCCATATAACCTCACTAATAAGCTATTGGGTCAAAACCAATTTTCAAAGCATATAAAGCAAATGGAATATTATCACTACAACTCAATTCAAGTGTAAATTCTCTAGCCATACCAAAATTATAGAATACACAATCATAGTTATAGTTTCCAGCATAACCTAATTCTACAGTTTCACTATCACTCCATGTAGAACCATCGGAAGAAAATCTCATCATCATTTGAGCTGGTTCATTAGTGAAATGTTCATATTGACCATTGTTAGTAAGAACTTCAATACTATCAATATAAAATGGTGAATAGTCAGATACTATAATACCACCTCTACGCAAACGAAGAATAGGTTTATTATCGTGTTCATTCCATTTATTTTCAACTTGTTTAGCAATACCATTTTCATGTGATTGTAGAATTTCACCACTAGCGTTCATAGTAGCAAAATTATATCTCCAAACAACTTTTTCATTAGCATTGTTCAAAGAACATCTATTAGACCAAGTTTGTTCGGTCAAATCATAACAATAAGTGATATTAGCTGTTGGGAAAGTAATACAATAGAATATATGTTGATTATCTTGCCAAATTTGTGCTGTAGCATCTTTCACTGTTTTGAATTTTGAGATTTCCCTCTCTATTTCTGGTGTAGATACTCTTGTAGCTTGTGTTCCACCCTGCAAAACATATATTCCATTGTTTCCAATATCAGAAGCACCCAACCATACAACCGTAGAACCTAATTGGCATAAACTATTCACGGCTTTCAAACCAATAGGATAGGCTGCTGTATCAGGTGAATTGAATGGTGTATTCAAATCATTTGTATATTGGAACATTTGATATGAACGGTCACCAAATGTGTACAATCTTGAACCATTAGCAATAAGAGCAGTAGTATTATCTGGTGCCCAATATGCTTGTTCACTTTGACCACCTTGTAGCCATGTACCATTGTTTACTTGCCAAATATTCTTGTCTAATGTTGGTCTTTCTTCTGTAATTTCAAAAGGGAATTGATATGAAATATAAAAGTTATCACTATTTTTATCATTTATTACTAGATAACCATACAAATAAGCAATATGGGTTGGTTTTATAGTTAGACCTCTTTCATAATCTGTATATGGTAATTGTATTGGAGAAAAATCTTCTCTTTGATTAGCTGGACGTAATTGTGTATCAACAGCATAACAGTTTTGACCATCTACTATTACTAAATGAGAATGTGATTCAGCTAAACCATTAGCAGCACTTCTATTACCAGTTTCAGCAAAATGTACTGGATTTGTACCATAAGCTATGGTTCCAATTTTATATGCTGTATTACTACCTTCTGTAAGCAAATACAAGGTATCACCAAATACAGTATATGTGATAGGTTTATTTCTATAACCTTGAGAAACTGTAAATATACCACGGCAAATGCCGTTTATTGTAACGACATTTTCATATCCCTTTATAGGACGTAGTACTTTAGAAACATAGTTTTCATTTGAATTTGTAGTTTCTTCGTACATATTCAAAGTATATCCAAGGCCAAGTTTGGCTAAATCGGATTTACTTGTACTACCAACTATGTTTGTTGCTATGGACTTTTTAGACATTATTTTCTCCTAGAACCAAGAACGAGAAATAAATTCTCCACCTCTCAACATACCTCTATATGGTCCTGAACTTGGATTTCCACCTCTTGTAATGATTTTCAAACTAGCATTATTAGCTTTCAAGGTTCTTTCCAATTCAGCTTGTTCTTCTTTCAAAGAAGCCAATTTACTACCATCTACACGAGGATATTTGATAGCATATTTTACTGCTAATGCTCTAGTCAATAGCTCAATATAAGGGGTAGGAAGATTTACTGTATCATTATCTTCATATTTCATTTCAATATTATAAATCAACTTTATTTCTGGGCTAGTTCCAATAAATCTAGGTTTGAAATATAATTTGTATAGATTTGGACCAACTGGTTGCCAAGAAACTACATAATCAGAATATGCAGCACTATAAAAACTTTGATAAGCAATAAACTCCATTGGAGTCCAATCCAATTGACCAGGATATTTGTATAAAACTTTCTTAGGTAATTGAATTTTAGGTGCGTTTACGTGGTCACCAATTTTTTCACCAACAAAAACTTCAGAAGAATGTGGTGCAAAATCAACTTCATTTTGATAAGCATCAATGTAATCATTTGCTGAAAATTCTTCTAAAACTCCATCAAAAAGTTTCATACCAGATTCAAACAAATCATCTGGCAATCTTTTACTTCTTCCTGGGTTTACATTGGCTCTTGTAGCAGCTTCAGTAATAATATCTCTAACTGTGACGGACATTTATAAATCTCCTTTTATTATCATCTATATAAAATTAGTTAGCATAGTAATTTTGTGACATTACTTGTATAATCTACATTATATAATAATAAAAGAAAATAAAAGAATATATTATATTATTATAGATTATACAAATATTGTCACAAAAATGAACTATTGTGTTATTCTGTAAGAAAATCGGACCAACTTCCCTCAACTTTTGGGCTGGTTTCTATGTTTTCCATATAGTCAGCTATTAGCTTTTCTTGTAATTCGTTTCTTCTATTCATATTTTCTAGAACATGTATCATAGAAGTATAAGCTAATCTAAAAGCATAAGAATATGCTGTACTACCCCTTGTTTTATCAAAATGGGATAGTAATTGTTCACATAAACAACAATATGCTTCTAATTCACATTCTTCTTTGATATGTGGTTCTTGATACTTGAATTTAGCATTATTCAATACAATATGGACTAAACTACGCATTAGATAACCATAAAGATTATATTCTTTTTCTGATAGTTTTTCACCATGTTGTTGTCTTTCTACTAAATCTTGAAAAACGTCATTATTACATTTTGGTCCTTTCTTTTTATCTACAAATATACCATCTTTGAGTTTATAACCCAATTCATTCAATTTATTCATATATTCATTATACTGCATATTTACCTCATATTTTGAATAGTTTATAATATATTTATAGTGCCCAGTAATTCGCAGTACTGGCGTTATAAGGCCCAGTAATCATTACCCATAGTGGACTACTATAAAGGGTAGAACTGGGTTAGAAACACTAATACTCTGCGTTTTTCAAGCGATTTAGAACATTATCTAGCAAATCTAGTTCTTCTTTAGATAACTCATTTATATGTTTAGCAATAAACAATTTTAGTTCTAAAATTAGTTCCAAATTTGAAACACTTATATCTTCAATCATCATAACCTAACACAATAGTAAATTTTGTGACATTATTTGTATAATCTATATTATTATATAATATTTTATAAATTTCTTATTATTATATTATTGTAGATTATACAAATAATGTCACAAAAATAAACTATGGACTTATATCTTTACAAATTTCATAGCTATATTCAAGCTTTCTTCTGGTGAAATATAGTCAGTATTAGTATTATATAAAGCCAAACAGAAAGCATCTGTAGTATCTGGTGAATGACCAATAAGTTCTTTGATTTCTTCTTTTTTGACTAACATAGTTTTACCAGTAGCATTTACATTATAAGAAGTATAACTCAATTCGTCTTTGATATCTTCATTATCAACAAAGAAACCATTTCTAACTTTTTCTGCCATATCAAAATACATTTCAGCTCTAGCATTAGCATAACAATCTTTATTAGCTTTTTGACCAAAGTTTACACCATTAGTTTGAACTTTAGCATAGTTCATTTTTAGCATATCATAGATACCATTACCAAAACCACCAGTCACATCTATGTTTACAGTTTTTATATCCCATTTTTGGATAAGTTCTTTAGCAATAGCAAATAGACCAAAAGTATCTGCGTGTTGTTCTTTTCTAACTTCTAATATACCATTATCATCAACAACAACGAATACATTATAGTCCGCACCACTACCAGCACAGTCAATTCCCATTTTTCTAATACCAAATGGGCCTTTATAAAACATAGGGAATTCAGATTTAGAAATCACACAGAACTGTACATCAGCATCAAGAATTTCACCTAAGATTTCTTGTCTATAACCTTGTTCATCTTTGATAGCTTTCTTTTGTAGTTCTATATCTTCTTCACTCAATTCAGTATTATCAAACATAGTAGCTGTAAAGATATCTTTATCACTTTTATCTCTAAACCATTTATTCCAAACTGTAGCTTTATTTGGTGAAGTAGCAAATAAAATTCTAGTTCTTCTACCAGAACCACGCAAACAAGGTGTAGCAACTTCCAAAATATTTGCTGGTGCTAATGCTAATTCATCAAGCATAAGCATAGAACATTCAGAAAGACCACGAACTTTATCTATAGATTCATAAGAGAAACCATATAATGTACCATTTCCATAAGAAATGATTTTATCTTGATAGTTTATTTTTGGTTCTAAACCACATTCTCTAAATCTTTTGATAATTTCACCAAATAGTGTAATAGTAAGAGTTTTATAGTCTGTACCAAATAGAATGATTTTACCACCTTGTAGAATCTCTAAAAGAGCCATAGCTGATAAGAAAATAGATTTTCCACAACCACGACCACCTACAATACCAGTAATTTGTTGTTTACTATCTTTAGCTTTTAGTTGGTGTGGCAAAAAATGACAAACTATACTATTTCCCTCAACAGTAAATACTGGATGTTTTTCTTTCATTAGATACCTTCAAATTTGAATGTAATAGTTTTTTCTTCTTTACCAGCAGAAACTTCTAATGTTTTCTTATCTTCTGCCCAATGTTGTTTATCTCGTCTAGCTAATATATCTAACAAAGTTTTAGCACTCTTTTCTCGTCTTTCTTGTAAGAGTTGTAATGTTAGATTATTTCTTGCTAAAAGAGTATAATCATCATAAAGAGATTTCCATTCATCAGTATATGGTTCAATTATAGTGCCCGGTACACAAACTAATCTACAAATGTTATACCATTCTTCTGGTGTATTACAAGAAACTAATCCTAAACTCATTTTTCTCAATCGTTCAGTATTTCTTGTAATAGTCACACCTTTATCATTAGTTTGCATTATTTGGTCACGAAATAATTCAGGTCCAAATTTGAATTGGTCTTTTACATATTCTATTAGGGTCATTGTTTTCCTCCACAATTATAGCTTGCGTTGCTTTATTATTAGAGCATTTATCGGGATTTGAACCCGAAATCTCACCATGGCAAGGTGATGTGTTACCATTACACCATAAATGCTAAAAAAGTGGGTCTAAAAATAAACCCACTATTTACCAAACAAATCTTCACTTGTTAGTGGTTTCTTTTGTTCAAGTAATGATTTTATTTCATCTAAAAGTTTGATTATAGATTCAAGTCTTTCTTCAAGGCATCTATCTCGTCCTGTTTCAAGGTGTACTGAAGTCTTGCTATCATTCCTGATACTTGTTCTATTTTTGTTATCTTTTGTGGCAACTTTATTTTCTTGTCGCATATTTCAACTCCACATTCAATTTCATAACTATGTTCAAACTTCTTTGGAAGTTTAGCTTTTTCATCTGGTACAATATAAGAAGCATCTTTTGTTGTGTAAATTATAAATTTCATATTACTATCCTCATAATAAATTAGATGTGTTGGTTTGGTTCTAACAATTCTACATTATTGTAATAAACTGTATAACCATTATTGTTCAAAACAAATTTATACCAAAATAGACTACTCAATCTTTCAGTAGCAAAACCAAAGATTCTTGATTGATAATCTACAGTATTATTTCTTCCTTCTACTGGTTTCAAGCAATCGCATTTATCACTATTGATGAAATCTTCACAAGATTTTCTATCAGTAATACCTAAAGTTTTACTCATTTTATCAATAATGCTAGTAGTATAAGCTAACCAAGCACCTAAAACTTTTTTATCAGCACAAAACATAGTATATGGAAATAATACATTAGCTTTCATAAAAATTTCTTTATCTTTGTCTGGTAAAGCATCTTTTAGAGCATTAGCAAATACACAACCGTGTAATCTTGTGAATTGTTCAAACAATGGTGTATCTAATATAAGAGGTTGTGGAAGAGTCACAGTATTTTCCAAGTGTGGATAAATTGCTTCCATTCGTTTATTATAATGATTTAGTGATATAACGTCAAAATCTGGTGTATTATTATACAAGTAATACCAAATAGCAAGTTCACCATATAGTTTACTATCTAAACCAGCAAAAACATGTACATTTTTCAAATTTGTGTGTAAGTTTGGGTTTTGTGTAAAACAAGTCATACAATAATCTTTATAAGAAAATTCATAGAATCTTTCAGGCCAAGTAAAATCTTTATGTGCTAAAATAGCTTGTAAATAACGCATTTATTCTCCTCCGTTTATTTCATCCATTAGTTCACATTGTATTCGTAAGTTTTCTAAAATCTTTTTCCAATTTTTTCTATTTTGACCACTACCGTATATAAAGTGCAGTACATCGTGTGACATTTGATTTAGGCAAACAAAATGATTTTCATCGGTTATATCTGTATAGTTATTTGGGTCAAAATCTCTATGGTGACAATGAGCACCTTTAGATAAAGGTGACCCAGTAATTGGGTCAACCTTTTGTTTCTTTTTTAGTTTTATTCTAAAGTCTTTCCATTGTTTTGATTTTCTGAATATAACTTTAGGGTCAAGTGGTTTTTTATTTTTATTATTCGTTTTCTTCATCTTCAAATATTGGTATATAACTCATTATTTCTTGTACAAATTCAATATCACTGTGATTTTTGTGATAATCTTTTATAGTAATCATTTTTGCTACATTTTCAGCATTTTCTATAGTATTATCAACTTTAGCCATAGTTTCATAAGTTTTAGTATTACCAACCCAGCTTTGTAGCTTTACATATAACATACCATCTTTGACTTTCTTTGTGAATACTATCATATTATTCCTCTTCTCTAAAAATAAAATTATACCAATGGTGTTCTTTAGGTTTTTTCATGTTATGTAAGTATTTTAGAAAAGTAATCAAACCATAAATTCCAATAATCTGTATTCCAATAAAAACACCCCAAGCAACAGCATTACTCATTTGGTCAGTAGTTATTATTTGTGGAAACATATTATTCCTCTTTATAAACTTTCATTAGATTGTTTTCAATTTGGGCCCATCTTTCTGGAGTAATAATAGCAGTAGCTAAAACTTGTGTACAACTAACATGTTTATTATCTTTCCAACAATCTATTCTTTTGAATACATCAAAATCTGTATCTCTGGTTTCCCAAGTCCACCAAAGAAATTGATGTTTTATCTTTTTTGACATAAGATTAGCAATATTTGTACTGGTAAATACAAAACCGTTTGGACCGTCCCAAGTTTCAACACAAACATTATTCTTTTTGTATTCGTCTAAAGTGATGTCATTATAATTCATAAATTTCTCCAAAAAATAAGAAAACAAATAAACAACAATAATACAATAAATGATAAACTAAACATTATTTTTCAGTCTCCAAATATTCTTCAACCAATTCGTCAAACAAATCTTTTTTGATATCGTCCATATCTTCAATATCTACTAAAGATAAAGATAAATCATCATATTTGTGCTGTAATTTATCAACAGTTTTCATAATACTATCTTTTGTATTACAATCTGGATTATGTGCCAAAAATTCTAGTCTAGTATTCATTGCACGGTCAATTCGTTCCAATTCAATTCTAATAACTTTGGCTAATGCTTTTTTCATTCTTGTAATTTCTTTCATTGTAAACCTCTCTTTGTTTTATTGTTTATATTTTATTTATAATTGATTTTTCCACTTCAAAATAAGTTTTGTTGTATTTTTCAATTCAGTTTCTAATGTAGCTTTTGTGGTATTATAGAAACTTGGATTCCATTTTGCTTTTATTTCTGGTCTAACTAGATTCTTCAAAGAACTATACAAACACAAATGGCGAAGTTCAATAGCTTCAAACATATTTTGTTTATTATAGTTATTCTTTTTAGCCATATAAACAGCCCATTGATAACTATCTAATGGTTGAGTTTTATCAGCACCTGGTGTTTTAGGATTCCAATAAACCATACCCCATTTATCACAAGGAATATTCAATTTCTTAGTTAGTGTTTGGGTGACGAGTTTATTTGTGTGGTCAAATGTATATTCAATATGGCAAGAGAATAATAAAGGTTCAATATTGTTTTGGTTTAGTTTTTCCATTTTTGTGAGAACTTTTACTGTATTTTCATCTAAATCCATATTCTTCCAATCATCAAGAAATAGTGAATGTATCTTATTATGTGTTTTCTTATTCAAACATACAAAGTTATCTGGATTGGAAATATCAAAATATTTACTATGGTCAAGACAGCAATGATGTAAATTCCAATTATCTTTCAATGGTTCACCAGTTATAAAATCCAAATAGTTTTGTTCTTCGGCTTTTTGACAACGGAAGTTTCTCCATTCTTCGCTGTTTCTAAATTCATTTCTACTATTGTATCTCATAATATAATCTCCTATTTTCTTTTGGTTCATATAGTATATATAATTTTTATTTTTCAAAAACTTACTCTTTTGATAAAAATATACAAAAAAACCCATGGCAAGCACCAATGTGACAGTACCATGGGAACTATATAGGAGATTTTATTATTGTAGACTCTTATTCAAAATCTTTCTTTATTTCTTCAATCTTTTCTTTTACTCTTCGTTCTTTCTTTATTAGTTCTTGTCGTTTCCAGATTTCATATAGTTGTTCGTCAGAAAGTGGGCAACCTTTTATTACATATCTCATTTGGTTTTCTTTCTTGAAATCTTCAAAACTTTGTGGACGTTTTTGTTTTTCAAACCAACTAATGAAATCTCTATCTATCATATAAAATCCTCGTCTATTTTACTCATTCTATATTTAGCTACACATTGTTTTATTTCATAAGTTAGTTCTTCATATCTTCTTTCAAATGAAGGTTTCAAAACTTCTAAATCTCTTTCTTCTTTTTCAATGTATTCTTTTACATCATCTATAGTATATATAACAGATTTACAATCCACAGGACCTTTATAAGACAAATAGTTTTGAAACATTGGACAAGTAGAAATAAATTTATCATCACCATTCTTTACTGCTTCTTTTAGTTTTTCTAACATTTCTGGCTTTTCAAAGCAATAAAATTTATAGTTATAAAGAAATTGGCTGTAATCTATTGCTAGTTGTGGGTCAAATTCATATACACAAGATGGTAATTTCAACATTGTTCAATCTCCTAATGAATGATTGTTTGATTGTTATATAATATGTATAATTATAATTTTGACCAAAAGTCAGGGTCATTAGTATCTGGAATTACTATATCTTTCCATTCATTCTTTCTCTTTTCTTCAAGTGCTTTTTGTGCTTCTTCATAGGTTTCTCTTACAAAAACTACAGTTTCAACTGGTGTTTCAATTTCTTCTTTGACGATAGTTTCATTGGAAACTTCTTCTTCATTTACCATTTCAACATCATAGAAACGAGCCATACCATTTACATATTGTTCAACCATCATTTGGCAAGCATTAGCACCAATTCTTTCGTCTAAATCATCTACAGTTCTAGACATGTTTTGACGGAAACAATCCCAAGCTTTACCCTCTAAAGTGAACCATTTACCCAACAATTCATTTACATATTTGTGGAACTTTTGTCCAGACATGGATTTGTTGATTCTCTTCAAGTATTTCTTGACGGTTGGGGTAAAATATAAACACATTTCACCATTCTTGTGTACAATTTCTCGCCAACCATAGTCTTTTTCACCATAAACATAGACCATCAAAGTTTTATTTGTATCAATTTTATCAAAGTTGATACGGTCGGCAATATATTTGTCCATATTATCAAACCAATTCATAACTTTTTCAAAATTTCTAAAATCTTGAGCTATGAAAGACAAATCATTGTTGATATAAAGATTTAGGGTGGTATTTACGCAAGCTTCTTTGATTCTTGGGTTGCTTGATAGAGCATTGGCTACGAACCATAGTGTTTTTTCAACATCACAAGTTTCAATTTCAAATGTAGCATATTCACTATTGACTAACCATTTCCAGTTTTCAAAGTTTACCATCATAGAGTAAAGAGCGTTGTTCAAATTGTATTGGACATAGGCCATTTCTTTGTTTTCATTCTTGTTAGAATATTTGACGGGGAAGAAGTGAATATCCAAGAGTTCGTGTTGAGCTTTCTTTTTCAAATCACATAGTATTTTTGTGACATTATTTGTATAATCTACATTATTATATAAATCTTTAGAATTTTCTATATTATTATTATTGTAGATTATACACATATTGTCACAAAATTCACTATTGCTAAAATCATTAGGGTTGTTAGCGATAAAATATGCTGCTTTCTTCAAGCAATCGTTCAAATTGGTTGGTAAAACTTTAGCACCAAGGTTAGTAGTGATTGTGTTGGTGTATTCGTTATAAACTATCTTTTTCATTCTGTAATCTCCTATTTATTATATAGTATTTATAATTTTTATTTTCTAAAAACTTACTCTTTTCGTGTTTTCTATAATAAAATATAGTAATTATTTTACACTTGTCAAGGGGTTTTTCAAAAATTTTATTTCATTTTATACTATATTTATAATAAAAATTTCTGAAAAATTGTTATTTTTATATTATTTTTTACTTACATTTGCTTATATGTGAATATATGCATAAATGACAATAAAAAGGGTCAAATTTTGAAAAATAAAACTTATATATACTATATGAAACAACAGAAATAGTATATAATGTGCAGTTCAAAATAAAACAAATTTTTTGAAACTACCCTTGACAAACAAAAATAATATACTATATTTGTAATATAAACAATTTGATTAGGAGATATAAAATGAAAGATAAATTTGAAGGTTTCTGTGCTTTATTATTTGGAGCATTAGTTGGTTTCTTTTTAGGTGGTTTTATTGGTGGTTTTGATACTTGTTTGACTGTATTTTTTGCTGCTATTGGAATGTTTATTTCTTTTGGTATAAGAGAACATTATAAAAATATCATTAGTGATATGAAATGGGCAGTTTATACATCAAAAAACATTAGATTATAGGAGATATAAAATGATTAGTGAAAAATACGCAAAAGAATTTTGTAAAGATGACATCACAAAAATAGAAAACTATGAGAAAGCAATCAGTGACCCTACACAGACATGGCATTGTCACCATAGACTAGAACTCACACTAGACGGTGAATATGCTCACAGTATAGAAGACTTGAAGAGGCTTGATATGTACTACAATAGACCATACTTTGAGCTAATATTCTTGCAGGGCCCTGAACACCGACACTTGCACGGCAAAACACGTTCAGCAGAGACGATAGCCAAGATTAGTGAAGCAAAAAAAAGCACGACACTATCTGCTGAACATAGAGCACATATTAGGGAATCAGGCAAGAAAAGACGTGTTCATAAAGATATTGACGTTAGACAAAATGAAGACTACACAACTTATCAAAGAGAATATCAACGTAAATACAGACTAGCTCATCCTCACTATTATAGGGATAGAGCAAGACAGAAAAAAGAGTCAAAAATTGTATCTCCTAATAAATGAAAGAGCGGGTGAAATTCCCGCTCTTTTTTATAATTTTGTTTTGTGAAATCTTACAAAATCATAGTTATTATTTTCATCATTCTTTATACCATAGTGGCATTTAGCAAACATATTCACACACCAACATATAGTAGACGCATGTAATCTATCCATACCATAATCTCGTAAAGAACTTCGCAACATATCGTCAGCTATTTCTTTAGAAACATATTCTGTACAGTACATAGCATCATGTAGTATATAAATTCCATTATATTCATAGTCATCGGTCCACCCTTTAGCAAACCATTGAAACATTTTTGGAATACTACCACCATCAGTCATAAATCCTGGATAAATTGTAATGGTATATTTGTATTCTTTATCATCCAATGTAATAGTGAAGATATCGTCTACAATATACCATTCGTTTACTTTATGCCAAGTAAATGGTGAACATTTGTAATTATAAAATGAAGCCATTGTAAACCTATTCAAAGTCAGAAGCAATATCGTCTAGTTTTTTCTTTTCAAGTCCTTGTTTATATTTCTTTATAGCTTCGGGTTTTTGTGATTCCAAATAATCCAAAAGTTCTTGAAGAGTAAACTGGGCACCAAGTTTAGTTTCACCATTAGATTTCAAATATTTCACTGCTTTATTATAATCTTTGATATTACTTGGTAAAGTTTTTTCTTCATAAGGTAGTTCATCTATAAAAAACCCTTCTTCAGGTTCAAAAGATAATGAATAATAATCTTCAATTTTACCATTAGGGTCAAATTTAGTATCATTATATAATTGTTGTGTTTTCCAAGCATCTTCTTCCCAGCTATAGTATGGTCTTTCTGTATATCCGTCACCTTCAATTATAATATCTCTAGTAATACCTGGATATTTAGCTTCCAATTCATTATAAAATTCCCAATCATCACCAGGAAAAGCAAATTCATTTAGTCTATGTGTGTCAGATATAGGTTCATCATTAGTAAATATTCTATCATGTCTAATACTACCATATCCATTTCCTTCATAGTTTTTAGCAAAATCTTGAATTTGTTTAGTTCTCTTTTTATCTACTGCGATTTTACCATTCTTTGCTCTTTTTAGAATAGGTTTGGCAATAGAGATAGCATTATCTTCATAAGGGCTTTCTTCATTGAGTCTATTTTCCCATGAATTTTCCCTTATTTTATCTTCTAACCATTCTCTCAAATTCATATTATTCCTCCAACAATTTTCTGGTAGAACTAGCTTTATTAGCTTTATTAGCTTTCTTTAGGGCTGTACCACCCATGTGTAAAGTCATAGCATCTAAAGCAGCTAATGGAAAACTACCTTCTTTTATACCATAGTACATTGGAACTACATCTTCGGCTAACTTATCAGCAAATTCTAAAGCATTACCTTCAGGATTGTTGTAGTAGTAAGACATAGCTTCATAACCAGGTATCATTTCTTTCCAATTATCCCAAATACTTGATGGAGAACTAAAATCCGTATTATTATACATTTCTTTTAGTATCTCTATCAAATCTGGTGAATCTTTGGAAAATGTTCCAGCATCAAATAAATCTTCCATATTTACCTCTATAATAAATTATACATATAATATGAAACACATAACACGAATTAGAAAAATCTGTAATGAAATAGAAAAAGTAGAAAATTATGATAAAGCAGTTCAAGATAATTTCAAGGGTTGGATTCTACACCATAGACTTGAAATAACTTTATCGGGTGAATTTGCCCATACATCCACGGAATTACAAACTATGAATATGTACTATAATAGACCATATTTTGAACTAATCTTTTTACCTAAAGCTGAACATACAGTTTTACATAACAGAGCAAATCATTTAGCTGGTTTATATGAAAAACGAAAGCAAAAGATTTCAAATTCTGTAAAACTAGCATATAAAGAAGGTAGACTAGATACAAGTGGTAAAAATAATGGAATGTTTGGAAAATCCCCTTGGAATAAAAAGTAAGAAAAAAGAGAAGGATTAGAAAAAACCCTTCTCTTTTTCTTTTATCGTGTTATCATTTCACCGTGGTTTTTATTACTTTACATAGAACATGGCAACACTGCGGGGCTCTACGGTGCCACACAAGGTTACAATGTCCCATCTGGTATCGTCAGTCATATCACGGAGGTCAACCAAACGGTTCTGGTGAACAGTCAAACCTTCTACAGCAGGAGATTTAGCATATTCAGCACCAGCAGCATCAATCTTGTCCATGGTTTCAAATTCGTAAGAACCATCAGCACGAACAATACCGGTGAAATACTTACCAGCTTCAGGAGCACTTACAGCACCAGTTACAGCACTTACAGCACTGAAAGAAGTACCATCTTCCTTAGCGATTTCACGAGTACCACCCTTGGTGATATCCTTAGCACGAACCTTTACGATTACACCAGTGTTACCAGCAGCGGTTACATCTTCAAGAGTGATGAAAGCCTGGTCCATAGAAGTTGGGTCACCAACTGTATCACAAGTCTTTACACCTTCAATGAACAATGGTGTAGCCTTTGGAATCTTATTACCAGAAAGAGTTGTACCAGAAAGTACTACATCCCAAACCTTGCTATCGGTAGCGTTAGCAGATACATTTGTTACGACTGAGCCATTCAAAGCTACAGAAGCAGCAGATGTGAGATTCAATACTGGTAACCATCTCTGTGAACGATATTCAGCACCATGGAAACGACCTAATAGACCCTTGGAGTACATATCAGGAGCATCAACTGGTACAAATTGCTGACCGTTAGAAGTCAAGATAGCTTCAACATTTGGGTCAACGAAGCCATAGAGGTCTTCGGAAACAACGGAAGCCAAGTGAGCAGCAGCCTGAGAAAGTGGTGTGAAACCAGAACCAATGAAAGCTGTACCAACTTTACCAAGGTCATTTTCAATAGCCTTACGAACTACACCCTGAATCAACTTCTGACCATTTGGTTTAGCAATTTCGTCTTCCCAATCTTCAATATCAGTAGCCTTTTCAATAGCATTGGTATTGATGAGAACGTGCCATGGGTCAAGAGAAAGAGTGACCTTACGTTCAGCAAGAGCAATCTTATCACCAGCTTGGTAAGCAAGACGGTTTACAGCATCACCAGTGTCACGGATATAGAAATCATAATCCTGACTATTGTTTTTACCAACTAACTGGTTAGTGAAATACTTTTTAGAACCAACGGTCAAATAACCAGCAGCTTCAGCAGCACGGATAGCAATCATTGTGACGAGTTTGTTTGTAGCAAATGTGTTATTACTAGAAATAGCCATAATATTTTTCCCTCGGTCAATAAAGACCTATTATAATGAATTTGTTATTTGTGATATTTGTTCTTTTGTTTCAACTTGTGTAAGATAGCATTTGGGTCAAACACAGTTTTTGAATCTTTGTGTGCTTCAGATTTTGTGACTGAACCAATCACTGGTAAAGCAGGCTTTGTGTCTTCGTTCTTTTCTGGAACTGCTTTATTTCTATTGGCTAGTTGTGCTTTAGCATACAAAACTTTTTCTTCCAACTTTTCCATTTCTCTAAATTTACCCATAGATGTGTGTTTGGATAAAACTTGTTTTAGATAAGATGGTTCACTAACAAGAACACGAATAAGAAGAGGTGAAATATCACTATCATCTAGGAAAGATAAAACTGCACCATCTTTATCATAAGCATCCAATGTTTTCAATAGTTTTGGACCTTCGGTCTTTACAATGCTATTGAATCTTTCTTGTTCAACTTCATCTGGAAAACAATTAGAAATCTTTTCATTATTGCGTCTATCATATTCTTCGGCTTGTGCTTCACGAATCTGGTCTTCAATAAATTTTGAATGTCTTTCTTTATCTTTCATATCAACTTGATAATCAAGATAATCTTGTGTATTTCCACCAAAGTTATCAAGAGTTAGACCTTTGAATTTGGTAAGTTCTTCTTTCAAAGAACGATTTTCTTCCATCAACTTTTTGATACGAGCTTGCTTCTTTTGGAAAGCATAGTCAATCTTTTCTTGTCTAGTATATGTTGGTTTCTTCTCAATCTTGGTTTCCACATCTACTGGCTTTGTAGAGGTTTCATCTTTGACTGTATCTGGATTTTGAGTTTGGGTGTCAGAATCAACTATACCAGTTGTAGTTGCTTCTTCTTTTACTACTTCCGTAGGGGTTTCAACATTAGCCGATGTATCAACTTCCTGTGGTTTTGTATCGGATTTGTTCTCTACATTTGCATATTTCTTGTAGAGTTCATTGACTTGTTCTGAATTCATATAAACGATTCCTATTGACCAGGGTATTTGAAATGTTTTGAACAATAGCCCTGTTCCATTGTTCTCATATAAAATTAGTAGTGGAGCCGAAGAGAATCGAACTCTTCCATCAACTATGCTAAAGTCAATCGCCGCCTTGGTACATGCGGCCCCATATAAGAAGATAGTATATTTCAACTATCTTCTATAATAAATTAGCGTAATATTTCGTATTCCATAATCATGTCTATGTTGTAGTCACTTGGTAATGAAGAAGATTCTTCAACTTTTACAGCACTACCGTCAATAAACATAGTTGGATATAGAACCGGAAATTGACCCCAGAAATAATAACCACCAGCAGCAGGAAGCCAAGTTCCATTTTGTATTGCAACTAATCCCCAAGTATAGTCAGCAATATGAATACCCTTCAATATGATTTCCGTAAATGCTGTAGGCATAGTTCTTGTATTCACCATAGTTCTAACTTTCATCTTTACAGTGATATTTGTAGTTCCAATAGTGAAGAATGTAACATTTTCAAACGGAACCGTAGTGTTGTATATGAGACCACAATTCAATGATGTAGGAACAACGAATGCACGGTATGCTTGGCTATTCTGTGCAAAACCAGATTCACCTGAACCAAAATAGTGACGAGGTTTAGCCAAGTATGTACCTTGAATAACTGCTTGGTCAGGAATAAAAGCACCAGTATTATACTTGTATGAATAATTGTGGTGTGTTTCATCTGGATCAAAGTTAGTTCTGTCAATAACAATAGCCATGCCTTGAGCTGCATTAGAATTGTTATATTCAATTTTACCAGAAACTACAGACTGAAGCAAAGGTGCACCATACATGTAATATGTGTTAGTCAAAGTATTATTGAGCAAAGTAACAACAAAGTTAGCATCTTTTGCGGACTGTGTAATAGTTCCAGTAATAGTACATCTCTGAAGATTCAGAACACCACTCACTACTATAGCACCGTCAAAAATGGAATTAGAACCAACAACGTGAACATCAGCATTTACACCACCATGAACTATAGAATCATGTAAAGCAAATTCACCGGCATATAATGTGTATGAGCTAAACGTAATTTCAGAATTGTTCTTGATAACTACATTTGGTCTTGCATGATGAAGAGTAGTAATAGCAATAGCACAGTTATCAAGCACAAGTGTTTGTAAAGCAGCATTGAATTGAACTGGACCACCACAGTTTTCTAAACCAATACTAGACTGTGTGATTTCAAAACCAGTTGTGAATATTGCGTTTTTGAATGTGACACCACCAACCCAGTTTATAATACCATTACAGTTAGCATAAAGTTTTCTACCTTTGAAGTCAATAGTTTGGTCTGGTTGCTGTGTTCTAAGGTGTAACCATTTCCAAGTTGTCGGCCAGTCATCAATATCAACTACAACATCATTTGTAATAGTAATAGTATCATAGTCAGTAGTAAATGTAAACATACTTTCTGTAATTTTACCATTTCTGAAATAGATATAATCACCAAGCTTGTTTACTGAATGAATTTCACAATTATCAAACTGTAAGTTGCTAGTTTCATGAATAAGTTCAACAATTATATTAGAGAAATCACGATGATTTGTGTTGATAGCACTATCAACAATCAACTTGTATGAAGGTTCAAATATACAGTTATCTGAATTTACACCCCATGAAGTTCTAACCGTAGGACCTCTAATAGTAAATACAGCTTTATATCCAGCATCAGTATAAACATCTAAGTAACCATTTTCGTCAAACATTGTGATTATGTTTGGATAGTTTGTATTACCAAATACTCTTGTTTCTTCGGCAAAGACGGCTTTATAAAGGTTCAAACCATTCATCTTATACCAAGTTAGACCATTTATAGATGGAAAATACAATGGAATAGAGTTATAAGAGGCATATTGGTTAGCTGTATTGATTCTAATAGACATCAAGTCAGTAGCATCAGCTTTTGAATCTGCACCAAAAACACCAAAGTGACGAACATCCACACCATTTGGACCGAAATTGTTTACCAATTCCCAACGACCATTAGAAATGTTGTTTACTTTGATTACATCACCACCGTTATCAGAATCTGTATTATTAGGATTCCAAATATACATTACTTGTGGTTTATCACCAATTACATTATAACCACCAAGAATGATAACTTTATGGTTATCTCTTGTAGTAATGGTAGATGGGTCGGTATTTCTCAAATCAGTAATATTATTGACTAATTGGAATGTAGTAGAATCAACTTCTACACCATAGGTATTCCAAATATCATCACAAGTATAAACATCTAACCAATTATCTTGGTCTTCTGTCATATCCCCATTACCAACATATTTTTGGAAACGAACAGTATAATCAGTATTATCTTTCAAGAAAACTTGATATTGAAGTTGACCAATAGTATTAGTATACTGTGGATTAGCATAAACGACTGTGCCGTTCATGTTATAAATGTTTTCCAAAATAGTAGTGTGAAGTTTACAGAATTTTACTCTACCTAATAGTGGTTTTCCTTCATCATCTAACCAGGAATTTCTGTTATCAAACATTCTCATGAGAAAAATACCTCTTTATTTCTTCTTCAATTTCCATGTGCGATTATATTCACCACCAATAGAAGGTGCTGTAATCAAATCACCTACTTCTCTAGCTGTTTTAGGATAATAGTATTGATTTCCATTTATTTTTATTACTGCAATTCCCAATGATGGGATGTATTCAACTTCATTTATGAATGAAGAAGAACCACCCACATCTAATCTTGGAAATTCATCATCCCAGTATTGTGGTAATTCTTGTTCAGCAATTTCACCTTGTTGAGCAGCTAACATTCTTTGGGTAGGGGACATGGAAGGTTCTTCAAATTTATGAAGAGCCTTTTCATGTTCATCTGTAGTTTGTCTATAAGCAGCTGCTTTATTTTGTGGGTTCAACCCTTGGTTATTTGTAGCATTTCCTAATATAAAACGCATAAATCCCCCTATACTATATTAGCAGCATCTTCGGCAAGGTCAAGTTTCTTTTGTTCTATTTCAACTGCTTCTTTTGCTAACTTTGTTTGTCTATCAGCAATATCAAGTTGAACATCTACACCTTGTTTATTGGCTTCTAATTCAAGTTTAGCTTCTTGAATAGCCATATTATCTTGGTGTTTAGTCAAGTCAATCATATTTCTTTCTTTACTATTCTGTAATTGTAAAGCCATAGATTGTGCTTCAAGTCTCAATTGTTTATTTTCATTATCTAACATTTCTAATTGCTGCATTGTAGCATCAAGTGTTTGTTTCATTTGTTCAAGCTGTTGGATAGCAACTGGGTCACTTGGTTGTTCACTAACTAACTTGATATTTTGACCAAGGTTAGCAATAATATCAGCTTTTACACCTTCAACGAAATCACTATCAACTGTATTACACATGTGTACAGCAACAATAGATTGCATTTCTGGTGGCATTAGTTGAGCAATAGCATTGAGTTCTTGTCTATGTTTTAGATTATTAGTAATAATATCTGGACCATTTTCAAGTTCAAATGGAATATCATTACCAGTCATCATTTCCAAAATTACTCTACCAATAGTTCTATTTGCTTTATAAGCATTATCATAGAATACTGCAACATTAGATTCTTTATTATTATTTTGAATAAGAATTTCTGTAGCGGTTTTATCTGTATCACCAAGAATACCAGCTAATGGAATACCAATAACATCAGCAATCAAATTACGAGTATTCTCAATTACTTGTGTCAAATCACCAGTTTGGAATTGTTCTGTAATGACTTGTGGTGTATCAGCACCCTGATTATACATGATAATAGAGCCATCTTCATCTTCTTTCTTTTCGTAATATGGGTCAAGATTTTTACCAGCTTCTGTAGACATGATAATATTAGCTTTGATAGTTCTATTTGCTCTTTCCATCAAAGTAGAATAAGCAATATTCAAACCAAGCTGTAATGACCAAGTTTTATCTACAATACCAGCATATTTTACATCACTACCATTATATTTTTCATAACCACCAAATCTAATGATTGGAATTATTTTGATAGGTAATTCAAACTGTTCTACAACATAATTACCACAAATCTTGTAGTAATCTACTGTACCATTTTCATTCTTTTTATAGTAAGAAACAATTTGTAAGCAATCTTCAAGATTAGGCCATTGTTCAATACCATTGAAATTCATTTTTGGTTGATTATCTGGATACTTATATGGAACTACATCATTACCATACATTCTTTTTGCTTTAGATAATGAAATATAGTTTACAATAGCACCTTCTTCTGCATCAGAACAATCAACTTTTTCAATCATTGGGTCTAATGCTACACTACCTTGTCTTTGAACGAACTCACAAGTGATTTTTGGTTCACCAGTAATTTCATCAGCAACGGTAGTCACAACAACATAACCAGCACCAGAAACAACAGCTCTAGTCAATGCTTTCTTCAATTCAAACTTTATATCATTATCAGCTTCTAATTGGTTTATAGATTCTTGTATATCTTCAACACCAAGACGATTTGATAACTCAATATGCCATGGTGATTGAGTATATGGTGAAACTATAGCATTAGCTAAAACTGACCAATCGGAAAAGTGTAGACAATATTTCTTTTTAGCAGTTCTAAAATATTGCTTTCTTACTTCATCTGTCCAAAAAAGACCATTGAATGATTCAAGGTCAGATACTTGTTTGTTGACTTCATTACTGTATCTATTGGAAGATTTCTGTAAAAATTGTCTACAACTTTCTATAATTTCTTCAGGTGTTTCCAACATTCTATTATCCTCTATATAAAATTAGCCATAGTATTTTTGTGACAATATATGTATAATCTACAATAATATAATAATAAAATAAAATTTCTATATTATATAATAATGATGATTATACAAATAATGTCACAAAATTTACTATTGGTGTTTTTCTCTATCTTCTAGTTCAGCAAATTTGGTATTGTTCCATTTCTGAAATTCATTCCATTTTAGTGTGCCACCATTTGCTTTATATTCTAAATATGAAGTTCGTCTTTCAAGTAATTTTGCTACTTTCTTCTGTTTCTGTTCATCTGTCTGTTTCTTCCCTTTCCAATATGCCAATTTGTCTTTAGGAACTTTCTTCATCCCTTCTTTAGTTGCTTTAGAAACTTTAGAACTAAAATCTTCATCATAGCTAAATGTACCCAATTTATGGTGTAATTTCCAATGGTCAGATTGTGTTAGAAATATAAGTTCATTTGCTGGACAATTATAATATCTATCATTCTCCACCAATTCTTCTAAACTTCTATGTGAAATAAGACCACTAGGAGTTATTCTTATTTCATCTCTATGATGAACACACCATTTGTTCGGTGTAGGGTCATTTTTTGCTAATTCATAATTTTCAATCTTAGATAAATCTTCACAACAATATCTTTGAGCATCTCTTGGTATCATATTTACTCCTTATTATAATAACTTTCAGTTTTATTATATTTATCATGTGTAATTCTGTCTTCAACTTCCGCCAATTTGGCATTGTTGAATCTAGACTTATAATCACCTGATATATAACCAGTTATTCTTCTAATTCGTTCAAATTTGATACCCTCACCAAATTTCTTTATATCGTATTGTTCTTGTTCTTGTTTATCTTTCTCCCCAGACATCATCACTCACATCAAATAAAATTGAACCAAGCAACAGAAATAGGACTATTCCTATAACTGTTGCTAAAAATAAAAGAAATTGCATTATTTATCCTTCAACTCTTTTATTGCTTCAACCAAAGCATCAAGTTTTTGTGAAACTAAAGCAAGATTCGTATTCAATTCATTACATTGAGCACGTAAATCATCCAATATAGTATCTCTGTGTTGGTTTTCAAGTTTTAGATTATTGATTTCCCAAGTATTCTTCTGAACC
>JAEEGG010005224.1_pt1 | contig 30998 bp, 25 predicted proteins | sample 9134161 | NCBI WGS metagenome assembly JAEEGG01 (sample SAMN16246543, study PRJNA631951) | gut metagenome | biome: gut microbiome; feature: rumen; material: CR-attached | host: Bos | place: Iran: Karaj | collected 2018-10
CCCCTGAGCAGATCTATAGTGTCAACCATTCTTCCCTAAAGGATGCCATAGTCATCTTCGGAGGCGGCTGCACCGGAGAGATGATTTCCGACCAGGGTCTCCTTGTGACCAACCACCATTGCGGATATTCCACCATCCAGGCCCTCTCCTCTGATGAGCACAACTATCTCGAGGATGGTTATTGGGCCATGAGCCGTGAGCAGGAACTCCCCGCTCCGGGGCTTTCGGTGACCTATCTTGTCAGCATGACAGACGTTACTGACGCCGTGGCTAAAGCCGAGGATCAGAACGCCACCATGCAGGCTCTTCAGAAGGCCGCCCAGGAAAACAATCCCAATTGCAGGGTGTCGGTGACCTCATTCTATAACGAGAATGTCTGGTACCTGATTGTTTACAAGACTTACACAGATGTCCGTTTCGTCGGTGCCCCTCCGGCATCTATCGGTAAATTCGGAGGTGAGACTGACAACTGGATGTGGCCCCGCCACACCGGTGACTTCTCAATGTTCAGGGTATATGCCGGAGCTGACAACGAGCCGGCCGCCTACTCCCCTTCCAACAAGCCTTATGTTCCCGCCCAGTCCCTCAAGGTTTCCCTCAAGGGTGTCCAGCAGGGCGATTACGCCATGATTATGGGCTATCCTGGCAGTACCCAGAGGTTCCAGACTGAGGCCCAGCTCAAGGCTATGCTTGACCGCCAGGCTGTCTCTATCGACGCCAGGACCCTGCGCCAGGACATCATGTGGAAATGGATGGAGACCGATCCTTCAATCCGCCTGAAATATGCCAACAAGTACGCTGGCTCAGCAAATGGTTGGAAGAAGTGGCAGGGTGAGAGACTCGCCTTCAAGAACCTCGGAATCATCGAGAAAGAGCAGCAGAAAGAGGCTGACTTCATGAAGTGGGTCGGCAAGAACAAGAAGCGTCAGGCCAAGTACGGTGACGCTCTCGAAAAGATCAAAAACGGAGTTGAGGCCAACACCACAGCCCTTGATATGCAATTGATTGGTGAGACTGTCGCCAACATCGAGCTGATGGGATTCTCCAGCGGTATCCAGAACACCCTGGCGAGAGGTCTGAGAGATGGGATGGATTCCACTGCCGCCCTTGAGGCCGCGATAGTCGCGCAAGCCAAGAGATATCAAGACTATTACGAGCCCCTCGACCGCGAGGAGGCCGCCGCCTTGCTGAAATATTACCGTGAGAAGTCCAAGCCCGAATATTATCTCGATGGGCTGGGCGACTTCAAGAACCTCGACATCGACAGCTATGTCAACAACCTCTACGACAACAGCATCTTCACTTCTCCCGAGAAACTTAGGGCCGCTGTCGCGGAGAAGGGCTTCAAAGCCGTCCAGGATGACCCGGTGAACCAGCTGATGAATTCCTTGCTTATGACCTATGTCAAGATGGGCATGGGAGGCGGAATGGGCGGACGCAGGCCCGCCGGTGGAAATGCCGGTGCTGATGACATCAGGGAAGGCTCCAAGGCTTTCACGGCCGGTTTGCTCGAGTGGCAAAAAGGCAAGGCCACCTATCCCGACGCCAACTTCACCATGAGACTCACCTATGGTAGCGTGTTGCCTTATTCCCCGAAAGACGCGTTGATGTACAACTACTTCACCACCTTGAAGGGCGTTATGGAGAAAGAGGATCCGGACAACTATGAGTTCAAGGTTCCCGCCAAGCTCAAGGATCTCTACAACGCCAAGGACTATGGCCAGTATGCCATGGCTGACGGTAATTTGCCAGTTTGCTTCCTCACCAACAATGACATCACCGGCGGTAACTCCGGCAGCCCCGTTTTAAACGCTGACGGTGAACTTATCGGTCTTGCCTTCGATGGCAACTGGGAGAGCATGTCCAGCGACGTTATGTTCGAGCCCGACCTGCAGAGGTGCATCTGTGTCGACATCCGCTATGTCCTCTTCTTGATGGACAAGTTCGGTGGCGCCGGATACCTTCTGAAAGAAATGAATCTTGTAAAGTAAATGACTGATACTGAAATCAAAAGCTGGCTCCTAGAGGTGGTCCATCCCGCCAAAGGGAGCCAGAATATAATAGAGTTGGGGATGGTTGACTCCGTCTCCGTGGAAGGAAACAAGGTTAGTGTGACGCTTGCTTTCCCGAAAAGGCGTGACCCGCTGACTGAATATCTTGTCGGAGCCACCCGAGCGACTATTATTCGTAACGCCCCCGCAGGGACCGAGGTGGAGGTCAAGACAATCGTCAAGGAAGAGGCTCCAAAAAAGAAGCCTGGATTGGATTTGGGTTTAGAGGAACTGAACAATGTCCGTCACATCATAGGTATCGCTTCCGGAAAGGGCGGCGTGGGCAAATCCACAGTCGCGGTCAATCTTGCCGTGGCGCTGGCCAGACTCGGTTACCGGGTCGGACTCGCTGACGCTGACGTGTATGGACCATCGGTTCCACTGATGACAGGCACGGAGAACGAGGTCCCAGCCGCGGAGGAAAATGGAGAAGGTAAAGAAATCATTCTTCCTATCGAGAAATACGGGGTCAAATGGATGTCCATCGGCTATTTCGCCGAACCCGGACAAGCTTTGATATGGAGAGGTCCCATGGCCTGCAACGCCTTGAAACAGATGATTCTGCAGGTCCGGTGGGGTGTCTTGGACTTCCTGCTCATTGACATGCCTCCGGGAACCGGCGACATCCACATATCACTTGTGAATGACATCCCGATGGAAGGAGCTGTGATTGTCACAACGCCACAACCAGTAGCTCTCTCAGATGTGGAGAAGGGTGTCAACATGTTCCGAAACGAACATGTTAACCGCCACATTTTCGGACTTGTTGAGAATATGGCTTGGTTCACTCCAGAGGAACTACCTGAAAACAAGTACTTTATATTCGGCAAAGACGGTGGCCGCAAGATGGCGGAAAAGTATGGGATTCCGCTTCTCGGCCAGATTCCCATAGTCCAAAGCATCCGTGAGGGAGGAGACTCCGGAGAACCCTCGGCCCTCTCAACCCGACCGGACGCGCTCGCTTTCCTTGACCTTGCCCGCACTATCGCCCAAGCCGCGGGATAATCTCACATGTAGTTTAAAAGTTTTTGACCATGAATATCCGCAGGTATATATTATTGACCACTATGGCTCTCGTCACCTTCACTTTTTGTGATAAGGTTAATACTGATGATGATACCGTCCCGGCTGACGAGTTGATCCCGCGAAAAGACATCACCTTGACTAGAGCGGAGACGGAATATGTACAGGCCAACAACACCTTCGCCCTTGAGCTTTTCAAGAACGCTTCCGCGACAGAAAAAGGTAAGAGCATGCTTCTGTCTCCGCTCAGCGTGACTTTCGCTTTCGGAATGGTCAACAACGGCGCGGTCGGGACGACAAAAGAAGAGATCAACAAGACTCTTGGCTTCGGGCAGGATACCGGATCGATGAACGAGTTCTGCTCGAAAATGCTGAAAGAATCCGCCAAAGTGGATCCCTCAACGAAAATAGAAATAGCGAATGCGGCGGTGGTCAATAGTGGAGGGGGCGCCAAATTGAAAGACAGTTTCGCGAAAGCCGTTGAGACTTATTACGATGCCCTTGTATACTATAAGGACTTCTCCAAGGAAGACGTGAAAAGTTTCATCAACAAGTGGTGTGGTGAAAAGACCCACGGGATGATTCCCGAACTCCTCAAAGAGCCGGTCAAGCCTAATGAATTCGCCCATTTCCTCAATGCCACTTACTTCAAGGGCATCTGGTCCAGCCAATTCAAAAAGAGTGACACCAAAAAGGAAATGTTCATACTTGAGAATGGTTCGAAGATTTCCGTGAATATGATGTGGCAGAAGGCGAATTTCAACTATGGCAAGATTCCTGGCGCAGGCAGCGTCCTCTGCCTTCCGTACGGCAACCAGGCTTTCAGGATGCTGGTCTTTCTTCCGGAAAGCGGAAAAACTATCGGGGATGTCAAATCTTCGTTAGATATAAACACCTGGAATTCTGTTGTTTCCGGCATGTCCGAAGTTAAGGCGGATGTGAAACTCCCTTCGTTTGAGAGTGAGTTCAGTATCGACAACATGGCTGAGATACTTGACAAGATGGGAATACATCAAGCATTCCTGCCTATCGCTGATTTCTCGGATATGACCACACTCCCTGTCTATGTCGACAAAGTCATCCACAAGGCGAAGATCAAAGTCGATGAGCAAGGATCCGAAGCGGCCGCTGTCACTGATGTCACTATGAGGAAGAACTCAATAGAATTGCCTCCGTCCGGAGTCATAGAGTTCCACGCCGACAGGCCTTTCCTTTATGCTATCACAGAGGTCAGCACTGGGGCTATCTTCTTTATCGGCCAGTACACCGGCCAGTAATATTTAGATTATTTCGACTTCTTGAAGGTGAAGCCGGTCTTCATTCCGTCGTAAGTATCAGCGAGGGAAGCGACGGATGAGAATGTCGACTGGTTGGAAGTCGATCCTATGACCTTGATAAGGTTCAGCAGCATGCTGGAGTCGTAGGTCATCGCCATCTGGTTGTTCACGATTGAGAGATAAGCGGCCGGAAGCGGAATAAACCCCGCTATCAAGGACAGTTTCTTCGTCTCATCGTCGAACTCATAGGTGCCGTCAATCGTCTGACCGCCAAGGGTAATGGTGCACGTATTGTCCTCACGCAAGTCAAGAGCGATGCCACCCGTCTTAAGGCCCAACATCTCGAAATACGGAGTGATGTTATCGGCTACGCTCTGGCTTGCCACAACGCCACCAGCCTTGTCAAGCAGGTTTTGGCTCTCGAACTGGATGGCGGGCTCTTCATAAACCCAAGAACCTACCAATGCCTTCTTTGTGGTCGTGTCATAGAACTGGCCCAACACCGAGCCGATAATCTTCACGATTGTGGTGACAGTGGACTTTTTCCCGCCTCCGAACAATCTGCCGAGCTTGCCGGCGGCCCTAAAAATGCTGCACCCTGAAACAGTCAGGGCGCAGCACAATATGGCCACGGCAGCGAAACCATGCCTTTTCATGACTAAGCCTCGCTTTCGCCTTTCTTCTCCTGGATCTTCTGCTTGGCTGTGTCGATCTTGTCGGCGGCCTTCTCTTTCAGATCACCGGCTTTCTCTTTGGCCTCAGCATAAAGCTCCTTGCTCTTGTCAGCCACCTTTCCGGCGACCTCTTTGCTCTTCACGGCGACCTTTCCAGCGACCTCTACGGTCTTCTCCTTGGCCTCGGAATAAACTACCTTAGCCTTTTCGGCAGCCTGTCCGGCAGCATACTGGATTTTCTCGCTGAGTGTAACTTTTCCATCACCATTAAGATCCCTAGGATCAATGGTCTCTTGAGGTTTGTTCTCTTCCATAATGTTATATATTAAGTAGTTAAACGATTATTCGGTTTGTTTTTTACGGCCCAGGAACATCCCGGCGACAGCCGCCGCCAGCAATAGGAACAGCGTGATGGACGAAGCCCTCGAAGCATTGGTGCTGACAGTGTATATCTTGGGGTCAAATCGCATCACGATGTCATGCTCACCAGCCGGAAGAATAGCTCCGCGAAGAATCCAGTCCGCGCGATACAAAGGCAAATCATTACCGTCAACACTGGCATGCCAGCCCTTAGGGTAATATACCTCGCTGAACACGACCGGACGGTCCGAAGCGGCGGAATAGTGATAATGGAGTTCGTCGGGACTATAATAAGTCATCTGGATAAAATCCTGACTCTCAACTGCTGCCTGCAACCCTCCAATAGAGTTGAAGGAGCGGACAGCATCCTTGAAATCGGCGCCGATGATAGCGGTGGAGCGGAGGTTTGTGGTCGCGATAAGGCCTATCTCATCGTCAGGAGTCGCCGCATCGACGAAATTATCCACAAACCAAGCGTTTCCGAAAGCGTAATGGTTGGTCACAGGAGGAGCGTCCGGGCTTACAATGAGATATTTCATATTCAAAGCGGAAAGCATCTGTTTTTCCGGAAGAGCGGCTTCCATATCAGCTATAGTCTTGGCACCGGAAAGAGGAGCGTAGATGCTTTGGATTTCCTTTATAAGATACCTGTCAATCAAGTCTTGATACCTCTGGAGCTTCGCGGGACTGTAACCTCCGATGCTCTTGTGCCAATAAGGATTGAAAGAGTCATTGAATATGTCCGAGGTTATGTCCAAGATCCTGTACGAAGGAGACTTATCCTCCAGGATGATCTTATCTACTGTCCTCTGGTTGAATTGGTTCTGAAGCTGGCGAGGAGTCACGAAGTCATCATCGTTCAGATACCGCTTGCCCACCACGAACATATTCACGAATACCAGAAGGCATATTCCAACCATTGCCTCAAAACGCCTGGCTTTGCCGATATGAGGATCGGAAGCATAGGATTTAGGGGCCTTTGAAGGAACGCTGTATGCCCAAAGTATAAGACCGAAAGCCATTAGGATCATGACCATCGACCAAAGCGAGTCTATGACGAACAGATGCCTGCGATCAGCCCTAAGGGCATCCGCCACAACATCTTGCATATTAGCGTCAGAAGATCCTGTGAACGAACCGGCTATTCCCGGAATCAACACACAAAGGAGGCAGAATCCGGCGGTCAACGCGAGAGCTGGCCAGCAAGCCTTCATGAATTCCTTCTTTGAATATTCATTCTTGAATATCCTGTCGAGAATCAAGAAGCCAAGCATGGGTAAGGTGAACTGCAACACTATCAAGGCCATTGAAACCGTCCTGAACTTGTTGTACATCGGCGCATAGTTGTAGAACAGTTTCGTGAACCACATGAAATGGTTTCCGAGGGCGAGGAACACCGCGAGGATAGTAGCGGCAAGCATCCACCATTTCTCCTTTCCCTTGTAAAGGAACAAGCCTAGCAGGAAAAGGAAGACCGAAATGGCACCCATATACATTGGTCCTGCCGTAAACGGCTGGGGTCCCCAATACAAAGGCAATGACTTGGCCATGTCTTTCGGGTTACCCTGGCCCGCACGCTTGAAGAGTTTGACAACCTCAGATTTATTAGGATTGACAGATCCGGCGGAGGAACCTCCGTTGAAGTTGGGTATCATTAAGTTAGGCAATTCTTCCCAACCGTAAGACCACGCTGTGGCGTAATCGATCTGAAGACCATCATTATTTACCGTGCCTCCTTCAGGATGGGAAAGCTCGGAACCGCCCCTCATCGTGTATTGGGTATATTCATAAAGAGGAGCCAGCTTGATGGTGTTGGTGCCGATACCCGCCAGCCCCAGGACGAGCAGCAAACCAGATGCGGCAAAGAATCGCACAGCTTTGGTTTTGAGCTCCTTACCGACAGTCAGACTGATGAAAAGCGCTATCACATAGATCGCTATCATCAAAGCGAGATAGTAGGTTATCTGCTGGTGGTTGGCCTTTATCTGAAGGCCAAGGGACAGACCGAACAAGGCCGCTCCCAGCAATGTGACGGGCAGCCAATCCTTCCATTTTCCTTCTTTGCCCAAGGCGCTTTTATAGGTGAATATGACAGCCGCCAGGACATAAGGCAGCAGGGCCAGAGCGCGCATTTTGGTGTTGTGTCCGACCTGGATAATCTGGAAATTATACGAGCAGAATGTGATGGCTATCGCGCCACCGATCGCCAGGATTTTATCTATTCCGAGCGCGAGCATCAAAAGGAACGCGCCAATCAAGGAAATAATCAGCCAATTAGCCGGGCGATGACCTTTGAACATCAAGTCGAAAACAGGTTGAGTCCAATCTCCCTCATGGGACTCTTTGAAAGCGGTGTTAGGCATCCCGCTGAACATGGATCCTGTCCATCTTGGGGCTTGTCCTTCATTGATACCTTGCCACACATCACTTTCGTGTACCATCCCTCGGTAGCCTGTGATATCGCTCTGGTTGACCTGCTTTCCTGTCAATACCTGCGGCACAAATGAATATGCCAGGACGACAAACAGCAGGAGGATACCTACGTAAGTGAGAATATTTTTCTGTGTCTTGTTCATCAGCTTTTAGTTATTTCTTCAAGAAGGGAGGCAAGACGTTTAGTCAGCCTGCGACGGCTGTACATGGATATATCGGTGGCATTGTCCAGCAGCTCATGGTTTTTGAACTCCTCCCAACTGAAATCAACCCATCGGCGTATCTTCTGCTCCTCATTCCAATCATACACTATTCCGGATCCTGTGTTCCTGACAACCTGAGCCATCGCTCCGTCCGTCTGACCTATTCCAAGAATCGGCCTGCGGGAAGCAAGATATTCAAACAACTTTCCTGGAAGAACCGCCTCATACTCAGGCTCCTTTCTCAAAGGAAGGATCAGAACGGAAGCGTTTCTCTGCTCCCTGACCGCGACCTCGTGACTCTGGTAGCCGAGGTTCACAAGATTAGGTCCGAGCCCGGCGGCCTCAATTGAATTCACAATTTCCTGATCCGTCTTCCCTACAAGCCTGATTCTTAGTAATTTCCGGAATTCTTTATCATCCTGGCATTTGGCTGACAGCACCTTCCAGAGAATCTCAGGATCACCATCCGAAGCGAAAAGACCGGTGTGTGTGATGTTGAAATATTCATCAGCCTCGAAAGGATCATTGAAATCCTCTTCATCAAAACCATTGGTTATCAGTTCCACCGGAGTGGAGGTAATGGCCTCGAAATCCTTCTTGACCATCGGGGATACGGCAATTACCCTTGTCGCGCCATCCACCACCTTTTTCTCCAAAGCCTGATGCTTGGCCTCAGATTTAGGAGTGAGTTCCAAATGCTTGAAATAAAATATCTTAGTCCAAGGATCGCGGAAGTCAGCCAACCAGGGAAGACCTGTGGCCCGCGACAGTTTCAGACCGATAAGGTGCATGCTCTGCGGAGGTCCGGTTGAGACGATGGCGTCTACCGGATGCTTCTTCAAGTAACTCTTAAGGAACTTGACAGAAGGCCTCACCCACATGATTCTCGGATCCGGAATAAAGAAATTACCCCTTATGTATAATGATAGTTTCTGCTTCCAAGACTTTTTACCCCCATTGACAGGATTGACCTCGTTACCATCAGAACCAGCTGAGGTCAAGGCCTTCAAGTCAGTCGAACTGCCTTTACCCATAAGTTTGCGATAGATGCCGTAAGGCTCGAAAATATGGGTCTTGACAATCTCCGCTTCCGGCGGGATCTCCTCGGCGAGAGTCTTGTCTATGGTCGTCAGCTCGGGATTCTCAGGAGTGTAGATGACAGGTTGCCAACCCTCTTTTGGAAGGTATTTGGCAAACTTGACCCATCTCTGCACACCGGAACCACCAGATGGCGGCCAGTAATATGTGATTATCAAGACCCGTTTCATCGGAATACCGTATCTTTCTCAAACTCTCAAATTTAAGAAAAAAAGCGTTATTTCGATGCTTAACTAGGCATATTCCTCCGTGGCGTACTTAAAGAAGGCTTCTATCTCCGCCTTGGAATTGAGACGAACGATGTAAGCCATGTCTCCAAGATCGTCTGAAAGGGCGTATGGAACCCGCTCACACATGCATACAGCCTGGCCATAACGGTTCAGCAGGTCTTGATGGCTATGCTTGTAAGTATGGGAATACCTCCGGCCGACATATCCCACATAGGCGTTCTCGCCGACAGGTTTACGAGCCTCGTCGAAAGCAACCATGTCAGCCCAAATCTGAAAGACATCCGTCTGATGAGCATAGTCCATCATATCCGGAGTATAGCCCCCTGGCGGGCGCATATTCACTTCAAGGCCCACATAATCACCTTTCTTGCCCAAGCCTTCCCGATCCCTGTCAAGCTGGAAGAACTCCAGGTGGACGAATCTGCTCTTTATCCCGAAAGCCTTTACCGTGCGGCGGCCTATCGCGGCAAGTTTTGCCGGAACCGTCTTGTTTGTCCAATAGCAGCAGTCCAGATTGTTGTGCACAATCTCCATAACGGGTGTGGGAAACACTGAGTTGTTCTCGAATATCGGTTCGCCTTTGGAGTTGAATATCGCGTCATAGCTCACCAGAAGACCAGTGATAAACTCCTCAAACACATAGAGAGAGCAGCTGCTCTGACGTTTCTCAAACCAGGCTTCCAACTCTTTAATATTGTGTATTTTAGTTGTTCCTCCCGCTCCCATCCCGTTGTCCGGCTTGGCGATTATCGGGTAACCAGTCTTCCTTGCGAAAGCCTTTACTTTCGCAAGTCCTTCAGAACCTTTGATTTGCCTTGCCGTGGGAATTCCGCCAAGAGCGTAGTACTTTTTCATCTCGCTCTTGTTCTTTATGGCGGCTATATGATCTGTCTGGATGCCCGTGGTGACATTGAAGTCCGTGCGTAGACGCGCGTCCTGCTCCAGCCAATATTCATTGTTGGACTCTATCCAGTCGATTTTGCCCCATTTGTGAGCGAACCACGCGACAGCACGGTACATCTGGTCATAATCCTCAAGATTATCCACTTTATAGTAATCGTCCAGATTCTGACGCAGCTCAAGAGGCAGGTTCTCGTAGTTGGTGTCCGCGATACCCAACACGTTAACACCGTTGGCTTTAGCCCCGGCGCAGAAGTGCCAATAGGTTTGCGGAAAATGTGGGGAAATGAAAATCAGATTCATAAAGCTATAAGTTTTATTCTCTTCACAGACACGGCGCATAGATCCGCGGCTGATTTCGAAAGCCTCCCCGTAAAGGGTTGGTTTTCCGTTAACAATTTTCACATAACCACCATCCTTGAAAGTGTAGAAACGATGGTTCCAACTGTCCGGGAAAGCTATGTCCTCAAATAACCTGAGATTATCCACAGAGGCGTAACGAACCTGTTCAAGGTGAGGAATAAGCTGGATATCAGTTAGTTCCAAACCTCTCAGCCATCGTTTGTACCCAGGATTCACAGCCTCGCCGGGAAGCTCAGGGTGAGAATATACGGTCCCGGCGCAGTTCATACTGCCGGCGCTGCAACCCATCAGAACACCTTGAAATCCCTGAAGCAGGGATTTCAAATTGATCTCATGCAGAAACTTATTCTGGGTTGGAACGTGACCGCCGCATAAGACGATCCAGTGAGCGCTTTCAACCAGACTTGGGGCTTGCGACGCGTTCCTGCGGTCCAGCATCGTGATGCTTTCCGTCTCAATATCCGATTTGTGGATACAATCACTCATCCCCTTCAGCACGGATTCGGTGAAGCCACGATCATCCGGAGCGGCGCTCACAAGTAGAACTCTCGGCGGATGTCCGCCTGTGACTTTCGCCAATGAAGCCTTGACATCGGCGAGAAAACCGTTGTCTTCGGTAAAGCTTGGTTCCCCATAACGGGTTGGGCTGCCTGTAAGATAGATTATCATACTCCAAGCTCGTCTTTCATGGAGCGGAGCAAGTCAAAAGCCTGTAGTGGAGTCATGTTATTAAGATCCGCCGAGGCAAGTTTGTCCCTCAACGAGGACAGGGTCGGATCGTCCAGTTGGAAGAACGACAATTGGAGCGACCCATCACTTTCCAAGGTTCCGGCCTTTGTCTGGACCGGCTTTTTGATCTGTCCTTTCTTGTCGCTCACAAGATGCTCTGAATCATTCATTTCCAGAGCCTTCAACGTGTTCTCGGCGCTTTGTACAACCTCTTTGGGCATACCAGCCATCCTTGCGACATGGATTCCGAAACTATGTGCGGTTCCACCTTCTTTCAGTTTGCGAAGGAATATTACCTGAGTGCCGACTTCCTTGACCGCTATGTGGAAATTCTTGACTCTTGGATATATCTCTTCCAAGTCATTGAGTTCATGATAATGCGTAGCGAACAGAGTCTTGGCACCCTTTCCATATTCGTGGATATATTCCACTATGGCCCGGGCTATCGACATTCCGTCGTAAGTTGATGTGCCGCGGCCAATCTCGTCCAAAAGGACAAGGGAACGGGCTGAAAGGTTGTGTAGGATCATAGAGGTCTCCAGCATCTCAACCATGAAAGTGGATTCGCCACGGGAGATGTTGTCAGAGGCTCCGACACGGGTGAATATCTTGTCGAAATACCCTATCCTCGCGCTTTCGGCAGGAACAAAGGATCCAATCTGGGCAAGCAGGACGATCAACGCGGTCTGGCGCAGCAAGGCTGATTTTCCGGCCATATTGGGACCGGTAAGTATGATGATCTGCTGCTTTTTATCGTCGAGGTGGACATCATTGGGGACATATTCCTCGCCCGGAGGCATCAGCGTCTCGATGACCGGGTGACGACCGCCCTTTATGTCAAGGGTAAGGTCTTTCGTGATCTCCGGACGGCAGTACTTGTTCCTTACCGCCAGCTCCGCAAAGCCCGCCAGAACATCCAGCCTGGCGATTATCCGGCAATTTGCCTGTATGGCGGCTATATTCTTCTGAATGAGGGCTACGAGGTCTGAATATATCTTCGTCTCCAAGGCGTATATCCGATCCTCGGCACTCAGGATTTTCTCCTCGTATTCCTTCAGTTCGGCGGTGATGTAGCGCTCCGCGTTGACAAGAGTCTGCTTTCGTATCCATTCTGGGGGAACCAGGTCCTTGAACGTGTTGCGAACTTCGATATAGTAGCCGAACACATTGTTGTAACTTATTTTAAGAGAACTGATTCCGGTTCGTTCAGCCTCACTCTGCTGGAGCCTTAGCAAATAGTCTTTACCTCCTGAGGATATATCCCTCAATTCATCAAGCTCCGTATCCACGCCCTTACCGATCACCGGTCCCTTGCCAACAGCGGCGGCCGGTTCCGGATCCATCACCCGGACGATCTCGTCCCTCAACGCGGAACAGTCCCGCATACCAGAAGCGAGGCTCGCTAGGGCTTTCACTCCGCTCCCTTCGCATATCTCCTTGACCGGAACCATCCTTTCCAGACCCCGGCTCAATTGCATCACCTCCCTGGGAACCACCCTACCCATAGCCGCCCTGGATATGATTCTCTCAAGATCGCCTATCCCTCCGATAAGATCCCTTATCTTGTCTCTTTCCTCGTCATTTCCGACGAAACGCTGGACACAGTCGTAACGGCTCTCAAGTTCCGGAATATCCATAACCGGCATAGCCAACCAATTCCTCAGGAGCCTGGCGCCCATCGGAGACGAGCATTTGTCGATGACCGAGACGAGACTGACTCCCTCGCCTCCGCCTGAAGAATTGAATATCTCCAAGTTACGCATCGTAAACTTGTCCATCCAGACGAACTTGTCACCATCGATGCGCGAAATCGAGCATATATTCCCAAGGCCGGTGTGCTGGGTCTGCTCAAGATAGACCATCAAGGCTCCAGCCGAGCATATGCCCAGAGGGTATTTCTCAACTCCAAACCCCTTCAGGGACTCGACTTTCAGCTGCTTTTTAAGCCTCTCGACCGCGGCGTCATATACAAAAGCCCACTCTTCCACCGAGGAAATGTAGAGGCTTTCCCCATATCTTTGCTTGACACCCTTCTCATATCCTCTTTGGATCACGAGCTCCTTCGGATTAAGCGACGCCAAAAGAGTTCCTATGTAATCAAGAGATCCCTGGGCGACTTGGAATGATCCTGTGGAAACATCCAGGAAAGCGGCTCCGCACTCATCTTTGTCGAAAGTGAGCCCAGCCAGGAAGTTATTCTCTTTCTGGTCAAGGAGTTGGTCGTTGAAAGCGATTCCTGGTGTGACAAGTTCCGTCACACCTCTCTTAACAAGTTTCTTGGCGAATTTCGGGTCTTCCAATTGGTCGCAGACAGCGACTTTATAACCTGCCCGAACAAGTTTAGGGAGATAGTTATCCAAGGCGTGATGCGGGAAGCCGGCCATCTCGACATATCCTTTATCTCCGTTGGATTTGCGGGTTTGGATGATTCCGAGCACCTTGCTGACGAGCACAGCATCGTCTGAGTAAGACTCATAAAAATCCCCCACCCTGTAAAGCAACACAGCCTCGGGGTGCTGGGCTTTCACAGAGAAAAACTGTTTGATCAGCGGGGTATCTTCGGGAGCCTTGCCTTTCGCCATCTTAAAAGATTTTATTACTACAAATTTACAAATTTTATCAGAATTGTTTATTTTTACATGTTAGAGTCACTCTGACCACAAAAATTGAGTTATTATGGGTAAAACATTGAAATCACTTTTCTTCGCCACATTGGTGGCGGTGTGCTTGCCTGTGACGGGATTCGCCGCCAAGACATCTTGGACTCTCTCCTCTCCTGACGGAAAGATCAAGGCCGAGATAAAAGCTAATGGAAAGGTCTCATATTCAATTACTTTCAAAGGAAAGACCATCCTCAAGCCATCAGAGATCGCCATGAATCTTGACAACGGGACAGTTTTTGGGGAAGGCAAGGTCAAAAACGTTCAGACCGGTAAGGTTGTCGAGAGTATCCCTGCTGTCGCTTACAAGAAATCTGTCGTGGACAATGTCTACAACTCTTTGACCCTTAATTTTAAAGACTACTCCATCGAGTTCCGCGCATTCGACAATGCTGTGGCATATAGGTTCATTTCCACCGCTAAGAGAGGCAAGTTCAAAGTCAAATCAGAGCAGGTCGATCTCAATTTCCCACAGGACTGGATGGCATGGGTGCCTTATGTCCGTGACGGGGGATCTATTGAGGCTCAGTTCACTAACTCTTTCGAGAACTATTACCAGCACATCAACCTCTCATCTTGGGACCCAAAGCGCCTCGCGTTCCTCCCGCTCGTGGTTGACGCTTTCGACGGGGTAAAGGTGATGATCACAGAGTCTGACCTTAGGGACTATCCTGGACTATATCTTGATGGCCAGGGCAACAAGACCCTGAAGGGTGTCAACGCCCCTGTCCCCGACAAGATTGAGATAGGCGGACATAACAACCTGCAGGGAGTCGTCAAATCCCGCAAGAACTATATCGTTTCGGCCGAGGCTGGCCGCAGCTTCCCTTGGAGAATAGTGGGTGTGTTCGAGGATGAGAAAAACCTCGTGAACTCCGATCTGACCTGGCTTCTCGGTGAGCCAGCCGACCAGAACGTTGACTGGAACTGGATCAAACCCGGAAAGGTCGCCTGGGACTGGTGGAATGATTGGAATATCTATGGTGTGGACTTCGTGTCCGGAATCAATAACGAGACTTACAAGTACTATATCGACTTCGCTTCCAAGCATGGCATCGAGTATGTGATTCTCGACGAGGGTTGGGCGGTCAACAAGAAGACAGACCTGTTCCAGGTTGTTCCCGAAATAAATCTCAATGAGCTTACGGCTTACGCCAAGTCAAAGAACGTAGGGCTCATCCTTTGGGCCGGCTATAAGGCTGTCGACAAGGACATCGAGGGCGTGTTCAAGCACTATTCCAAGCTGGGTATCAAGGGATTCAAGGTCGATTTTATGGATCGTGACGACCAGCTTGTCATGCAGTTCTACGAGAAGGTTGCCGCCACGGCCGCCAAGTACCACATGATCGTCGACTTCCACGGTGCCTTCAAACCTTCCGGCCTGGAAAGGACTTATCCGAATATCATCAATTACGAGGGTGTGGCCGGACTGGAGCAGATGAAGTGGGGAGCCAAGGAATATGACCAGGTGACCTACGATGTGACCATCCCGTTCGTCAGGATGGCCGCCGGAAGGATGGACTACACCCAGGGAGCTATGATCAACTGCACCAAGGGCTACGCCTATCCCAACAACTCATCTCCTATGAGCCAGGGCACCCGCTGCCGCCAGTTAGCCGAGTATGCGATCTTCGAGGCTCCTTTGACGATGCTCTGCGACTCGCCTTCGAACTATATGGCCGAGCCTGAGTGCACTGACTTCATCGCCGCATTCCCCACCACATGGGACGAGACCGTTCCGGTATGCGGAAAGATCGGAGAATATGTGGCCATCGCTCGTAGGAAAGGAAACGACTGGTACGTCGGAGCTCTTACCGGATGGGACGCTCGTGACCTTGTTCTCGACCTCGGATTCATCGGGAGCGGGAAAATGACCGTGTTTCAGGACGGTGTCAATGCCCATAGGGCTGCCCGGGACTACAAGAAAGTGAATACAAGCCTGCCTGTCGACGGCAAAGTACATATTCACATGGCTCCTGGCGGAGGCTGGGTCGCCAAGATCTCGAAGTAGCACCAGAACACGTTGGTTATGAGAAAGTTATTATTGTTTGCTGTCTCCGCCGCGGCGCTGGTTCTCTCCGGCGCCACGGCGGTGGCGAAGACAGAAGATCTCAGCGTCATGTCCTTTAATATCCATGGACAGGAGAAGGACGAGGCTGGAGACTTCAGCTGGGAAGCCCGCAAGAAAGGCTGCCTGAAAGCGATCAAGAAATACGATCCCGACGTCCTGTTCCTCCAGGAGGCCTTCGCCTACCATAAGGCTGACTTGATGAAAGAACTGAAGAAGCACATGCTGGTGGACCGGAGCTCAAAACCTGGGCAGGTGGATCAAGATATACCCTTCAACGAGAACCCTATCATGTTCAGGGCAGACAAGTTCGAACTGCTGGACTACGGTTCTTTCTGGCTCAACGAAAAACAGGAAGCTGATACTCCTGGATGGGACGCCACCTCCGTCCGTAACACCAACTGGGTGAAATTGCGTTACAAGAAGTCCGGAGTTATATTCTTCTGCTTCAACACCCGATTCTCAGGAGGAGAGGCCGCCGGTAAAGGCAGCGCCGCCCTTATGGTTGACAAGATTAAGGAAATAGCTGGTGATGATGCGGTTGTATTTGTCGGAGGTGACTTCCAGATGTCCTCGTCTGACAGGATCCTCACCCCGCTTGCCTCTTATGCGAAAGACGCCAACTTCACTTTAAAGAAGCCGGACACCAAGGCCACATATAATGGCTACGGCAACCCGGGAAGCGCAGTGCGCTGGCCGGATCACATCTTGGTCAGAAATGCGAAAGTCGAAGAGTACGAGGTCGTTGACGGAAAGTATGGCCCGAAATTCATCTCGGACCATTATCCTATTTACGCTGAGTTCGAGATTCCTATCCCGAAGGTTTAATTATCTGATAATCGGAAGAGTCTTCTGTCGGAGCCATGTGGCGATTTCCGACGGAAGTCGAGGCGAGAGGGTCCGGAAAACCCGCTCGTTATAGTCATTTAGCCACTTAATCTCTTCTTCGTCAAGTAGTTCCTTAACCAGAACAGATGTGTCGAAATGACAAAGGGTCAAAGGCTCGAAACGAAGCCAGCGTCCGAAGTCATTCTCACCGGCGTCAACACAGAGAAGGACATTCTCATGCCGAATGCCATGACGGCCTTCCCGGTATATTCCTGGTTCATCGGTAGTGACCATTCCGGGCAGAATAGCCTGACGGTTGAAATTCTGACGGATTTCCTGGGGGCCTTCGTGGACGTTGAGGTAGAAACCCACTCCGTGGCCAGTCCCGTGACCGAAATTCCTCTTGGAGTTCCATAGAGGAGCCCTTGCCATGACATCGATCTGGCAACCGGCGGTACCCTTCGGGAACACAATCTTAGAAAGAGCGATATGCCCCTTCAACACAAGAGTATAATCTTCCTTTTCAAGTTGGGAACAAGGTCCGAGAGGAACTGTCCTGGTTATATCTGTGGTGCCAAAAAGGTACTGGCCCCCAGAGTCACATAGATATAATCCGTTGGCATACAGTTCCGCGGAACCATCCTCCAGAGTGACGTAGTGCGGCAAAGCCGCATTTGGGCCATAGGCTGAAATAGTCTCGAAGCTTTCTCCGCGGAAACCCTCGATCTGGGAGCGGAACTCGTGAAGCTTGACTGAGCACTCATATTCATTAAGAGGCTCTCCGGCCTCGATCATCGTTTCCAGCCAGTAGAGGAAACGCTCCATCGCCAGTCCGTCTTCCAGATGGGCCTCACGCAAACCTGCTATCTCAACCTCATTTTTGACCGACTTCCGGAGCGCTACCGGAGATTTTCCTGTCACCACGTTGTCCTGCAAGGAGTTCTCTTTGAGGATTCCGTAAAGATCATAATTCAGAGAAGATGGATCAATGAATATCTTTTTGATGTAATCATCGTCGATCATTCCGGCCAGAGCCATTCCGATGTCGGAATAATCCTGGATATTCACCCCACTTGCGGTCAACTCATAGAAGCTGTCTTCAGTCTCGTTGTCGTCCTCAGGAATAGGTCCTTTCCGGACGAACCATTGAGTGGTGTCGGATGTAACCAAAAGGTATGACATCACGACCGGATTGTAAGCCACATCTTGGCCGCGGACGTTAAGCATCCATGCGATCTCGTCCAATGCTGTCAGGAGAATAGCGTCGCAGCCATTGTCTTTCAGCCACTTCCGGATCCAGACAATCTTTTGTTTGCGGGACCATCCCACTGTCTCGGCTCCGAGAGTGATAATAGGGCTTTGGGGATATCCTGGCCTGTCCGTCCAGAAATTGGAAAGCAAGTCCGGGACATTCGCTATCGCGGTCCTGTCTTTCCCGACAGTGTCCCTTATTTCTATCACTTCCGTAGCGCTGATACCCAGCCCGTCAACAGCGATAACCACTTCATCGTAGCCGGCGAACTGCATCTTGAGCCATTCAGGAATAAGGACCTGATCCTGGACCCGGGTCTTGTGAAGCTCGATTCCTGTGCCTTGAAGCTGTTTCTCTGCCTGTATGAAATAGCGAGTGTCCGTCCAGAGTCCGGCATGATCCTCCGTGATGACAAGCTCACCTTCTCCGGTATAGCCGGAGACCCACTCGATTTGGTGCCAACGTGGCGCCGAATACTCGCTGACATGAGGATCTGTCCCGGTCAACACGACCGCGTCCCAGCCTCTGGAACGCATCATGTCCCGGATCGCCTCGACTCGTGATCTCATTTGAGAAGCTTACGTCTGATGGTACGAACTGTGGACAGAAGCAGGTGATCCACAGGAATATACGAAGAAACTGACTTCAATCCCGAGAGCAACAGGTTGCTCGGGGAATATGACTGCTTCATGTCAGTGAAAGAGTGGCGTACAGCCTTGCCTTTACTTCCGATGTTTTTCTTGACCTGCTTCTGGGCTGTCTCCAGCTGGTCCATGGTCTTGATATCTTTGTATTTCATGGCCTTGGACTATTTGTCTTCCTCAAAGAAGAGATTCACGAAAAGCGGCACGAAAGTGTTCCTGAAGAGCTTTTTCCTTAGAAGGAACAGCACTCCGAGCACTATGATGAAAAAGCCTGCGATTATAGCGGCGCCTCCGGCGTAACTGCCGATCAACTCACCTATCCACATGACCCCACCGAACGCTATGGCAATAAGGATCACGGACACGACGAACAGCACAAGCAGAATGTAAAGAAGCTTGCTCAATGTCACGGACAGGCCTTTGACCGCCCCTAATTTCAACTCGGCGATCCGAAGGTCTATATATTCGGAAGCATTCTCACCGAGTTCCTCAACGGGTTTTGTGAAATCGCTCATGACTTAAGCGTCTTCCTCATTCCAATGATCCTCTGTCTCATCAGGATCCTTTGAAAGGGCTTTCTCAAGCCTATCCAATTGCGCGAGGATTTTCAGACGAGCTTCCTCTTTAAGATCAGTTGCCTGATCGGCCAGGGTGGCTTTCAGGTCTTTGAGGTCCCTGCGGGCAAGCCTTGCCCTCGCGCGGAGCCTTGTAGTGGCGCTTTCGGCACCTTCCTTGATATCTTCAAAAGACTCCTTGGCCCTGTCAAGACCTTCGTCAGCGGCATCCATAAACTCATCCCAACCCTCGGCAGCGGCGACTTTCACCTTGCGGCGTGTCTCCTCACCTTTCTCCGGAGCGAACAACAATCCCAGGGTCAGCCCGGCGGCAGCCCCGGCAATCAAAGCGAAAAATGAATCACCTTTCATAACTATGAATGTTTAATGTTTTGGCATTTACAAATATAACAAATACCAAATAACAAGCCAAAGCCGATGTTGATAACTTTTTATCAGACCAAGCTTTGAACGATATGTCATTTTGGGTATATTTGTAAGACACAAACTGCCTTCAAATGTCCTTTGTACATCTTCACGTCCACACCCAATATTCCATCCTCGACGGATTCTCGTCGATAGCGACCTTGTTTGACCGGGCAGAAGCCATGGGCATGCCCGCCCTGGCCATCACCGACCATGGCAACATGTATGGTGTCAAGGAGTTCTTCAAGTTCGCCGACAAGCATAGGGACAAGGAGACAAAGGAGTACAAAGTCAAGCCGATCATCGGTTGCGAGGTCTATGTGACAAGGCATTACGATCCGAAGCTGAAAGACACCGAGCATCGTGCCTACTACCATCTGATTCTTCTGGCCAAGAATATCCAAGGATACAAGAACCTCTCTAATATAGTCTCCCTCGGACATATCGAAGGACTCTATTACGGGAAACCCAGAGTCAGCCATGAGATTATCGAGAAATACCATGACAACTTGATCTGCTGCTCGGCTTGCCTTGCCGGAGAGATTCCCAAAGACATAGTGTCGGGCAACATGGATGCCGCCAGGAAAGCCATCGAGTGGCACAAGAAGGTCTTTGGAGATGACTACTATCTCGAAGTCATGCTTCATAAGACAGAGGTACCGGGCTTGTCACTGGAAGTATTTGAGCAACAGCAGATAAGCAACGCCGGAATATTCCAGTTGGCAGAAGAGATGGGGGTTAAGGTCGTGGCCACGAATGACGTGCATTTCGTGGACAAGGAGGATGGTCCGGCCCATGACCACCTGATCTGCCTCAACACCGGCAAGAAGATATTCGAGGAGCCTCGTCTACATTACACACAACAGGAATATCTCAAGAGTGAGGAGGAGATGGCGGCCCTGTTCCCCGATCATCCGGAAGTGTTGGCCAATACACTTGAGATAGCTGATAAAGTCGAGGTCTACAGCATTGACAGGGATAATGTGCTCCCGAAATACAATATCGATCCGGGATTCCTTTCTGATATTGACTCATATCTCGAGAAATATAAGGAAGTTATCGACGCCGGCAGGAATGACAAAAATGGTAATTACAGAGGTGACGAGTTCTGCCGTTCTGTCGCCTATCTCTGCCATCTGACTTATCTTGGCGCCAAGAGACGGTATGGCGAGACACTCACCGAGGAGCAGCAGGAAAGACTTGATTTCGAGCTGAAGACCATTTGCCGCATGGGTTTCCCGGATTACTTCCTGATTGTCCAGGATTATATAGCCGCATGCCGTAAGGGAGGTAGCCTGGTCGGCCCTGGGCGAGGCTCGGCTGCCGGCTCAGCCGTCGCTTATTGCTTGGGTATCACCAATTTGGATCCCATAAAGTACCAACTCCTGTTTGAGCGTTTCCTCAACCCGGACCGTATTTCGATGCCGGATATCGACGTGGATTTCGAGGACCTTTTGCTGGCACATAAATATGTTGACGACACCTATGGCAAGGACCATGTCTCCCGAGTGATCACCTTCGGCACAATGCTGGCTAAAGGAGCTATAAAAGATGTCGCCAGAGTGCGTGACCTGCCACTGGACGAGTCCAACCATCTTTCCGGTCTGGTTCCAGACCGTCTGAGCGAGAAGGTGGAGAAGGAATATCCATTCAATCCGAAACTGGATGAGTTGAAGCCTGGATTCAAGTCTTTCGAAAGGGACGGAAAGATGTTCCAGAAGGGTCTGGAGGATACCGATGTCAAGATTACCCTCAAAAACTGCTACCGTCTTGTTCCTGAGTTTAAAGACCTTCTGGCAAATGGCTCTGACCAAGTCAAGGATGTGCTGAAATTCGCCCTGAAGCTTGAGGGATGTATAAGGCAGGTCGGTATGCACGCCTGCGCCACGATTATCGGCCGCGGAAGGCTTACTGATTATATTCCTATCTGCCTGTCCCAAGATAAAGAAACAGGAGAATGGGTCTGGACAAGCCAGTATGACGGCCATTACATCGAGGATGTGGGTATGCTCAAGATGGACTTCCTTGGGCTGAATACATTGACAATTATTCATAAGTGCCTTGACAATATAAAGCTTCGATTTGGGGAAGATATTGACATAGAGGCGATTGACATTAACGACAAGCCCACTTACGAGCTATATAGCCGGGGCGACACCGATAGCGTGTTCCAGTTTGAGTCTCCGGGAATGAAACAATGGCTCCAGAGGCTTCATCCGGAGCGTTTCGAGGACTTGATCGCTATGAACGCCCTCTACAGGCCGGGACCCATGGACTACATCCCCAACTTCGTTAACAGGAAACTGGGTACGGAAAAGATCGAATACGACCTGCCCGAGATGGAAGAATTCCTCAAGGACACTTACGGGGTCACGGTCTACCAGGAGCAGGTGATGCTTTTGTCCCAGAGACTCGCCGGATTCACAAAAGGTGAGGCGGACAAGCTGCGAAAGGCGATGGGAAAGAAGCAGATCGCCATCCTGAACGAGCTCAAGGACAAGTTCATGACCGGGGGAATGGCCAACGGCCACCCGGAAAAGACACTGGACAAGATCTGGAAGGACTGGGAAAAATTCGCACAGTACGCTTTCAATAAGTCTCATGCTACCTGCTATGCCTGGGTGTCTTACCAGACCGGATGGCTGAAGTGCCACTACCCTGCCGAGTTCTTTGCCGCCAACCTTTCCTGCAATCTTGGAAACACTGGTGAGATCAGGAACATCCTTGCCGACTGCAAGGCCCACAAGATAAGGGTGAGAAACCCTGATGTCAATGAGTCATATTCCCATTTCACGGTCAATAAGGAAGGCAATATCCGCTTCGGCCTGAAAGGAATAAAAGGTTTCGGCACCAATGTCGCAGATGCGATTATAACAGGCAGGGAGACCGGCGGTCCCTACAAGGACATTTTCGATTTCGTTGAGCGAATGGACGGTGTCCTGAACCGTAAGGCGCTCGAGTGCCTGGTGTATTCCGGGGCGTTCGACTCTTTCAAGATCAAACGCCGCCAATTCTTCTCTCCTTGCAAAAACGGCAACTTCTTCATCGACGAACTTGCCCGCTATGCCGTATTGTATAGCCAAGACACCGTAGACTCGGGCGCCTCTTTGTTTGGCGGCATGGATGAGATGAAACCGGTCCGTCCGGAGATTCCCGCCAACATTGAAAAAGACGACGAATTGGAGATCCTTCAGAAGGAGAAGGAATATGTGGGGATGTACATATCTTCTCATCCGCTTGAGAAATATGCCTTCGAGATGGAGACCTTCACCAATCAAGATCTTGCGACATTGGACAACCTAGTCGCCGAATGTGAGAAAGAAAAGAAGAAGATGAAGGTGGCTGTGGCAGGTCTTGTGACTGAGACAGCGAACTTGACCACCAGAACCGGCAAACCATATTCCAGGACCAAACTGGAGGACTATAGCGGCTCTTATGAACTGTCTCTGTTCGGCAAGGACTATGAGACATTCATGAGATATCTCCAACCTCATGCCAGCCTATACATCGAAGGGGAGATTGACGAGAAGTATTTTGTCAAGCCGGAGGAGAGAGCCCAAGGCAAAACCTCGCCTTATGCGCTAAGAATCAAGGGTATATCCCTGTTGGGTAATATCAATGAAAGCAAGCTTTCCGCTTTCTCGATCAGCCTTACAACCCCGATGCTGACAGAGAAATTCCGCAGCGAGCTTGTGAGTCTGGTGAAGGCCAACAAGGGCAAGACTCCCCTGAAGATGTACCTTTACGATCCGGTCACCAAGTACAACATCGAGTTCCACTCCACAAAGTTCCAGGTGGCCGTGACGTCAGAGTTTGTCTCTTCTCTTAAGCTTATGGGCGTAAAGTGTTCCCCGGTGCTGAGATGATTCATGGGTGAGTTTTACATGCTGGATTCTACTCTGAAGTGCAACGCTTTGAAGCGTGACAGTATAACTTTACTGCCATAACCAGAAAAGCGACAGAGGATGGGATACAAGCATTTGACAAGGGAACAGCGATATACGATTGAGGCGTTGCTGCAGACACCGATGAGCCTGAGGGAGATAGGGGAAGTGATTGGAGTCAGTGCAGGCACGGATTTCAGCGAGCTGACAGATGAGATGCTTGCAGAGATCGAATGGAAACTTAACCACAGGCCCCGTAAGTCACTGGGTTACAGGACACCGTTGGAATACTGCAAGCAATTATTTAACTTTGACTTTTGAAGTGTGTTGCACTTCTAAATTGAATTCACCAATTAACAATCATGAAGCGGATTCTTATACTATTGTTTCTTGTCTCTGCATCCTGTTTTGCCCAGAACGCGACTCTGGGTGTGTATGCATTGAAACTGTCCGTTACGGCTCCCAATATGGATGTGGTCCAGGAGACGGGGCGCTATGACGCGGTTTTCTTTGACGGGATGAGCGGTTTCCTGGTCGCATCCCTGGTCATGGGGAGCGATACGCTCCGGGTCGAATCCGATCTCCCTGGTCATTTTGACTTCGGGGAAATCAAACCGGGCCCCGTCGAATTAATCATCGAAAACTCGCCGCTGCAGCCGGATGTCTACGAGCCCTATTCCGAACATCTGATCATCCTGCCCGGTGATAACGTCGTGTTTGCAGAGCTGAAGACACAGGGGCCCGACAACAACCCCATTCTCCCCTTGCTTGGGCTTTCTTCCGAGGACATGAAACGTCATCCGATGCCAGTCCGTATCGAGCAGGACGGCTTGCATTATGCCGTGGATACCATGGTACTCAAGATGCGGAATAATGACACCTTCTTCCGTCTGAATGCTTTTCCGGGCATGACGATCCATCCGCATGAACTCGTCCTTTCCGGGAAAGAGACAGGGTACTCCCGGGTTAACGACACCTTGGTCTTCAGCTATTCAAAGTAATTCGGTTCCCGATATTGCCGCCTCGGGTGAGGGCTCTACCATCTTCATCGATGCCGGTGCGAAACGCATGTCCACCGTCGTCCTCGTCTGCCCGTCGTCCGGCATGGGCACATACCACGGAATCCGGTTCCCGTCCCCGTCGATGATGGGTTCCTTGTCCAGATTGAAGGCTGTACCGGAAGCGTTGTTATTCTTGTCCGTAATCTGAGCCATAGAATCTATCGCCCAACAGTGAAGGACGAGCGCCAATAGATAAAGGATAAGGCGTCTCATGACAGGGAATGATTTAGACGGACAAGTATCGATTCAAAAACACATAATTGCATCGAGAAATCAAAATGGCTCCGCCTTCTTGCTTGGCATTCTCTCCGCTTTCTTCATCACCGGGCTTGCCCGGGTTTTGCCGACACCGAAGGCGTCGGGGTAACTTAATACCCACCTATGTCTAAGCATAGTGGAGATTTGCAATGGGATCCAGCAAGCTGATGTTGGCAGAGCGCCGGTTAATCCGGAGGTTTTGCCGGACCGGTGAGGCGGTTTTTCGAGTAGGCTCGAATCCGGCACAATTCAACACCCCTCTCCTTTGGGCTTGCCCTTTTCTGCCATCAAAATAGGGAAGCCCTTATTTGTTCATTTTCGCCGCACCTTCTTTGACCTTTTCTGGCTAACGGTCTTAATCCAGTCCTTCTTCATCTGAGTATTCATAATTTGGATTTCCAACTCGATCTCTGTTGTTGGATTATATTCACTCGGCTCGGATTGCGACCAATCTCTTCTCCACAACATTATGGTTGTCAATCCATCGTTGAAGAAGACCTGAAGATGATCCATTCCCGCCATAGATGCCGGCGTCTCCAAATCGTAATCATAGTATTGTGAGAATTCCTCCCGGAAAAAAGCGATCAAGGGGTCTATCTTTTCAGCGCCGCCGCAAACATGAAAAGAAATATCGGATAACACTCTGTTTTCAAAGTTCATCCCAATTCTTTGATAGGCAGTTCCACGGTAAGAGCCTTCTTTCAGTATTACAGACAACACTTCATTCGGTTGTATGCCCATAAACTCAATGCCTGGTGAGTTCCAGGAGAGGCCCCATTCATAGCTGTCCTCTGGAAAAAGACCACAAAACTCCTCGAGCGTTGTTTTCCCCACTGCACAACCGAAGGCTTTCTCCATCCCGGAGGGTATCGGCTGCTTACAGGATGTAAAGCAAATTGATAAAAGGACTATAATAAAAGTGTTTATTCTCTTCATGTGCTCTTGCCCGACTGGCGGGGACCGGTAACGGTAAGTACCGGAAAAAACTGCCAAGCTTCTAGCAGCGTTTTCTCCATTTCTCGATTTATATACATCATAGCATAATGCAATTTCGGAGTTGCACTCCAAATATACATAAGTATTGCGAATCATCCATGGCTTTCAGATGAAAAACTGGCGCGATTTGCCGCCCCAGATCCATGGCAATTTTCCCGTCGAATACAAGTCATTGACATACAGAAGATTACGCATTTTTGTCCGCTCCAATTTGACCAGCCACTTTCTTGCAACTAGCTGTCTATCAACAACTTCCATTCAACGCACCGGACGGCAAGTTCAACTCAACGGTGTCCTTTCGCCAACCAGCCGCACATCGGCACCCCCTATGGACATACAAAACGCCCCACCTCGTGCGCCAAGGGCCGATATCTGGCATTGGCGCACCGCAACCATCAACATTGCACACACACGGCACTTTCCTGTGCGGCTGTTTGGCGGAAAGGACCGGGGATGGAATTCCCAACTTGGAGACACGCAGAAATATGCCTATCTTCACGCCGATAAAATGGATATGGAACCGATCGACACCGCAAATATGTGCTCCCATCTTCAGAGGAAGCTCTTTGAGAAGGAGGGTGCCTATCACACTCTATGGGCAGCCGTCCTGGAGGATCCGGAGCTGACCGCTGTTGTCCGCTCGCGACAGCTTCACATCTACCGAAATGGGAAGAAAGTGCTGGTACTGGCCGGGAAGGCGGCGCCCAAGGTCATCAGAGAGGATAAGATTTGTGCGTTTCTGCCAACGGTCTAAATAAAGAAGAGCGCCCATGGTCATCAACGAATACTGCAAAGACTGCCAGATCCGGGTCAACATGAAAAGATACCCCGCAACTGCTTCTGCCAATGAGATTGCGGAGTATCAGCGAGGTGTCAGGACCATTATCGCCCATTGTGATGGTCTCAGTACCCCGCAGATTTCGGAAAAGATGATTGCCTTGCGCCGTGAGCTCTTCGGACCGGCCAAGGACTTCACGACGATCAAACAGCATTTCAACCGTCTCATGCTGAATCTGCTACCCCACATGCAGCAACAAGTGGCGGAGGCCGATGATGCCTTGCGGATGGCCGTACAGTATTCGATGGTGGGCAATTACATCGACTTCGGTGTCCTGAAGGAGGTGGATGACCAGGAACTTCGCTCGAAACTGGATGCGGCAAAAGGAATTGTGATCGCTCCCGAAATGCTGCAAAGTTTCCGCCGGGAGGTTGAAAAGGCACGCCGTCTAGTGCTGTTTACAGACAACTGCGGCGAGATTGTGACGGACAAACTGCTCCTCTCCGTCCTGCGGAGCATCAACCCGCATCTGTTTGTTTCGGTCATCGTGCGGGGCAAACCCGTTATAAACGATGCCACGATGGAGGATGCCCGCCAGATAGGTATGGGCGATGTGGCCCAACGCGTCATCGGCAACGGAGCCGGGATGCCCGGCAATGTCATCGGCGCCATCTCCTCCGAGGCCATGGATGAAATCCGGAAGGCCGATGTCCTGGTGTCGAAAGGTCAGGGAAACTACGAGGGACTCAGCGGCTGCGGCCTGAACATCTTCTACCTGTTCTTATGCAAGTGCGAAGCGTTCATACAGCGTTTCAATGTTCCCCAGTTCACTGGCGTCATGACACGGGAAGTCTTCTGAGACAACACCCTCGGCGCCAGATTAAAATGCACCATAACTGCTCCAAATGGCCAGTGGCAAATCACATTTTCCGAGACAACGATAGGCAAATAATCACATTTTCGGCAAAAAAACGTTGCCCGGACCCCCGCGGGCGGTACCGAAATGCCGCAAGCGCAGCGCAGCGGAATCTCGTCCTCCTCTGTTTATCCCTTCTTTGGCGCAGGTCTTTGGTAATCTAGGAGCAGGTGAGGTTTTCCCATGGGGACCTGCGCCGTGAATCGCCCCACTACGCCCTGTGGCGGCGCAAGTCCCACCCCTTTTTCCACACCTGCACCGAAATAATGAGAGACCTGCTCCAAACAGGGCCATCACCTGCGCCAAAGGTGCTCGTTATCGCACGGGAAAACAAACTATCAATCTCAAGGAAGGTCGGATGAGGGAATTACCGTGCCCGCAGGACGGATGTATGTGGAGATGATGTAAGACTCCGTATTGGAATAATGACGATGGAGCACGCCATCCTCGAAGACAAAGACATCCAAATCGGTGATGAGATACCCTTCTTCGCTGACGGAATAGGTCGATTCATGAATGCCGTGAGGCGTTTTCCGTTTAATGGTGGATGCGGAAATCTCAAGCGTAAAGACACCCGTCTCAGCCAATTCCCATCTCCCCAGGGCACGATTTGCCGCCACGGCCTTGCCTTTCTCCGGCGGAGCCGGCCTCTTCACAAACCTATCACCGTTTTCCTCCGGCTCCTGAAGGACTTGATTGCCGATGACAAAATAACGGTCATACTCGAATGGGCCGGAATATGAAAGAATCCTTTTCCCGTCAAAAGACGCGAACTCATACGGCCTGAGCGGTTCGCCCCACACATCCAAGGTCGGATACTCCTTCAGAAAACAACGACCGACCCAACGCCGGGTCATATTCTCCCGAATCCCGTCTTTGCCGATGATGTAGCAGTCCCCCGTCCGGGGATTCTCCCAACACCCATAAACCCACTCAAAACCATCCGGAAGCGGCTGGGCCATCAAGTGGTTTTCGGACAGATTAAAGACTGCGATTACAAATACAAAGCAGAGGATTCTTTTCATCGGATGATTCATCATCTTGATAACCAGAAATTATTTGTCCTTCTTGATGTCCCTAATCATCTTATACTGGGATGCGGCAGTAAGAGCCATGGCGGCCAAACCCAGCCAACCGGTTAAAGGGTCAAGTGATGTCTTGGACGTATAATCATGAATCAGGATGATGCCAAATGCCACCATCAAAGCCAGGGCACACCAGAAAAGGAGTTTGTGTGTTTTCAACTTATCCATACCAAGTCCGGTTTATTGACCCAAAGATAGTGATTATCTTCAATCCCCTACCCTCGCCGAGCGCCTTTCCCTATCAAGATTTCTTCGTATCTTTGTTTCTACACATCGGAAACCATCAACGGCTTATGGAAAAGCACATTTCAAGGGAGGCGGCGCTGGAGCTGCTGAAAAAGTACAACAAGGACCCGTTTCATCTGCGTCATGCACTGACTGTGGAAGCGGTGATGCGCTGGTACGCGAAGCAGTTGGGCTTTGCTGAAGATGAGGATTTCTGGGGGATCGTGGGCCTATTGCACGACATCGACTTTGAGATGTACCCGGAGGAGCATTGCATCAAGGCGCCCGAGCTGCTGCGCGAAGGCGGCGTGGGCGAAGAGATGATCCATGCCATCTGCAGCCACGCCTATGGGATGCACGTGGATGTGAAACCCGAACACTTGATGGAGAAAGTGCTCTTCGCCACCGACGAGTTGACCGGGTTGATCGGGGCTACAGCCCTGATGCGCCCGTCCAAAAGCGTTCAGGATATGGAACTTAAGTCACTCAAGAAGAAGTATAAGGTCAAGACGTTTGCCGCCGGTTGCTCACGCGAAGTCATCGAGCAAGGTGCCGAAATGCTGGGGTGGCCGCTTGACGACGTGCTTCAGAAGACCCTGGACGCCATGAAGGACTGCGAAGCGAAGGTGGCGGAAGAAAGTGCCCTATAATCCCACCGACATTGGAAACCGGATTATTTTTCGTACCTTTCCGAAACTTTCATAAACTTATAACCTATGAAGATTTTGAAATTCATCCTGACCGCCGTCTTGGGGCTTCTCTGCACCGGAATCCTTGCCCAGAATCCCCTTCAAAAGGCCGTTGCCCCCGGGAACAAAGTGCTTGTCCAGATTGTCAATGACGAGGAGAATCCCATCCCCGACGACGAAATAGACGACGTCACGACGGAACTGGCGGCCGCAGGCGCCTGGGAATGCGTCGAGGAAATCTCCGAGGCCGATTTCATCCTCTGCATCGAGGCCAAGAAGAAGATGGTCTTCAACAGCCCGCGTACCTGGCTCACCCCCTCCGTCCTGGACAAGGAGAACAACCTGCTTTGGAAAGGCGACACCTATAAGGCCGATGCAACCATGTTCAACGGTTTCCGGGCAACAAGTTCCTGCATCAAGACAGTGATCGAGAAAGGCTTCCAGAAGAACCTTTTCAAAAAGGCCGGAAGATAGACTTCACGCCCTCCCGTCAGAACCGGAAGGCAATTCCCCCATTAAGCGTGAAAATCCAGCGGATCGGAGTCGTACGGTCCTGCCGGATTTCGGGGCCATTCTCGCCTGACGACAAATGATAGACATAATTGTCCGTGAGATGGTAGTGAATGGCCGGCGTCAGCTTGAGGTCGAAGCGCCAGATGCTGTAGTTGAGACTCATTCCGGCATCCAGCGTCAGCGAGAAGTCGTGCTTCTTTTCCACCCAGGTATCCTGCCAATGCGGACGGGAAGTCTTCCACGCATCTTTTGACGGCGTTTCAGAAGACCCGGCAATGTATCCGGGTGTCACGCCGGCAAAGAACTCCATGTCGCTGAACAGGTTCAACAGGAATCCGCCCAGAAAGCCCGCCGCTTCACTGCCGCCTCTATTATAGGGACGACGGCTGATTAGAGCGTCTCTCGCTCCGACGGCACCTGTTTGGAAACGCTCCTCGGTCGACTTGGGGCGGGTTCTGTACGCGAAAGCGACGGGAATGCCCACTACGTCGTTGATATCCGCCGTGCTGGCGGCATACTGGACGCCTGTCCGAAAACCGAGGCCATTATAATAGAACTGTCCGTAACTGACGCCGAACATGATATCATTCCCTATCCTGACCGTTTGGGACACGGGAACATTGAGCCCGACTTGAAGACCGATGTCTCTCGATTGGGCAAAAGCATTCCCACACAAGGACATCAGTGTACACACAATAATCAGTTTTGTTCTCATAAGCACATACGTTTCAACAAGAAACATGCCCGCTTGGTTGTGATTCCGACGCTGATCGTATCCTGTTTCTGACGGGCCGTAACCGTTTCCTTGACATTGCCGTAG
>JAEEGG010005226.1_pt1 | contig 30992 bp, 27 predicted proteins | sample 9134161 | NCBI WGS metagenome assembly JAEEGG01 (sample SAMN16246543, study PRJNA631951) | gut metagenome | biome: gut microbiome; feature: rumen; material: CR-attached | host: Bos | place: Iran: Karaj | collected 2018-10
TGGAAGTCAATATTCCGCTCCTTGGCCGTATAGTCATACGACTTCAGGATATTACCCACATATTGCACCATATCCGTCTCCTGACACTGCAACTTCATCTGCTGCTTGTCAATCTTACGGATGTCCAAAATCTGATTCACCAGGTTCTGAATGCGCTGGGCATTATGCTCGATGGTCTTCAGCTCTGTCTTTGTCTCCTGATCAAAGTCACGGCGCAACAGCTTGTGCAACGGACTCATGATCAGTGTGAGCGGTGAACGGATATCATGCGTAGCATTGATCAGGAACTTCATCTTTTCCTCATCAAGCTGTTGTCGGGTCTGGCGACGCCAACTGAGTCCAAGGTAACTTAAGAATCCCATGGCTCCTATTATATATATAAGGTACGCCCACGCGGAACGATACCAAGGTGCCCTGATTACCAGGTAATAGACTTGGGAATCGGTATAGACGCCGTTTTCATGTGCTCTCACTTCCAATGTATAGGAACCAGGCTGGATATGGCTGAACGAGATGACATTACTGCCGACAGCCGTCTGAGACCACTCTTTTGAACCATTCATCCTGTATTCGAAGATCACATTCTCTGCATTGGAATAGTCAAAGAGCGAAAACTCCATCGAGAACGTATTGTCGATATACGAAAGCGAGAAATGATGATTTTCAGCCAATGGTCTCCTCATCACAGGGTCGCCATCCGATAATGTACCGCTATTCACAGGATTATCGCCGATCAGCAAGCTCGTCAGGTGTACCTTTGCCTGAGAAGAATGGCTCTCGCGCAGGGCTGCCGGGTGGAATGACGTGATACCGTCGCTGATACCGAAATAGATATCACCAGTGGAACGTTGCATCGCCAGACCACGCACATACTCACGGGTAGTCAAGCCATTTCCATTCACATGGGTGACCCATTGCTTCTTGTCGCGCTGATACTGCCAGATACCCAAGGTCGTACTACACCACAGGTCGCCAAACTGATCTTGCTCGATACCACTGATCACCTTACCTATCAAGGCCTCTGCCCCAGGAAATGGCTCTGCTATCGACTTTTGCCTATTATAGAGGAAAAGCCCCGTGTCGGTTCCGATAATGATACGATGGTCAATGTCTTCATAAAGCGAAGTAATGGTCTTACCTTCAAGCAGCACCTCCCATCCTTGAGATTTAAAGCTGTCCTTCACCGGATCATAACAACTCAGGTTCGACGAGGTACCAATCCACAATAAACCTCGGCTGTCGGTCATCATCACCATGACCCAGTTGTTATGAAGACGTCCTCGGTTCGGATCGTTATTTGACATGGCGTAATTCCTGAACGCCTTGGTTTTCACATCATAGGAGCAGAAACCCTTTGAATAAGTTGAAAAGAACAGCTTCCCATAGCCATCGTCAGCCATGGTGTTGATATAGTCACTTTCAAAATGGACAACCTTCGTATAGGCACCTGTCGCAGGCTGATAGCTATATAGTCCGTCACCTGAACCGATCCAGTAACTACCGCCGCTGTCACGATAGATGGAATATGTCTTGGGCGGTGTAGCAGGATGAGCCACCACATTTCCTTTGGCATCAAAACCATAGACGCCATTGTTCTGGACAGCCAGCCAGGTCATTCCATCATCACCCTGACAGAACGAGGTCACAGAACCACCTATCTTCACATTCAGGGCAGAAAGGCTCCAAGTAGAGAACTGAGGCTCATGCTGTGGCAATAGCAACAGACCACGTTTCAAGCATCCCACCCATAGGTTGTCCTGATCGTCCTCGAATAAGGCCCAGACATTGCTGGTGTTCAGATCAAATGAAGAACTGGGATATTCGTAACGGCGCAACTTATGCGATCCCTGTGGTACCCAACAAAGACCTTTACCTAACGTACCAATAAACAGGTTTCCCTTCCTGTCACAGAGCACTGCGCGCAACTGCACGTCCTCATTACCAAGTACACTCAGATCGATGAAATCAGATAGGAGCTGTCCGCCACGATAGTACAATAAACCACGCTGGCACACCATCAGCACACCGCCTTGATAGTTGACAAATGCTGTAACAGGCCCATAGGGTGAGCTGAAATAATGGATGCTCTTATCTGGTCGTCTGCACGTGAAATCCGCCCCAGAGCCTCCTTTCCAGAAGTTTCCTTCATCATCTATCAGGATATGATTGAAGTAATCGACGTCGCCCTGTGTGTAGTTTTCCACCTGTTCTGCCTTCCGGGATGTTATAGTCACCCTGAAAAGTCCGTAGCCGGCTGTACCGATGAGCAGATGCCCATCGTCCTCCTGTGCGATATCATTGATACGAGGTGAAGCTTTACAAGGAAGGGCGATTCGCTCGAATCGCTCCGTATCACTATTATAAAGCGCCAGACCTGTGCCCGTTCCTACCCACAGGCTTCCCCGCTTATCCACGAATAAGGAGGTGATATTATTACTCAGAACGGTAGAGGCATTGTTCGCATCATGCAGATAATTCGTAAAACGGTAACCGTCGTATCTGTTTAGTCCATACTCTGTTCCTATCCAGATATAGCCTGCCTTATCCTGACAAATACACGTAATCAAATTACTGGAGAGTTTCTCAGATGTATAGAAATGTCTGGTCTGTCCTGTCATCATGAGACAGAACGACAAGTCAATCAGCAGAAAAAGTAGCTTCCTCATAGAGCAGTTGGTTATTGTGTTGCAAAGATACAGAAAATAAATGAAATAAGGGCATTTTTAAAGAGAAATGTTTCAAAAATGTCTCATTCCATGTCTCAAAGATAGAAAATACTCTCTGGTCCCATGTTAAAAAGCAAATCGAGGATAGAGAGATTTTCCAGGAAACCATGTTTCATCTGATATACCTGATAATAAGCCTTTGTCTCAAAGTCATCGTCTTGTGCAGGATGCTTTGGATTGATGACAGTCCGATAATCGTTAACGACGAGGGCTTGTGGGTCTGTGATATATGCTGTGGTGAACGTTACAGAAGGTGCTATATCGATAAGTTCGCACATTTTCTGACGGATCGCCTCATTGAAATCAAGCAAGAAGGTCCAACGTTTTTCAAAGAAAGGGCGGATATCGTCCTGATAATACTCAAAGAACGGCGATTCCCCATAGGCGGACTGCAAGGCGTTCCAATGCAGATGGCGCCAGTTGCCATGATCACTGATTCGGATTTCTTTGATACATGCTGCTGACTTCTCAACAGGAACGGTTAAAGCCTGGACGCCATTAGTGGTGGCAATGAGACAACGATTACGATAGGTCTGCTTTTGGAAACTCTCCCACTGTTCTATCATCACATGTTCAGCCCGATGCAGTTTCTGAAACCACTGCACCGGGCCGAAATAGGTTGTACTCAACAAGACCTTATTTGATGTCATCCACAATACGTCCTAAACGACTCCATCGGATACCTGCAAAACTCCGACGGTCAGGATTACTTGACCACCAGATGAAGATTGGCTTACCCACGATATGATCCTCTGGCACAAATCCCCAGTAGCGTGAGTCGGCAGAATTATGACGGTTGTCACCCATCATCCAGTAGTAGTCCATCTTGAAGGTATAGTCACGCGCCTCCTTACCATTGATATAGATGCGTCCGTCATCAATCGTCAGCGTGTTGCCCTCATAAACGCGAATAGGTCGCTCATAGATGGCGATATTATCCAATGTCAGACGGATCTTCTCCCCTTTCTTCGGAATCCAGATAGGACCGTAGTTATCACGGGTCCAACCTTTATTACCATTCAAGGGATAGATTTCCAACTCATTGGCCTCCGTATTCAGTTTGACACTCTCCACAATGTCATTTCTGGCCTGCAAGGTGGTCACTGCATATTTCGTAAGCGGCATATAACCCAATGTATTCAGGCTGGTCAGATCTTCCATCGAGATGCCTAACTGATCCATCAGGTCCTCAGGGAGAGCCTGCTTCAACTTCACATAATAGGTGTATTGGACATTCTGAGGCTCCTTGTTCTTCTTGCCGTCGAGATAGACCATACGGTTGCGGATCTCCAGTGTCTGACCAGGCAATCCCACACAGCGCTTCACATAGTTCTCCCTGCGGTCTGTGGGACGTGTGATAATCTCACCATACTCTGCCTGGTTCCGCCACAGTTCGTTACGCCCTAAGGTGTAGATAGTCTCGAAGTATTTGATACGTTCTTCCGCTGATAACTTGTCGGGGTCAGGGCGGTTGGGATATAACTGATAACCGATACCATAGCACATCTGGTAATAGTCGTAGGCCTGATACTGCGGAGCAGAACAGAGTGTATCGCCTGCAGGGAAGTTGAACACGACAATATCATTCAGTTCCACCTTTCCCAATCCCTTTACACGACGGTAATCCCAATGAGGCCAGTCAATATAACTCTTACACTCCACCACAGGCAGTGTATGCTGAGTGAGCGGCATTGTCAGCGGCGTCTGTGGGATACGGGGACCGTAACTCACCTTCGACACAAACAGATAATCACCCGTCAGTAGCGACTTCTCCAAAGAACTCGATGGGATGACGTAATTCTGAAAGAAGAACTGGTTGATGAAGTAAACGGCCACCAAGGCGAAGACCAGCGCATCGATCCACGACATCACAAACTTCACGGGTCGTTCTGACTCTTTCCACCACTGCCACTTGATCTTCTTAGTAATATAGACATCAAAGATGAATGGTATAACCAGCAGTCCCCACCATGACTCTACCCAATAGAGGAAGAGCAGATAAAGCACCAGCACGCCAATAAATTTGGCCCACTGTACTTTAGGATTGAATTCTTTCTTTTTCACCATTATCGTTCATAATTTCATTCACATAGGTTTGACTCAACGATATTCCGATAAGTTGCAACCTATTCATATATTAACCTACGTTTCAAAATTTAAACATATCACTGATGGTCAGCAAACCCTGATGCTCTTTGGTATATTCAGCAGCCAGAACTGCTCCGAGGGCAAAGCCCTTACGACTGTGAGCATCATGAGTGATGGTAATGAGATCAGCATCCGAGTCATAGCGGATAGTATGAATACCAGGCACCTCTCCACGACGGATATGATCCACACGCAGATACTTCTTGTCTGTGGTATCTTCCTTCCAAGCCTCCTTACGGTCGATATTCTCCACAATCTCCTCAGCCAAAGTGATAGCTGTGCCACTGGGATGATCGAGTTTATGCACATGATGCGTCTCCTCCATCTCCACATCGTACTGTGGGAACTGGTTCATGATCTTCGCCAGATAACGGTTCACGGCAGAGAAGATGGCTACGCCGATCGAGAAGTTCGAAGCCCAGAATAACGTCTTACCATCTGCACAGGCCTGGCGGACTTCATCGCCATGCTCCTTCATCCAGCCAGTGGAACCACTGACCACCTTCACGCCTTTCGCCCAGGCCTTTAGGTAGTTACCGTAAGCCGCCTGAGGGGCTGTGAACTCTATTGCCACATCAGCCGACGCAAATGCCGGACTGTCAAAATCCTGTTGATTGTCAATATCGATAATACTCACAATCTCATGACCACGGTCGCGGGCAATCTGCTCTATCATCTTACCCATTTTTCCGTAACCGATTAATGCTATCTTCATATCTTAATTCGAATGGTTTAATTTCTTATAGTACTTGAGTGGTGCGTTTAACTTGACGCCTGGATGAAGAATGCGGATAAAGTCACTTAGCAACCAGTCTGGATGGAATGGCGACTCCTCATAGAAACGGGAAGTTTGCACGTTACAGCCATAGACCTCTCCGGTCTGGTAAGCACGAAACTGCTGATAGCCGTCTTTCTCTGCACCAAACGCTTCGAGGCTGATAGGCTTGACACCCTCATAGCGGAACATCCACACTTCTGTGTCGAAAGCTTCCTCGAGCACCGTCTCAAATGACAGGGGAAGCGAACCGCTATTCTCATCGTCCTCCCACGGATAACGCCCTCCGGCATCCTTGATCATCTGACCGATGGTACTGTGTCCACCAGGTACATACCAGACGGAACCCACCTGCTTGTCCATCATCACCGAACGGCCATCACCAGCTTCCTTGGCCTTCTCTTTCAGATCGTTATAGTTCTTGTCCACCTCTGCAAAGAGCTTATCGGCTCTCTTCTGCTTACCGAAAAGCAGACCGTAGAAGCGCATCCACTCAGCTCGAGCCAACGGCGACACCTCCATATACTCAGCACACTCTACAAGGGGAATGTCAAGATCCTCTAACTTACCATAGCCTCCACTGTTCTCGAAAGGCGATAACAGGATTGCATCTGGGTGCAGATCAATGATTTTCTCTATTACAGGACTCATCCCGTCGCCACAGTCGCTGATACGTCCCCTTTTCACCTGACTTTGGATCCAGGGGATTTTGATATACTTCAAATCAGCCACGCCTGCAATCTTATCCCTACAACCCAGATCCATCAGCAAGGAGCAGTGGACGGTGGTAAAGACGACCGCCTTCTGCAAGGGCGTACGGATCACCGTACCCTTAGGCAAATGGAATGGCAACTGTTTGTTGCGCGGCACCAACACATAGGTGTGAAGTGCCTTACCATCCTCCCAAGGATTGCCAATAGTGGCCACCGTATAACCATCATACTCGTTGATGGAGATGAGTGAGGCGTATTTAAAGGGCACCTTGTCGCCGCCTCCCTGCTGGTCGGAAGAACCGCCGCAGGAAAGCAGTGACAAAGCAAGGATGAGTCCGAAGAGAATTCTCATTAATATACTATCTTTTGGGTTCCGTAAGAGAACTCTATCTTATGAGGTTCTACACCCGTGTCGAAGGAACCTACATACTGACCTGCGTTGGCATAAATGTTCACGAAACCTGGTAGCGCATAGCTGGGATAACCTGTATCGGGATCATTCGGACGAGATGCAATATAGATATAGCCTGTATTCGGATCAATAGAAATGGCTGCCGGCGCAACGATTGGATGGCTTGAATCACCATACAGGCTCAGTGTTGACAAAATGCCGTATTCGATATTATAAACACTATAAGACGGACCAGTAGTAGCACCCCATGGATCATTAAAAGTATAGATAGTATAGCCTGAGGCTGCCATACCCGTGGCATTAGGAACCACCAGTGAAGTATTATTGCCACTAACCATATAAACTCCGGCATCTTTTTGAGAACCAGTCTCGTCATAGTAGCCATAGTCAAGCACATAAAGCGTCGAGCCTGCTGCAGCAATTTCCTGTGGATTCTTAACCTTGTCGTACTTGCTCTCTGTCACACTACCACTTGTCAGATCAATACAAGAAATAGAACCATTGCCCATGCCCCAGTCGCTGTTGGCTACATAGATGGCGGGTTGGGTTGAACTGCTAGGCGAGGCACCTAAGGCCAGTCCTTCTGGATAAGAGCCAACCTGATACTTCGCCTTCAGCGAGTAAGATATCGTGTCGATAGCTGCCACATAGCCGCCATAAGTGGTGAAATACACCTTGTCTTCATAAGCAGCGATACGTCGAGGTGTACTACCATCTGCATCTCCCAACAGATCTGTGGTGCTCACCTTGGCGAGCTCCTTAAAGTTTCTGACATCCAGCACAAAGATCGTGTTCTCGTCAGAACCTACGATATACACCTTCTGACCATACACCATCACATCGTTAGGTGTACCGCCAAGGCTTTTGCCATTGACTTTCTTATAAACATTCTGCTCGGCTGCGCCTGTCATAGCATCGAAGTAGGTCAGACTACCATCAATGGCCTGATAAGAACTACCATTGTTAATCACAAAAGCGCCCTTAGTTACAACGATCTCCGTAGGTGTGTCACCACCTTTTGAATCATCTCCTAGACAGCCTGTGAGGAGGGTTGCACCCATCGCCATCACAGCAAAACTTAACAGATACTTTTTCATTTTCGTTATTGTTTTTTAAAGTTGATATTTCAGTGATACCTGCCAACTACGCCCAGGCATGGGGTAAAGGCGTACGATCTCATATTGTTGATCGAAGAGGTTCTTCAGATCGAAGCGGGCTTCCAACGACTGTCCGTTCCAGCAGAATGTATGCCAGGCCGTCAAGCCTGTGTCCCAATAGCCGTCGATCTCCGTTCCCTCGTAATGCTGGTTGTTGGCCCAGCGGCTGCTGACACCAGAGCCATGCAGGGAAAGGCTCACCCAGGGGTTCTCCCATCCGATGGCGACACTGCCCGTATGCTTCGGCATGTAGGCTATCTGATAACCATAGAAGGGCGAACCAGGATTCGTATGGTTCTCTGCCAACTGATAACTATAGTTACCTGACACTTGCAGACTGTTCCCCTGATTGAGACGACAGATCATGTTGGCCGTCAGCTCACCGCCAAACACATCTACCTTTCCCACGTTCACACAGGTCCAGATAAACATATTATAAGGTACGGCCACAATCATATCTTTCACATGGTTGTAATAGCCGTCAAGCGTCATCTGGAAATCACAGCCTTTCGACGCGGTGTCATAGGTAATACCTATATTATATTGGTCTGTGCTCTCTGGCAACAGGTCGGTACTGCCCAGGTGGTAATAATAGCTCTCATTGAAGGTTGGCGAGCGAAAAATGTTCTTATACGACGCCCTCAGGAAGAGATCCTGATCCGCAACCAGTTTGTAAGACAGCGAGACGGAGGGCGACAAGCGGCGCATATTTCGGGCACTCTCACCCTCCTGGGCATCATTCAGATAGAGCGAATAGAGCAGACGGGCCAGTGCCGTCAGCCTTCCCTCTTTGTATTTCGCCGTTGCCGACTGAAGGATCGTGTGGCGATAGGGCTTGCCGTTAATCGTCCGATCCGACGAACTGGTGAGGTTGTTATAGCCATAGTCCAACGAATAGTCGAAATTCCACTGATCCGATGGCGTATAGAGCACAGCAGCTGAGGTATAGGCCTCACGCTGCCAGTAGCTGGCATCATTCTGGTGATTGGCTGACAACGGGTCTTTGTAGATCGAAGCATTCCAGTTGTACTTCGCATTCCACTTCAACGACCAACCCGAACGGTTATGCGTCAGATACTGCAACTGTCCGAAGGCATTGCGATCGCGAAGCGTCTCCTTGCTCACGTTCGTATAGTAATGCACCTGCCCAGGTAACTGACGATCGTTGTCGTAGTAGTACACCTTTCCGCTGAGACGGTTGAACGCATCAGGCGTCCACACGAAGTTCAGTTCGCCATGTCCTGTGATCATCCGACTATTTTTGCGGACATCCTTCACCACCTGCGTCACATTCTGCACCTCGTAAGGGTAGTCGTTCTCAGCATACGTGTATTCGCCCACCACAGAGAAGGCGAAAGTCTTACTCAGATTCTGCTCATAGCGCAGGAACGGACTGATATAACCAAAGGAGCCTGCCTTCAACTGAGCCGTCAAATGCGGCCGCTTGTCACCTGTCGGCATGCCGATGGTCTGGATATTCAGCACAGCGGAGGCAGAGGCGTTACGGGCAGGAATGAAGATGTCGTCATTATCCCCCACCACCAACGAGAGGTATTCCACATTATCGAGCGAATAGCGTGAGAGATCGATCTCGCCACTCTGACAGTCGCTCAGCATGATACCGTCATAACTCACACCCGTATGCTTGGCACTGAAACCACGTACAGACACCGTCTTCAGTCCCCCTGCCCCACCATAGTCGCGCAAGGTGACACCAGCCATACGATGCAGGGCGTCAGCCATATCCGTCACACCCAGACTCAGCATCTGCTCACGGTCGAGAATGCGGAGGGGCGCCGTACTCCTCACCTCGTGCTGACGACGGCTCTCTGTCACCGTCACCTCACGAAGCTGATGGGTCCTGTCCGTAATGGTATCATTGCGAACAGCCTGCCCTTGAGCGATATTCGTCATCAGGCAGGCTATCAGTAGCATGTGTCTGTTTCGCCTCATTGCGCTGCAAAGTTACATAAAAATTGCGAAACACACACATTTTTCACAAAAATTACCTAAGTGAGCAGGCGATGGCCCAAATCTTCCCGCTGACAGATGCCGATCATCTGGCTAATCACCTCGTCCATCTTCGGCACCTGCGCCACATAATACGAGGGATAATCGGCACAGAGCACCACGAGGTTCATCGCCCTCACATGGATGCCATAATGCGTCTCCAGCATATAACGGTAGAGGTTCTGCTGCAGACAGTAGTGATAGAACGAGGTATCAGGCAGATTGATGCCGTTCAGACTCATCTTCCCGTTAAAGCCCTCTGTGATGGGCTGCCCCTGGGCGTTCACCACCTTCGCACTGCGTTTCCAGTCGTAGATCGTAAACGCTCCGTCATCCTCCTGACAGATCAGGTCGATGGTACCTGCTATATTCAGCGCCGGATCATAGACAGGCCACTCCTGGCGATAGGGCCTGATGGCATAATCTTTCACGAACTGCAGGAAATGCTGCTTTTCCTTTTCCACAGATATCTCCTCTGTCTCGCCTCGATAGCAGAAGGGATAAATGGTCTCAAACGTACCATCGCGGAAATAGCTCTCCGTCTGAGCATGTACAAAGGTGCCCACCTCACTGGCCATCGTGCCGATCCTGTCCCAGTGGTCAAGCGCCTCTTCCACAGGGATGCCCTTGTTCTGCCACTGGCGCTCTGCTGCTGCCAAGGGATTGAAGCACTCGAAGAAGTAGCCCACCAGCGAACTTACAGGCAACAGTCGCTGCCTGCCCTGATAGATATAAATATGTTCGTAGGGCTCAAAGTCGATGTGCGCATCCTGTTCATAGCGGCCAGCATCCCTGAAGGTAGCCATCTTCTCCTGCATGTCAGCTGTCCGAGGGAAAGGCTTCATCTGCGCCATACACTCACGCTCCGCTGGGGTCATCGTGCTATATCGAGGTTCGTTTGTCGATTGAGCGGTACTGATGATCTGTGCCTTCGCCGCTATCTTCTGCGCCTCCATCTTGGTCCAGCGCTTCACTGGCGGCAGAGGCAGTTCTGATAACTGGGGGAATGAAAGATGAGGCACACGCGTCTTCAATAATTCTATCAGATAATCGGCACAAGCCTGATGATAGTTCCACACCTGTCGTTCAGAAAACCTTACCACTGTCCAACCCAAACGTGCCAGCAGACCATCGCGATAGTCATCGCCACACGTCAGATAGTGCTGGGGCACTCGCGTGTAAGGGTCGAAGGGCTCATCGATCTCCACAGCGATCCGCACGTCAGGACGCTCATCCACCAGAATCACCAGATCAGGACAGATCAGAGGCAAGGCATCCGCCACACAGATGCCCACGTCGTTTCTGAATGTCAGTCCCTCTGGCAGTTGCTCACCCAACCACTCGCAGAAACGGGCTTTCAGTCTGCTCACCTCGTGGCGGCAGTTCTCGCGAAAGGGATAGAGCACCGTTCCTGGCTCTGGAAGGTGCAGTATAGGATAGGTATCTTGTTTCACAGCTGACAGAGGATCAAGCCTCACCTTTTGTGAGGTCAAAGGGTGCGATGGGGGCAGGCTGTTGACTCGGAATGCGGATGGGGCCAAACTCATTCTCGTAGCGAATGATATTCTCCTGAAGAGCGGCCAGCAGACGCTTGGCGTGCTCTGGTGCAAGGATCACACGGCTCTTCACCTGGGCTTTCGGCACCCCAGGCAGCACACGTGCAAAGTCGATGATAAAGTCACTGCTCGAATGTGTGATGATGGCAAAATTGGCATACTCACCCTGTGCCACTCCCTGTGGCAACTCCAGTTGCAGCCCTTGCTGCTCTTTGTTGTTATCGTTCATATTTACTCAAATTTCCTTTTGGCTGCAAAAATAGTAAAACTTATCCATTCCGCCAAGACTTGGAGGGAAAAATCACAATAAGAAAACCTCTTCAGCCGTTAATCTATTACCTATGTATAACTAAAAAACTAAGAGATATGGAAGCGATAGCTATTTTCAACAGATGTCTGCGTGTATTTCACGTCAGGAAAGAGACAGAACTGATGTACCCCCGATTCCTGCGATTTATCGAAGAGGCCCACCGCGATGGGGTGATGGGGGATGGGCGCTATGCCGTTGCACTGGGAAAAGCCAGTAAACTGCAGCGGTTTCTGATTATCACCAAACGTTCATCATTGCACACCGACGAGTTTACCGCCGATATGGTACTTGACTTCCGTCGGTTTATCTCCGAGGAGTACAAGTACGTGCCGCTCTACCCCAGGCTTTACCCGCGAGGAGCTGGCCATCGCCCACCCCAGAAGCGATTCCGCAACACAACGGTAGTTCACGACCTGAAGCTGTTGCAGGCGTTTTTTGCGGAGTTGGAGAATACCGGTGAGATACGCTGTTCCCCCTTCCGGAAGATCTCGGCGCAGAAGCGGCGTGTGATGATGCATGTGATGTATGATGCCCCAGTGTTTTTGAGGGCCGAGGAAGTTAGGCAGGTAATGGCGACCAAGGTGCCTTCAGAACTGCAGTGGGCAAAAGACTTGTTTGTGCTGAACTGTGCCGTTGGATGCCGCATCAGCGACCTGCTCCGCCTAACGCCCGACAAGGTAACGGTGTCGGATGAGGGTATCCCGTTTGTTCATTATATCCCCTCGAAGACGGCTAACCGACAATCCACCAATCGTGAGGTGATCACACCGCTGATCGAGCCAGCGCTGGAAATTATCAACCGTACGGGGCTTCAGCTGGTCGGACCAAACTTGAAGTACGAGAAACAGCGGTATAACAAGACGCTACGGCAGCTGTTGAAGGTTTGTGGAATTACGCGACGAGTGAGTATCTTCTGCCTTGAGACGGGAGATAATGTGTATCGACCTTTATACGAAGTAGCGACATCGAAACTCGCCCGTAAGACACACATCGACATGTTGAATAAGGTGCAGATCAACTACTATGCAGCGGGATTGCATCGGCAGGGGAGCGAGGCCGTGTTTAGATATACAGGATTAGAACTGAAAGATAGGTATGAGTTGTTAAGAGCGGCATTCAGCATCTAAAGTTAGATATTGTCACATTCTTTTGTTTCTGTTTGTGGTTACGGTTACAGCTGTAACCATGTAACCTTTTCTCTGCGATAATGATATATATTTTATGTAAATTATTGATTATCAATATGTTCTTTCTGTTTATTTTCTGTTTGATCCCCTCTTCGGTTACATGGTTACAGCTGTAACCGTAACCGCTTTTGTTGAGTTCTGTGAGTAAATACTAATATTTTCAAGGGCAAATACTAATGCCCACAGGGAGAAATACTAAGGCTCGCAGGGAGAGAGAAGCCTCTTTTCCATCGTGCTCCTATACCCAAACAGCCGTCCGCCTATACCCCAACGGCTTCGCGCCTATACCCAATCTCAAACGTACTCCAGAACAAGCTGTCTCCCAAATAACAGGCAGTCATCCTAGCAATTATTATGAACCTTTGCTGATGCCACCAACGACATCATCATTATCAATGCTATGTTCTGTCTTCTTGACACTGGCTTTGAGTGAACCAAAACGATAAGTAATAGCTATCGTGAAGCTGCGGGCCCGATTCCAGGATTGCTGGAAATCATGATAATTGCCATTCACCGTTTCTGCCTCAGACGACCAATACTTGTTGAATGGTGCATTGGCAGCTATCCTCACTGTTAAGCGATCAGCCTTGAGGAAGGAACGCTGAAGTGATGCATAATATCCAAAATAGGAGTGCCGCATCGTGTAAACGTCTGACGGACTACGGCCTATCTTACCATAGGAACTCAGATAGAGCAGCAATTTCCAAGGGAGCTTCTGCGATAGGTTAACGTAGTAGTTGTCAGACCATCCAAAAGTACGAGAGCCAAGGTTCGGATTCTCATAGTGCTCATAGCGGAGATTATTATTTATAACAAGTGTCGTACCGTCAAATGGTTTCCATTGTACATACTGTTCAACAGAGAAGCGACGATAACGGAGAATATTATCATAGGTACGATAGCGAATATCATCTTTGGCTGTCTGAACTTCAGAAATACCACCAGAGGTGTGATGATAACCAGGAGCCACCTGAAGAGTGAGATTGGGGAGGATGTATGAATAGACCAGACTGATGCGCTGCGTGTGTGAGCTAACCAATTGCGGATTACCTTGATATATGATTGTTGGAGATATCACCACAGCAGGGTTCAGATAGGAGATACCCGGACGATTGATGCTGGTGGTATAGTTCAGTTTCAGCGATTGGGCATCAGTCAACTGGTATTTCAACGACGCCTGTGGCACCCAGTCGTTCAGGTGCTTATTAAAGGATTCCTTTTTGCCATCAGGATAGCTGCCCTCCATAAAACTGTATTCATAGCGCAGACCAGCACGAGCCGACCATTTCTCCCTGTTGTAGATATAATCAGCATAGCCCGCCAGCACACGGGTGGTATGCCGAAACTCATCATCCATCTGCAGGTCTGTGCCAAAGAACTCCTGCGTATTGTGGCTGTTGTTGTTGCGATCGATATATTTGGTGCCTATCTCTAATTGATGACCTTTTCCCAAAGGACGTAGCCAGTCAGCCTGAAAGGTATGCTCTGTAAAGCGTTCACGCTCTGTCTGAAAACTACCTGTATATGCAAAAGGAGCGTTCACCATTTCTGAATAGGTATTCTCCTCATCAGAGTGTTGACGCGTGAGGGCGAGCATGTAAGAGAGAGTGAACCGCTCGCCCTTCCGACGCGTCTTATGCTCATAATCAAACCTGCCATTCCATGAAGAATGACTATAGCCTGGCATCCAGTAATGATTGCTGAAGCTATAGATGGGCTGATCAGAAGCACTATATAAAGAAGTCTTGCTGTCACCTTGTACGTTCAGCTTATAGAAATAACCCCCGAATGAGGCAGAGACCAGATTGAGAGAATCGATGTCATAGCTGGCATTGAGGTTGGTATAGTGGATGCCCCCAGGGTTTGAGCCGTCAGAATGTAACAGCATCTTGTTGCCTGTATCGAGAAAGCTCCGTTCCGTATGTGTGCTGTTCTCCGTCTCTCTACTTGACATCCCCCCATAGCCATAATCCACAGACATTAACAACTTACCTAACTGTCCTGTCAATGAGGCATAGAGGTTGGGGTGATTGAGTGAGGTATAAGAGGCAGAAACTACTCCTGTGATACCACTCATCTTACTGCCGTTCACCATCACGATATTCAGGATGGCATCCACGCCTTCGGCATCCTCACGGGCACCAGGATCTGTAATCACCTCTATGCGCTTCACCATCGAGGCAGGCATCGACTTGAATACCTCTTTGGCATTCTTCGACAGACTGGGATCAAGATGTCCGTTCTTATAGATCTTGAAACTGCTATTGCCCTTCACGAGGATGTTATCCTGTCCATCAACCGTCACCATCGGCACCTTGCGCAGCATATCCATCACTGTCTGCGTCTTCGATTCCTCATCAGCCTGCACATCGTAGCCTATGCGGTCTATCTCCTGCTTGATAAGCTGGCGCTGGGCTTTAATGACTACACCTTCCAGTTCCTTGTTCCAGGTGATGGAGTCGTTCTTTACTCTCGTTGAGTCTGCCTGTGTTTGGGCCGCAGCTTCCCCTGCTCCCGCTGCCAGAAGCAGCGAGAGTAATATGATTCCAATATGTTTCATCGATTTATTTCTTGAGTTGTTCGATGCTCATGTCGAACAGTTGTTGTATGAATTCGTCTGTTGTTTTGGCCTTCAGTTTCTTGATTTCTGCTACAACCAGATTCCTCTCAGCATCATCAAGCGACTGAGCATCTTTGTCTTTGCAGAGCTTATAGATCTGTGTAGCCCAAGTATTGGCAGCAGGACCCTCTGGTTTCTTCTGGAAGAGTGTCCGCAGATTATTGAATTTATTAATCCATGCCTCCGATTCGTTGCCACCCACCGAACTATGCAGCGTTCCAAATGGACCAGAAAAATCTATTCTCTGACCATTGATCATAAGACTGGTACTCGTCTTTTTCTGTCTGAACTTCTGCGTAGTAGCATAAGTCTTGATGATGCGCCCCGTGATAGAGCCATCCTTCTTCTCCACCCACTCCATTGCATAGACATATCTATGAGCTCTGAGTGTATCCTCAGGATCCAGGAAACAGGCATAAATCCACTTCGAATCCTTCATCTCTCCGATACCAACGCCTTTGTTGCCATTTCCCACAGCGAGTGATATATAGTTCTCGGCACCACCATGAGAACCCGTACTTACACTATAGGCTGCTTGCTCATCTTTATCAAAGGCCTGACGAATAGCAGTAATCAGGTGCTTGTTTGTCTTTTCGGCAATCTTAAACTCGTACTCATCGCTCATTCCCTCCATCAACCCCGTGTCTGGGTCTCTTTCTAAAAAATGATTCGTATAGGTCTCCTCTTGCCCCTTGCTTTGCTTGAGGGCATCGAAAGCCTTCTGAATATTCTCTTGTGCCATCACTGATGAGGACACTGCCATCAAAATGGCCGATAGGATCAAGTTTTTACTCTTCATATGCAATGTCATTTGTTTGTTCGTTAATATATACTATGGTACCATCTTCTTGTTTCACAGGAATGAAACCATAAGCTGCCAAATGAGCCTCGATGATCTCCTGCTGGGCCTGTTCTAACTGCAGTTCTATATCTTCCTGTTCTGTCTGGGCCATCAGGGCATAAGCCTTATCGTAGTCGTGCATCGTAGGCTTCAGCTTGCGGATGCTCCGTTTCTTGGTCTGAATAGGCAGAACCTGCTCTTTCTGCTTAGGCATCGTGTCGGGTACCAACTCTATGGGAGCTTGTTCTGACGACTGCACAATGGTGTCTGACTGTGCAATCAGGGGATCCGCTTCCTGATGTATGGTTTGCTGACTGGGGACAGCTACGTATAAAACACCTGTTACGATTGCAGCTGCCACACTCCAACCTATCCATCGTTTGTTGGTCTTTGGCTGAGGCTTCATCGCCTCGATCTCCTGGAATAGCAGGCGATAGTCCTCCCACTCCTGAGGTATGTCCTTTCTTCGGAAGTAGTTGGCGAGGATATCCTCTTCTTCCAACGTCGATGTGCCGTCCATATATTTTTCGAGCAGATCTTTGATATATGTCTTTGTATAACGTATCATATCTGATTTCTCCGTTTTATTTCTTCTAATAATGTTCGTCGTGCCCTTGCCAATAGTGTGCTGACTGATGTGGTCTCGATACCTAATAGGGTGGCAATCTCTTCGTGACTTTTCCTTTCCACCTGCCTCATATATAATAAGGTGCGCTGTGTGGTGGGTAGTTGTTGGAGTTTTGCTGAGAGCCATTTATCGTCTTCCTTCATCTCTAACACTTCTTGTGGACTGGTGGTCAGACTGACAATCATGGCTTCATCCAACGCTTCTGAGGGTTTTCGTCGCTGGTGGTTCCTGAGTTGGTGTCTTGCCATCAGTGCAACAATAGCCTCTACAGACCTAAAACGCTCCAGTTCATCATGCATCTGCCAAAGGCGGAGCATCACATCCTGAGCGATGTCCTCTGCCTCGTCCTTGCCCGCTCCGTAGTGCATACTCACCTTCAGAGCTTTCTCTCGCCACGTGCGGGCTTTCTGTTCAAATGCACTTTTCTCCATTTATTCTTGCAATACACCTATTAGACACACAAAACTTACAAAGTCAAACTTTGTTTATAACTGTTTAACATTTCACCAAACTTTCCACTTGTCAATCTCTTCTTTTAACCGTTTGACTGCTCTTTCACATTCCTCTGGATAAGCCAGTGTCTGCACAAACCAGAGCTTGCGATGCTGAACAAACTTTGCATAAAAGCGACGACCCGTCATCTGCCCCGTTTCAGTATAAAGATGTCCTGAAAGGATGAAGCATCCGTCGCCTTTTTGTTGCTGAGTGGCATGGAGATCGGAGGCATACTTTGCCATCGCCTGTTCTAATGTCAGGCTATCGGCATTCTGCTCCACAAAAGCGGTCTGCACAATCTCTGTACTATCTTGCCAGAAACAGAAACGGCTACAGCCCTTTTCCATTAGCGAATCGGCAGTCTGCTCAAAGAAAGATGGATAACGCACCACATAATCATAGTCGTCATCGTGGTATTCCTTCATTCGCGTGAGCCTCATCGCCTGCTCCAACTTCTGAGGCAAAGGCGAATGATCCTCTTTTTTATAAACAGACACATATATCATGACTGCTATAAAAATAAGCATTGATAGAAATAGAAATCCCTTCATACGTTTGCGATTTTTACTGCAAAGGTATGAAGAGATTCCTTAATAAGCAAAATTAAAGCCTGACATTTATCTGACAATTAGCCGACAAATAGCTATCTATCTGATTTTCAATTCATAGGCGCGTCCTCTGTCTGACTCTATCATAAGGTCAGAATGTTCCTCAATAATAGGCTTCAGGCGACGAATCAACGTATAGAGTGTATCATTGGCATCAGCCTTCTTAGGCCAAAGAGCATCGCAAATCTCTACTTTTGTCAGCTGATGGGATTCGTTATGGAAGAACATCTCCATCAGCTGTTGTTGCATAGGGGTAAGTCTAACCTGCTTCCCTTTTGCATTATAGAAACGTTTATCGACTTCAGAATAAGCCAAACCGCCAAATGCTATAAGCGGTTCATTTTTCCTATATTTCCAGAAGCAATAAAAACCCCAAAGAAATGCTATTGTCCACAATACAGAGGCAGGTTTCTGATCTGACATAGAGAAGATCGTTGCAGCAGAGCACTTTGCCTCACAGCGAAGACCATCTTGTCTGGTTGTCACAGCCAGTACAGCATTTCCACGCAACTGTTCTATTGTCAGAAAACTATTAAACACACGAATGGTATCAGTACTGATCACGTCACTTTGCTGCTCTGCCAGCGCCTTTGTCAATGCACTTTCCATATCTTCCGTAACAACTCTTTCTGTTGCCTGATAACTACTAAGACTTGTCATGCTTGACGCAACAATCAGAGCAAACAATATAATAACAGCGTATTTTTGTTTCATTGGTTTTGGATTTAACTTTGTTTACATTCCCCTTAATATCCACTCTTTGAAAAATGGATCCTCCAATTCATAATGATCAGAATAGATCACATAGCCATCTTTCTGCAATCGTTTCAACGCACTATAGATGGTGCTTGTAGGATACTCTCCTGTCTGGAGAACACTTTTTGAAGCCAGACGCTGTAGAATCCATTTGTTTGTGCGGCTTAAGTTCATCCAAAGACGTTCATAGTCAAGTCCATGGATGATAACGATATTGTTGATGGCTTCCTTTATGGCATCTTCTTTTTCAGGTTGAAGAGTGCCTATATTCCATACATTAGATGCTAATTGTTGGGAGTAATATGGATGACAGTCTGTGTAATCCAAGATTCTGTCAGCTAACTCATCACATTTTTCTGCAAAGCAACCTTTTAAACGTTCAGAAAGATAACGATGGAAGTCATTACGTGGTAACTTACCAAGTCTTATCAATTGTCCAAAATGATAAAAAGGAGATTTCTTTCGCTCAAATATCTCTGTCATCATGCTTTCCTGACTTCCTAACAAGATATAATTGATGTTTTTTTGTTCCTGCATAATGGATCGAAGCTTCTTATCCAAGCGAGGGGCAAGATCAATAATTTCCTGAAATTCGTCCAACACTACAATTATTCTTTCCTGTTCTGTATGTGCGTTTTCTATTAGTGCCATCACATCTTCAAGGAGTATAGATGAATCTACCCCTGGTTGGAAAGAGACATCTATTACACCAGTAAGAGGATTACTGGTTATAGTAGGTATAATACGGAAATGGGTTATCAAATGGCGTATCCGTTCTAATGGATGGACTTTGAAAAACTCTCGTAACAACTTGGCAGACAGATCAGCTACTGATGTCACTTGCTGCAGATTAACCGTAATGCTTTTACGACCAATCTCTTTAACAGCCTTTGCTACAACGCTGCTTTTGCCAAATCGACGAGGACTGATAAGAATAAGATGGTTTGGACTATTCAAAAATTGACTGATAGATGCCACCTCTTCTATCCTATCTGTGAAGTATTCTTCCTCCACAATTGTTCCGAATTTAAAGGGATTCTCCATATTACGACTTTTTTCGTTACGACTTTTTTCGTAGTCGCTGCAAAGATACGGATTATTTCTGAAACAAAAAAGAAAAAGGCAGAGAATTTTAGAAGTCCCTGCCATTATTACGACTTTTTTCGTTGCGAAAATTTCCGCAATGGTTGGTTATTCTACTTCGTGCACGACGAAGACGAAGCCGCCGCGGGGTTGGCAGAGGACTTGCGTGGGGAAGCTTTCAATGTTAGTGATGGCCCAAGAGCCGTCAGGGGTATCGGCAAAGAACTGAATCTTGTCGGCAGACTTGATAAAGCTGAGGTCGAGCGAGAATGTCTGAGCCTCATCGAGGCCGTTGATGCCTGCCACATACCACGAATGGCCAAAGCGACGGGCAAGGACAGCACCCTTACCAGGATAGCCAGCGACGAAGCGCGTCTCATCCCATACATTCGGCAACTCCGTGAAGAAATCCTGTACGGCCTGAGGTTGTGCGAGATAGCTCTCAGGCTTGTCGGCCAGATGTTGCAGACCACTCTCGTAGAGAACAGTCAGCGCCAACTCATGGGCCAACGAGGTGATATGCGGATGTTGCGAGTCGCTGAAGGCACAAGGGGTATAGTCCATCGGACCAACGACATTACGGGTGAAAGGCAACGTGGCGTTATGTCTAGCAGCCTGATTCGTAAAGGTAGGTACGTTGTTATACCACTCAGCCCCATAGACGCCCTCTGTGGAAAGGAGGTTTGGATAGGTGCGCTGCCATCCGCGAGGAATCGGAGCCCCATGGAAGTTCACCAGCAGATGATGACGGGCTGCACACTCCAACAGGTCAATGCAATAGTCCATATTCATCTGGTTGTCGCCAGAGAAGAAATCAATCTTCACACCAGCCACACCGATCTTTTCGCACCAGGCAAACTCCTGCTCACGATCCTCAGGTTTGTTCAGACGGAACTTAGGACCAGGCGCACCATCGATCCAACCTACGGAAGAGTTGTACCAGATCAGCGGTTTCACACCCTGAGTGGTGGCGTAGGTCACAGCTTCCTCGATGGTCCTACCGTCTTTCATCTCATCCCATTCGGCATCGATCAACACATAGGGCAACTTCAAGGTGACAGCCATATCCACATATTTCTTGATGATCTCAAAGTCGTTGGAGCCATGGTTATAAGCCCAGTAAATCCAAGACACCACACCAGGATGAATCCAACTGGTATCGAGCAGCTTGTTGGGAGCGCTGACATCAGTAATCAGCGTGGATTCCACTACGTCAGCCAAACTGCCGATGATGGCTACACGCCAAGGACTGCGCCAGAGACCACTCACACGCAACTCATTCTTATCAGGCACCACACGGAAACGCTCTCCCTCGTTGTAAAGACAGGCAGCACTCTGACGACGCTCGATATTGGCTTCGGAGAGCAGCACAAAAAGACCATCTACTGGTTCATAGAGCGCAGGAAAGCCCCAACGGTTGTTATAACCATCAGCCGATTTGAAAATGCCACTGAAACTGGGAATAGGCTCAACTTTATATGTAGTGGTCAGGGGGAAGAAGCTCTCATAAGCCTCCGTCCACTGTTGCATCCAGCGCTTCGTTCCCTCAGGAATGAGATAGGTAGTCTGCTCCTTGGGCAACACCTGATTACGCAGGCCTGACAACTCATAACGGAAAGCAATGCCGTCATTATAGAGCCTCAGCACCAAGCGCAGATTCTCACTCAGCTTTGCCTCAAACTCACGAGCCTGATTTGTGCAGTGCAGACGTTTGCCTGAGAGCATCCGATAATCATCTGTCACATCGCCTTTATAGGTGAGTTCCACTTTCTTGGATTGTCCCTCATAGCCTATGACAGGAATTGCCAAGACTGGCTGTTGCTGATAGAGGACGCTAAGTCCGTTGCCCTCAGACTTCACAGAGATTTTTCCATTAGGTGACTGTTGTGCTGCTGCAGACAGCGTCAGACAGCATCCAAAGACGAAACACAGTATTCTTTTCATATCCGAAACGATTTATAAATGACGAACCACGTGGGTGCGATAACCATAGACCGTCACCACGAGGAAACAGATGAAAGGCAGAATGAAGGAGGCGTTGGTGGCAGGGAAGGAGCCAAAGACTGTACCCTTGTCGATGATCATTGCCTGCAATGGTGGCAGTACCGATCCACCTAAGATGGCCATGATCAGACCAGCAGCACCAAACTTCGCATCATCACCCATACCATCGAGGGCAATGCCATAGATGGTGGGGAACATCAGCGACATACAACCACTGATACATACCAGCGAATAGAGACCCAAGCGATTCTGGAACACGATAACACCCAAAGTGAAGATCATCGCCAACACACCAAAGACAGCCAACAGCATAGCGGGCTTCACATAGCGCATCAGGAAGGTGGCAATGAAGCGCGAGCAGATGAAGAACACCATCGCATAGATATTAAACTGCTGCGACAGCACCTCAGCATCTTGTTCTCCCATACCCTCTGCCATAAATATACGGGTGCCATACTGGATAATGAAGGTCCAGCACATGATCTGAGCACCTACATAGAAGAACTGGGCGATGACACCTTCGCTATAATACCTTAGTTTGAAGATGCGACGGATTGTCACCAAGAAGTGAATATCGTGGTTCTTATCACCATTCTTCGGCATATTCGTGAACAGGATGATGAAGAACATCAGTACGATGACAGCACCAATGGCGAGATAAGGCGAGATAAGCACATCGAGATCGGCATTCTTCAACGTCTCAAACTCTGCATCGCTCAACAGGGCGCGCTCATCACTACTCATCGGATTAAGTTTGGCCTGAATGAAGTTCATAGCCACAAACATACCAATGATAGAGCCACAAGGATTGAAACACTGTGCCAGATTGAGTCTTCGCGTAGCCGTCTCCTCTGGTCCCATCGACAGGATATAAGGGTTACAAGAGGTCTCCAAGAACGACAGACCACAGGTCATGATGAAATAGGCGATCAGGAAACAGCCATAGAGACCGATGCTCTTGGAGGGGAAGAAGAGCAGCGCACCTGTCGCATAGAGGCCAAGTCCCATCAGCACACCAGCCTTATAGCTGTATTTGCGGATGAAGATGGCTGCAGGGAAGGCCATACAGAAGTAGCCTCCATAGAAGGCCACCTGAACCAATGAGCCATCCGTGACGCTCATACGGAAGATTTTTGAGAACGCCTTCACCATCGGGTTGGTGATGTCGTTGGCAAAGCCCCAGAGGGCAAAGCAGAACGTCACGAGGATAAAGGGTATCAGATAGGTCTTTTTCATTGGAAACGCACTAAGATTCTGAAAGTCTTACCAGGATTGTCGGCCCACTGCTGCATAGCCTCAGGCGCTTCTTCAGGAGATACCTCTTTCGAGATGAGACGATCAACAGGACAGGTGCCACGTTCCAGATAATGGATGACAGCACGGAAATCGCTGGGCTGGGCATTACGCGAACCTCGGATGTCGAGCTCTTTCTGCACGAAGAACTTTGTCTGGAACGACACCTCGGTCTTGGCATAGCCGATACAGATGACACGACCTGTAAAGGCCACCTCATCGACAGCCATCTGATAAGTCTGTGTGCTGCCTACGGCCTCAATCACCACATCAGGACCAAAGCCGGAGGTCATCTCCAACAAACGGGCATGCACATCTTCCGTCTTGGTGTTGATGGTATAACTGGCACCCATCTGTTTGGCGAGTTCGAGTTTCTCGTCATCGATATCAGCAGCTACCACCGTTGCACCACGCTGGGCAGAACGGACGACAGCACCCATACCCACCATACCACAGCCTATCACCAATACCACATCGATATCTGTCACCTGGGCACGACTGACCGCATGGAAGCCTACACTCATCGGCTCAATCAGCGCACAGGTACGGGGCGTTAACAGTCCTGCTGGAATCACTTTCTCCCAAGGCAGTACGATATACTCTCGCATGGCGCCATTACGCTGTACGCCTAAAGTCTCATTATGCTGACAGGCATTGACACGCGAGTTACGACAAGAGGCGCATTTGCCGCAGTTGGTATAGGGATTGCAGGTAACCGTCATACCAGGCTTTAAGCCTTCAGGTACATTGGCACCCACTTTCTCAATCACTGCACCAATCTCATGGCCTGGGATTACAGGCATCTTTACCATGGGGTTCTTGCCCAGATAAGTGCTGAGGTCAGAACCACAGAAACCGACATACTCAAGACGCAGAAGTACCTCGTCGGCATGTAACTCCTGTTCTGGAACACTCACGATTTGCATCTGACGCAAACCTGAAATCTGTATAGCTTTCATCTTATATTGAACTTTTTACTCACTCATATTCTTAATATACGGCAATTCTGGCAACTCGCCGAAGCTGAAGAAACGCTGGGCATTCTCACCTAAGAAAAGACGCTTCTCTGTTGCTGTCAGCTCATTGGATTTCTCCACGAAGTCGTAAGACATCTTATAGGTGATGGCAGTGATGGTGCGCGGATAATCGCTACCCCACATCAGTTTCTCCATACCAACCTCATCAGCTGCCTGTTTGATGGCGCGGATAGCTGATGGGAAGGGATAGAACTCATCATTGAAGAGCCAGGTGATACCTCCGCTTTCCACAAACACATGCTCATGACGAGCCAGTCGGATCTGACTCATCCATCCCTCGCGTGTCACCATACCGAAATGACCAATAGCCACCTTTAGCTTTGGACACTCCTGGATGATCTCTTCCAGCTGTCCTACCTGGGCATCACCGTCCTTCAGTTCGATACCTAAGATGATACCTTGTTCCTCCATCAGGTGCATCATCTGCATCATTTCATCGTTCAGGAACTGCTGAGGCAATCGGGCTGCTGGCACTTTGATGCCTTTAAAGCTTTTCATCAGGCCTTTGGCATGAGCCAGAAAACCTGGTTCACGATAGTCAGCCATACCAAAGGTAAAGAACCTGTTGGGATAACAACGTTCTACCTGCATCAGATAACTGTTCTGCAGTCCGTCGATAAACTCCTGTGTCACCACAGCTGCAGCTACCTGCGCATAATCCATATTCGAGAGGAAGCGCTCAGCGGTGTTCTGACCATCTGTCATAAAAGGTGGCAACATCTGTCGCTCCTCACCAAAGAACAGGCTGCGACTTCGGTTTGGTTCCAACTGGCAGATCGGCTGTCCGTCAACCAACGTATTCTGGTTCAGCCACAGATGGCTATGGGCATCGATTATGAGTTTTTCCATCTTACAAACATCTGATCACCAATGATGGCCTGTACCTCCTTGACGAGCTGCTCATCGATTGGTTCATTTACATAGTTGATATTCTTCATGACATTCTGCGGATTAGCGCTACTGAATAAGGTTGAGGCAATACGCGGATTCAGACTGGTGGAGAACTGAATGGCGAGTTTATCTATCGGATACCCCTTCTCCTGACAATAGGCAGCAGCCTTGGCACAAGCTTGTTTCAGAGCCTCAGAGGCAGGATGCCAGTCTGGAGCACCACGCTGAGACAACAATCCCATGGAGAATGGAGAGGCATTGATCACGCCAATACCATGCTGCTCAAAAAAGTCGAGATAATCAGTGAGTAGCGTATCATTCAACGAGTAATGGCAGAAGTTCAGGATGCTCTCCACTACCCCACTCTCTGAATGTTCGATGATCCACTTCAGATTCTCTGGCTGAAGGTCGGTGATGCCCACATGCTTCACAACACCCTTCTTTCTCAGTTCTACCAAAGCAGGCAGCGTCTCATCCACCACCTTCTGCAGTCCACCAGGAAGAGCAGCCTGAAACTCTACATCATGTACATTGATCAAGTCGATATAATCGACATTCAGGCGTTCCATACTCTCATAGACACTCTCTGTGGCACGCTGGGAAGAATAATCCCAGGTGTTCACGCCATCCGTACCATAGCGTCCGACTTTGGTTGAAAGGTAATATTTCTCACGTGGAATATCCTTCAGCGCCTTACCTAATACGGTCTCTGCTTTCAGATGACCATAGTAGGGAGAGACATCTATCAGGTTGATACCATGCTCAACAGCAGTGTGAACAGCCTGGATACCTTCTTCCTCGAGGATGTTGTGAAATACACCACCCAACGACGAGGCTCCAAAGCCAAGATTCGACACTTTCATTCCAGTATTTCCTAACTCGTTATATACCATTGTAATGAATAGTTTTATGGTTTATGGCGCAAAGTTACGAAAAAGAAGTGAAAAGTAATAAGTGATCAGTGAAAAGTTGCTTGATATTCATATTTTTTTGTATCTTTGCAGCGTCCAACTAAAAACAATGACCCTATGAAGGAATTATATTTTGCGGATCAGAACCGTTACAACAATGGAATGGAATATGAGCGTTGTGGACGCTCTGGCGTATTGTTGCCAAAAGTGAGCCTTGGCTTCTGGCATAACTTCGGAAGTGTCGATCCCTATGAGCGCAGTCGTGAGATCACCCATTATGCTTTTGATCATGGTATCACACACTTTGATCTGGCCAACAACTACGGACCTGTGTATGGTTCGGCTGAAGAGACAATGGGCCGACTGATGGATGAGGATTTCCGTCCTTATCGCGATGAGCTCTTCATCTCTTCGAAAGCCGGCTACGATATGTGGCCTGGACCTTATGGGGAATGGGGAAGCAGGAAATACCTGATGGCTTCACTGGATCAGAGTCTGAAACGCATGAAGATCGACTATGTGGATCTGTTCTATAGTCATCGTTATGATCCGGATACGCCTTTAGAGGAGACACTTCAGGCGTTAGTTGACATTGTACGTCAGGGTAAGGCACTCTATGTGGGTATCTCTAACTGGCCCCTGGAACCCTTGAAGTTCGGCTATGAGTATCTGAAAGCCCGCGATGTGCCTTTGCTCATCTACCAAGGTCGTCTGAATATGTTGGATCGTGAACCTCAGGAGACAGGCATTACAGACTTCTGCGCAGAAAAAGGTATCGGCTTTATCGCCTTCTCACCATTGGCACAGGGATTATTGACAGACCGTTATCTGAAAGGTATTCCTGAAGATAGTCGTATGGCAAAGGAAAAGTTCCTGAAGAGTTCAATGCTGACAACAGAACTCTTAGAGAAACTGAAGCATTATAATCAGATAGCTGCGAATCGTGGTGAAACATTAGCAGAAATGGCGTTGGCTTGGATCCTCAATCAGAAAGCAGTCACATCTGTACTGGTAGGAGCCAGCAGCACTTCACAGTTGGAGAAAAATCTGAAATGTGTCAAAGCAGCTCCGTTTGACGAAGCCTTGTAATCAAGGATTATTCTCTTTCCACTTCTTAAACTCACGGATGGCAGCCAACAACTGGTTGTCATCTTCTTCTGTACGAGCCACGATGCGGAAATAATGATTGTCAAGGCCTCTGAAATCAGAAGCATCGCGAATCAGAATACCATGATTTTCAATAAGCCAATGTTTCAATTCCAGTGCGTCGGCAAAGTCAATGTATACTAACATGAAATTCGTATCTGTCTTCAAGACTTTGATACCTTCGATGTTAGCCAACTCACTGCGCAATCGTTGCGCTTCATCAAGATAACCCTTTAAGTCAGGAATCATCTTGGGATTATTTGTTACCAGATATTTTCCAGCTTCAATAGCCATCGCATTCACTGTCCAAGGCTGACGGATCTGACGCAGACGGTCTATAATAATCGGAGAACTGAAGATATAACCTAACCTCAAACCAGGAATACAGTATTTTTTGGAAAGGGAACCTATCAGCATCATATTAAAACAGTCCACCATCTCTCGAGGCTGTAGCATCGGACGCAGCGTATAATCAGCAAACGACTGGTCAATAACATAAAGATAGCGTGGATTCTGACGGATGATACGATTCACCAAAGGCTTCACCAATACATTACCAGTAGGATTATTAGGATTACAAATCCAATAGATTCTGTCTTCAGGCATCACCTCCAACTGATCTTTCCGATCGTATGAGATGAGATGATCGAATGTCTTACAAGCAGCTTCATAAGCATTAAAGGTGGGTTGCGGAATGATGGAAGCCCAATTCCTATAAAGCTGTGCGATCAGATAGATGGCCTCATTGGCACCACTGGTCACCAACACCGTATTTTCTGGTACACCTAAGTGTTCAGCCAATATTTTCTCTAAAGACAATGGTTCTGCTTCAGGATAATGACTGACCACCTCGAAGTGTTGCATCAGGTGTTCCTTCAATCCTGAGAGATCAGCCCAAGCATATACGTTGGAACTGAAATTCAGCTTCAATTGATCGCCGTAGCGAAAAGTGTCATCACCATGTCCGTATATCATGGTCTTCTGTCTTTAGTTATCAGTTATTCTTTACTATTCTGATAGAGAGCGTCTCTGGATCGAAAACAATTCCTTCACGCTCGATAAATCTGCCTAAGGCACCCTGTTGTGCCAATTCTTGAGGCGTGCCGATGGTCATCCCTGTTTCATGAGTCATCAACCAGACGGTATCAGCCAGTTGCAAAGCCAGTTCCACATCATGTGTGGAAAGGAAGATGGTCTTTCCAGCCTGACGACTGATGAGACGAAGCAGCTGCAACACTTCTACCTTACTGGGGTAATCCAAGAAGGCTGTGGGCTCGTCGAGATAGATTACTGGTGTCTGCTGGGCCAGAGCCTTCGCTATCATCACCTTCTGACGTTCACCATCACTCAACGTATGTACCATTCGCTTGGCAAGCGACTCGATACCCACAAGGGCGATCGACTCATCAACGATCTGCATGTCTTCTTTAGAATAGGTTCCCCAGAACCCTGTATAAGGAGACCTTCCAAGACTGACCAGTTCGCGCACCGTCATATTCCTGACATCAGGTTTCTCCGTCAGCACCACGCCGATCTTATGACTCAATTCCTTGTCAGACATCTCAGAGATCTCTCTGCTATGCAATCCGTCATTTTCAGCAAACAGAATCTCTCCAGCTATCTTCGGTTGAAAGGCTGAAAGCGTACGCAACAATGTGGATTTACCAACACCATTAGCACCAAGCAGACAGGTAAGTTCACCACTTCGGATTGCTCCGTTGATATGCTCAGCGACTACTCTCACACCGTTTTTCGAAGGGTAACCGATGCCAAGTTCCTTGAGTACTATCGTTTCAACATTCATGTTTGTGCTGCAAAGATACAATATTTTTTCATTAATTGTATCATTTTTCCTTAATTTTTTATGTCAAGACTCTTCAATCAAGTGTGTGATCAGTATTTTGAGACCTATAACAATGAGAATCAGACCACCAAAAAGTTCTGGTTTCAGACGATGAGCTATAGCTCGTCCGAATTGGGCACCAAGGCGTGTACCAATGATACTGAAGAGAGAGGATACTACACCTATTATAATAATAGGAAGCAACAGCTGGGAGATTTCATTAAAACCTGTACAGGCAAACGAAATACCTATAGCCATTGCATCGATACTGGTAGCAACAGCTAATAACAGCTGGGTACGAAGTCGAAGCGGGTTGAAGAAATGCTCTTCTTCTGGCGAAAAAGACTCTCGAATCATGTTTCCTCCTATCAATAGCAACAAGGCAAAAGCAATCCAGTGATCAAAAGCCTCAATATCACTACGGAAGAAACTGATACCTATCCATCCAATCAATGGCATCAATGCCTGGAAGAATCCAAAGAGGAAAGCCATTCGTGGCAACCATTCCTTTCGAGTCAAAACACCACTGACAATAGAGACTGCGAAACAGTCCATTGCCAATGCGATCGCCAGAAGGATAATATCCAGTAGATTCATATATCTTTCTAAAGTTTTGTTTTTGCAAAGTGCCAGATGACAATACCACCAGTCACAGAGACATTCATGGAATGCTTTGTACCAAACTGAGGAATCTCCAGACAACCATCACAGGCATCTACTACCTCTTGATGTACACCTTTTACTTCATTACCAAGTATGACAGCATATTTCTGATCTGTCTCAGGCTTGAAATCCTGTAACGTCGTAGAACCATGTGCCTGTTCGATGGCATAGACTTGATAACCTTCAGCCTTCAAAGATTTTAAAGCCTCCATAGCAGTAGGGAAATATTTCCAGCTTACACTATCCTCTGCACCAAGAGCAGTCTTATGAATCTCTGCCATCGGAGGTGTGGAAGTGATGCCACACAAATAGACAGCTTCAATACGGAAGGCATCACCTGTACGAAACACACTACCCACATTATGCATCGAACGGACATCATCCAATACAACTATCAATGGTAACTTATCCGCCTCTTTGAACTCCTCCACAGAGAGGCGCTGCATTTCTATCGTCCTTAATTTCTTCATCGTGGTTGCAAAGTTACGATTAAGTCAGCAAACTACCAAATTATTATGGTGGAAAAACTGTGGATAACTATGTGGAAAACGTCGTTGATAACTCACAAAATCATTATTGCCTCGTTCGATATAGGGATATCCACAGGTTTATTCACGTGTTTTTAGAAAGATTTCCACCGTTTTTTGCAGAAAAATAATATAAACTTATTATATTTGCACCAAAATTGGAAATTGTGGATAAATAATCTTATGAACTCATTATCAGAGAGAAACAATCCACATAGGGTATTGATAAAGTGAAATTCAACGTGTATAACTAATCTACCAAGAAAATCAGTAGAAAGTTATCAAGATATTCACGGCATATCATACTACTTATTTCTATTTTTAAAGAAAAGATTAAAAGAAAAAATAAATATATTGTGATGTTGAAAACAGAAGATTTGAAAGTTGAGATCCGTCGTATGTGTGATGAGAAAGGTGCTATTATCCTGGCTCACTACTATACGATTGGTGATATTCAGGATATTGCAGATTTCGTAGGCGACTCTTTAGCTTTGGCTCGTAAGGCTGCAGAGACAGATGCGAAAATCATGGTAATGTGTGGTGTTCATTTCATGGCAGAGACTTGTAAACTGCTCTCACCTGACAAAATGGTACTTTGTCCAGACTTAAATGCTGGTTGTTCTTTGGCTGACAGTTGTAAGGCTGAAGACTT